>Ga0102935_1000959_pt1 | contig 10580 bp, 10 predicted proteins | sample SalPonR2_A_D2_MG_FD_78508 | JGI IMG/M metagenome (GOLD analysis project Ga0102935, IMG submission 78508) | Salt pond soil microbial communities from South San Francisco under conditions of wetland restoration - Salt Pond MetaG R2_A_D2_MG | ecosystem: Environmental > Aquatic > Marine > Intertidal... | reverse complement strand
CGAACCGGCCACGAAGACGAGATCGTCGGCACCAAAGAGAAGACCGACGAGTACGCCTACCAGTGGGCCACGGTACAGTTGGTCGGGAATGTTGTCCCACTGGTGCTTGACGCTCGTCCGGTGAAGAAAGGCGACAGTCGAACGGAGATCGTCGATGACTTACTGGATACCGCCCAGGAGCTCGTGCACGTCGACGAGGTGCTGATGGATCGCGAGTTCGACAGTCAGCACGTTCTCAAGGCGGTGTCTGACCGCGGTCTGAAATACGTCGTCCCCCAAGCGGATGCAGACCAGCGAGAAGGCCCAGGCCAAGCGACTGCTGAAGGCGGACGAGAACTACTACACGACGGACCGGAAACTCCACCTCGGCAACGACGAGTGGCAGCCAACGACGCTGGTCTACAAACGCAAGGAGAACTCCGAGCGGACGGATTATCGCCAGTATGCGGTGTTCATGACGAATGCTTCAGCTGGGGCAGTCAGAGAGTACAACTACCGCTGGGAGATCGAGAGCGGCTACAAATCGATCAAGCGGTTCATGGCTGCCACTACGTCGAAGAATTTCGGGCTTCGATTCTTCTACTTCGCTTTCGCCTGTTTGTTGTACTCGATCTGGCGAGCGGTCGATCTACTCGTTCAGGTCGAGTTGACTGGCGGGTATGAGCACTCAGCGATGATTACAGCGGACAACACGCTGACACTGCTGAAGAAGGTAACTGGAATCGGGTAGTGGGGTACTCTGTTTGGGTTAGCGTGCCGTCTGAGTGGCTACACTGCTAGAAGTCTCGCAGTTTCGCCCATAAGGTTACTAGTGTGACAAGAATGGCCATTTTGGGAGCACTCTGAGGTCGTTTCGCTGATCGAATCGGTCAAATTCACGCATCACAGCCTCGCTAAAACCGCTGTAGTCTCAACTCCCAACGGAATGAGATTGTGTATAGCGCTATACAGTTTATAGTATCTTATATCGGCTTCTAACGGTCCCAAACCCCCAAAAACAAGAGTTTCGACGGTTAGCACATTTGCTGTGTCTTAGTGTAGAAAGACACAGTACACTGAAGTGGGTGCCCGCCGTCTGCCAACCCGACCCGATGACAGGCACCGAACCCCCGGGTTCAACCGACGAGACCGACCTCGACGCCGCCATCGATGCACGAGTGGCCAGTCTCGACTCCGGCAACTACCGGGCGAACAACCGCGTCGTCCTCGACACGTTCGCGGAGTTCCTGGAGGACCATCGGAGCGTCACGGAGCTCGACGACATCGAAGTCATCGACTGCCGTCGGTACGCCCAGCACCTCCGCGAGCGCGTCCAGGATGACGAGGACGACCTCTCGGCGGCCTCGGCCCACGCCAACGGTCCGTACTTCACCATCGTCCGGGCCTTCCTCGGGTGGTGCGTCGACGACGAGCGGATCGACGCGAACCCGGCCCGACCGAACCGGGTGACGGAGGCGCTCCCGGAACACCACGGCGATCACGACCGGCAGTTCTGGTCGGCCGAAACGCGGGAAGCGCTGCTCGAGTTCGTCGACGAGCGCGCGTACGCGACGCTAGAGGAATCAGCCGACGACCGGGAGCGAGCGTTCCGAGACCGGGCCATCGTGACGATGCTCGCGCTCACCGGCGCTCGCGGCGCCGAGCTGTTCGCCGACCCACGGGACGACCACCGCAACGGCCTCCAGTGGGAGGACGTCGACCTCAACCAGGGCATCGCCGTCGTGTTCGGGAAGACTCGCGAACGACAGCCGATCCCACTGACCGACCGGGTCGTCGATGCCCTGAAACGCCACCAGACCATCCTTGACCCAGCGGGCGACGACTGGCCGGTGTTCCCGACGCGGCACCACGCATCGCTCGCGAAGGCCGCCAAAGAGGGTCTCGAAGCGCAGGGGTGGGAAGCCGAGGAGATCGAGACGACGCTCGACGAGTCGACATCGATGGCGGTCCTCCGTGAGCACGGGATTGCGCCGCCAGCGCTCTCGAAAAACGGGGCGCGGTCGCTGATGAAACGAGTCTGTGACGCGGCGGACCTGGACATCGACGGGGAGTATCTCAAACCCCACGGCGGGCGACGTGGCCTCGGCAGCGACCTCTACGCGCAGGACGCCGAACTCGCCCAGGAGTTGCTCCGCCACGAGTCGATCGAGACCACTCACGAGTCCTACCGCGAGCAGAACGTTGCCGAACGTCGGGAGCGACTGGAACGAGCGCTCGACGAGTAGTATCGGCTCTACCTGCTATCAGGTGGTTGTGAGGATACAACTGAGACCGCTCTGAACGGTTCGGCAGTGTCCTTTTGCGGCTCGGCAGACTTCGTTCGGATAAGACTCCCGGGCTCTGGTGAAATCCTCAGGGCGAGACAGATGTCGCGTGCTGAATATAGAAGGCGTATTCAGCAAGCCACTCCCGGGATATCGGCACTGGCCCGGCCTCCAGTAGAGACAGTTACTCGAACCGCTCGGGCCTGATCCCGGCCAGTCGAAGCGCGTTCGTCGTCACGCCGAGGCTCATCCCCATATCGCCGACGACCACTGCCACCGCAACGTTCACCAGCCCGAACGGCACCCCGAGTGCGAGGAGCGCCTTCACCCCGATGCTCGCCCAGATGTTCTGCCGGATGACCCCGTTGGCCGTCCCCGACAGCGCGTAGAGGTAGGGCAGCTTCGACAGGTCGTCGGCCATCAGCGCCACGTCCGCCGACTCGACCGCCGTGTCGGTGCCCGCCGCCCCCATCGCGACCCCGACCGTCGCCGTCGCAAGGGCAGGCGCATCGTTCACCCCGTCACCGACCATCAGCACGCCGCCGTACGCCGCACCGAGCGCGGCCACCGCCTCGGCCTTCTCCTCGGGAAGTAACTCGGCCCGAACTTCGTCGACACCCGCCGCCTTGCCGACCGCTCGGGCGGTCACCTCGTTGTCCCCGGTCAGCATCACGACCTGCTCGACGCCGAGATCGTGAAGCCGTTTGATCACCCGCTTCGCCTCCGGGCGTATCTCGTCGGCCACCGCCACGACACCGACGAGGCGCTCCTCGGTGCCGACGAGGACGACCGTCTTCCCTTCAGACTGGAGTGATTCGACCGTCTCACCGCCGACGGTGGCGACCGTCTCGTCGCCGGACGCCTCGACTGCGACGCCGCCGTCTGAGGCGACGTGACTGTCGAACGAGACGCCCAACTCCTCGAACAGCGCGGGCTTTCCGACGAAGTACGTCTCGCCGTCGCGGTCGGCCCGCACGCCCTTCCCGGTCAGGCTCTCGAACCCGGAGACGGCCCCTGACTCGACACCCTCGGCCTCGGCAGTCCCCACGATTGCCTCCGCGATGGGGTGTTCGCTACGGGCCTCCAGGCTCGCCGCCACGGAAAGCACCGACTCACGGCTCTCACCCTCGGCGGGGACGACGTCGGTGACGGTCAACTCACCGTGCGTGAGCGTCCCTGTCTTGTCGAACGCGACCGCCCCGACCGTCCCGACCGATTCGAGGTACGTCCCACCCTTGATGAGGACACCGTTCTTCGCGGCGCTGGTGATCCCCGAGACGACGCTGACGGGCGTACTGATGACCAGCGCACACGGACACGAGAGGACGAGCAGCGCGAGGCCGCGCTTGAACCACGTCGCCCACTCGCCTGTGAACACGAGCGACTGGCCGGCGAAGTTCAGTGAGATGGCGCTGTCGATGAGCAGCGGTGGCACCACGGTGATGAGGACGGCCAGCGCGACCACCACCGGCGTGTACTGCCCGGCGAACCGATCGACGAACCGCTCGTGGTCGGTCTTGTCTCGCTGGGCGTCCTCGACCAGTTCGACGATACGGGCTAGCGTGCTGTCCTCGGCTGCTGCCGTCACCTCGACTTCGAGGTAGCCCTCCTCGTTGATGGTGCCGGCGTACACTTCGTCGCCGTCGGTCTTGTCCACAGGGACACTCTCCCCGGTGATGGGCGCCTGATTGACCGCGCTCTCGCCCTCGACGACCGTGCCGTCGGTGGGGATGCGGTCACCCGGACGGACGATAGCGTGGTCGCCGATGCGCAACTGCTCGACTGGGACGGTCACTTCCTCTCCGTCCCGGCGAACGGTCGCGGTGGTCGGCGAGAGATCGACCAGTTCCCGGAGCGACGACCGGGCACGATCCATTGCGTACTCCTCCATCAGTTCCGCGACGCTGAACAGGACGGCCAGCATCCCGGCTTCGAGGTAGAGCGCCTCGCCGAACGCGACGCTCGCGGTCAGTGCGCCGAGAATGCCGAGGCTCATCAGCAGGTCGATGTCCAGCGAGCGGGTGCGGGTGGAGTAGTAGCCGTTGCGGAGGATCTGCTCGCCGCTGATCACCGCACCGGCGAAGTAGAGTATCTCGGCGGTACCGAACCCTCGCCCGAGGACGGAGACGAGTGTCACGTCGAGGCCCGACAGCAGGAATTCGACGGCGAGGCCGACGAGCAGGAGACCACCACCGAGCCACGTCTTGAGCGCACGTGGACTCAGCCAGACGTCCCGTGCCCGACGCTCCTCAACGAGTTCCTCGTCGCCCGTCTCAGAACCGGTCTCCTCAACGGTGTAGCCCGCCCGTTCGATGGCCCCGACGAGATCGGCTCGCGAGGTCTGGCCCGGGTCGTAGGTGACGATGACGGTGCCGGTCGTCGGGAGCGTCTCTCGTTCCCGGATACCGGCGACACCGTCGAGTGCGTTCTCTATCTTCCCCGCACAGGAGGCACAGTCCATCGTCGGCACGTCGAACCGCTCGGTACGGAGGTCGTCACGTGATTCGACGTCGTAGCCGGCGGCCTGTACGCGTTCGATGAGGTCGTCCACCTCAACCGTCTCGGGTTGGTAGTCGATTCGGACGGTGCCGGTCATCACCTGCGGCTCGACGGCGACGACCCCGTCGAGTGTCGAGACGCTGTTGACGATCTTCTCGGCGCACGAGGGACAATCCATCCCCGGCACGTCGAGGGTCACGGTTCGGGGAGAGAGGCCGTCCGAACCGGGTGCGTTCGGTTCCATTGGAGGGAGGAACGATTCCCACGGATATGCCGCTTGGTTTGGTACGTACCAAACTCGATCAGGTGTTCGGGGAGGGCAGAGCTGTGGACGGGTCGCGCTCGGCGACGTAGGTTTCGGCCAGCTTCGCCTCGGCGCGACGAAGCCGATAGGAGAGCGTCGACCCGGGGATCCCGAGTCGGTCGGCGAGTTCGTAGGTCTCGATCTCGCGGGGCGTCTCGTAGTAACCGTGGTCGACGGCGGCTCCGATGGCGGCGTCCTGTTCGCCGGTGAGTGCCACACTGCGTTCACCTGGCGCGGTTTCCTCGGCGTCACCGACCCGGACGAAGGTGACGCCAGTAGTGTCGTCTATCTCGGTCTCGATGGCGTCACGGAACGCGTGGTAAGTGGTGTCGTCGGGGGCGATGATGCGCCACTCGTAGCGGCGACCGACCCACGTGGTCTGGAAGATGAGGCCGTCGCCGAAGTGGTCGAGCGCGAGGTGAGGGATGGAGGTACAGGAGGGGGTTCGCGTCCAGTAGGAGTAGAGGACGAGGGCGTCGTCGGTGCGGTCGAGGACGTCGGCCTCCCAGTCGGCCTCGCAGTCGCGGCGGGCCAGACAGTCGGTGTAGTACTCGGCGCTGGCGACGGTCTCAGTCAGTTCGTCGAGCGCGTCGTCACCACCGGCCACGTGGTCGACGCGCCAGAGGTGGTCAGACGACACGTGACACGAGAGCGAGCGAATCGTCGTCTCCGGGTTGGCCGCGAGGATGTCTGCTACCGCGTTGGTACCCGGGGCGTAATCGAGGGCGAAGACGAGTTCACGCATACGCCTGTGTAGCGCAGAGAGGAGTATGAACGCGTTGCCGACGAGCGATGGCAAAGAGGGTTAGGCCGGGCCGACGAACTCACGGGTGAATGGATGCCAGGAAGTGGCTCCGTCGGCACCAAGTCCTCGTGTACGGGGTTGCCGTCGCGCTGGCCGTAGCCGCTGGGATGGGGCGTCCAGCGTGGGCCACACCCATTGAGGGGGTCATCAACCCCGTACTGGCCGTCTTGCTGTACGTGACGTTCCTCGAAATCCCGTTCGTCCGGCTTCGGCAGGCGTTCACGAACGGGCGGTTCATCGGAGCCGCACTCGGGCTGAACTTTCTCGTCGTCCCAGTTGTCGTATGGGTGCTGACCCGGTTCCTCCCCTTCGACCGGGTCGTCCTCGTCGGCGTCTTGCTGGTGCTGTTGACGCCGTGTATCGACTATGTCATTACGTTCACCGACCTCGCGGACGGCGACGCCGAGCAGCTCACCGCGACGACGCCGATACTGATGCTGGTGCAACTGCTCCTGCTGCCGGTGTACCTGTGGCTATTCGTCGGCCCGGAGTTCGCAGCGGTCGTCGAGGCCGGCCCGTTCGTCGAAGCCTTCCTGCTGATAATCGCGTTGCCGTTGGCGCTGGCATGGCTCACCGAGGCCGGAGCCGAGCGTTCGTCGCGCGTCGCGGGATGGCAGGCGCGGTTGGGGTGGCTTCCCGTGCCGATGATGGGGGTGACGCTGTTCGTCGTCATCGCCTCCCAACTCCCTCGTGTTCAGGACGCCTTCGGCCAGGTTGCGGTGGTCGTACCGGTCTATGTTGCGTTTCTGCTCGTGATGCCGTTGCTCGGGCGACTGGTGGGCGGGCGCCTCGGGATGAACCTTGGCGAACGTCGGGCGCTGGTGTTCACGTCCGTGACGCGGAATTCGTTGGTGGTCCTGCCGCTGGCGCTGGCGCTGCCGGCGGGCTACGAATTGGTGCCGGCGATCGTGGTGACGCAGACGCTGGTCGAACTGTGTGGGATGGTCGTCCTCACTCGAGTGGTGCCGGCAGTACTGCTCCCGGAGCCATTAGTCGACGACAGCACCCCGAGGGTGTCGAGCGGTGAGTGATTCTCGACGATAACCGATACGCGCTGTGTATGCAGCACGGCAACAACAAACTATCAGCGACTGAGGATTTCAATAGAGCCGGCTCCCGAGGAGCTCGCCGACCGCCCAGGCGCGTCGGCAGGAATCCACGGCGCCGTCACAGCCGACGACATCGACAGTGGGTTCTCCGATGATAACATCGAGGTCTAGATGGAGCCCGCGGTCGCCCACATCGAGCCGGAGGCGGTGGACGACGAGGGGTCGTACTCCCAGACGGCCTCCAGCCGACGCGGACGGGCCCAGAGTAGCCGGCAACTCGTTCTACATGCAGTCACGGGAGCTCTTCCATCACGTCGACGAGTTCCTCCTCGCTCTGCCAGCGATACAGCCGCCCCTCTTTATCGAACAACTCGAAGACACCGTCCTGCATCCAGCCGAAGGGGTGTTCCTCGTCGTCGTACTCCCGTTTGAGGACGTGACTCTTCGCGAAGAACTCCGTCGTACCGACGAGCAATCCCTGCTCGACGAGAAAGTCGCTCGGCTCCTTCTCGGCGACCCCGACGAGATACGTCACGATGTCGCCGATCAGGCAGAACTTCTGGATGCTGTTGTCCCACTCCCCGCGAATGTCGACCATTCGGAAGGCGTAGGCATCCTGTCGCCGGTTGAGTCGGTCGACCACGAGGTTCAGCCGACGGATCGGCTCCCGGTCGTAGTTCCCCAGCACAAAATACGAACGGTTGTTCTCGTAGACCGGTGTCAGCTCGCTCAGAGCGTGGAGGATCTCCTCGTTGTCCGCCAGCGAGATCTCGTCGTCGTCGAGTTGGTCCTTCGCACTCTTCAGAACGCCCTCGGGAACGGGCGGCTCCTCGTGGGGCATACGTGGTTGGTCTCACTGTCGTGAGATATGATTTATGGAGTAATTTACCGAGTTAGACGCAATCAGTTTACTCTAAAGTGGTTTACTCAAGAGTAAACTACTTGCCGTCGAGGTGCGTACTGTGTCGTATGAGTACCGACCTGGGGACCGCCGGGGAGATGGAGACCCGCGAACTCGTCCACTTCGTGACCCAGCAGACGCGGTTCGCACTCATCAACAATATCCTCCAGCATCCCGAGCAGCTCCCCTCGATGTACGAACTCGAGGAGCTGAACCCGAGCGTGAGCGACGCCACTGTCTACAAGCACATCCAGAAGCTCATCGACGCCGGCGTCGTCGACGAGGTCGCCCTGGACGATGACCAGCGCCGACAGGGCTACCCCTGGAAGTTCTATGGTCTCACCGAAGCGGGACGGGAGTTCCTCAAAGAGCACAACCTGCTCGCTGCAGAGGAGACCCTCCGACAGATCTACGACACCATCTCCGACAAGCCCGAGAAGATGGTCAAGTACGAAAACGCCCCACGGCCGGACAACGGCTGACGGTACATTCGATTCATGAATAGTTTGCTATTCGTACTCGTCAGCAAGTGACGGGGAGAAATCCGATTAATCAACAAATCTGTGCTGTTAGGCGTTGTGTTAGTTAATAAGAGGTGACTACGGAGCACGGCCGGATGTAATCGAGGGGCGTCGTGAGGAGTTCTCCCGAGGTCTACTACTGGTGCTCGACTGGGATATCCACCCGCCATCGATCACAGCAGACGGCGCCCCGTTAATTCTCGTGACCTCGAGAGGTGACTAACGCGACCCCTCCCGCTGACGATCCGGCTGTCCTGAAGCGTTCAGCACTAGGTTTATATCGCTCGGTGGACTTCCTTCCAGTATGACCCTCGAAGAGACGGTTGATTACCTCGCCGAGGAACTCGACCTCGAGCGAAGTGAACACGTCCGAGAGGTTGGCGAGTCGGTCGCAGAGCTCCGCGACTGATCAAAACAGTTCTCTGAAGTCCCGGTCGACACCTGTCTCCAGATACTCAACGAACTCCTGTCTCGTCGGTCCCGGCTGTTCAAGGAGATCTTCCCGCTCTGCGCGTTTGAGGACGGTCCGTGCGAACTCCGTACAGTGTGTTTCATGACGACCAGCGTACTCCGAGAGGGCGTCCCGCCAGTGCATATCGAGGTCGAAGTCGGCCAACCGGATCTGGATGCCATCCTTCCGTTCAACGAGGTCCACATCCAGCTCTGCGAGGTGTTTGAACCGGATGTTATTTCGCCGAACGGTGATGAGCCGTTTTGAATCGACGATGTAGGGATCGACCCACTCCCGCCAGGTGTCATCGTCGACGTGGGTCCGTGGCATCTCGAAGCTCGGGTCCGCGCTCTCGATACAGAGCTGGAGCATGGCAATACCGGTCCGGTGATTCGCGTTCGGGAGCGAGTGCCGCAGGATCAGGTTCGACATGAGTTCGCCAGCGACTCGTGGGAGCGTTGTCGCCCACGAGACATGGTCAAGGGCCTGCTGAATCTTCTCGGGTTCGAACTCCTTGTAGAGGCGGAACTCGTCCTCCTCTCGGACATCCACGGCTGCTTCAAGCAATTCGACCAATCGAAACGCCACGACCTGTCCATCACGGGAGAGTTCGCCAATACGCTCGCTGAGCCACTCCCTATCGTAATCGATAGTCTCAGCGGTGTCGATCTCCGAGTCACCCTCGTAGAGTACGTAAATCGGGGGCTCGAATTCGTATTCCATCAGCTTCGTAGGGCTGTCCAGTTTGTGCTGTCGCGCCGCCACCTCCTCCCGGGAGATCGAACTAAAGTCCAGCGAGAAATTCTCGGCCTGTGGGTGGTGGTAATAGACGACGCGCTCCATCAGCCGGCAGTAGAGACCGAGTCAGTAAATCAGCTCTGCGTTCTCGATCCCGAATGCCACGATTCGAACGTTTCAACCCGTACGACAATTCTCGACACGCTCGGTTTGCTTCCGAATCAGAGTGATTCACTGTCAGCGCCGATATCACTTCGTCTACTGCTCCCGGTCCTCCTCGGCGAGCAGTTTCTCTCGGGCCGAGTTGATATTCGAGCGGACGGCATCCTCGGTCACCTCGCGGATTCGGGCCCACTGGCCAATGGTGTAGCGCTCGGCTTCCTCGACAACGACCCAATCGACCGCCTCGTGGACCGAGCAGTCGCCGGCGATCAGCTCAGCAAGTCGCTCGAGAAAGTCCTGCTCCTCCCACGCGAGCGCGACATCTTCGAACTCGTGAGCGTCCCGATCGTATGCAGCGAATAGTTGGACGGCACCATCGCGCTCCAGGTCGGCTTGGACATGCGCTGGTAGTGACTCCAGCGCTGCGTGCGGGAGGTGGTACGCCGGAACGTCGTGCAACGAGGCGACGTCGAAGGGGGTCAAGCTCCGATGTGAGATGTCACCGAATTTCATCAGGTAGCCAGTCTCCGCAGCGAGTTGGGTCCGCCCCTCGAGGAGGTGGTCGGCGAGCTCGGGGTAGTCGTCGCGGTCGACCGAGCCCGTCTTGAAGATCGTCACGAAGTCGCGATCACCGCCGGATCCGGGTTTGACTGCCATGAGAAAAAACCACATGGTCGGTAGTTCGTCGTGATGGGATAATGAGTATGCGCCAGCGAGCCCTCGGAGACAGCAGTTTATTCGCTTTCTCGGAGCGTCACTGCACGGGTGGCTAGCAACCGGAGCACCCACCCTCGTTGCTGATGCTGATTCTCGTGAGCGACGTATGCTCGAACGGTCTCAATGTCGTGCATACAGACGACACCAGCGTGGATCAGCCGCGGGTGGT
>Ga0102935_1000958_pt1 | contig 10585 bp, 9 predicted proteins | sample SalPonR2_A_D2_MG_FD_78508 | JGI IMG/M metagenome (GOLD analysis project Ga0102935, IMG submission 78508) | Salt pond soil microbial communities from South San Francisco under conditions of wetland restoration - Salt Pond MetaG R2_A_D2_MG | ecosystem: Environmental > Aquatic > Marine > Intertidal... | reverse complement strand
GTTCGTGCACGGCGTCCCCCACCTCTCGAGCCGAGAGCGTCCGAGCGTTCCGCAAGAGAGTCCTGGCAGTATCCGCAACACTCGCCCGGGCGACGACGTCGTCATCTTGGGTAGGAATGGACGGGTCGCCACACGTCCGTGAGCAGTGATCAATCCGCCGCCAGTGCCGAGGTCGAGTCCGGCGAGTCGTGACCGGGGCTCCGCAGATAACTCCTTCACTTGTCGAAGCTCCGGAAAGTGGTGCTAACAACGAGTGTGGAACGACGCTTACCGGGAGTACCGTACGTCTGTCAGGTTCAGAGGCGTGTGCTGAACAGAAAGGCGCAGATACAGCATTCCGCTCGGAGTGCCCCGACAACCCCCACCGTCTGAAGCCGAACCGGTGCTCACCCTCGCATCAGGTTCATCACTTCGTCGGCGATGTCCGGTTCAACAGCGATGACGTAACGACTGCCGGGTGTCAGGACCGTGTCGGGCCGGGCGACCCGGTTGCCGTCGTCGTCGGAGACCACCAGTGTCCCCGCGGGAAAGCGCACGTCAGTCAGTTGTTTCCCGGCGGCTGGTGCCCCCTCGGCGACGCGGATGAGCATGATATCGAGATTCCCCGTCACGTCCGCAAGCGTTTGCACGTCGCTGCCGAGAATCTCGTTCGCCGCCACTCGAGCGCCCGCTCGCTCGGGAAAGAGCACCGCGTCTACAAACCGAGTGTAGGACTCGCCGGCCGCGCGGTCGATACGCGCTACCGTCCGGATGCCGGGGGTCAACTCCCTCGCAGCCAGACAGACCGCGAGATTCAATCCCGATTCCCCGGTGAGTGCTGCGATTGCGTCGGCCCGCTCGATGCCGGCCTGTTCAATGATGTCGGGATTGGTCGCATCGCCGCGGATGACTGTCGCCAGCCACTCGTCGGCAATCTCGGAGACGATTCTCTCGTCCCGTTCGATGATCGTTACGTCGTGGCCGAGATCGGCGAGTATCTCGGCTGTCTGAAACCCGACGCGCCCGCCGCCCGCGATCACGTAATTTTGATTGCTGGCCATGTGATCAGTCTTCAGCCGCCGGTGTCACTTCCGTGTCGTTTCCGGTTGCGCCGCGATCCGACCGTGCTCTCAGCCGGTTGAGTAGAACGTACATAACGCCGCCGAGCGCGATCCACGCGACGCTGAGTATCAGCGCTAGGGGATCCGTCCGGATCAGATACTCCACGAGTACTCCGGCCAGAATCAGGTTCAGACCGATACCGAGCAGTGCCGGAACCGGGTAGTAGGGCATCTTGTAGGGGCGATTCATGTTCGGCCGCTCCCGACGGAGCCTGATCACGGCCACATTCACGATGATAAACGACAGCAGGAAGAACAGACTCGCCATATTTCCGGCGCTCTGCGTCGGGAGCGCGACGGATCCGAGCATGACGACTGCACTGGCGAGAATGGCCACGAACGGTGTCCCGTAGCGATGGTGGATCTGGCCGAACGAGGGGAGCAACTGCCCTTCCCGCCCCATCGAGAACGCCACCCGTGAGGAAGCGATCACGACAGCATTGAGCGCGGTCAGCGTCGAGAAGACCGCCCCGAAGACGATGAGCGCCCCGCCGTTCTGGATGATCGGCAGTCCGGTCGGCATGAACGATGTCGCCGCCGCGGCGATCCCTGCCTCTCCGGCCTCGGCGAGTCCGTCTGCCCCGAGTGTGGCGACAGCAACGGTGACGACCGCCAGATAGACGATCACGGTCGCAATCAGGCTGACGAAGATCGCCTTCGGGATGTTCTCACGGGGGTTTTCGACTTCCTCAGTGACGGTCGTGATGAGGTCGTAGCCCTCGAACGCGATGAACGTCAGCCCCATCGCCGGCAGGATCGCGGTCGCGCCGGCCCCCTCCGGAAACAGCGGCTGGAACTCGGCGCCGGAGAACATCGGAGACGCGAGACCGAAGCCGACGAACACCACCAGGATGCTCACCTTGACGATGGTGAAGATCGTCTCAGCGCTCCCGCTGGCGGCCGTCGAGACGGCATTGAGTGCTACCAGTCCGAGCACGGCAACGAACGCCAACAGGAACGCAAGCGGCACTGCCGCGTCAACGACCGGTAGTACGACAGCCCCCACCTGATCGGGGGGTGGAACGATCCCGTAGACGTGTAGTAGTTCGAGAAAGTTCGGCGCGAAGCCGAGCGCATACAACCCCCCTGCGATCATGTACGCGAACCAGAGCATCCACCCCATTATGAACGACGGGAGATCCTCGAAGATCTCCCGGACGAAGGCGTAGCCGCCGCCGCTTTTCGGGATCGAGGCCGCCAGTTCTGCGTACGAGAGGCCGGTGAATGCGGTCACAACGCCGTTCAGTGCGAAGACGAGGATCGCAGCGGGCCCGGCAATTTCGGCGGCCAGCCCGGTCAGCACGAAGATGCCAGCCCCGATCATCGCCCCCATCCCGATCATCGTCGCGTCCAGTAATCCGAGCTCGGCCTCCGGCGACCGAGTCTGACTTCCACTCATTGTTTAGAGCCACCGTTTAGCTGGTCGTACGTCCACGGGTTGATGCTCTGTCTAATTAATTTAGTGACCGGGGCGAATTCTTCCTCTCCGGGAATCATCTCCGCAATTAAGCGTACCTCCTGTGAGGTGCGGTACCCGAGCGCAGACTGCGTGGGAATCGAAGGCGTGCTCCGCAGGAGATCGAAGCAGGAGTGGTGGTTTCACCGGGTGAACGACGTGCCCACAGTCGGACTCGAACGTCGCGGCCACGAGCGACCGGTGCTACACACCAACGGTTGTGCTGCATACAGCGCGCGTATGCAACGCGTCTCCCGTGTGGTTTTCGTGAGTCACTCAGGTATTCGTAACGCCACTCCCGGCGTGCAACTATTAATTTCACGTGGGCGGGCGTCCTGTCCCGCAAGCGACTGGAGATCATATCGTCAAAAACGGGGCAACCGCTCTCGGTCGGGACGGACCGACGAGACGGAGCGTCCTCAGAAACACGTGGTGTAGCCGGGTTCGGCGGTGCTACGCTTACGAGAACCGGTGCAGCAGCCCACGACGGGAAGACCGGAGGGGATATGCTCATAACTGGGGAGAGTCCCTTTCGTTGTCTTCCAATCCGGGCTCGATAGGGAATTCCCGGCGAGTTGCCACGCTGACGAGTCTGCACGCAAGACCTACGAGTACATCGCAATTGGCCACGACGACACCTCCCAAATTCAGCACGGAGTCGTCAAGAAAAACGAGGATTTCGGGCAGACCGACTTCGAGTTCGAATCAACTCAAAATGCAAGAACGAACCAACGTCCGGAGAGCACCGTACGCCTCGACTGAACCGGGGCAATCGTAGCGCGAATACACTCGCTTTCGGTTCCTGTTCGGAGGGGGTTTCTTGCATTGTCGTTGTTTCTCTAGCCCGTCGGTGACGCCCTGTTGTACTCACACGTCACGTCTCGGACACCGGTAGTCACACTCGTCGGTTGAACGGAGCGTGCTACAGGGGCGCGCCGCCGGAAAAACCACACACGCGCGGACTACGCTACTGCTCGATGGAGAAGGCGGGCTTCGCTGTGAGGCTGAAGCCCCCGCTTCCGTCGATGTTTGCGTAGTCGAATTCGATTCCGACCGTCAGTTCGCGCGTTTCGTCGGCGAACGCCGGAAGTTCGGCCGACTCGTCTGTGGAACTGAGTTCCAGTGCGGAACTGAGTCGCTGGCCCAGCGCGAATAGGTTGTCCGGCACTTCGACGCTACTTCCGGCATACTCGAACGACGTGATCTTTGCGCCGCGCAGGATCTGTTTTCTCGTCGCTTGTCCCGAGTGTGAGACCGTATACTCGATGCCAGTCAGGAACAGACTGGACGCGTTCAGAGTACCGGTGTTCGAGACCGTCCACGTGGCTTCGTGTTCGACGGGTTCGCCTTCGTTCGCCGAATACGAGTCCGGAGGGCCGAACGACGCTTCCGCGGGATTGATTTTGAGCACGACGCTGCCCCCTTGCAGCACCAGCTCAGCTGTACCACTATCGGAGAGTGCGGCATACGTGCCAGCTCCTCCGACCGCCGAGCCAGCGCCGATGATCGCAGCACTGGCCAGGAGTTTCCGTCGACTGATCCGTTTTCTATCGGTCATTTCCACAATTTTCTCCGGTTTGGGTGCCTCCGTCTTCGCCGTTTGCTGCTTCAACCTCACCGCAAGCCCACCAGAGGAGTCGAACCTCTGTTCTACCCTTGTGGGTGATTATCTAGCTAACTACTCCTCCTTCCCCTCGGGTTCAAACGCGAGGTAGACCTGCCAGAGACCGTCCATAAACAGCAGCGTCACTGGAAAGATAACCAGTACGGCTAACCCGGTAGTAGTCCCGGCAAACCGAGCAACGTAACCCATCAGTGGAACGGTGAGCGTCACCTTCCCTACGATCTCGTCTCTGAGGACAGGTTCTCTGTCTCGGTTCTCGTTCGCGTCCCCCTTTGTGACGAAGGATACGCTGTCGGTTATCTCACCGGACCTCTTCTCGACCACTCTGTGAGTCGTCGTCCGGGTAATGCTCCCGGACTTACTGAAGGTGATCACGTCACCTTCCTCAATACGCTCGTCTACTTGCCCTGGAGGTATCCCCTCCACGAACACCACCGATCCGGTTGAGATTGCTGGTTCCATGCTGCCTGATTGGACGATGAACGAGTAGTCTGCTCCCACCAAGGCCGGAAAGGCGTTGATGGCGGACAGAGCTACCACGACCACCAGTGCGGTGAACCCGAGAATCTTGATGATTCTCAGGTAGTTCACGATTTACTCGGGCGTGTTGCTGCCAGGGGCAAACCCGTTGAAGTCCGGTGCTTCGGTGTGTCTGCTCTGGAGGAACGCGAAGTCCATCTTGATCGAGGCACGGTCTCCCTGGACCTCGTTACCCACACCGAACGGAATGTGGAAGTCGTAGCCGAAGTTCAGAGTGTCACCGGGCTGGAGCGGAGCGACGCCTTGAGTGTTGTTCCCCGCCGTCCCGTCAGTAGCGACAGAGCCGTCGAGCATCACACTGCCATCTGCGACAGATGCGTGCCCGCCCTTAGCGGTGTGGTAGCCGAGACTGCCGTCGCCCGACGTCCAGTGAGCGGTATCCACAGCGCGGACATTCTGGGAGATGTCCACGAGGTCCCGCGGGGCTAGGTAGTACTCTTCGTCACCGTCTGGACCGATGAAGGGGTCGCCGTTAACGAGCTCCTTGCCACTCTGGGAGTTCGACCAGAATGCACTCGGGCCGGCACCGTCGTACTTGGTAGCGTCGAACTGGTTCGAGCTTGCATCGAAGAACGTACACGAGCCGTCACCGTCGTAGTACGGCAGCGCGTAGATGTTCTGTGCGAGCTCGCCCTGTGTGAGTTGTTCCCCACTGAGGTCGTCGTAGCTGGTCGCGGTGAACTCTGAATCTGCTTCGAGACCTGCGTTGGCAGAACTGACGTTCGGGTCTGCGTCGACTTCAGGTTCGTAGTTCTTGTAGTCGATGTTCTCCAGAACGTTGAGACCTGACGCAACCCACGCAGCGTTGCTCTGCACCTCGATACTAAAGTTGACGCAGCCGTAGTCTCCCGGCTTCACGTCGTTAAACATCACGTCGATGGGGACTGCCCTATTGTTGTAGCCAGAGCCCTCGTAGTCAGTACTCATACTGACGAGATCGGTGCTCCCAACGGGATCCCCGTTGTAGGAGCCCGACCAGCTGATCTCTCCGTCGAGTCCACCGGCCGTAAACGTGACCGCGTTCGATTCTGTGTCGCTCAGTTGTGCAACCGTGCCGATACCTCCGAGCCCTATCGCAGCGCCAGCTGCACCGATTCCTGCGAGGGCCTTCCGCCGTGACAAGTTGAACTTGCCGTTATTTTCGTCTGACATTTTACGTCCCGTTAACGGTAGTCCGTTAGCCACCTGTCCTTCCGCACAGACTTCCTGGACTGGAATTCGTTGTCGCTCATTGGCTTTCCCGCAGTAGTCTGCGAACCAGCACCCGGTTTGCATCCGCGTCCACCGAATGCGACAGAACCACCCTGAGGCCGTACCCACCTTGTTGTACGCTGATAGAATTCGATCGAAGGCGCCCAGAAATTCTTCAAACGGTGTACGTACCCGACTCAAAGACGGATTGACCGAGACGAGATTCCGTCAATCTCTCTACGATCGGCTCACACGACCACACTAATCATCGGTAAATATACATTTACGCCGGAACGGGAACAGCGCTCTCTGTCGTCACAACTCCGCATCCGACGCAGTCGTTCGCTCGTGCTCGCCCGTGTATCAGATATATAACCGATTAGCACCTGGTTTATATGGGTTCGACGGGAGCGTACGCGAGACGTCGATCCAGATTCTGGGGGTCCGTTTTACAATAGCCTTACTCTCAGTATCGTCACCGTACCGCCTCAGGTGGCCCCGGTGTCGCAGCCAATCCATAACTAACTACCACTGACGTTCACCCACGATGTGATGAGTACGACGAGGCCCGTACACGCTCGGGAGGGTGGGGACGAAACGACTGCTCTCGAAGACGAGGGGGACGACGACGGGACCCAGCAACTCTCACAGAACGAAATCTTCGAACTACTGAGCTCGAACCGACGTCGGTACGTGCTACAGCATCTCAAGCGGAACCAGGGGTCGGCCGAACTCGGGGACCTCGCCGAACACGTCGCCGGGAGGGAAAACGACAAACTTCCCGAGGAGGTTCACTCCTCCGAACGCAAAAACGCCTACACGGCCCTGCGGCAGTTCCACCTGCCGAAGATGACGCAGAAGGGAGTGGTTCGCTTCGATAAACGGGAAGGAAGCGTCGAACTGTCCGACCAGGCCGCGGATCTGGACATCTATCTCGACGTCGTCTCGGGGTACGACGTTCCGTGGAGTCTTTACTACACCGCGTTCTCTGTGGGGTTCGGAACGCTCCTCGCCGGCGTTCACTTGGGGCTCGGTCCGTTGGCGCACGCGTCCGTCGTCACAGTCTCCGCACTGTTCTCCGTGGCGATTTTCATATTCTCCCTGCTCCACACCTACACTAACAAGCAAATGCGTCTCGAAAACAGCGACCTGCTGTGAGTCCCTGGCTCCGCCGTCCCCGCACACTACACCCACGTCATCACGGCTAGTCGTAGATTCTCGCTCGGTTGTGATCCGGTCTCTCCCGTCGGCGGTACAGGTGCCCCGTTCACACCGACGGCTCTAACGTGTCCGTAACTATCGCGAACGGCTACGGGACGTCACCCCCTGAATAGCCGAACCACCTCGTCGCTGACGTCCGTCTCGACAGCGACGAGGTACCGGAAGCCGGCTTCCAGTACCATCTCCGGACCGGGTACCTGGTTGGTATCCCGCCCGGCAACCACGACAGCCCCGCGTGGGAACGCCACGTCGCTGAGTTCCCGGCCGGCAACCGGGGCGTCCCCCGCCACGGTGAGTTCGAGCACCGTGAGGTCACCAGTCACCTCCTCGACCGTCTGTACGCCGCCGCCTGCGACGTGCATAATCTCGTTTGTCGCCGCGTGTGCGGCCAACTGCTCGGGGTAGACCACCCGATCGACGAGCCCGGCGTACTCCGACTTGTCGCCGTGGTCAATCCGGGCCACGGTCCCGATCCCGGATTCGATCGTGGCCGCCATGGTACAGATACCGATGTTCGTCATCGCACCGTATCCGGTCAACGCCGCGATCACGTCGCTTCGATCGAGGCCCGCCTGCTCCAGGATCGATCGGCGCCCCCCGTCGCCGTGAATGACCGTCGCCTCGTACTGGTCGCTCAGAAACTCCACCCGTTCACGGTCCTTCTCGACGATGACGACGTCGTGGCCGCGCTCCGAGAGGTGTCGGGCGGTGTGGTAGCCGACGTGCTGTCCGCCGACGATCACGACTCGCAGGTCCGCGCTCATTCGAATGACTCCGGCGTACACGTAATTGTAAGTTTCGACCGTTTGAAACATACTGTCACGACCCCGGCCGTTTCATCCCCATAATAACGTGGGCGTCCCGGTGGAGATGCTGATCGGCCCCGCTGCGTCTCTTGCGGGTTCCGGAGCGTGAGCGCATATCACTCGTGTTCTCGAACGTGCAGGCGTCAGTCCGCCCGCGGGACCGCATACCCACGTGTGCAGTCGGGGGAGCTGATGCGCCTGCGGGATGGTGGTTTTCGCAACCGCAGACCATAGAGAAGCGACGAGTAGCCACGACCAGCGGGAGCCGGACGCCGAGTTGGGGTTGCTGGACGTGGCGACAGTCGGGACGGCGGCCGCGGTCGGCGGTGGCAGATTACCTTTTCGCCGGCTCGCAGCCGGGGTCGCCGGCCCAGCCGCGATACTCGCCGTTCGGTTGAACGGCGTCGCCGCCGTATCCTCCGGGGCTCTCGCACGCGGAGTTGGCGTCTTCGGTTCCGAAACACGGCGGCCGCACGTCCGTCCGCGGGAGCTCCGACGGCTTCGGCTCGTCCGCCGGGACGGGTGAGGCCAAGACGTACGTCTCTGCGTGCGTCGTCGCCTCGGGGTGCCGTCCTCCGACCCGCGTCGCCGTCCGTCAATCCGGGGTTTCGCTGTCGTCCACGAGAGACGACATAACGAGCCGTTTGATCCCGCGTCGAAGGAGACCGCTGGCCGCAGGTTGTGAAATACCCAGATCGGCGGCGAGTTCGCCGAGGGTCGCGTCCCGCGGTTCCTCGAAGTACCCCGTTTCGAGTGCGACGAGGAGCGCTTCCCGCTGGCTGTCTGTCAACCCAGCGTCCGTATTCCCCAGACTATCGTAGTCGTTCACCCGGAGCAAGTCGATGTCGATGTGATTCTGTTGTGCGTAATCCCAGAGGTGGACCAGATCAGTCCGGTCGGGTGCCCATATCGTGAGGATCCACGCGCTTCCGTCGTTCTTCATATCGAGGATGACGCCGTTCGCCGCCGAAACCACCGGTGAGAGGAGTTTCGCCTCGTCCGTATACTCGAAACTGTAGATCGCTTCCTCGTCTCTGGTCTCGATGACTCGCTCGAATTCACCGACGGTACGATCGTTCCGCAGGCCGTCCTCGAACCGGTCGAAATCACCTGATTCGATCCGATAGAAGAACTTCCCCGACGTCGGGTCAGTCCCCGCTTCCGACACCGACGTAACCTTCGAAGTTCGGTCGTGAGTAACTGTCCCTGTGAGCACTATGTCAGGATGTTCAGCCCGGACGACCGCCTTAATATCGGTCATCGTACTGTCGGAGAGTCGCTTCGATGTCCAAACCCATCCAACCGAGCGGTGGTTGCGACGCCTCGTGTGGTTCTGTTCTCAATATCTGCTACCAGGGGTATATCACTGGCCGTCCGGTGGCTTAACTCAGTCGGTTGTCCGTGCTGTCCGGCTCCGAGTCGCATCCGGATGTCTCCGTCGCCGAGTTCGTCACAACCCCGCTCCGGAGAGCCGCCGTCACTCCCCTGGCTCCTCTCCGGCGTGGATCTTGGCCTGCTCGCGGGCGCTGGGGTTGGCCGATTCCTTGAACGGAACCTTCGCCACCGTCGCGTAGACGGGTTCACCGGGCGTCTCAGCGTACTCGTCCGGGAGGTGTACCGCAAACTCCGCGTCGATCTCCGCGTCGTATATCGCGTCGTCGAGCGGGACGTCCGTCGCAGCCTCCAGTTTCGCCGCCGGCACGAATCCGAGCCCGATGTTCGTCTCGAGGTCCGGATTCCACCCCGCCGACGTCAGGTAGCCGCACTCCTCGCCCGTCTCCGGATCCGAGATGAGCCAGAAGTCCGAGGCCCAGTCGATGATCGGCTCGCCCGCCATTTTCAGCCCGACCAGCTTGTGGGTGAACGGGAACTCCCCGTTTTCGATGGCTTCCTTCTGACGTTCCAGCTCCGCTTTCCCGACGTAGTCGGCGTCCTTGTCGTCGGGTACCTGATAGCCGAGATTGACCTGAAACGGTGAGGTCTCGTGGTCCATATCCTGTCCCAACGAGAGGATTCCGGCGGCGATCCGTCGGCGACCGTTCACCGGCGCCGCGGCACCACCGTGGTCTTTGACCGTTTCGAGCACCGGGTTCCACACTCCCTCAGCGTTCGTTGTCGCCTCACGCACGTATATCTCGAATCCCGCTTCCCCGGAGAAGCCCGTCTGACTCACCAACACCGGAACGCCGTCGATGGTCGCCTCCAACAGTCCGTAGTACGGAACGTCTTCGACCGCGGCGTCGATGAGCGACTCGATCACGTCGGGCGATTTCGGGCCCTGAATCTGCATCGGCGAGACGTCAATCTCGTCGATGTCGACATCGAAGTCGTTCCCGACCGTGACCCCTTGCAACCACTGCAGCAGGTCCGAGTCGGCGATGGAGAACCAGAACTCGTCGTCCTCGGGTCGCAACAGGACGAAGTCGTTGATGACCCCGCCATTGTAGTTGCAGCAGATGGCGTACTTGCCGCGCATCGGCTCGATGTCGGTCGCGTCCCGCGTGATGACAAAGTTGACGAACGCCTCGGCGTCGGGGCCCTTCACGCGGATCTGGCGCTCGACCGCGACGTCCCACAGCGCTACGTCGTTGACGAGCAGGTCGTACTCGGCTCTCGCCCCGCCGTCTTCGGGGTCGATGTACGCACG
>Ga0102935_1000956_pt1 | contig 10603 bp, 6 predicted proteins | sample SalPonR2_A_D2_MG_FD_78508 | JGI IMG/M metagenome (GOLD analysis project Ga0102935, IMG submission 78508) | Salt pond soil microbial communities from South San Francisco under conditions of wetland restoration - Salt Pond MetaG R2_A_D2_MG | ecosystem: Environmental > Aquatic > Marine > Intertidal... | reverse complement strand
TGATGCCCTTGACCACGTCCGTCATCGCACACGCGCCCCGCTGATACACGAGCGGGACGCGGTTGGCGAACCGGCGGACCTCGACGCTGCCCTCCGCAGAGAGGTCGCCACCGTAGGCGATACCGGCCTCGACGATGAACGGGTCGCCGCCGTGGACAGCCGCGTCCCGCGTCGAGGCGGCGTAGAAGTCGGCGTCGTACTCCTTGCGGAGGCCGGACTCGACCAGTTCCGCGGTGATGGGCGACAGACAGTCCGTCGGCGGCGAGATGATGTCCGTCTCACGCATCGCCGCCAAGAGGTCCCGCGCAGTGTGGCGGTCGCCCGCCACGTCGGAGACGTTCGGCGGGTCGTCGGGGACCCGGACGGCGACGCCCCACAGTTCGTCGACGACGTTCTCGCGGGCCGTCTCGCCGAACGTGGCGTCGTCGTGCTCTTCGGTCATGTCGGCGGCGCGGTCGACGTACTCGCGGAGTTCGTCGCGTGTCAGTCGGTGGCGGCGGCCGTCGTCGCTGTCGGCCTCGGCCGGGGCGTCGAACTTATCGGCCAGCCGCGAGGCCATGCCTTCGACGGCCGCGTCGTCCTTTCGGACAGTAGTGGCCGCGTCGACCAGTTCGTACACGTCGCTCGTCCGCTCGTCGGTGGCGCTCACCCACGCTGCGTCGACCGCGTTTTCCCGGACTGTCGACCCGAAGGTGGTGTCGAACTCGGCTTCGACGTCGCCGGCTGCCTCGTCGACGATTGCCTCGATGTCGTGGTACGCCACGCGGCCCTCGCTCTCGATGGCCTCGGCCACTGCCGCGGCGAAGTCGGCCGTCGCCGCTGCGCCCTTGTTGGCGACGGCGTCCTCGACAGCAGCTTCGATGTCGGCGTCCTCGTGTGCCGTCGCAGGCGACCACGCCATCCCGCGGCCGAAGTGGCGGTCGTTGAAGTTAGCGATGACGCTGTCGGCCGTCTTCCTGCCTACGCGAGTGAACTCGTCCTGCAGGAACCCCGAAATCGAGTACGAGTCCGTGGCTTCGAGCATCTTCAACAGCGTTCCGAGTTCGACACCGTGGGGGTGGGGACGAATCTCCTCGGTCTCTTCGGGCAGGCCCGCGTCCTCGACGCGCTCGAACTTCAGCGACTCCTCCAATCCGGGTTCGTCGAATTCGATGCGGGCATGGGGGTTGACGACCGCCGTGTTCTCGATGTACTCGTGGAGGCTGTTGCGAGCGCGCATGTTCGCCTCCATCTCCAACTCGATGCGGGTGCCGTGGGGCCGCTCCCACGAGGTCGTCTCGTCGACGCTTATCTCGGGTTCGTTGGCGTCCGTGTCGACGATGAGTTCGAAGTACTGGGCCTCGGCTTGTCCCCGCGGCCGGGACGTGATTTTGGCCGGCTTGCCGGATGTTTGTTGCGAATGGAGGACGGCTGCGGAAATCCCGATACCCTGCTGACCACGGTTTTGCTCCCTAGCGTGGAACCGTGACCCATAGAGGAGCTTGCCGAATATTTTCGGCAGCTGCTCCTTGGTGATACCGGGCCCGTTGTCCTCGACGACGAGGCGGTAGTAGTCCCCGACCTCCTGAATCTCGACGTAGATATCGGGGAGGATGCCGGCCTCTTCACAGGCGTCCAAGGCGTTGTCGACCGCCTCCTTGACGGCGGTGACGAGCGCTTTGGCGTCCGAGTCGAAGCCGAGCATCTGCTTGTTCTTCTCGAAGAACTCGGCGATGGAGATAGCACGCTGAGACTGGGCCAACTCCTCAGCGATCCCCTCGTCGTCACCGAGCTGCGACTGGAACGAGGTCATATCGTGGCGTAGCTACCGCCGTCGGGCTTAAAAGGTAATCGGCACCACGGTGGAAGTGAAGCCTGCTGTCTCGTGTTCGCTTGCGCACGCGCGTGCGGGACCTTTATAACCCTACATCGACTATGAGAAATCAATTCCTATGTCAGGGGAGTCTGATGAGTACGGCGCAAAGTCAATCCAGACCTTAGAGGGGCTGGAAGCCGTCCGGAAGCGGCCCGCGATGTACATCGGGTCGACGGACGCACGAGGTCTTCACCATCTCGTCTACGAGGTCGTCGACAACGCTATCGACGAAGCCCTCGCCGGGTACTGTGACAACATCGACGTCACGATACACGACGACGGCTCCGTTTCGGTCAGCGACGACGGCCGCGGGATTCCGGTCGACGAACACGAAGAACACGGTCGGCCGGCCGTCGAAGTCGTGATGACCATCCTCCACGCCGGGGGGAAGTTCGACAACAAGTCCTACCAAGTTTCGGGCGGCCTCCACGGCGTCGGCGTCTCGGTCGTCAACGCCCTCTCGAAGTGGCTCGAAGTCGACATCAAGCGCGACGGTGCGCTGTGGCGACAGCGCTTCGACCACGGCGAACCCGAGTACGACTTGAAGAAGATTCGTGACCTCGAACCGGGCGAGGAGACGGGGACGACGGTTCGGTTCTGGCCCGACGGCGACATCTTCGAGACGGGCGAGTTCAACTTCTCGACACTGCAGTCCCGACTGCGAGAACTGGCCTTCCTCAACTCGGGCGTCGCAATCGCCATCGAGGACGACCGCGACGGCAAGCGCGAGACGTTCGCCTACGACGGCGGTATCAAGGAGTTCGTCGCGTTCTTAAACGAGACGAAAGACCCGCTCCATCGCGACGTCATCTACTTCGAAGACGGAGCGGAGATCCCCGAGGGCGCAGTACAGGTCGAAATCGCGCTGCAGGGTACCGACGACCTGCAGGGGTCGATTCACGCCTTTGCGAACAACATCAACACCCGCGAGGGCGGCGACCATCTCACCGGGTTCAAAACGTCGCTGACACGCGTCGTCAACGACTACGCGACCGACAACGGACTGTTGAACGACCTAGACGACACGCTCAAAGGCGACGACATCCGCGAGGGACTGACGGCAGTCATCTCGGTCAAACACCCGGACCCGCAGTTCGAGGGCCAGACCAAGACCAAACTCGGCAACAGCGAAGTGCGGGGCATCGTCGAGTCCGCGATGCACGACGGCCTCTCGACGTACTTCGAAGAGCATCCCGATACTGCGGAAGCCATCGTCGGGAAAGCCGTCGAGGCCGCGAAGGCCCGCAAAGCCGCGAAGAAAGCCGAGGAACTGACACGACGCAAATCCGCGCTCGACTCGACGGCGCTGCCCGGGAAACTGGCCGACTGTCAGACGCGCGACCCCGAGGACGCAGAGCTGTTCGTCGTGGAAGGTGACAGCGCCGGCGGCAGCGCCAAACAAGGCCGGAACCCCGAGTATCAGGCGATTCTCCCCATCAAGGGGAAGATTCTGAACGTCGAGAAACACCGACTGGACCGGATTCTGGAGAACAACGAGATTCGGAACCTCATCACGGCGCTCGGGACGGGTATCGGTGACGAGTTCGACATCGACGACCTGCGCTACGAGAAGATTATCATGATGACTGACGCCGACGTGGATGGAGCCCACATCCGAACCTTGCTCCTGACACTGCTCTATCGGCACATGAAACCCCTCATCGAGGCGGGCTACGTCTACGCCTCTCAGCCGCCGCTGTATCGGGTTCGCTATCGGGGCAACACCTACGACGCGATGACCGAGGAGGAGCGCGACCGCATCGTCGAAGAGAAGTGCAACGGCAATCCGACGCAGGTCCAGCGATTCAAGGGACTGGGAGAGATGAACCCCGGGCAACTGTGGGAGACGACGATGGACCCCGACAACCGGATTCTCAAGCAGATTACCATCGAGGACGCCGCCGCCGCCGATAAGATGTTCAACGTCTTGATGGGCGACGCCGTCGAACCGCGCAAGGAGTTCATCAAGGAACACTCCCCTGAAGCGGAGTGGGTGGACATATGAGTTCAGACGTCCCCGACGACCCTGCCCCGCCGGCCGACCAAGTCAAGCACGTCCGCATCGAAGACGAGATGGAACAGTCCTACATCGACTACGCGATGTCGGTCATCGCGGGTCGGGCACTGCCCGACGTGCGTGACGGGCTGAAGCCGGTCCACCGGCGCATCCTCTACGCGATGCACGAGATGGGCGTCTCCTCCGGGTCGAGCCACCGCAAGTCCTCGTCTATCGTCGGCGAGACGATGGGTGATTACCACCCGCACGGCGACAGCGCCATCTACGACACGCTGGTTCGGATGGCACAGGACTTCTCGATGCGGTATCCGCTCGTCGACGGGCAAGGGAACTTCGGGTCGATGGACGGCGACCCGCCCGCGGCGATGCGGTACACTGAGGCGCGGATGGCCCCCATCGCCGAGGAACTACTCGCGGACATCGAGAAAGACACCGTCGACTTCACCAGCAACTACGACGACCGCCTGCATGAACCGGACGTACTCCCGTCGACGGTGCCGAGCCTCCTGCTCAACGGCTCTTCGGGCATCGCCGTCGGGATGTCGACGAACATCCCGCCGCACAACCTCGGAGAACTGGTCGACGCGACAACCCACCTCATCGAGAACCCCGATGCGACCGTCGAGGACCTCATGGAGCACATCAAGGGACCGGACTTCCCGACCGGCGGCAACATCGTCGGCCGTGACGCGATTTACTCGGCGTACGCCACGGGCCGCGGTCGCCTGCGAGTCCGGGCCGAGTACGAGGTCGACCGCGAGGACGGCCGTATCATCATCTCCGAGTTGCCCTATCAGGAGAACAAGGCCCGCGTGGTCGAGCGCATCGCGGACGACGTGAACGAGGGGAAGATTGAGGGCATTTCGGACCTCCGCGACGAGTCCGACCGCAACGGCGTCCGCATCGTCGTCGAACTCAAACGGGGGGCGAACGTCGACGTGGTCGAGAACCGCCTGCTCGATCACCACCTCGAATCCACATTCGGCGTCATCAACCTCTCGCTGGTCGACGGCCAACCGAAGGTCCTCTCGCTGAAAGAGACCCTACAACACTACGTCGACCACCGCCGCGAGGTGGTCCGGCGGCGCTCCGAGCACGACTTGCAGGAGGCCGAAGACCGAGCCCACATCCTCGAAGGCCGGCTGAAAGCCTTAGAGAACGTCGAGGATGTAGTCGAACTCATCCGCAACAGCGAGGACCGAGACGACGCCCGTGCTGGCTTACACGAGCGGTTCGACTTCTCGGAAGACCAAGCGGCCCACATCGTTCGGATGCAACTGGGCTCGCTCACGTCGATGGAAGCCACCGAAATCGAAGACGAGTACGCGGACGTACAGGATACTATCGAGTATCTCCAATCCGTGCTCGATAGCTCGGCGAAACTCGACTCGGTAATCGTCGACGAACTCGACGAGGTGAAAGCCGAGTACGACGACGACCGGCGCACCTCCATCATCGAAGACGAGGGCCAAGTCACCCATGAGGACCTCATCCCCGAAGAAGACTGTGTGGTCGTCATCACCGAAGACGACTACATCAAGCGGATGCCGATAGCGCAGTTCGACCCACAGAACCGCGGCGGGAAGGGTATCATCGGCTCCGACCCCAAGGAGGGCGACCGCGTCTCGAAGGTGTTCAGAGCGAACAGCCACGACTACCTGCTCTGTTTCACCAATCAGGGACAGGTCTACCGGCTGAAGACCTACGAGATTCCGGAGATGTCCCGGACTGCGCGTGGCAAATCCGCGGTAAACGTCCTCGACCTCGCGGACGGCGAGGAGATTACAGCCGTCGTCTCAACCGACGACTTCGAGGCCGACGAGTGTATCACGATGGTCACGCGCAACGGCTACGTCAAGCGGACCTGCTGTGACCAGTTCGAAAACATCCTCTCGACGGGGATTCGCGCCGCCAAGCTAGAGGACGGCGACGAACTCGTCGACGTAGACGTGACAAACGGCAGTGGCACGTTGGTCATCGCTACCGAGGAGGGGATGACCATCCGATTCGACGAGAGCGAGGTCCGCCAGATGGGTCGGTCCGCCCGCGGCGTGCGAAGTATCGACCTGCAAGGCGAGGACCGCGTCGCGGGGATGGTCGCGGCCACCGACGACGACGAGCGAGCGCTGTTGACCGTGACCGAACACGGCTACGGTAAGCGCACGCCGCTGTCGGAGTACCGAACCCAATCGCGGTACGGCAAGGGCCTCATCGACATCAAGACCGACGAACGCAACGGCCGCGTCTCCACGGCCAAGGCCGTCACCGACGACGACCACTTAGTCATCATGTCCGAGGCCGGCCAGATAATGCGCATCCGCGCCGGGGATATCTCGCAAGTTGGTCGCAACACCAAAGGGGTCACCATCATGGAACTGGACGAGGGTGACGCGGTGGCGAGCGTGACGGTGGTACCGAGCGTGGACGACGGCGAGCAGTGAGCCGGTGACTGACCCGATAGTCTTTGCGCACCGCGGCTTCGCGGGCTCCTACCCGGAGAACACCGTCGCCGCCGTTCGCGGCGCAGTCGACCACGGCGCGGACGCCGTCGAGATAGACGTCCAGCCGACCGCCGACGGCGACGTGGTCGTCTTTCACGACCGGCGGTTGGACGGGCCGGCGGACGGCGACGGCCTCACCGATGGTGCGGGCGTCGTCTGGGAGCAGTCGACGGCGGACGTGACCGCGGCGCGGGTGCTTGGCACCGACGAGTGTGTCCCGCTACTCTCGGAGCTGCTGTCTGCGGTTCCTGCACACGTCACAGTCAATATCGAACTCAAGAACCCCGGCAGCGACGCAGTTCGACCGGGGGAAGCACTGGTCGCCGACGAGCGAGCGACGGCGAGCGAACGCTGGGAGCCGTTAGTCGAATCAGTGGTGATGGTCACTGACGACTTCGGCCACGATTTCCTGTTCTCCTCGTTCTGCGAAGGCGCGCTGGCCGCGCTTGGCGCCAACGCTCAGAACGGGCAACTTGCTGCCCTCGTCGCCCCGAACTGCGCGACTGCGGGTGAAACCGTCTCCCTACGCTACGACGTGGACGCGGTACATCCGCCTATCGAACAGTTCGGCGGCGAAGATGGGACCGACTGGACCGCGGTGGCAGACGGCATCGGTGCGTCGGTCAACGCGTGGACAGCGCGGGACTGGCGCGACGCCCGGCGAGCGCTCGACGGTGGCGCGGACGGCGTCATCGCCGACTACCCGGGGTTGCTGTCGTACCGTTAGAGGACGCGCTTGCCAAGCGCACTGGCAGCCAGTTCGCAGGCCAGTTCCGCCGTGCGGTTGTGGTCGTCGAGAATCGGGTTCACTTCGACTAGTTCCAGCGACCGCAACTGCTCGCGGTGGTTAGCAACGTACTCCATAGCGATGTGTGCCTCCCGGTAGGAGACGCCGCCGCGGACCGGCGTTCCGACACCGGGGGCCTCCCGTGGGTCGAGCCAGTCCATATCCAGCGAGACGTGTAAGGCGTCGGTTCCGTCGGTGGCGACGGCGAGCGCGTCCGCGACGACTTCGGGGACGCTCCGGGCGTCGATGTCGGTCATCGTGAACGTTGTTGCCTCACTCGCTTCGATGAGTGCGCGCTCGCCGTCGTCCACGTCCCGTAGCCCGACGAGCGCGACGTTCGCGGCGTCGACCGCGGCTGTGTGTGCCCACGGCTCCGTGCTGAACGGTCCGACACCGAGTATCGCTGCCAGTGCCATCCCGTGGATGTTGCCGCTCGGTGTCGTCAGTGGTGTGTTGAAGTCGCCGTGAGCGTCGAACCAGACGACGCCGAGCGATTCGTCGTCGGCCGCCGCCCCCGCAGTCGTCCCGATGGCGATTGAGTGGTCGCCGCCGAGTACCAACGGGAGTGCTCCGTCCGTGACCGCCGAACGCACGGCGTCGGCTACGTCCGCACACACGGACCGGGTCTCCGCGTAGAACTTCGCGCGGCCGCCGTCGGTACGTGCTGCGTCGGGGTCGCGCCCTTCCGGCCGCGGCACCACGATATCGCCACCGTCTTCACAGGACAGGCCGAGCCCTCCGATTCCCTCGGCCAGCCCACCGTATCTGATAGCTGAAGGCCCCATGTCCACGCCCCGGCGGTCCGCTCCGAGGTCCATCGGCACGCCCAGCACACGGACAGTGTCCATGCTAGACGTTCGCTATCGACTGGCTAAAACCCCACTGGCGAACTTATCTGTACTGTGAGCAGACCATCTCGACACCCTCGTCGAAGGAGATGGTCGGCTCCCACCCGGTCGCCGCCTCGATTTTCGAGTAGTCGGCCATCGTGTCGTGGACGTACACGTCCTCCGGAATGGGATTGTCCTCGTACACTGGGTCGACATCGGTGCCGAGTGCCTCGTTGAGCACCTCGACGAGGTGGTTGAAACTGTACTGCTCGCCGGTACCGAGGTTGTAGATGCCGGTCAGTTCGTGCTCGGCGGCCTGTTCCAGCCCGCGGACGATGTCGTCGACGTGGGTGAAATCGCGGGTTTGCGTGCCATCGCCCCAGATGACGGGGTTGCGACCGTTTGCGATGTCGTCTGCGAACTGCGCGATGAGATTGGCGTACTCGCCTTTGTGTTCCTCCGCACCGTCTTCCATCCCCTGGTAGACGGAGAAAAACCGCATTCCGGCCATCGAGATGTCGTAGTGATTGTGGAAGTACTCGGCGTAGCGCTCCCGAGCCAACTTCGAGGCCTCGTAGCCGGTCTGGACAGTCACGTCCATCTCTTCGGGTGAGGGTTCGGTCCGGTCGCCGTAAATCGAGGAGGTCGAGGCGTACACCACGGTGTCACAACCGTCGTCTCGAGCCTGTTCGACGACGTTTGCGAACCCCTCGACGTTGACGCGAGCACCCTTCGTCGGGTTGTCCTCGTGCATCGCGTACGACGAGAGCGCTGCGAGGTGAAAGACCACGTCGACAGCCGTCGGTAGGTCGTCCTCGACGACGCTGCAGTCGACGTACTCAACGCCCTCGTCGACGTTCTCCGGCGTCCCGAGATAGCCGTCGTCCACGGCAATGACCTCGTTGCCGGCGGCCAGCGAATTGGCGAGATTCGACCCGATAAACCCACCACCGCCAGTGACTAACACCCGTTTTCCATTCATACCTATGACAGGTATTCCAGCGGATAAAATTATATCGTTTTATATGCCGGCTACCGCCGGAGGCTGGCGATATCGTCTCGTGACCACCGTCGCTTTTAAGGGTGGTTGTGCCGAAAGTGCGATTATGTCTTCAATAGAACTGACACCGAGTCAGAAAAACATTCTTCAGGAGTTGGTAAATCTGTACCGGGAGAGTGAAAGCGCGGTCAAAGGCGAGGATATAGCCGAGAAGGTCGACCGGAACCCCGGCACCATCCGCAACCAGATGCAGAGCCTGAAAGCGCTGCAACTGGTCGAGGGTGTCCCCGGGCCCAAAGGCGGTTACAAACCGACTGCGACAGCCTACGATACGCTTCAGATTCAGGACATGGACCAGGCCGCCGAAGTGCCGCTGCGGCACAACGGCGATATCGTCGAACACGCAAACGTCGAGGAAATCGACCTCACGAGCGTCCATCACCCAGAACAGTGTCGTGCCGAGATACAGCTACAAGGCTCTATCACCGCGTTCCACGAGGGCGACGACGTGACCGTCGGGCCGACACCGCTGTCGAAACTCCAGATTATCGGCACGCTGCAAGGCAAAGACGACACCAACAACAAGCTTATTCTCACTATCGACGACATGCGGGCTCCGGCGGGCGAGCCCGAACACTAGCCTGCGCCTGCACTGACACGACCGGCGGGTATCCGCCGGTTCTCTTCTTCACGGTTGTTCAACGGTAACAGCCAGCCTGCGGCGGCGATTTCGTAGCCTTTGTATCATCCCCGTACCGACTGCCGGGTATGACCGACAAGGTCGTCGTACTCGGCGCGGGGTACGCCGGTGCAGGCGCCATCAAGAGCCTCGAAGATACGTTGAACGGTGAAGCAGACATTACGTGGGTTGCCGACGTGGACTACCATCTCGTTCTACATGAATCCCATCGGTGCATTCGTGACCCCTCCGTTCAGGACAAGGTCGCCATCCCCGTCCACGAAATTAAACAGCCGACGACGGAGTTCGTCCAAGCCACCGTCACCGGTATCGACACCGACGAGCGGGCGGTCCAGCTAGACGAGGGCGAGGACATCGAGTACGACTACCTGTTGGTCGGACTGGGCTCGAAGACGGCCTTCTTCGGTATCGACGGCCTCGAAGAGTACGCCCACACGCTCAAGCGTCTCGACGACGCGTTGGGTATCCACGACGCCGTCCAGCACGCTGCCCGCGAAGGCTCCCAAACCGACCCCGCACAGGTCGTCGTCGGCGGAGCCGGCCTCTCCGGTATCCAGACCGCCGGCGAAGTCGCGGAGTTCCGCGACGCCCACCGCGCCCCCATCGACATCCACCTCGTCGAAGGACTCGACGAAATCTTCCCCGGCAACGACTCCGAACTACAGGGCGCACTCCGGAAGCGCCTCGAAGACCGCAATGTGAACATCATGTGCGGCGACTTCATCGGTGAAGTCGACGAGGAGACCGTCTACATCGGTGACGACGAGGAACTCGACTACGACGTGCTCGTCTGGACCGGCGGCATCACCGGCCGCGACTGCGTCCGCGACGCCGACCTCGACAAGGACGAGCGCAACCACCGCATCCACTCCGAGGGCGACTTCCAGACCACCGACGAGCGCGTCTTCGCCAT
>Ga0102935_1000955_pt1 | contig 10603 bp, 7 predicted proteins | sample SalPonR2_A_D2_MG_FD_78508 | JGI IMG/M metagenome (GOLD analysis project Ga0102935, IMG submission 78508) | Salt pond soil microbial communities from South San Francisco under conditions of wetland restoration - Salt Pond MetaG R2_A_D2_MG | ecosystem: Environmental > Aquatic > Marine > Intertidal... | reverse complement strand
TAATGGAAATCTATCGGTCATTATGTTCTTCCTACTACTATTTCTATTGTGCCCTTAGATGTGTCTGTTTTATCTTCAAGAGCCTTTCCTATCATTGTTCCTACACTAGGATTATTGTTAACTAGAGCGTGCCCTGGAATAGCAGAGCATACTAACAGATCACCTTTGTTAACTTTTCCAAGAACCTTGCAGGGAACTCTTCCTTGTAACGCTACAGATACAGCCGATTCGCTCAGATCGCTGTTCATAAGATAGGCTGGTTGTGTTGAAACAACACCGGCTACTCTATGATCTCCTTTGAGGTTAGTTGTAGTAACTTCTTTTTCTCCGCCGAAGACTAAAACTGTTCCTGGTTCGTATTCTTGATCAGAAAGATATTTCTCAGCTAAATCAGCATATTTTGCTTCGGTAGCTGTGCCATTAAAAATATTTGCATAAACAACATCCCAACGTCTTCCGCTAGATCCGATATTTCTAGTTTCATTTTGATCAGGGGAAATATTAGAGTTAACAGAGGACTGTATAGTTAAATTATCAGATAAATCTGTTCCCAGAGTGGTGTTCGACTGCACAGTCATATTTGATTCAATAGTCGCGTCTGTCTCGACTCTAAGGTTATCCTTAACTAGAGTTTGAGAATTGTTAACTATTAGTCTTTCAGACCCGCCTGTAATGATAGAGATTACATCGTTGTCTGCATTAGCAAAGCCTGTATTAGCACCGATTCCTATGCCGGTTGAGTTAGCGTCACCTTCTCCGCCTGCTTCTATAAATGATGTGTAAACCCAATCCGATGCAAGCCATCCTTCGCCTGCGAATCCGGATGCACTTTGGAAATTGCTTTCACTTGATCTAGCAGTCTCGCCTACATCTATATTTCCAGGAAAACGTGTTATTAAATTACCACTATCGTTGCCCGCTGATGAAAATACTCTTGCGCCTCCAGGAGTTTCAAATCTGATAGTGCTTGCAGATAAAGTCAGTATGTCGAATCCGCCTACCTTAACTGCTTGAGCGTCTATTTTACCGTCAGAATCTCTTCTTGCAATGGTATCCCCGCCGGTACCTACTGATATCTCGGTAACTCCATAGACACCGTTGCTTAATTGAACAAGAGCATTTCCTGGGAATCCTGTATCACCTCCTGCTACTTCATTATCAAAATCTTTATCTTCTAGTCCTTCGCCAAATTCTATTACATCAGAAAAATCAACTGCTGTTATATCGCCAGTTCCAACATCGATTCTTCCAAAAACTTGATACTGATTTATCTGCTGCATTTCTGCAAACACAATTCCGTTAGCAGTAACTCTTACATAACCGTCTTTTGTGTCGAAGTTTTCGTCGGAAAATTTTGCTAGACCTAGATCGGCTTGCACTTTTGTTGCGGTACCGGTCCAACCTGTTGTTGCATTATCTTCGTCAAATGTATCCGCCTTCTGCATAGCAAGTTTGCTTTGGCTTATGGCAGCATTTGAATTAATATCTGCATTGACGACGGAGTCATCCTGGATCTGTAAATCGTATTCAGCGCCTGATTGTGTTCTGGTAACCTCAAAATTAATAACAGAACTAGAACTCTCGCTTGCATTTGCAAATTCGTCTACAGGGCCATCTACTATAGTTGCTTGGGCACTTCCGTTCACCTCAAAAACATCTTCTCCTAAATTAAAAATCCCTGCAGTTTCTGTGTAGGTGATTATGTTAAGATCGCCTTCGATATCATCTGTAATCACTTCAAAATCAACAACATCACCTGTTTTGCCGCCACCGGTGCTTTCTATAGAATCGCCAGGATTTATAGTGCCTCCGGATACAGGAGTTACGAACATTCTCTTTTTACCTGTCGCGACTAAAGTATCGTTTGCAGTTACATTATTAAGTTCAATATTTCGTAAATCCTCAAACTCGTCAAATGATTGATTAATGCTGTCAACATAATTTTTATTGGCTGCTGCTGTTCCGTCTGACCCAGGAGGAGCAAGATTGATAACTTTATTAGCACCTAGGTTCAAATCTCCTTCCATTGCAGAAATTCCGTTAAGTGCAACAAATCCAGGACCTATTCTATTATTATTTGGTGGTGGATCAATTTGAGCATTTGATTGCACATTATAACCTAGCACTCTATTAATATAGCCGCCTGTTGCCCTTTCTGTAGGCACTGCCTGACTTGAGAGATCAGAGAACGAGTCGTCTGCAGAGAACTCATTAATAGTTACACCGCGTGTAAAGCCTAGAGCATTTGCTCCTGTGAGACCAATTTCGCCTGAGAACTCAATGGAACCCGTGGCTTGGTCTACGGAGAAGAATTTACCAACTCTAAAAAATCCATTTTGATCGGTTGTAACAAAAAACACTCTACCTTTTCTTCTTTCCCATACCTGAGACGATGTTGCAGTAGGAGCATCAGTGTAAGGTTCAGCAAGCGGATTTTCGGGTCTACCAAATATTACGTTAGGATAGTTAGAATCATTATATCCTCCCGCTCCGATTTGAGTAAAGTCGTGACCTGTTGCTCTTAACAGTGATATTGCTACAGTAATTTCTGCAGTTGCATCTTCTGGTAGACCTGCAAAAAAGATTCTTGCTCTATCACTTGGAATTGCCTCATTCAGGCCAGTGCCGGTATAAGAATCTTTGATATTGGTATTTGGTACATCTTGAATATCAATGAACGAAAAATCTGTATCGTCAGTATAATCTATAACTTGATAAGTTTTGCCCGCAAATGTAAATATCATACCTCCTGTGTAGCCGCTATCACCAGGTTGTCTTCCTTGAACGTCGCGTAAAAGTCTTTCTATAGTAGGATTATCAACAATAGTATCTATAGCAATTTTGGTATCACCTTGACTGCTTCCAAAACCTCCGGTTAGATTATCAGTATCTACAACGAGACGAAGAAAATCGTAGGGTAGCTCAAGAGTAGTCAAAACTTGATTATCTGGTAAATCATCACCTAAACTATTTGCACTTGAAAATGCAAGACTTCGATATGTAACACTATCTGATTCGTCAAAGTTTATAGCAGTGCTAGGTCTTGTAACCAAGTTATCGGGGCTAAGTACATCATCAAAAATTTGAGTTTCGACATTTCTGTATTCTATAAAAGTATCTGCCGTAACTGTTTCTTGTAGATCACCAAAAAAGTTATTTGTGTCTGCGTCATCAGATCTTAAATTCAATTGATAAATTATATTACTGTAGGTTTCGCCAGACGCTTCGATCCCCTCTGCTACTGTGATGTTATCAATAGAAGAAATTCTATAATCTACCACTCCAATTGTAGCACCGTGGTCTATTGTTATTATAGAATTAACAGTTGGTGGAGTTTTTAAATCGTAAACAGTAATAAATGTCTGTTCTTGAGAATTAGGAAATTGGCTTGTAGTAAATGCTTTACATGGAATTGCCATAGGATTAGATAATACTACTTGATCTGGGATTTCGTTAGGATCGGCCCCTTCAGCAACTAGACCAAAATTACCATAGCCGTTAGAACCGTTAAGTGACCGAATCTCCGAACCGTTTTTCGCATAGTATGCTGCTTGACAGTAGTATGTAAACATACTAACCATTTCGGAGAACGCACCGTTGTTTGTAACGAGACCATAACCTAAGTCGTTAATCTGAGTAAAGTCATTACCCAGCATTAATCTATTACCAGCAGTCTGAATAAATATTTCTTGAGGTGCAGATCCCTGGTATCCTTGTCCTGTTCCTGACGGATCGGGATTACTGTTTTGGTCGAGGAATATTCTAACAGTGCCCTGACCGCTATCATAATTTGCAATAGCATTTACTTGATATCTGTTTCCTTCTAGATAGAAAGGAGCCGGAAGTTGTGGCGCCCTTATAAACAGGCCTTGTCCGAAATCACTTTCAAGTTCTAGTTCAAATGCGTTGACTACATTTGTGATTCTAGCAGGAATGTTACCTACGAACGCATCTACAAACATTCCTCCTCGAAAACGCTTTGCATTATCACTTTTAGAAAAACTGGAGCCGGTTTGTATGTAAGGAGATTTAGTAAGAATTTGGCTTTCTGGGTCAAGCACACACATAAAGCCGCCTTGACTTTGAACTGTAACGTTTCTAAGTATAGTAGCATCACCCATCATGAAAACGTCAACGCCGTCTGCATTATTCAGTTTGGGAGGATTATAATCACTGTCAAATGCAAATGTAACAAGATCTATAAGATTGCCAATCAAAGCCGCTGAACCTGTTTCTGCTTCTCCTAAAGATATATCAGGTTGTACGCTTGTGTTTTGAGGAGGAGCAGATCCTGCAACTAACTGAGTAGTGTAAAAACTTATTCGTTGAATAGCGTCTTCTTTCTGCGCGATTTCATTAGTATTAGTTGAAAGGTATATAGATCCTTGAATTTCTAACGAAAACTCACTTCGTCCTCTTATAAGGTCTAAAATAAAAGAGTCAATAATTTGATCAATATTATTTGTATATTCGTCAGGATCGTAGGAAAATTGATACCAAATACTTCCTGTGTCGTTTTGTGAGTCAGCAAGATCAATATTTTCGTTTATGTAATTTATAATCTCTTCTTGTAGATAACTTTTATTTCTCTGTAAAATATTTGCGGTAATCTCAAGCGCACCTGGATTGTTAGGCAAGACACCTATGTTTTGCTCTTCATAAGCATCTTCAAGATAGTGTCTTCCAAAATATCCCTGAACCTCGTTAATTTGATTAAGGAATGGAGATATTACTACATCTACTATAAACATCTGGCCTGAGTTTTGCACAAAGTTTATATCATTGCCGCCTAATGTTTCACTGATAGTTATTTCTGTAGACGAAATAATTCCTGTAATAAAATATGTTGAACTTCGGTCAAGTTCGTCTGCAAAAATCGTTTGACCTACAAACTTAACTTCCTGTCCTACAGTCATCCAGGTAGTGTCGTCTACTTCGACTGACTGCGGCGCGTTTGTTCCTACAGCATTGACCAATGAATGTCTTTTTTCTAAGATTTCTCTATCATCAAACTCTAAATCTCTATAAAAATACATATCAGACCAAACAGACTGAGATATTCTCTGTTTAGGTCTAATAATCACACGTCTAAACTCATCGCCTTTAAGAGATACGTTATCAGATATTTTTATTGGTAAATCTTCTTCGTAAATACCCGATTCTACAAATAGTGTTATTTGTTTTTTCTTGATAAAGTTGCCGTATTCTATAGTTTCGCCAACTTCGAAGTCTTGACCATTAAGTTGTATTAATTCAAAACTGTCGTTACTGTTTTCTAATCCGTCGTTGGTAGTAACCCTGACGATTCTTCCTCTAGCCCCACTAGTTTGTCCGACTATGATTTTCCCCGGGATCATATCTATATCAGCAGGATTTGCTTGATCTACAAAAGATTGATCTCCATTATCTACTACAATTTTATAATTACTACCGAAAATAGTATCTGCGCCAGCATCTATACCATTTTGGATTATATTCACAACCAGATCGAATTTGTTTGCAACCGCTGCTTGTGCTGTTGGATCTGCATCTGGTGTGTCAAACTCTTGTAAAAGTTTTATGCCGTCAAAATCTGCAATACGCTCCTGATGAACTACGCCCAGTCTACCACCTGTCGTATAGTTTGTATAAGAACTGATATCGAATAGATTTTCAAGATCAGGATCAGTGTATAGTTCAAATTCTTTATCACCTAATACCCTTACATAGGCAGTTTGGTTTTCGATCTCTGTCATGCCGCCCATGTCTTTGAAAATTACCTGTTCGCCATTACTTAAATTATGGTCAAGAACAGTTTCAACACGCGCCCGGTCTCCGTTCACTGATATTGTATCGACGTCTCTTTCTCTATAAAGGCGATTTGATAGAATAGAATCTATAGCAAATTTTACAAAGTTAATACTGTCAACGAGTTGTTCTGTTTCGTTGCCTATCTTAAAACGACCTTCTACTGTTCCGTAAAATCTTTCAGCTGCTTGTCTTGTTAAAGTATTAGCATTAGTCCCTCTGTTAATATCAAATCTCACTGCGTCTATTATACGTGTGATATCTTCTTGCCATTCTTCTTCAGTGAATATGAAATTTGGAAATTCAGTTCTTATGTATCCTAGATATTCTGCCTCAAGATAATCTTTGTTGATATCTATAAGTTTCCTAGTTTGAAGGAAAACCGGATCAACAATTTCTGCTTTAGTTACACTGGCTTTTATATCACCGCCGTTTGTAGTAACTGTTTGGATATAGGGCCCTGGCTCTGCAACACTTGCTCTTATAATTTCTTCAGCCCTTTGTGCAGCAGCAGATATAGTACGATAGGCAAAATCTAAAGCAGTCCCTTCTCGACCTTTAGGAACACCTATCATTCTGTCGTCACCGCTGGTACTAACAAAGATATTTTGTGTGCTAGAAAAAGAAGTATTATCTACATATAATTTTGTTGCTGCTTGCAAATCATCTGCACCGTTAACTGTGCCAAATCCTCTAAGGTCTCCAGGATGGTCATTAAGGAAAAGAGCGCCTTCCATTTTGTCGCCTTGGCGTCTAACAACACTCTCTCTAGGCATAGCAACGTCAGACAAGAAGTTACCTTGCAAGGAATCATCAAAACCGGCATCAGTAATCACATGTTCGTCGTCGGCTGCTATAGTGCCGGACACTGTGATTTTTCTTGTCAAGGCTTCGCTATCGTCGATTAGTTCTGCATCCTCTTGACTTTCAAACAATGCAATTTGATCCGCAGTAACAAATCTTATGAAATAATTTTCACCGCTTGTGATATTGTCAGGGTCGTCAAATCTAGTTGAGAACACATATTCAGAACCGTTTGCAGCTCTGTCGATACCATGATTGGGAATAAGAAGATTGCCGTCTACATAGTCATCAATTGTAAATGAGTATTGGTCGGTTGTTTCAGGTTCTGGAGCAGTTCTAAAAGGTAATCCTGTTGAAATGTATCTTCTATCTGCAAAACCTTTTGAAATTACCAAGTCGTCGATAGAAATGTCAGTGTCATGTCTATTATTAAAGTCTATAACTGCTTGTGCGTCTAGTGCAACTCGACCGATTGCAAAATTACTTGCGTCTAGAGGGCCGCCGAGCGCTGGTCTAGTATCATCTGAAATTCTAGTAAATCCAGAACTTATTATTAATTTTCCGTCTTCAGAAAAATCAAATGATATAGTATCAATGGCATCTTCGTCGAGTGCGCTGTTAGAAGCAAGTTCGACAAGGTCTAGAAAAGTGCCTGTTGAATTAACAAGTGGGATAGTATTAGGGATCAGTGTGTCTGGAGTGTCTGCTAAAAGAGTAAAGTTAACAGTGCCCTCTTCGCCAAATACTGCATATAGTTCAGTAAAGTTTTCATTGGTTTTACGAAAACTTTCGCGAATGCTATCGCCTGTGCCGTCGTTGCCTTCTACACCGATATCAATATCTTGTCTTGCCATCTATTACTCCGATTTTTTTTAAAAACTTATGCTTACGCCACAGCCACAGGCTGATTCTACGTTTGGATTTCTTACCTGCATCTTAGACCCTAGCATTTCTGTAACATAGTCAATTTCAGTTCCTTCTAGAAATGGTCTGCTAAAATTGTCTATTACCAAAAAACCCTCGCCAGTGGAAATAACTGTGTCCTCTTCTGAAACAGCATCTTGTTCAACAGTACCCCACATATATTCAAATCCTGCACAGCCTCCACCTTTTAGAGATAGGCTAACAGCATAGCAATTTCTACTGCTACAGATATTGTTAATGTGGGATTTTGCTGCGTCAGTGAGCGTGCAAACAGTCATTTTGGTCTCCTTATAGATATTTATCGAGAATTTTTATAATCCTAATGTAAATATAGTTATGTATTTAGGTGAATTTACTAACAAGACTCGGCATGTTAGATCAAGCAAACTAGGTGTTAAACATGAATATTATAGAACGAAAACCATGCTTAAATTGCGCTGCGATAACTGTGACAGCGAATTCGTTCGCGAGCGCAGTAGGATGAGTCCTGAGCGTTTAAACAACAATTTTTTTCATGTGTGCGAAAACTGTGACGCAAAAAGTTTTGCACAAAAGAGAGGGGTTGAAAGAAGAAAGGTTTGGCAACTTACTGCAAGTTCCAGCATGCCAATTGGAAAAATCTAATCTTTCTTTATAATTGTAAATGCGCCATAAAGAATGGCAGCATAGGCAACTATCGCAGCAATGGGCTTGAAGATAAGGAAAGCAACACCTGCTGAGATTAGAACAACGCCGTCTAGAGTGGTTCTTTCACCTAGTCTGTTTTTTACAAAATTTTTAATCATTAGTAGTGCCATCCGCCTTTTTTGATATTAGGAGTAGTTTTCCTAGAAGGTGTTGGTTTCGGAAGTTTATTCAAATTATCCGGATGCTCAGGTTTTACTTTGAGATAGTCATTGTGCTTGTCTGCTCTTTTACCTACTATTCTGTCTAGCGAAAGTGATTTCATTTTGTTATCCCTTTTGTATATTTATCTCATATATAAAGTATGATAACAAAGGAGAATGATAATGTTTCAATGGCTAAAGAATCTTTTTAGCAGCGACAACGGACCCACACTAGAACGTCCTGTCGTAACACCAAAAGTAGATGCCGCTCCAAAGGCAAAGAAATCTACTGCAGTTGCAGGTAAAAGCAAGAGCAAGGCTGCGAAAACTGATCTCGAATCAATGACAAAGCCTCAGTTGCTTGAGTATGCTAAGAAGAAAGGCATCAAAGTAAATGCCAGCGCAAAGAAAGCAGATCTTATTAAGAAGATCAAGAACGGCTAAGCTGAGATACTAACTGCTCTTGTGTTCTTTCAACGCGGGCGAGTTTACGTTCCAAAACGTCTACAGCCGCCCGCTGTTTTTTAACCTGCTCTTCTAGACTCTGAACGTATCGCTGAGACGGTATCTGTCTCTCCTGACCATCCTCGCCTAGTATAGAAAGTGTATCTACACCCTGCGCTCTGAGCCCGCCGGCAACTCTGTTTGGATTTTTTGTTGATTCTTCAGCAGCCTTTGTGTTTTTTGCTGCCTGACTGTACATTCTATTCAAGTAACTCATATTTGTATTTAAGCAAATAAATACTGTATGGGCAACACTGTGAACACTATCTTATTCATTGCGGCAGTGTGTGTTGCAGTTATTTTAACCTCTTCTGAAAAACCCCATCCTTTTGACGAACATATTGCGTGGCTTGTTGAGAACAGTGAGTTTGAATATAACGGAGAAGCTTATCCTTCTGTCAGTTATTATAGCACAGAAGATTTACAGATTATTGCTTATGGCAATGATAGGATAAAGGAAGCAGAATTGACAGGTAGATCAATTCCGAAGATCAAAGCGTTATATGATCACGAAACTAACAGCCTGTTATTCCTAGAAGGTATGGATATTACAGCAGAAGAAACTGCCTATATTGTAGTACATGAACTAGTGCATTTTTTACAAAACACCAACGGAGTAACTGCACAAACAGATTGCTTGCCAAGTTTGGAAAAAAGAGCCTATTTGTTACAATCAGAATGGCAGAAAGAACACAACCACCCTGGCCCTTACCCTAACTTTTTGTTTGTCGGTTTACTCGCATCAAGCTGCAATCGATAGTCTCTGCCAACGTTCGTATAGGTCAATCGAAGCAAGGTTTTTGGCTTTGGCTTCTATCATTAAATCACCGTGTTCCAAAAACGACAACGCCCACTCGTTACAGGCATCATTCCACATGTAATCAGAATGAGCACGTAATTTCTGCTTCTTGTAGCCTTGTTCGAGCAGCTCGTTGAGATCTGGTCGAACTGTGTTGCTGTGCCACTCCAATAAATCTTCCCTTGAAAGAGAGTAATGAAGAGCAGGCCTAACACCGCGCCAACTGTCAACTACTCGTTTGAATCTATCGTCGGTGGGTTCAATGTATTCACCTGTGCGAATATAGTGGTGATGTATGTCAAGCACAAGCGCCACATGTTTTTCCAGTTCTAGCGAAGCGTCTAAGCCCCAACTCATCTCATCGTTCTCAATGGTGATAGAGTTTCTTGCCTCAGGCGAAAGACTGGATAAAATTTTCTTGATACCGTCTGGACCTTGTCTGCCTGAGATATGAACATTGCACTTGAAGTCTTGAAACTGCTTGCCAAACCCCATCCAGCGAATTTTGTCGGCATGGTACTCAAATTCTTCAATGCTGCGTTTGACTATATCTGGATTATCAGATGCAAGCACAACAAACTGACCAGGATGCATTGACAGACGAACATCAAGCCTACGAGCAGTCTCGCCCACCTTGGCAAATTCTGTCGAGCAGTATTCTCTGACATCGCTTCGCCGCCAAAAATAACTCCACGTAGGCTCAGTGTACATAGGCAGGCAACCCCCACCCAGTCTAACCATTCGCAAATTTTCTGGTAAACTGCCCGCATACTCTATCAGTCTCCGGTAAGATTCTATGTTGTGAACCATTAGGTCCCAAAGACGCTGTTCAGCGTCTTCCACTGTTTGCCTATTTAACCAGGCAACTGTGGTTGCTCTAGTGTTAAATGGTTGTTGTATTTCCTCCAGCAGTTTTTTCTTTTGAGATTGATCTGGATGGAAATATTTGCATGTAAAG
>Ga0102935_1000950_pt1 | contig 10637 bp, 6 predicted proteins | sample SalPonR2_A_D2_MG_FD_78508 | JGI IMG/M metagenome (GOLD analysis project Ga0102935, IMG submission 78508) | Salt pond soil microbial communities from South San Francisco under conditions of wetland restoration - Salt Pond MetaG R2_A_D2_MG | ecosystem: Environmental > Aquatic > Marine > Intertidal... | reverse complement strand
TGACGTGTAACAGAAACTCACGAACACCCGTCGCCGTCTCACGTTTCACCTCTGAGATGACTGAGTCGCCGGCCAACGCTCGCTGTCGATACTGCTTGTGTTCAGCCAATCCCTCCGGTGGCACGATGGCGTCGGCGACATCCGACCCGATGACTTGGTCTGCGCTATAGCCGAACACATCGGTAAAGGCCTCATTGACCTCGATGATGCGATGGTATTCTGGGTCAGTTTGATCAACAGCAATGACCGGTGTCGGGGCGTTCTCAAAGAGGGCCTGATGGCGGTTGCGCTCCTCGCGAAGCGACGCTTGCAGTTCTAATGAGTGAATTGCATGGCCAATGTCATCGCCGAGTTCCGACAGGAGTTGTTGTTCATGCTTGGTGAATGCGTTGGGCCGATCAGCGTAGACGACTAACTCACCATACAGGGTCTCTTCGTACGCCAAGGGGGTAGCAGCCACAGCTTTGTAGCCGCGTTCCAGTGCTTCATCGCGCCACGGTTCGAACGTCGGATCGTCCGACACATCTTGGGAGACTGCCACCCGCTGGTCACGGATGGCCGTTCCACCAGGCCCCCGGCCAGTGGCCGTCTCGTCGACGGTCACGGTAATGGCATCTAGGTAAGCTGCTTCGATCCCAGCTGACGCTCTGGGGATCACCTCCTGGGTAGCTTCATCGACGCCCCCAATCCATGCAAACCGGTATGGGTCGGCGTCGCTGATGATCTCACAGACACGCGTTTCTGCCGTAGATCGGGATTCAGCCCGGACAAGTGCCTGATTGATGTCGTTGACAAGATTGCGAATTCGCTGGAGATTAGACGCCCGCTTGGTGGCGTGATACTGTTCGACAGCGTTGGTGATCCGATTAATCAACACCTGATGCTGATCGAAGGCGGTCTTCTTTTGCAGATAGTCGGTCGCACCCGCGGCGATCGCGTCGCTGGCAACGTTTTCATTTCCTCTTCCCGTCAACATGATAAAGGGGAGGTCTGGATGAGTCTCACGAACGGTTCGGAGAAACTCAATGCCAGTCTGCCCAGGCAACTTATAGTCAGCCACAACGCAATCAGGGGCTGCCGCCTCGATCTGCTCGATACCTTCACTCGTTGTCGCAGCAGTGTGTACGGTGATCCGGTTAGCTGCTTTTTCGAGTAAATCAGCGACCACAGACAAAAACTCAGGATCATCGTCGACATGGAGAATATCGATATCGTCTGGGTCAGCCATACCCCTACCTATTGATGGAAGTGATATCAATTGTGGTCATATATATTAGCAGTCTAGAACATGAGCCTGTCCAGACAGCAATCGAAGGTATTCGTCGATTGCATCGGTGATTCACAGGCGGTACAAGGCGGATGCCCCAACCCTTGCGGTCGGGGAGGAAGCCGACGCTACACATATCGTCGCCCGTGGTTACTGTCTATTCTCGAGAGCTCTCAACGAACTTGCGGCTGTGCTGTTCATTAGATACAGTATAGCGGGAACTGCCACCTTTTTTACCCAGTTTACAATATCTTTCACGTAACCACTCTCTCAGTATGACATTTCAATTACACCCACAAGTGCCTGTCCTTGGTGTGACGCTACTCCTCACGATGATACTACTGCTCTATAGCTTTCAACAATATCATCAACGCCGTCGGACACCAGAACTTCTCAGTTTTATTGGACTACTGTTTGCGATCAATCTCTGGCAGCTTACGGCTATTTTCATTCACACGGTAACGATCCCAGCATTCATCTTAGCCGGTATCAACTTCGGCAATGCCGTCGTCGCGCTTCTGTTTTCATACTCGTTGGCGTGGTTTGCGCTGACATATTCAGGACATACACGTTGGGTCAATCGATGGACAGTGGGGTTTGCTGTTGCTACGATCGGTGCCACCAGTTTGCTGGTGCTTATCGAGCCAGAGTTATGGACTGAGGTCAACGGGGTCACTACACGAGGGCCAGTGACAATTGCGGGGATCACCTTCGCTGAGTGGATCATCCTCGATCGGACACTGGAACCGGCGTTTCGCGTGTTCCTCTTGTACAACTACCTGATCACGGTCGTAAGCGGCGGTATCTTAGGGCGGTATCTCCTCAAAAACAAGGGCGATATTTACACCGGCCAGGCTGTTGCACTTGGTGTCGGTGCCGGGGCTCCGATCGGCGTTAGTACGCTCTTGTTTCTTGGTGTCGTCCCTCCAACATGGAACCCGACGCATATCGCCTTCGGGGTAACCGCTGTCGGCTTTGCGGTGGCTATCTTTCGGTACCGTCTTCTTGGCGTTGCTCCGATCGGACGGCAGCAACTCGTTGAACAACTCGCCGATCCGGTGGTCATGCTTGATGACACCAACCGCGTTGTGGACTGCAATCTCGCAGCCCGTGAGTTGGTTAACGCGCCAGCGGGCTGGCGTGGTATGTCGGCGGCGGCGTTCTTTGACCCGCTCCCGGAGCCAGTTGAGTGGTTTATGACGGCTGAGTCTGGTGAACTTACTCTCAGTATGGCCGGCACGGAGCGAACGTACACCAGCGAAAGCGTGCCCATTACAAATGATTCGAACACCCACTCAGGGCAGTTGATTCGACTGCATGAAATCACTGAGCAGAAAGCGCGTCAGCGACAGCTTCAAGAACAAAATGAGTATCTCGATGAGTTTGCGAGTATTATCTCCCATGAGCTCCAAAGCCCGCTTAACGTCGCTATCGCCCGGCTCAAACTGATCAAACGGGAGTATGAAAACTAGCGGATAGACGAGCTTGATCAGGCTTTGGGGCGGATGGACACATTGATTGAGGATCTGCTCACGATGGCTCGGAGTAGTCAATCAATCGAGGATACCGACCCGGTCGCCTTAGAAACGGCTGCCAAAACAGCTTGGACATACAGTGATATTGATCACTGTGAGCTGACCGTTTCGATCCCTGATTCACTCCTGATTGAAGCCGATAGAGATCGGTTGTTCGAAGTGTTTGAGAACCTCTATGTGAATGCCGCTGAGCATAATGACACTCCCGTGTCTGTTCGTGTGGGATTGCTTGGAGCAGACAACACACCGCCTGGAGACGCCCGGCGTTCGGGGTTCTTTGTGGCCGATGATGGAAAGGGTATCCCGGCAGATAAGCAAGACACGCTGTTTCAGAGTGGGTATACCGACAAAACAAGCGGAAGCGGATTTGGCCTCGCGATCGTCCAGGAGATCATCTCCGCCCACGGTTGGGAGATAACCGTCACCGAGAGTACCGATGGCGGGGCACGATTTGAGATTTCTGGGGTCGATCTACGAAACGGATAGCCATGCCCTTGGCGCCTTCCCTCTGCGCTCGCCGTCGGAGGCTATAGTCCCTCGTGGGTCATTGGGACACTCCTAGGGGCACTTGCGGCCGCCGTTGGTGGAGTCTGTTTTGTCATCTACGGACTCAGAGAACACCGATCCTCGGTATCCGGATCGAATTTCATTACATGAATTCGATATTTTGGGGGCCGTTTGTGAGATGCACCTCAAACGGCTGTGTACTGTGGTCATCCTGTTCGACGAGGTGCCAGTAGGTTTCAGCAATCGAGTCGGGATCCAACAACGTGTCAGGATCGCGGTCTGGATCGCCCGTCCGCAGGTCGGGCGTATCGATTTGTCCATCAAGCACAACGTGGGCAACATGGATTCCTTCAGGGCCGAACTCTTGGGCGATATCCATCGCCATGCCACGGGCGGCGAACTTCGCTGCGGTAAACCCAATCGTCCCCCCAAGACTCCGGACAGCCGATGTCGCACCGGTGAAGATGATCGTCCCGCTCCCGGTTGCAAGCATATCGTCGATAGCCTCCCGTGAACAGATGAACGCGCCACGTGCGTTGACCTCCCATGCAGTTTCGAACTCTTCCAGAGAGATATCGGTGAGTCCCTTCCATGCGGCTGCGCTGGCGTGGTTGACGAGGATATCCACGCTTCCGTAGGCATCTCTGACCGTCTCGAAGCTTGATTCGATGGCCGCAACATCCTGCAAATCAGTTGCGACGGCCAGTCCGTCGCCGGAATCCGGCAGGTCGTCAGCGAGTGCTTCGATATAATCCTCGCTCCGAGCGAACAGTGCGACATTACACCCATTGGCTGCGAAGGTTCGCGCTATCGATGCACCCAATCCCGGGCCGACGCCTGCGATTACGGCTGTCTGTGTCATACACGTGCTTGGATCCGTGAACCCAAAACAGTCTGGACTGGCAGATCGACACAGCCCCGACGCAACTTCGTGATCTCGGCTGATCGCTGTCGTTTTGACTGATCGCCTCTAAGAGACAGTGTGCTTTGCCTGCAATTCTTCTCGTGTGCTGGCTGCGAAACAGTCTATGCGGATATTGAGAAGCCTCCGGCGTGTGATGTCTGTGAGAGCGGTCAATTCAACAAGCTCGAATCGGAGGCACAGGCGATATCGTATTTTACCTGATCCTGACCGTCCCCAATTGATTCATTCCGCCCACCAAACGACAGCCAGTTCAGCAGCGGGGTAGTAGCTGGTGAGATGTTTGGCGACGAGTCAACCAGCGAAGCCGGTGGCCCCCCAGACCACGATATCGAAGTTGCTTGTAGTAGATGACACGGGTTTCTCCTACCAATAGGACGCGCAGAATTCCAACCGTTCGGGCAAGATTCTGACCGGAGCTAGTGAGATCATCTTATCTGGCTGCTGCCAGGAACTGCTGTGCCAGCTGTAGAGGATCTACGCAGCAAAGCACCGTCGTTTCATTCGGCTACTCGTTGCTGAAACAGCCGCTTGATATCCGCGTGACCATACCAGCACAGATTAGAGTTTGAAACAAAATTCGTGGATGTGTCCCTGTTGAACTTAGATAATTGGTGGGTGTTCATCATGATGAACGTGGTGGCTTGGGTGGTAATATCGAGTGTTCTGGAATTGTTACTACTTGACGGAGGCCTACTTAGAGCGGTTATTCCGGCCGTTGTAGCCGGTTTCGCTTCTGGACTCGTTCTATTCAATCGCCGACAGCATGCTGAGAAGTAATGCTTCGCATTACTTTTGTAAAGTCCCAGTGCCGATCAACTGGTGAATCCCGTACATTGAGCGGCTCACGCTAACACTGCCCAGTAGAAAACAGGTAACCGATACGCACACTTCATCTTGCAAGCTTTTGATCGACTTATTCGATATCGAAGCGGTCGAACAGTGCCAGATACAGCAGGAATCTCGGTTAGGTATTCCCGAGCCCTCCATCGACTAAGATCGACTCACCGTTGACGTAGGCACTCAGGTCACTGGCGAGAAACAGTGCGACATTAGCAATCTCTTCGGGTTGGCCGAAGCGACCGGCGGGTGTCGCACCCAGCATCGCTTCTTGGAGTTGCTTGCCAGCTTCGCCTTCTCCCATTCCCCCTTGTTCTAGCATCTGGGTTTCGGTGAAGCTTGGCTTGATTGCGTTGACGCGAACTCCATGGCCACTGAAGACATCAGCCAGCGCGTAGGTCAGTGATTTCACTGCCCCTTTCGAAGCGGTATAGATCGTCTGGTAAGCTGCCCCTTGATCTGCCGCCAGGCTTGCCATGTTGATGATTGTCCCTCCATCGTCGTTTTCGATCAGTCGTTCGCCGGCGACCTGCGCCCCGAAAAAGACGCCTTTGACGTTGATATCCATGAGCTGATCGTACTCCGCTTCTGTGATTTCGAAAAAGGGTGTCTCACTGTGAATCCCGGCGTTGTTAACCATGATATTGAGGCCGCCGAGCTCTTCGGCAGCGTCAACGGCGGTTTCCAAATCTGCCCGCTCGGTTACATCACACTCGACGAAGACCGCCGTTTGGTCTGTCTCGGTCGTGATCTGTTCGTGGGTCGGTTCGCCACCTTCTCGTGGTGTTTCGCGGACATCAGCAACGACGACATCGGCACCGTGATCGGCAAACGTCAATGCGATCCGACGGCCGATGCCGCTTGCGCCGCCTGTCACGACAGCCGTCTGGTTTGTGAGTAATTGATTCATTGTACTTCCTCAGTTGCTTGTGGACTGATGTCGATCATACGTGACACAGTACCACAACGCAAGTCAAGGATTTATAAACATGATAGTTTTGCAAGAAAGAAAATTCAAGCGAGGTAGGGACAGTCAACGGTGTTAGGAATCGTCAACGTACAGGTCACCGGTCAAGCATGCGTGAGCCACCTCGGGTTCAAGCTCCATACCTATCGAGAGAGGCAGAACTGGAGGAAACAGCGGTCGCCGTTTGGCTTACTTCTCGGCCGTTGGTAATTTCACAATAAACACACTCCCTTCGGGGTCATTACTCTCAAAGCTTATTTCACCGCCATAGCGGTCAACGAGTGTCTGAACGAGATACAGGCCCAATCCAGTTCCTTGACTCTCAAGCCCGCATTCATCTTTATGGAAAATATCGTCCTTCCGATTTTCAGGTATTCCCGGGCCGTTGTCAGCGACTTTTACCGTGGCAACAGTATCACCACTAGATACTGTCACTCTTACCTTTGGAGTCTGTTTGTCGTTGTGATAAATAGCATTCGTGAGTAGATTACGGAACACAGAGCCGAGCATATCATCCGCCAACACATCTATCTCTGGGATGGTATCTTCGATTGTCACCACAGCGGAGTCATCAGCTGATTGAATAGATTCTACTTCTCTACTCAAAACTTGTCTCAGATCGGTTGGAACCCGCTCATAGTCAGTTTCAAGCAGCGTCTCTGTGACCTCTCGTGCCGTGTCAGTGATGTTGATACTACTCCGAACACATTCTAAGGCCTTCTGGAGATGGTTCTGTCCGTCTTCAACAGAGTCTTCTAACATCCGCAGATGGCCACGTACCAACTGAAGATCATTGCGGATATCGTGCCGCACAACGCCATTCAAGAGGTTCAGATTATCTCGCTGGCGTTCAAGTTCCGTTTCGTATTCTTTGAGTTCGGTAATGTCTCTTCCGTAGCCTAATACTGCGTCTTCTCCGGTGCCAGGTACCTCATATGGAATCTTCGTGGTTCGGAGTATCTTGGTTTCACCATCGGCGGTGGTCAACTCCTCTTCAGAGATAGTCTTTGGATCTCCTGATTCGATGACCGCTTGATCGTCCGCTCTGAACGTGTCTGACTCTTCACCTGATGGGATCACGTCTTGTTCGTGAGACCCTTCTACCTCTGTCGGTGTCATCCCATACATGGTGGCTGTCGTCTCGTTGGCCAGTAAGTACTCGCCGTCGTAGTTTTTGACAAAGATCAAATCTGGCACTAAATCGATAATCTCTCGCAGTTGTTCACGGGCTTGTGTAAGCTCTGTTTCGACGGCTTTCCGGTCAGAAATATCGATATGAATGCCGACTGCTCGAACTGGGTGGCCCTGATCATCGCGTTCGAACACCCGCCCCACATCTCGGATCCATTTCCAGTCGTCGTCAGCGGTTCGCATCCGGTGTTCGGTATCATAATAGTCGGTTTCGCCCGCGAGATGTGCATTTAGGGCGGCTTCAACGGACTCACGATCATCGGGATGGATCCGTTGTTCCCATTCTGTGAGATCAGAACTGATCGCTTCAGGATCGTAGCCCAGCATCGTAGCCCAATTATCATTGAACTCCACGTCATCGGTCTGGGGATTCCAATCCCACACCCCAAGGTTGGCCCCATTGACCGCTAGCTCGAAGCGTTCTTTGAGCTCCTGGAGTTCGCGTTCCCGCTGTTTTCGATCCGTAATATCGGATTGAATGCCGACGACCCGTGTTGGGGTATCACTGTCATCGTATTCGACGACCCCCTGTGCTTGGATCCAGCGTTCGGAGTCATCTGGCGGTTGGACTCGAAAATCTACCTTGTACTGCTCGCCGGTCTTGATAGCTTGTTCAAGCTGCTCCGAAACACGGTTTATATCCTCAGGGTGAATCCGATCTTCATATCCAGGCCGATACCGCACGTCTGATTCAACGGGCTGGTCGGCAGGGATGGTATCGCCACCCGGCTCATCATCGGTCAGCCTGGTTCCGACTCCAACGTAGGCGCTCGGAGAGTCATTTGGATCGTACCCAAACAATCGCTCACTTGTCTCATCCCAGTAGATGGTGCCCGTGTCGAGATCTAGTTCCCAGATTCCTGTATCCGTCTCCGACAGCGCGAGTTCAAACCGTTTGTTCAGATCTGCGAGTTCTTGTTCCGTCCGATACTGCTCAACAGCGATTTCGATCCTGTTTGCGAGCAACTCAAACTGGTCGACCCCGCTTTCTTTGCGTTTGTATTCGGTCACTCCTGCAGAGATAGCTTCACTGGCGATGCTTTCACTGCCTTCACCAGTAAACAGAATAAACGGTAGCTCGGGGTGGGTGTCCCGAACCGTTCGCAGGAACTCGATTCCATTCTGCCCGGGCATATCGTAATCAGAGATGACACAATCGATTGATTGGGAGTCGATGATCTCCATACCCTCAGAAGTATTGGTCGCAGTCTCGACGATGAAGTGGTCGCCAGCAGTCTCGATACGGTCTGCTGTGAGATCGGTAAAATGGGGATCATCGTCGACATGGAGGATTTGAATAGTGGAATCTGTCACTGGTTAACACCCATAATAATGCGAAATAAATAGTTTACCGAAGATATTAATTGAATAAGTGAATATATTGGCCCTCATGCAAATTATATTGAAACGTTGAATACCTGGTTGATAAAAAATTCCCCGATGACCCCAATCGATTTACTCCGTGACACACTGTGTCATGTATGCGACTCCCAGAAACACGCGATCTTTTTGCACGGAAACTTCAGTTTCCTGTGACACGAGCGACAGTGTTAGACACGGTTGGTGACACTATACTTCATGCACCAGGTGGGGAGAACAAAACGATTGGCGACGTCATAGAGCGGTGCGAAACTGACGAGTTTGAGTCAGCTGATACGCTCTATGGCAGTCTGATGACCTTCGTCGGCGATGAGTTTATCGGACGGAAATTCTACGATGATCGAGGTGGCATCGGGCCCTCACAAGATGACGATCAGGAGGTGAATTTCTGATGAGCGTCACACTCGTGTCTGGAGTCACCGGTGTGGGTCTCTCCAGTGTGTGTCAGGCCGTTCGAGGCAAGCTCGCAGATGACTACAAGCTGATTAACTTCGGTGACGTGATGCTTGAACAAGCTGCGACTGCCGGGATAACGACTGATCGAAGTGAACTGGCGACTCTCACTCAAACACAGACCCGCCGGCTCCAACGGCGGGCGGGTGAGTTCATCGCGGATGAAGCTACTCAGACGAACATTATCCTATCAACGCACTTGGCGGTTGAAACTGAAAGTGGCTACGTACAGGGACTGCCCGATGAAGTGTTGGATGATGTTGCGCCGAAGGCGTTTATTCTCGTTGAGGCCGATCCGGAAACTATTCTGAACCGCCGAGCTGAAGCTCATTCAGGGACTGCGACTGCCACCGAGCGCAAAATTGCGTTCGAACAACACCTGAACCGATCCGCTGCACTCCAGTATGCACGAGATCAGGACGCACCGGTACAATTCCTAGAAAACGAAGGCAGTATAGCGGAAGCGGCCGACCGATTAGCAGCCAACCTGTGATATCTCCTTCGGGTTGAAACTACGCTCTTGTGGCGTAGATTGTTGGTGAATCATAGCGCAGTTTCGAGGATTATTTTGAGTGCTTCTTTTCCTGGCTTTCGGAACACTTCACGGCGGAGCTGAAATGCTCGAAGATATGGCGAGAGCCTGTCCTTAGAGATCCTCGATGTGGCGAGAGCCACCGTCGCGCCAGCGAATCTGTCTCAGTAGATTTGCGGCCCGACGCTCTGAGACGAACGTCTTGATTGGTATCCTCGTTCGTCGGGTGACGCGGTCGCGTCACCCCTGCATGCTGTGACTTCTAACTACTGCTGAGAAGGGATCAACAATCCTCTACCCAAGAGCGATGATAAAAAATACGCCAGCTAACATGATCATGAAATTTGTTTCAGTTTTCCGCACCAATCATATATTAACACAATAATTGATGTGTTCTCGCCAGTAGGGGATTATACCGCACCGCCGATAGTCACCACACCCACTACTACAATAGTTAAGAGCAGAAATATCCCACCCCCGGCTACCAGTGGATTTTCCATCGCCTTCTGGTGGAGTCTCATATCGGCATACTCCTCGCGGAAGGCTTCGAGATTCTTCTCGTCGTAGAAATACTTCGTTTTCAACGCGAATGTTTCAGTCACTGCACAGCCAGTACAGACCGGGTCATCAGTCAATCGCTCCGTTTTGATGTGATCTCCACAGGCAATTGCCCCGCAGTTCTCACAGTACGTGTAGGTCTCATTACTACCGGCTGTTTCACAGTGGACACACCGGTGGAAACCGTCCTCGGTCGTCACCCGTGAGGGCCCAGAAGCGTAATATTCGTAGGGATAGCTGTACTCACCAAGATCAGTCGTTTGCCGTACCTCGGGGAGGTACACTGCCTCAATCGATTGGACGGAGATATCCGAGCGGTTCGGCTCACAGGTCTTGTTGTAGGTGACGTTGTTGTCGCCGGTGTAGGTCACCGTCGTTGTCTGGGCTCGTTGCAACTGATCGACAGCCCAGTCTTTGTACTCGGTTTCGGTCTGTCCGAATCGCTGGTCGGTGACCTCATCGAATGGCTCACGGAGCGATTCGTC
>Ga0102935_1000948_pt1 | contig 10650 bp, 9 predicted proteins | sample SalPonR2_A_D2_MG_FD_78508 | JGI IMG/M metagenome (GOLD analysis project Ga0102935, IMG submission 78508) | Salt pond soil microbial communities from South San Francisco under conditions of wetland restoration - Salt Pond MetaG R2_A_D2_MG | ecosystem: Environmental > Aquatic > Marine > Intertidal... | reverse complement strand
CTGCTTGAGGAGACAGAATCAGGGTACAAGCCCGCGAGCGACAACAAACACGAGTGTGTCACGCTGGAGATGGAGGCGATGGCCCCCTTCTACGACCGGCTGTCGGCTCATGCCGACGAGCTCGGTATCGACCTGACGCTGTTCCACCACGAGCACGGGCCAGGACAACTCGAAGTGCTATTCGACTACGGGCCCCCGCTCTCGCAGGTCGACATGACATTCCGGTTCAAACGACTCGTAAAGCGGACGGCGCGCGCGCAGGGCCAGCGGGCGACGTTTATGGCGAAGCCGTTCGGTGGACACGAAGGGAGCGGCTACCACTTGCACGTGTCCGCGTTCAACGACAGGAATCTCTTTGAGGCGGATGACGGCGACGGACTTTCCGAGACCGGCCGGAACTTTGTTGCCGGGCTCATCGAACACGCAGATGCGCTAGCGGCGCTTGGGACACCGACGATAAACGCATTTAAGAGATACAAACCCGGAGGATTTGCGCCTTATACCGCCTGTTGGGGAGATGACGACCGCACCGCGTCGATCCGCATTCCGTCGGGCACGACGCGGGTCGAAAACCGGATCCCGAGCGCCGACGCGAACCCGTATCTCGTCGCCGCAGCGACGCTGGCAGCTGGATATGACGGGGTCCGGCGAGGGCTCAACCCCGGGCCGCCCACCGATGACGGCGACCTGCTTCCACAGTCGCCGAGGCAGGCACTGACTGCGCTTGAGACGAACGAGATCATGACAGAGCTGCTCGGAGCGGATCTGATCCGGGGATACGCGGCAAGTAAAAGACGAGAGCTCCGATCGTTCAATGAGGCGGTGACGGAGTGGGAACGGACGCAGTACGTCGGGACGCTCTAGCGCCGTTTCAGGCCTGTTCGTCCGCGAGTCGTGGGGCAATATTCTCGAAGGCGTTCAGGTGTTCGTCGATATGTTCGTCCTCATGCTGGACGGAGATGGTCCACTGCTGTGACGCGTCGTGGGGGTGTGGAAGGACGCCCTGATTGAGCATTCCGAACCAGTAGTTCTCGTGGAACTCAACGTCAATATGCGCAAGGTAATCGCGGTAGTCCTCCACTGGCTCGTCGGTGAACAGTACCATCCCAACCGAGTTGACGCTCTCAACACGGCCCTCGATCCCATGATCGGTCATAATCTCCTCGTATCCGTCTGCGAGCCGCTGACCCAGTCGGTTGACGTGGTCGTATGCTGACTCAGTGAGCACGTCGTTCAGAACGGTCTTGATGGCGCGCGCTACGAGGGGGTTCCCGTTGTAGGTCCCGTAGTGAGCCGTCCCGTCCTCAATGACCGACATAACTTCCTCGCGTCCGCCAAAGGCACCCACCGGGAAGTTTCCGCCGATGCTCTTAGCGAGCGTCACAAGGTCCGGTTCGACGTCATAGTGCTCGGCGGCACCGCCGGGCGCGACCTTCACACCCGTCTTGACCTCGTCGAAGATGTAGACGACCCCATACTCGTCACAGAGCTCTCGGAGCCCCTGTAGGAAGTCGTCGTACGGCTGCGTGACTCCTTTCGCTAGGACGATCGGTTCAACGATGAGCGCGCCGATCTCGTTGACATGATCTTCAAGGATCGCCTCAACCGCGCCGAGATCGTTAAACGGAGCAACCTCGACAGTCTCGGCCGTCTTCTCAGGGATTCCGTCGCTCTCAATGACCTTATTTGGTCGCTTGGGGTGACCGACCTGTCCCTCCGGCGTGGCCTTACTGATGAGGGCGTAGTCGTGGACGCCGTGATATGCACCCTCGATCTTCAGGACAGTGTCTCGTCCCGAGTAAGAGCGCGCAACCCGTATCGCGTGCATTGTACTTTCGGTTCCGCTGCTAGTAAAACGGACCTTGTCCATCATTGACCAGCGCTGCTTCAGCGCGCTGGCTGCTTCGCCGAGGAGTTCGTGCGGGTGAGTAAACAGAGTCCCGTCGCGCAACTGTTCGCTCGCGGCTTCTGTCACGGCGGGGTGAGCGTGGCCGACCATCGCCGCCCCATTGTTCATGTCGAAATCGAGGTACTCGTTCCCATCGACGTCGTAGAGGGACGCTCCCTCGGCCCGGTCAACAACGAACGGATATGGGTCCCACGCACGATACGTGCTTGCGACGCCGGCGGGGATGTCATCACGGAGGTGTCCGAACGCCGTCTCGCTGCTGGGGGTCCGCTCGCGGTACGTCGCCTCGTAGTCGTCCCACAGATCCATACATATAGTTTAATCCCCTGTTACTTAATTATTCGTTTGTTATTTTGATTCACAATATTTCGAAAAACTCAATCTAGGAAATAGATAAGAAAATTAGATTTGGTCCAAATTAATCGCACCGTCTCCGATATTGGTTGTAAGGGTATAAATTGGGTTTCACCACGGTATGGTCGAACGTTCGCGGCTGACCTCGGAACACGCGTCCGGGCCAGTATCGGAAGCAGCACGACGGGTAGAATAATTTATTATATAGGGTCCGCGAGTACTGACAGTGACTGTACTCGTTCTAGACGACGAAGTTCAACCCGAGTACCGGTACCTCGGTCCGGAGATCGATCGGATCGCCGGCGACAGCGAGTATCGCGTCGCCTTGGCAGACCCCGATGTCGACGATCCGACTCGGTACGATGGGATCATTATCAGCGGGAGCACGGCCAGCGTCTACGAAACCGATCGCGAGGTATTCGATCGCCAGCAACAACTCGTTCTGGACTGCATCGACGCGTCAATGCCGCTGCTGGGGATCTGTTTTGGCCACCAGCTCGTCAACTACGCGCTCGGCGGTGAAGTCCGAGAGGACCGCCGCCGAGCGACGTTCGTCGAGATGACGGTTACTGACGGCGACGATCCGGTGCTCTCGGGCGTCAGGCCGACCGTCCCAGTACTTCACTCCGATCTCGTGACCGAGCTAGGTCGGGGTCTTCACACGACCGCGACGACCGACTACAGCGATCACTTCTGTACACGTCACGAGACCGCACCAGTCTGGACCGTCCAGTACCATCCTGAGTTTACCAAGCGCGTCGAAGAGAACCCGAGCGACTGGTCGCGCGGCGATCACGACTTTTCGGACTGTACGGCTGACAAGACCATTGAGAACTTTGTCGATATCTGTCACCGCGATCAGTAAAGTACGAGCAGACAAATTTTAGATTCCGGAGTAAGGGAACCCGGTGTCACTACCGCCTGAGCAGTTGGCTGATGACGATGAGTGTGATGCTGAACAGCAGCACCATCGCGCTGATCGCGTTGACGACCGGGTCCGTGCCATGCTGTATCTTCGACCAGATGTATATTGGCAGCGTGTTATTCGGACCGCTGGTAAAGAAGGCTATAAGGAAGTCGTCGAACGAGAGAGTGAACGCGAACAGCGCTCCACTCACAATGCCGGGCATCAACAGCGGGAGCGTGACGCGCCGGTAGGTCTGCCATTTAGAGGCTCCGAGGTCGCGGGCCGCCTCCTCCAGCTCCGGATCGAACCCCCGGAGCCGGGCGCTCACCGTGATAACGACGAACGGAGTGACGAAGACAAGCTGCCCGAGCATCACGGTCAGCAGCGACGTGTTCATCCCGATGACGTTGAACCAGATGAGCAGGGCGATTCCGAGAATAAGGCCAGGGATCGTCATCGGCGCGATGATGATCGCGCGGAACAACCCTTTTCGACGGAACTGACCGCGAACCAGCGCGATGGCACCGAGCGTCCCAAGAATTGTCGCCACGACGGTCACGTTCGCCGCAACTTGGAGGCTGTTGAAAGTGGACTCAATAAGCCGGCCATCGTTCAACATTTCTGAGTACCAGCGGGTGGTGAATCCGTCCCAAGGTAGCGAGGAGAACGTCCCCTGCTCAAAGGAGAACAGGATCAGAATGACGATAGGTGCGAAGAGGAACGCAAAGACGAGCACCGTCCAGACCGGGAGCCAGTAGCGCTCAACGATGGTCACACTGACGCTCAGGTATCGGTCCAGCCGCGACTGGTTCAGAGCCTCGGCAGCGCGTTTCGCAGCGGGTTCGGTGTCGTGACTCATCGTTAGAACATGTCCTCCATGTTGGTGTACCCCATCAGTGACCACAATGTACCAGCGACGACGAGCATCAGAACGCTCCCAAGAGCCGCGCCCTGCGCCCAGTCCCCACCGATGCCAAACTCGTGTGCAATTCTGGTTCCGACGAACAGCTGACCCCCACCGATCATCGCCGGGACGATGTACGCGCCCATGCTAAATATAAATACGAAGATCGTCCCGCCCACGAGGCCGGGAATAGAGAGCGGCAGAATGACGCGCTTGAAAACGGCCCATCTCGTCGCACCGAGGTCGTAGGCCGCCTCAATTAGGGTCTCGTCGATCTTCTCTAGGCTTGCGTACAGCGGGAGGACCATGAATGGTAGCCAGAGGTATGTCAACCCGAGCCAGATAGAGAAGTTAGTGTTCAGTAGCCAGCCGATCGGTTCATTCACTATGCCAGACCATGTAAGTAATGAGTTTAACATCCCCTCTGTCCCGAGGATTATCTGCCAGCCATACACCCGAACGATGTAGTTGGTCCAGAATGGGACCATCACCAGAACTAACAGCTGATTCTTGAACCGGCCACCGCGTCGCGCGATGTAATAGGCGAAGGGGTACGCAATGACGCCCGCCGTGAGCGTCGTTAGTATGGACAGGAACACCGTGTTCTTTACTGCCTCCCGGTTCGCGGTCCCTCTGAATACCTCAATATAATTCTGCAGCGAGAACTCGTGAACCAACTGTAAGTTCTCCATCTGGATCACAGCAATGTAGAACATGATCAAAATCGGCCCGAGGAAAAACAGAATCTCCAGCAGCAGTATTGGACCACCGCTGACGAGGAACTTGTCTGAAATGGGTATTCGGTTAGTTATCGTCCGAATTTTGCTGTTTATTTTGCCTGTTGTCTCTACCATGGCCACACGTTACCGAACTCCAACCAATATATGTTCCGGTCGGTTTAGCCGTAGTGTTCAGATAAGATGATTCCATGCGAAAGCGAATGATCTAAGCCATTCATTAGCAGTGTCTGCTTCGGCGTTGCAAAACAGTTTGAGGAACTGGTAGTTCGTCGTTTTATCTTGCGAAGAATACGTTTGACGCAGTTCCAATTTCTATTTCGTTTGTATTTGAGATCAAGGTTATGTTTGCGACAGACTCACCGAAGCGAATCTGATCCATCTACTGGAATTGTTGCGTAATTATTGCTGTGTTTGTCATGGGGCGCAATCAAAAACCGATTGGGAAAGCATTGTTTGCCGTCGGTTCAAGCTATATGAATCAGACCGTTCATTTCCGGATCGATAGTAGTGTACAGCCAATATTGGTCACCGTTGAGTCGAATCACCGTCTCATCAACCGCAACGTGATTCGGACTCTGTCCAGATTCTGGCTGTAAATCGGCTGTGTGAACCCAGTTATGAACGGTAGATCGAATTTATATAACACTGAATGTCGGGAAAATGAGACAATACTTGAAATAGAGAGTACTGTTACATGGAGCTGAATAATGAGTTTCATCAACGGCCGCGGTGTCACCTCTCGGTCCACGAAGTCTACGTTAATCTTGTCTAAACACCCTCTAAGGCGGTCGTTTTCAGGAATAGATCAGTATAAAAATGAACCGCCTCAAATTTTAATCCTTATCTGAACACTACCGATCGAAGTAAGTCCTAAGCCAATAATTTCCAATCCTATCGGACAAGGCGGTGCAATTTCGAGTAAATAGTGTATATTATGGGGAAATGTTATAACCCTTGGCTCTTGATGCCACTATGGAAGTAATATGACGGACGACAAATCAGAAGCGAAACGCACGGTAGCGCACAGTCACAAACGATTTTCACGGCGGCGGTTCGTTCAAGCATCGGGCGCGGTCGGAACGGCGGCACTAGCGGGGTGCTTCTCGGCAGGCGGAAGCGCCACGGAACTCAATGTCCTGACTTGGGAGGGGTATGGGACGGACACAATCGTCAACAAATTTGAGGAAGAAAACGACGCAACTGTCAGCATTAGCCTCGTCTCCAGCGACTCCGAGGCGCTGAACAACCTCCAAAGTGGTGGGACGGAGGACTATGACCTCCTGACGGTCAACAACACGTGGGCCCAGCGCCACGCGGAGGCGGGGACGATCGAACCCCTCAATCCAGATGAATTCCCGGCGATGGGTAACTTCCTTCCGCAGTTCCAGTGGCCGTTCTCCTCGTTCGAGTATGAAGACGAGATGTACGCACTCCCGACGCGGTGGGGCTGGGACACGATGACGGTCAACACAAATGAGGTCGAGGCAGACCACTACCAATCCTACGATATCCTCTGGACTGGCGGTCCCGACGGCCAGTACTCGGGCAAGATGGGTGTCATGGACTGGCCGACCTGGAACGTCCCGAAGATCGCGATGACACTCGGGTACGATCCCTTCGAACAGAGCGACGAGGAACTGACCGACATCGAGGACCATCTTGTCCAGATGTTCAATCAGTTCGAGGCCATCTACAGCGGGACCAGCGCTATTCGGCAGGCGTTCAATCAGGACGACATCTTCCTGTCACCAGTCGGGAACTTCACGATGTCCGAGCTACGGGCTGGCGGCGCGGACTGGGTCAGCGTCGTGCTTCCCGAGGAGGGCGGAATGCAGTGGACTGAAGGGATGTGTATGGTCAAGGACCCAAGCGACCGGGAGCTGGCTAAAGAGTTCATGAATACTGTCGCTACTCCCGAGGGACAGAAGAGCGTCGCCTGGGAACCGGCAGCCAAGAGTCCCCCGGTCAATACCGAGTCTTTTGACATGTTCAGCGCCGAGGAACAATCCGCGCTGATGTTCTCCGAAAGCGGGTTCGATGCCGCCGAAGAGATTGCCGCACAGACCACGCCCTACGAGTTCTCCGAGCTGACCGAGGACTGGACGAACATGTGGGAACGAGCGAAGTCGGAAAGCAATATGTAAAGGTCTAAGCGTATGAAAAAAATGTATACCGACAAATGACTGCTAGCGAGACAAACAAAACGCTGGATTCGGGGACTAGACAGGCAGAGTCGGATAAAACTGGATCGAAGGGTGACCCCCAGCCAGGATCGGTCCACCTGCAGGAACTCCGGAAGGAGTTCGGGGACCTCGTTGCCGTTGACGGCGTAAACCTCAAGATTGAATCAGGCGAGTTCTTGACGCTGCTTGGGCCGTCGGGGTGTGGGAAATCAACGACATTGCGGATGATCAGCGGGCTCGAGACGCCGACCGATGGAGACGTGGCAATCAGCGGGAGGCGCGTAACCGAGCAGTCCGCGAACAACCGCGACACGTCGATGGTGTTCCAAGAGTGGGCTCTGTTCCCGCACATGACTGTCGGTGAGAACATCTCGTTCGGACTAGAGATGGACGGTGTCCCCGAGGACGAACGCAAGACCAGGATTGCAGACGCTCTAGAGATGGTCGAACTCTCGGGATATGAGGGCCGCCAGGCAACTGAATTGTCTGGTGGACAGAAACAGCGCGTGGCAATGGCTCGAGCGGTTGTCCGTGAGCCCGATGTGCTCCTCCTCGACGAGCCACTGGCGAGCCTCGACCGGAAGCTCAGACAGCACATGCAGGTCGAGCTCAAGGATATCCAAGAAGAGCTCGGAATTACGTTCATTTACGTAACACACGACCAGGAAGAGGCGTTGACGATGTCTGACCGTATCGCCGTTATGAACGACGGACAGATTGAGCAGATCGGGCCGGTCGACGAACTGTACACCTCGCCGGAGACCCAGTTCGTCGCCACCTTCATCGGGGAAACCAACCTCTTTGAGGGGACCGTCTCCAACGACGGAACGTCGCTCCAGACCGACGACGGTCGGTTCACCGTTTCTATCCCGACCAGTGCTAGCGACAGCGGTCAGTCAGCCGCCGTGTCGGTTCGACCGGAGGAGGTCATGCTAAAACCGCACAATAACTCGAGCGGATACGCCAACGAGTGGACAGGGACGATCCTTGACACAATCTACAAGGGATCGCTGAAGCTCTATCGGATCAACGTCGATGGAAAACACTTCGAGGTCGAGCGCCAGATTAATGAAGAAACAATAAATTTTGAACAGGGTAACGATGTTACGGTCAGCTTCCCAGCTGAGGCTTGCAGAATTATTACCGACTGATCTGGGCGCTTATTATCCAATCCATCCGTCTTTAGTTAATCGAGAAACCGTGTGACATCGGCGGCTTATTGATGCATCTTTCGGAAGGAATGAATAAGATGAGCCTGTGTACGACAACGGCTCCTCATCTCGAATTATTTGTTAGGACGGCGCTGGTCGCAGGCATATCAAATTCGTCCTACCGCTTCCTTGTGAGGACCTCTGTCTCACCGCCGCAGGTCTCAAGTGTTTGAGTATGAGTATCAGATGTTCAATTATGTGCTCACAATGGAATGGGCTACTTCCGACGCGCTCAGTACGGGGGTTCGTCAAGCGCGAGGCTGACCGACTTTGACCGCATATGTTCGTCAAGTGCCTGCTGCGCGCACTCACGGCCGAACCCGGACTTTTTGAATCCACCGAACGGCGTGCCAGGCACCGTACCGAAGTACTGATTGATCCACACACTTCCTGCCTCTACATCCGCGGCCGCGCGATGGGCCACAGATGGGTTTTCAGTCGCGATACCCGCAGTAAGCCCGTACTCGACCCCATTTGCGATCTCGATTGCTTCTTGATACTCCGAGAATGTCATTAGGAACTGGACCGGTCCAAACACCTCCTCTTGGGCAATCCGCATATCGGGGTCAACGTTGTCAAAAACCGTCGGGCGATAGAAGGCACCATCTGCGTACTCATCGCCTTTGGGACTTTCTCCACCGCTGAGGACGCTCGCCCCCTCCTCACGGCCCACATGCACGTAGTCGTCAACACTCTGGCAGTGCCCCTCATACGCTAACGGTCCCATGGTTGTTTCTTCCTGAAGCGGATCACCAGGTTCCCAACCAGCAAGTTCGTCAAGATACGCGTCAACAAATTTATCTTTCACGTCTTTGTGGACAAGGATCCGCGTCGCAGAGTCGCAGGACTGACCCGCATTATACATCCCACCAGTCGCAGCATTTGCTGCCGCCTCCTCAATGTCGGCATCCGGGAAGATAATGAAGGGGTTTTTACCACCGAGTTCAAGCGTGACAGGCGTCACAGTATCCGCTGCAGTCCGCATGATCGACTGCCCAACTGGAACGGATCCTGTGAACGACACTTTTTGCACATCGGGATGGTTAACGATCGGTTCGCCAACATCGCCGCCAGAACCTGGGACAACATTCAAGACGCCGTCTGGAAGGATCCCTTCTGTTAACTGTGCGGCTCGGAGCACCGACAGCGGTGCCGGGCTCGGCGGCTTGATGACTGTCGTGTTACCGGCCGCTAGTGCCGCTCCGACTTTCCATCCCATAAGTTGAATTGGGTAGTTCCATGGGAGGATCTGTCCCGTCACACCGTACGGCTCTTGACGAACATACGTATGTGAATCTGCTCCTGTCGGAACTTGTTCTCCCTCTTGAGCGACTGAGACGTTCGCGTAGTATTCGAAAAAGTCTAGACCGCTCTCAATATCTGCTCTCGCGTACGTGAGCGGTTTCCCAACCTCTAGCGTCTGTAACAGCGCCAGTTCGTCGGCGTGGTCCTGTAGTTTACTGATCCATGCTCGAATTAAATCTGCTCGGTCCCCTACGTCCATCGCTCCCCAGCTCTCCCCGAACGCTGTGTTAGCCGCCCCGACGGCGTCATTAACCTCCGTGCTGCTGCAGCGTGCAACTGTTGTAATCGGCTCGTTGACCGACGGATCTGTCGGTTTGAACGTATCTCCATCACCCGCCGGGCAGTTCTCGCCGCCGATATACGCACCAAAATTGAGGTTTTCGATCTGTTTCTGTGCTTGTTTGTGTCGGTCCTGAATTGGGCCTGTGAAATTCATAATCGTGTTTGGGATGTCGCTTGTATCGTCCAGTCTGTTTGCTAGATTTGCCTTATCTGATGTCTTCGGACTGCTGCTTCCACAAGCGTATGGCTCGTGTTTCTCGGGCTTTTCATCTATTCAGTTAGTGCCGCACTTTTCTCCGTCATCCAGCCAGTCTGGGCTATCGCGTCTATATTAAAATATGACCTTTGATTTCGGATATGCATATCAACAGTTAAGTGTTCATCATTAACTCTAGTGTATGGATTCCCTATATAGAGTGATCGCTCTCTCTGGCTGACTGGCATCGGTTTGTGCCACATTCGCGCTGTGAGTTCAGAACGACCATTCGAGTTTCTTAATCTGCGTCATGAACGTTGAGACCGACTCAAAGCGTGAAGTCACCACCCACCTAGTGTCAACCTCACACTGCGACAGCCGCGTCGTCCCATCATCAACAGCGCATATTTCTGGGCAGGTTTGTCTAAGGATAAGGACAGACCAGTTCCACGAGACCTAGGGTGCTCTTATCAGGTCAAACACTTACTATGCGTACCTTTTAGCTAGTAGTCTCTAGCCTACCAGTTGAAGATGCGTCAGGAACGGTAATTGTGACAGTGGTACCGTTTGACGTGTCGAAGGATACGTTACCGGCAAGCGTGCGGGCAGCCCAGGTAAGTTGCCACAAACCAAGACCCGTCCCGTGTTGTAGTGCTGTT
>Ga0102935_1000945_pt1 | contig 10655 bp, 3 predicted proteins | sample SalPonR2_A_D2_MG_FD_78508 | JGI IMG/M metagenome (GOLD analysis project Ga0102935, IMG submission 78508) | Salt pond soil microbial communities from South San Francisco under conditions of wetland restoration - Salt Pond MetaG R2_A_D2_MG | ecosystem: Environmental > Aquatic > Marine > Intertidal... | reverse complement strand
CAATTATTTGCATATAGACTAAATCGTAATGGCACTTATGAGGGTGCTGGTATTTTATCTTTACGAACTCCAGAAATTAAAGGATACGGTCGTTCAATTGCTGTTAGCAGAGGCAGTTGGGCTGTTGCTGGTGCTCCTGATTCAGATTCTGAAAAAGGCTATGCAGCGGTTATTTTTAAGGAAAGCCCAGTAAATCCTACATTTGAGCAAACACAATTATTGCTAGACCCTAATAGCAATGCGGGTGACCGGTTTGGCGACGCAGTTGCAATTAGTGACGATGGTCAGTGGATATATGTTTCTTCTCCCGGTTCTAATCAAGTGTATGCATACACACGAGTAGATCGCCAATCTCAGTTTATAAGAGAAATTGCAGATGGTGTCACAACTGAATTTAGTTTTGATGGCAGTATTATTATTGGTTCTGATAATAATGGTGATGAACTTTCTGTAATTGTTAATAATAGAGTACTATCTAGAACAGCAGGAGATTATGTTGTTAATACAACAGACAATCTTGTAAGTTTTGCATCTGCTCCCGGCTCTGGTGAATCTGTAATAATTTCTAGAAAAGAACAAATATCTCTCACTTATAGAAGTGTCGCCGATGGTGTATCAACTGAATTCAACATCGCTTCTCTTGGTTCTGTCGATTCTGCTGACTTACGAGTATTTGTTGATAATACTGAACAAACGCTCACTACTGATTTTTCGGTATTTGGTCAAACGTTAACTTTTGTTTCTGCACCAGCAAACGGCAGTACTATCACTGTTTATAATGAAAGCCTTGACCAATTAATTGGCGTAGACGATGATATTAATAGTTTTTCTGTTTTAAGAAATGGAATTATTTTGCGTGCTGGTATTGATTATACTTTTGATGATATTGCTAACATGCTCACATTTACAGATGGCGATACAGCAATTATTGACTCGACTATTTTAGTAAGAGCAAAAACGCACTTTAAACAAGTTAACACTATAGAAATACCAGCACAAACAAAAACATTCGTGTCACAGGATAATACAGTAATAACAGTAGATGAAACTGACGGAATTGTACCACAGATGATTCTATCTGGCACTGGTTTTAATTCTGGACAATACGTTGTTTCTGTTGATTCTGCCAACGACCAAATTACACTCAATGCTGCTCCTGATAGCACACCGTCTGGAAGCATTACATTTGAATTAGAAAAATTTGGCTCAAGTATTGACACAACCACAGACGGTAGACAGTTAGTTGTTGGGTGTGTGGGGAACGCTGAGACTCCGGGTCAAGTATTTTTGTTTGATAGAATTGTTGAGCGTTTTGAAATTGATAGTCGTACAAAAACAGTTTATACACCAAGACGTGATACAGAAATATCAAATGCGAATGTGGTGCCAGTTAAAATTAACCGACAACTTCTGGTTCCGAGTGAAATAAATTCGGTGGAACAATATAATTTAAGCAGCGAATACTCAGTATTATCAAATGCAGATATTGATATATCAAATGCTAGTTTTGAAATTGGAGATGTTCTTGAGGTTGAAACTGTAGAGTTTGTCAAAATGCAAACTCTAACCGCAAGTCAATTACAGTCGGCTGCCGAATTTGGATTTAGTGTAAGCCAGTGCCCTACCAATTGCAGCATATACATTGGCTCACCCGGTGATAGCCGCCAAGTACGCAATGGTGGCTCAGCAGAAAGATTTGTTAACCAACCTCGAATTTACGGGCTAGCAACATCTAAAAACCCAGACGCTGCATTGACAGCGGGCGATACAGTAAGAATTAATAATATAGACGTTGAAGTCTCAAGTGTTGCGACACACGTTGCTGGTGCGACACATAGCGAAGGCGATTTCCGCATTTCAGGTGGAACAATTTATCGTGCTATACAAGATGTTCCGGCTGGAACCTTAATAACTAACGCTGATTTTTGGATAGAATCATCGTGGACTGCTGTGTTTGCACAGGATATTAACAACACCAGTATCACAAATGTTCAAGCAACAACCGACACGGCTGGAAGACTGATAATATCTGCAATAGAGCCAAGAGCACAAACTGACTTTAATAAACTATTAATTCTGCCGGGTTCTGGAACAGCATTTGATGACCTTGATTTTAGTCCAGTGCAGCGTACACAAAATATTTTACCACCACGTATACAAACGAGTGCAAGATTTGGACACGTAGTACAAATTGACACCGAGGCAGACAACTTAGTAATTGGTGCTCCGGGTGCCCGTTTAACCACACCTAGTTTATGGCAAACTGAAGTTGGATTAGAGTTTGACGATGGTGCAACTACTTTTATTGATACAGTGGAAGAGGCAGGAACTGTTTATACTTACGACTTCTTGCCTAGTGCAAACAGCAGCCCACTAAATCCCGGAAGATTTGTTTTTGGTCAACAGGTATTCGTTAGCGAAATCTCCAATAGAGACAAATTTGGTTCTGATGTTGATTATGTTAACGGTAGATTGTTAATTGGTGCCCCAAATCGCAACTCTGGTACCGTTTTTGCATTTAACAACCTTGATCGTAAACCAGCTTGGCAAGCGATTGACCAACAAGCAACCGAAGTAGATAGCAAATTAATCAACTCAGTATATGTATATGATTCCGTTGACCGCCGTGTTTTACAGTATCTTGATTGGATTGATCCTTTACAAGGAAAAATACTGGGCGTAGCAAAAGAAAATATTGATTTTATTTCGGGTGTTGACCCTGCTGGATACAATCGTGGAGGAAACACATCAAACGCTAGTTCTTGGCGTGACGAACACGTTGGGCAGATTTGGTGGGATGTTACCAACTATAGACTAGTTGAATATCATTCAGACGATATTAACTATGCAAGCAGACGTTGGGCTCAAAATATAACTGGCAGTGAAGTTGAATTGTATCAGTGGATAGAAAGCACGGTTCCACCATCACAGTATTTAGGTCCCGGCGTCCCCAAAGATACTGAGTCTTTTACTGTGGTAGGTGGTGTACTTGATAATCAAATAGTAGCAAATCGTTATTACTTCTGGGTATCAGGCATAGACTCAGTAAGCAGAGAGGCTGGAAAAACACTTGGTCTAAACGCTATACAGCAATATATTGAAGCACCACGCTCAAGTGGTATTCCGTATATGGCTCTAATTTCACCAAACACAATTGGGTTGTATAACTGCACAGATTTAATTAATCGAGCCAATAGTATTTTACACGTTGAATTCGACCGTATTGAGACGCAGAACCAAGTTCATGTTGAATATGAGTTAATACCAGAAAACAGAGAAGACGGGTTTATAACAGGTCAAGTTTATAGAAAATTATTAGATAGTTTGAGTGGTGCAGATACTGAAGGAAATCTAGTACCTGACCCTACTCTACCACCATCTGAACTATATGGCATTGATTTTAGACCTCGTCAGAGTATGTTTAAAGACCGCGAGGCTGCTCTTCAAAATTATATAAATCAGGTCAATAGAGTATTAATGACTCGACCATTTGCTGAAATACGTGATTTCTCTAGGTTAAACTCCGAAGAACAAATACCAAGCAGTGCCAGTGGTGTTTGGAATAAACAAGTAGAAACACGTTTAGAACTTGATTTCCAAAATTTAAATATTGTTCCAATCGGATTTCGCTATTTGGTACTACAGGATGACACAGTTGGTGGATTATGGTCAGTCTATGAAGTTGATGGGAACCGCAATTTAAATCAAATAAGAATACAAACATTTGATACAAAACAATATTGGGATTTTGTTGATTGGTATGCTACAGGATATTCACCAGAGACAATTTTAGACCGTACAGTGGCAACCAAATCTGATTTGTTTGAACTCGCTGCTTCAACCGGCGAATTGGTGCGGGTGGATAACGATGGTTCTGGTGAGTGGGAAATTTATCTCAGAGAAAATAATGAGTGGGCACGGGTAGCAGCCCAATCAGCAACAATACAGATTAATTTAAGTATTGCAGATAATTCAATTGAAAAATTTGGGTTTGATAATGAAGTATTTGACGCACAATATTTTGATGAAAGGCCTGTCCGTGAAACACGAGAAATTGTTCAAGCAATAAATCAAGACTTACTCATCGACGATAATGGAATTGATAGAAACCGAGCACTTGTACTTCTATTCAATTACATTCTGTCAGAACAAACTACACCAGAATGGTTAGAAAAAACTAGCCTTGTTGATATTGATCATACAATAAGATCATTGGAACCATTCCGTGTTTACCAGCAGGATAATCAAACATTTGTATCTGATTACATAGAAGAAGTAAAACCGTACCACGTCAAAGTTAGACAGTTTAACTTAAAATATGAGGGTGAAGAGCTATTCCGTGGAGACATAACCGACTTTGATCTTCCAGCAGAATTTAATGCAGAAGAAACCCGCTTCATAACCCCAGTATTAGATGATACTGGCAGATTAAGCAGCACAAGCAGTGTTGCTTCAGACTTACCATTGTGGAGCAATGGTGATTACAGTCAATGGTTTGAGAATCGTTTCATTGAAATTGAAACAATTTCTGTCTTTGCAGGTGGATCGGGATACTCAGTGCCCCCAGAAGTAATCATACGCGGTAATGCCACCACGCCAGCAAAAGCACGTGCAAGATTAAATGTATTTGGACAAGTAGCAAGTGTAGAAATTACTGAAAACGGCTCTGGGTATACCACGACCCCAACAATTGAATTGATTGGCGGCAATGGTAGTGGTGCTCGTGTTGTTCCTATAATGAAAACACAGGGACCAAGAAATGCACTTATCACACTTCGATATGATCGATATGAATATCAAAGCAGCGTTAGTGATTGGCAGCCAAATACACTTTATGCAGAAAATGATCTTGTTAGATATGAAAATGAAGTATACCGAGTTGTAGAAACTAATGATAGTAGCGTACTCTTCTCTGGCACTGAATTTACTTTAGAAAACTATGAAAGAGTTCTTCCCGGGGAATTGAGTGGTGTTGATAGAACCGCTGGATATTATGTTCCAGCACCAAGAACCACCGGCAATGACCTGTCACTATTAGTAGATGGTATTGATTATCCCGGCGTGCAGGTTGACGCTCCAGCCTTTAATGAAAATACCGGATATGACATATCAGCATTTGATGTTGTTCCATTTGATAATATTGACGCAGGACCAGAAAATGATATTGCAGTCAGTTATGTTGGTGATGGGTCAACAGTTACCTATGAACTTGGATATCCTGATGATGGCCTTGCAACAACAGTTGAGAGTGTGACAGTTTCGGTTGACGGGAGTGCACAGATACAAGACACTGATTATGTTCTTGATCCCGTATTTGCAAATGCAGTTGCTACGGTAACATTTGATACAGCACCAGACGTTGATGCCGATATATCTATCAATTCTTCTATTACGCGTCCCACCTACAGCGAGAATATTCTTGATGTAAGTTACTCAAGTAATTTCACAGACAGTTTCTTGGGAACTTTACCCGCACCAGCATATGGTGGTGCACCAGAAGACTCTCGGTCATTCGGAATTGAGGTTAATGGTGGCAAGTTTATTGACACATATGCAAGTCATGCCCCAGAAGAACTAGTACCCGGTTCAACTTTCGATACACTAGACATCAATGTGATAACGCGTGTTGGGTTTGATGCCTCTGGAAATGGGCATGCTTGGCAAACTGACACAAAAAATATACTAATAGAGCATCCATCATTAGGTCGAACATATGAGTTGCCTAAACTTGCAACACCCACAACAGCCGTAGTAGTAACTAACTTAACATCTGGTGCCACTTTGCCGGAAAACGCTTATACCATTGACTGGGTTAATAATACAGTAACTTTAATATCAGGTGCTGGCACAGGAAATATAGTACGTTTAGATATATTTGGATTGGGTGGTGGAAATCACCTTTTCTCGGATGAATTTACAAACTCTGACATTACTGATGATATTATTCAAGTGCCGGTTAGTTTTTCTGAAATAAACGAAATATTAATACTGGTTAATGGTGAATTATACGAAGCCTTTTCTTTCAGTGAATCTGGCAATGACACAAACATAGAGTTTTTGACAACAATTCAGAATAATTCACTAATATCAATTTTTGTTCTTGGTAATACAGAACAAGGATTTAGTTATTCATATCCAGTTCTTCAGTCGTTTGAATATGATGGAACAGATAGACAATTTGAACTAGATAATAATTTAGAATATTCAAATAAAAGCCATGCCATTGTTGAAGTCAATGGGTTACGATTGAGACCAGCAAATGGCATACATCATACTGCCGATGAATCAACTTTAACATATCCAGTTTCTAGAGATGACGATTCTATTGATCCAGATCAAATTGGAGCAATTGATGTCACAGTTTATATAAATGATGAAGAGTTAGACCTTGGTACAGACTTTGTATTAAATCCAAGTGATGGAAGTTCTATAAGAACTATAACTCTTCAAAATGCACCAGAGAATGGTGACAGAATATCAATTTATGTTCGTGCATTAAGTGATTATGTAATTTCTTCTGGGCTATTAACAATAAGAGAATCAGTCGAACTGAATTCAGGTGATGATATTACAATTCGAACTTGGGGTGACACAAGGGAGCAGAGATTACAAACAAAAGTATTCCAAGGCCCAACAGGATCACTTGAAAGTTCGCGTGTACCATTTGACATTGTTGGATACGATGCAAGCAGATTTGATGAAGTCAGTGAGACAACTGAATTTGTTTCGGAATTTGAGTTGGATACGGTCGGCGTTGCTGCCAATAGAGTATGGGCAACATATAACGGCGAAAGAATGTTGCCAAACGAAGATTATATCATTGAAACTAGAGATGGTAAAGATGTGCTTGTAGTTACAAGAACTTCTGCTGACCCCGAAGACATTGTTGCTGTAACAATATTTGGAACAAAAACTGTACCACTGCCTCTTGAATTTAAGATATTCAATGATATGCGTGAAAACCGTTCAGTGCACCGAGTAATTAACGAAAGTTCAACTGTGCTAACAGAACCATTGTTAGCATCTGATGACATTATCTATGTTGAAGACGCCGGTGTATTAGAAGATCCGCAATTAGAACAAGGAAGATTTGGTATTCTTTTTGTTAATGGCGAGCGTATAACATTCCGGAATAGAAACCTCGGTGATAATACGGTTAGCGGGTTAAGAAGAGGCACCGCAGGAACGGCTGTCTTTGAACATGCAGCCGGAGACAATGTTATCGATGGTGGTCGGGGTAATCAAGCAGATAACGCCATTTTTAATACTTGGTATGATTTGGGAGAGAGCACAATTCTTGATGGCAACTCACTTCAAGAATCGCAAACAAACGTTGCACAGTTCTTAAAAGGTGTGCAGTAGAAGGTAAATAACTACATATGAAAAAAGATAAACATAATAAACCAAAACCAACCAACGAGGTCGGCATGACCAGAGTGGAAGGTTTCGTTCGTATTTCAGACCCCCAAACTGGGAAAACTATTGTGGAGACACGAGCATGATTCCAGCACCAGTTGAAATTAAGGGATTTGTCAAAATTTTTGACCCAAACACTAACGAGTTGTTGCTTAATACCACCAACAGCATTCATTACGAAAATATGAGTGAAGCAATGGCAAATAGTTTGGCTAATAGAAGTGTTGGTGAAATTTATGCAATGAGTTTTGGAAATGGTGGAAGTGCTGTAGATCCAACGGGTGTTATAACTTACCTACCACCTAATGTCACCGGACAAAATGCAGAACTATATAATTCAACATTTACAAAGGTTGTTGATGATAATTCAGCAGCAAACACCGACCCAATTAGGAATAAATTAACTGTGTCACATATATCTGGAAATGTTTTTTCAGATATATTGGTGAGTTGTTTGCTTGATTTTGGTGAACCAAGTGGACAACAAGCATTTGATAATTCAACAGACCTTGAGGGGGATTTTGTTTTTGACGAACTTGGGTTAAAAAGTTGGAATGGTTCTGCTGATAATCTAAAATTAATTACTCATGCAATTTTTCATCCGGTTCAAAAGAGTCTAAACAGACAAATACAGATTGATTACACTATTCGTATTCAAACACTTACTAATCTAAGTACATCATAAATATATGCATATAACTAATGACTAAATACATTAAAGCTATAGCAAACGGAGTTTCTCGAAATGGCGTATACCGTTAATAAAACAGATGGTAGCATTTTTGCAGTTGTTGCAGATGGTACCCTTAACACCGACAGTAATGTAACACTGGTCGGCAAAAACTTTGCTGGGTATGGCGAGTTTCTCAATGAGAACTTTGTTCAATTACTTGAGAACGCCGCCAATAATACACAACCTAGCACACCACTAACTGGACAGTTGTGGTATGATACTGGTGCAGGACTACTAAAGGTTTTTAATGGTTCAACTTTTAAAACAATTAGTGCTGCAACTGCCAGCAATGACGAACCAACCAACAATGTCGTAGGTGATATTTGGTTTGATACCATCAATAACCAACTAAATGTTTACAACGGTTCTGACTTTACATTAGTTGGGCCGTTGGGTGCAGGACCCGGTGCTGGTGAGACTGGTGCAATCCCAACAACAATTGTTGACAATCTATCAGTAGAGCACTTTGTTGTTCGTATTGTAGTAGATGACGCAACAACAGCAATTGTTAGCAAAGATGCTGCATTTACTCCCGCAAGTGCAATAACTGGGTTTTCTTCAACAATTAAACCCGGTATTAACTTGCCAGACACCGCACTAAGCGGACAAACACTTCTTTTCCAAGGCACTGCAACAAATGCCCAAACTCTTGAAGGAATATCTTCAGCCGGATTTTTAAGTTCGACAAGTAATGATACCACTTCAGGCAGACTTTCAATACAAAACAATGATGGTTTAGTTGTTGGTGGTGGTAATGAAGGTTCTTTTAACATAGTTGGTACAGATGTTAGAATTGATAACCGCGAGACAAATGGTGACCTAGTGTTACGAGTCAATGATGGTGGCTCACAAATCGCAGCATTGGTTATTGATGGATCAACGACAGATGTTTCATTTTCGTCAGATGTCACCGCGAACGGAAATGTAACAACAACAAATGTTACTGCATCAGGCTTTGCTAGTCTCTCTGAAATAATTAAAACAGGAACTGCTGGTGAAGGCAACATTGGCTCAATCTCAAATGGTTTTGATACTGTATTTGCCAAAGCAACAAGTGCACAATATGCTGATTTGGCTGAGCGTTTTGCAGCCGATGTTGTGTATGAAGCAGGTACTGTAGTAGAACTAGGTGGTTCCGCTGAAATTACTGAGGCAGCAGAAGAGTTAAGCGACAGAGTTTTTGGTGTTATAAGCACCCGTGCTGCATATCTAATGAATGCTGGTGTTGGTGAAGATGAAACACATCCACCTGTAGCAATGACCGGTCGTGTACCAGTAAAGACCATTGGCAAAGTAAAATTAGGCGATAGATTAGTTTCGGCAGGTAACGGCACGGCACGTGCAGCGGTTGAAAATGAAGCTACACCGTTTAATACAATTGGTCGTGCACTCGAAGCAAAGACTACAGAAGACGTTGCTATAATAGAAGCAATTGTTAAGATAGTATAAATACTTAATATAAGGTAATCTAAATACAGCTATACCAAAATTTAGCTACAAAAGGACAGAAAAAAAAATGGCATATTCTTCAGGATCAACAATACGCGATGATGATTACAACATTTTCGCAACTGGAAATGCGTCGGGTACAGGCGACGATACCACAGCCAACGTTAATACAGTTTGGGGTAGTGGCACTGGCAATAAAGGTTACGGCCAAAGCAGCACAGTTCCAATAGTAAGTGCTGGCAGCACAGTAACCGCAACGCAATGGGCTACCTTGCTTAACAGAATTTCTAGCTTGGCAAGTCATCAAGGAACATCAATTACTGCAATTACAAACCCAACGGTTGGTGATACAATTGAGGCTTTCAATGCACTAAACACAAACCTAAACGCAGTTTTTACTAACAGTTTGGATGCTGCAGCAAACGGAACAGATATTACTTCTGGCGGTTCTGTGACCGGTACTACTTCTTGGTATACACAAGCAGAAACAACAACCACAGTTTCATTCGCAGATGCTGACTCTGCACGTTATTTTTTTAATGCAGGTGGAATGATTCGACTTTCGGCAGTGCGTTCTGGAACAAACAATAGCAAGAGCACAGAATGGAATGATTTAGCAACAGATGTTGGTACTATTGCATTTACAAGTGGTTCGTCAGCAACCATCGCTGGCACCACATATTCTGGAACTGATAAGATTGGTGGATCTGGTACTCCAGCGTCAATTGGCGATAATACTGGATTCTATGATTTAACACCCGGCGGCTCAGCGGAGTCTATTTTCAAACAGTTTGCCGATAGTTCACCATATACTGCAAACTTTATTGAAATTAGTGTTTCTTTAAATTCTGCGTCGGATGAACTTACGTTTACGATGACATTTCGTGATGATGCAACTGATACTAAAGAAGATAATGACCAGCCATCACCAAACCCACAAACACAAGACCAAGTTCAGGGCACAACGGGTTCTACCACAGTTGTTCGACCACCATCGACAACACATATTTCAAATACTTGGGGCACACCAACTATTAGTGGCTCTATCAGTTATATT
>Ga0102935_1000944_pt1 | contig 10658 bp, 11 predicted proteins | sample SalPonR2_A_D2_MG_FD_78508 | JGI IMG/M metagenome (GOLD analysis project Ga0102935, IMG submission 78508) | Salt pond soil microbial communities from South San Francisco under conditions of wetland restoration - Salt Pond MetaG R2_A_D2_MG | ecosystem: Environmental > Aquatic > Marine > Intertidal... | reverse complement strand
GTCCAGCCAGCGTCGTTGAGTTCAAGACCGGCATCGTCGGGGAAATGCCGGAGCGCGCCGCTGAGAAATTTCGAAATCCGTGTTCGGGTCGATCCATCGAGGATGTGGGTGCCGGCGGCCCCACAGGTCGGGCACTCGGCAGTGTCGAAGTAGCCGTGAGCATCGCAGTGGAAAATGTCGCTCATGCGTTGGCAGTCGGTAGCGAGCGTATTCGCCACCGGTTGATGGGTGTTTCGCTGCGGAGCTACGTCGAAGTCGGTTGTTCGACAGTGAGCTGTCGCCCGACCAGTACCAGACTCCCGACCAGCAGTAGGACCGCGACCGGCAACAGGAACTGAAACACGGTTAGCAGCGCGCTTGAGGCCTGAATCCCGACCGCGATCAACACGACGGGGCCACAGCAAGCTGTCCCCGAGAGCAACGCCGGAATCCCCGCGACCAGCCCGGATGAGGACTGCCCGATCCCACAAGCTGCCGGCTGCCGCCACGCCACGTAGCTCAGTGCGAGATTCAGCCCGACGAGTGCGGCGACCGCGCCGCCGAGCAGCGTGTTCAACGAAGCCAAATAGGTGATTGGGCCGAGGACGACCCGCGCAATCGGGCGAAACGAGAACGCGCCCTCCGACTGCACCAGCGTTGCCAGCGGGTCGTCGACGACGGTGACGCTGAAGCCACCCAGTCCAGCGGCGAGATGACCGATGGCCCACAGATACGCGATGAGATACGCGGCGGTCACGGCGGCGAAGACGACCTGTCCGTCCCGCCGGCCGAGCGTCATCGCCGTGGCTGTGCGCGTCCGGGCGAGAGCGTCGCCGACCCGCGAGAGCCTCGCGTCAGTCATAGACGTTCGTCTCCGGATAGTAGCCCACCCACGCGAACCACATCGCGTCGAACGTATGAATCCGGGACAGCGGGAGGGAATCAGGCGCGTACATGGACCCGCCAGTGGCGATCTGTCCTGCCTCCGCGGCGACCGCCTGCTCGTCGGGATTCAGATAGACGTAGCCGGTATCGTAGCGGTCGTCGTAGACGGCCACGACTGGCGTTTCGCCGAGTTCGCCCGTCATCATCTGCTGGTCTCGGAGCGCGTCTTTCAGGAAAGCGGCCGCGCCATCAGCGGTTCGGGCACCCATCACGACGCGCTTGGGGTGGTAGCGGTCGTCCTCGATGCGGCCGGGAAACAGCATGTTTTCACTGTCGTAGTAGCCGCCGCGCGGGTTGTAGGAGCCGTACGGATCGCGGCCGTAGTTCCGCGCGTGGCCGGTGTCCGTCGAGAGGACTTGGGTGTCCGGGTGTTGCTCACGCCACTGCTCCCATGTCGTCCAGATCAGGCGGAACTCCCGCAGCGACCTGATCTCCGGGGACCCGTTCCACGGTCCCGGAATCGATGTTGCGAGGAGCTGTGGCCACCACGTTTCGGTCGTCCGGTCGTACATCACGAGGTTGGCGTTGATGAGCCGGCCCGAGACGCCGAACTCGGTGTTGCCTCGATAGAACCCTTGTGCGGTCCCAGTTAGCGGACAGTAGGTGACGCTGACCGGCGTGCCGTCGAGGTCGTCGTTGACGATCTCGTGGGAGACGAGAATCGTCTGTGGGTAGGCTTTCGTCGCACTGTCGGTGGCAACGCCGAACACTGGATCGCCCGGGTCAAGGAAATCGACGGCGTCGGGTGCGATGAACGTTGGCTCGTCGATGGAGGGGATGCCGTCCTTGCCTGGGCCACCCGAGCGGGCTTCATCGGCGAGGGCGTCGGGCGTCGTCGGCAGCGGTAACTGCTCGTCAGCGGTCGGGAGGTCGAGCGGGCCGCTCGGCGCAGTGGTGCTGTCACCGCCGGTACAACCGGCGAGAGCGGTCGTCCCGGCTGCGAGGAGGAAATGGCGTCTGGTCACGCGGGGCACATAGTCCCTTCGGCGGAAGCGGGAATAACGTTTTAGCGGCTGTGCGGGCCGCGCGCAATCCACGCGCGGCTACCGGCGGGCGGCGGTGACGTGGTAACGACAGGTTGGAAACCACAATTCCTTTGATCGTGGTTGCCACACCACCGGACGTAATGTCCTCCATCGCACTGTTCGGGCCTGTCGGACCCGGGCCAGCAGCCTTCTTCGGCATGGTGTTTTCAGCCCTCGTCTTGCTCGTCCAACTCGCTTTGGTGGTGTGGACGTACACGGACGCGACTGACAACAGCGAGCAGCCGGCGTTCCTGTGGGCGATTGTGGTCTTCCTCGCTCCACTGCTCGGCCTCGTCCTCTACGTCCTACTCGGTCGAGAGTAACACCAACCACCGCGGACCCACCCGTTTCTTATCGCCAGCGCGACAGCCACGCGTATGGACTATCGCCGCGTCGCCCTCGGGGTCACCGCTGTCATCGTCGTTGCCGCCCTCGCCGGCTGTAGCGGGGCCGTCCCGCTGCCAACGCCCGACAGCGAGTCCACGGCCGAGCCAGTCGGGGCGGCTGCGGGACCGTCGTGGAACGTCACGGTCACCTACGTTGTCGACGGCGACACGGTCGATGTGCAGTACGAAAACGGCTCGACCGAGACGGTGCGGCTGCTCGGCGTCGACACGCCAGAGACCCCACCGAATTCGATCTCGCCGGGCGAGTTCGAGGGGATTCCAGATAGCGACGCCGGCCGTAAGCACCTCACCTCGTGGGGCGAGCAGGCGACGACGTTCGCCGAACGAGAGTTGGCCGGCGAAAACGTACAACTCGTCGTCGACGACCGAGCGGATCGCCGCGGCGGCTACGGCCGGCTGTTGGCCCATATCTACGTCGACGGCGAGAATTTCAATCAACGGCTGCTCGCGGAGGGATACGCCAGACTGTACGAGAGCCCGTTTACCTACCGCGAGGAGTTCGCTGAAACCGAAGCAACCGCCCAACGAAACGGGGTTGGACTGTGGGGCTTCGAGGACGCGACGGCCACAGCAGCAGCCGTTCGACCACCCGCCACGCCGCTGCCCACTGCCTACTCCTCGCCCATAATCGAGCGTCGCGCCTGATCGAACTGCGCGGCCGTCACGACGAGTTCGTCAGCGTGGTCGTTGGCTGTGGCTCCCTCGTACTGCTCGGTCAGTTCGGTGATCGCCAGCAACGACGCCTCACGACAGATCGACGTGAGATCCGCACTGGAGGCACCCTCCGTTGCCGCCGCGAGCGCGTCGAGGTCAATGTTCTCGCCTAACGCCATTCCGCGTGTATGCACGTCGAGGACGGCTCGACGGGTCCCTTCATCCGGCGTCGGCACCTCGATTGATCGCTCCAGGCGGCCCGAGCGAAGTAGGGCTCCATCGAGGCTCTCCTTGCGGTTGGTCGCGGCCAACACGACGAGATTCGGGGTGTCGCTGAGGCGGTCGAGTTCGGTCAGGAGTTGGCTCACAACCCGGTCACCGACGCCAGAATCGCTACCGAGACTGTCGCGGTCGCCCGCGATGGCGTCGATCTCATCGAAGAAGACGATTGCCGGGGCGGACTGCCGCGCGCGCTCGAAGACTTCCCGGACGGCTTTTTCGCTTTCGCCAACGTAGCGATCCAGCAGTTCGGGGCCCTGAACGTGGATGAAGTTGACCTCGCTTTCGCCCGCGATGGCCTTGGCGAGCAGCGTTTTCCCGGTCCCGGGCGGCCCATGGAGAAGAATGCCCGTCGGCGGCGTCGTGTTGGCCGCGTCGAACAGCGGACCGTACTGCAGCGGCCACGTCACGGCCTGTTCGAGGTCCGCTTTCGCGTCGTCGAGGCCGCCCACGTCGTCGAAATCCGTCGTCGGCTGCTCGGCGACGTACTCCCGCATCGCCGAGGGTTCAACAGCGGTCATCGCATCCTCGACGTCTTCACGGGTGACTTCGACCGCCCGCAGGTCCTCGCCCGCGTGGCGGGCCCGCCTGAGTGCGGTCATCGCTGCCTCTTTGGCGAGGCTTTCGAGGTCCGCACCGACGAAGCCGTGCGTTCGAGCAGCGAGTTTGTCGATGTCGACGCCGTCGGCCAGCGGCATCCGACGGGTGTGGACGTCGAGGATCTCGCGGCGGCCCGCTTCGCCGGGAACGCCGATCTCGATCTCGCGGTCGAACCGCCCGCCGCGACGCAGTGCGGGATCGAGCGCGTCCACGCGGTTGGTCGCGCCGATAACGATCACGTCGCCGCGGGCGTCCAGCCCGTCCATCAGCGAGAGGAGTTGGCCGACGACACGGCTCTCGACATCGCCGCCGTCATCGCGTTTGCCCGCAATCGAGTCGATCTCGTCGAAGAAGACGATTGCCGGGGCGTCCTCGGCGGCCGCTTCGAACTTCTCGCGGAGTTTTTCCTCGCTTTCGCCCTTGTATTTCGACATGATTTCCGGCCCCGACACGGTGAGGAAGGTCGCGTCGACCTCGTTGGCGACGGCCTTCGCAATGAGCGTTTTTCCGGTCCCGGGTGGGCCATGTAGGAGGACACCTTTCGGCGGTTCGATGCCGAGTCGAGTGAACACCTCCGGCTCCGAGAGGGGGAGTTCGATCAACTCACGGACGAGTTCGAGTTCATCATCGAGACCGCCGATGTCCTCGTAGGTGACGCCCGTTGCCGGTCGCTGTGGCTCGTCGCTGTCGCCGCCGGTCGCGCGGTCGACCGTCTTGCGGAGTTTATCGCCAGCGGACTCGTCGCCGCTGTCGCGGCCGGTGTGTGGCCGGACGGTCACCGTTGTCGAACCGGTGACGCGAACCGTCCCATCCGGGTCGGTGTCGGTGACGACGAACCGGCTGCCGGCGAGGCGTTCGATGCGGACGCCTTCGCCCGCGCGGACCGGGCGATCACGTAGGCCGCGCTTGACCGCCGTCTCGATGGTCTCGTGGGCGATGTCGACGGTGCCGAGTTCCGCGGGCGGTTTCAGCGTGACCGACCGCGCTTCCGACACCGATTCCTTGGTGACGCGGACGGTTTCGCCGACTTTCACGCCCGCGTTGGCTCGCGTGTCGGCGTCGATGAGGACCGCACCCTTGGGAACGTCGTGGCCGCCGGGCCAGACCTTGGCGACCGTCGCCGTCTCGCCCTCGATGACAACTGTATCGCCGCTCAACACGCCGAGTTCGCGGATCGCACCCTCCGGCAGCCGGGCGATTCCCCGGCCCGCATCGCGCTTCTCCGCGCTCCGGACGGTGAGTGTCAGCCCTGCGTCGTCGCTCATGGGTCGCCTTGGAGTGCCTGCGGTATAGGGTTCCCGGCACACGCAATATCGATGATTCGGGTCGGTCGCGGCTGCCGATGGGGGCGGTCACTCGACGGCTTCGAGTTCGACGCTGAACCGGTCGCCAAAGAGATGCTCGTAGGGAATCCCCGCGGCCTCGTAGACGCCGGCCGGAATCCCGAGATCGGCACAGACGAGCCGGCCGGTCCCTGTCGCCAATCCGGTCTTCGGAAGCGCGAGTGTGAGAGTCGCTTCAGGATCGACGGCGAGGCCGGGCGTTTCGCCGGTCGTGGCGTCGACACCAGATGGTACATCCAGCGAGCGGACCGGTGTGGCCACAGACCCCATTTCCGTAATCAGGTCCGCAGCAACGCCGCGCGGCGCGCCGGACAGCCCGTAGCCGATGAGGGCGTCGACAAGCAGTTCGGAATCGCTGATCGCAGCCGCTGCGGCAGCAGGGGTCGACGCCGCGTCAACGATGTCGAGACCCATCGCTTCGAGCAGATGTAGCTGTGTCGCTGGCGCGCCCTCGTACTCGCTGGCTGGGCGGTCGCAGACGACGGCGTGGAGTCGATCACGCGCTGCGAGGTGGCGGGCACAGGCCAGCCCGCCGCCGCCGTTGCCACCGCCGCCAGCGACGACGGTGATTCGGTCTGCGTCGCTATCGAGCACAACGCGGCTCAGCGTTCGCCCGGCGTGCTCCATCATCTGAATGATTCCAAGTCCAAATTCCTCGACAGCGACGCGGTCGATCTCGGCCATTTCAGCGGCAGTGACCGCCGCTACGGGGTCGCCATCGATGGTTTCGAAAACGCCAGCGTCCATACTGAGTGTCGGCGCGGGACCGACAAAGTGGTGCCGACGGTCGCACGCGCCGGTCCGAATCGCTGCCGTCGTCAGTCGCTATCGGCCGGGCGAAACACGACGAGTCGGTCATCAGTCGTTTCGCGTGTTTCAACAGCGAGAGCGACTTCCTTGCCGACGATCCCTTTACCCGCTTCGACTACCTCGGGATCGACACCGCGAACGACGCCCGTGATTCCCACCGGGCCGAACGATGTAATCGCGCTCACGTACGGCGTGTCGTCGGCGAACCCCGGTGCGGCGACGTGGACGACGCTGTAGGTGTCGATAGTTCCAGTCTCGGGGAGCGGCTGTCGTGTAAGATCAGTTGATCCGGTGTCGGGACAGACGCGGCGCGGTGGCAGCAAACCTTGGCCCGAGGGCGATTCGAGATAGAACCCCTCGCCGGCCGCGATGGCGTCGAGCCACTCGTCGTAGCTGGCCGGGCGGTCGCTGTCGTCGCCGTCGTGAGCGGTCATTCAACCACCTCCAAGACGTGGACGACCGCGCTGGCGACGGTGCCGCCCGCGTTGTGGGCGACGGCCGTCGTCGCGTCGGCTGCGTGCTCGCTGTTGGGGTGGTCGCCGCGGAGCAGCCGGGTCAGTTCGGCGATCTGGCTGCCGCCGGTCGCCCCAACCGGGTGGCCTTTGGCTTTCAGCCCGCCCGAGAGGTTGACCGGGCAGTCGCCGTCGGGCGTCGTGAGTCCGTCGCGGGCGGCGGAAATTCCGTCACCCGTCTCGGCGATACCGAGCGATTCGAGTGCCATCGCTTCCGCAATCGTGAAACAGTCGTGGACCTCCGCGATGTCGATGTCGGCCGATTCTATGTTGGCGTCAGCGTAGGCGGTCTCGGCAGCGGCGGTCGCGGCTGGCGTTTGAGCGATAGCGTCCCGATCCTGTAAGGCGAGGCGGTCGCCGCCCTGTCCAACGCCCGTGATCGCTACCGGGGCGTCGATGTCGTTGGCGGCGGCGTAAGACTCGGAGGTCAGGACGAGCGCGCTCGCGCCGTCGGTGATCGGGCAGGCGTCATAGAGGTGGAGCGGCGCGGCGACCGGCGGCGCGTCGAGAGCGTCTTCGACGCTGATCTCGCGTTGGTACTGGGCGTACTCGTTGGGAACGGCGTTGGCGTGGTTTTTGACTGCGATGTGGGCGAGGGCTTCGCGGTCGCCGCCGAACCGCTCGAAGTAGGCTTGGGCCATCAGGGCGTACGCGCTGGGGAAGGTCATGCCAGCCCGGACCTCGTAGATTTCGTCAGCCGCAATCGCAAGGGCTTCGGTCGCCTCGCCGGTATCGAGGCAGTTCATCCGCTCCATCCCGCCGACAACGACGACCTCGGCCGTGCCGGCGCGGATCGCCTCGACGCCAGCTTTGACGGCGACGCCAGCGGAGGCACAGGCCTCCTCGTAACGCGTCGCGGGACAATTCAGCCCGGCGACCTCGGCCATCAGTGGGGCTTGGTGAGCCTGCTGCTCGGCGAGTGCGCCCATGAAATTGCCGTAGTCGAGGCGGTCGACGGCCCCGCGGTCGACGCCGCTGTCGGCGAGGGCGGCTCCGGCGGCTTCGGCAAAGAGGTCGCGGCCGGCGCGGTCGCCGTGGTCGCCGAACGGCGTGAGGCCGACGCCCGCGACGCGGACTGTGGACATACCGCTTGGTTGCGACGGCTAGCCTAAAACGTTGGCTCGGACCGCCGCTCAGCGAACAGCCGCGGCCGCCTCGCCCATGATCTCGATAGCCTCTCGCAACGTCTCCTCGTCGGTCGCATACGAAATACGGGCCAACCCCTCGCCGCCGTCGCCGAACGCTTCGCCAGGAACGACGATCACGCCGCGGTCGATACATTCGTCGACAAACCCCTCAGGAACGCGCGGCATGGCGTAAAACGCGCCGTGGGGAGTGGGACACTCGATGTCGTACTCTGCGAGTCCATCGAGCAGGATGTCACGGCGACGCTGGAAGGAGTCAGTCATTGCTTCGATCACGTCTTGCGGCCCATCAAGAGCGGCTTCGGCGGCGAACTGTGCGGGCGCGCTCGCACAGGCTTGGGTGTACTGGTGGACGCGGAGCATCCGCTCGATCCGCTCGCTGGCGGCGGTCACCCAGCCGAGTCGCCAGCCCGTCATCGAGAACAGTTTCGAGGCGGAGTTGACGACGACGACGTTGTCGCTCTCGGCGTACTGGATCGGCGAGTGGTGCTCGCCCTCGAAGACCGTGTACTCGTAGACTTCGTCCGAAACGCAGACCACGTCGTGTTCGTCGGCAATGTGAGCGAACTCCCGAATATCGCTCTCGCTGGCGACCGCGCCGGTCGGGTTGGCCGGCGAGTTGATCACGAACGCGGCGGTGTCGTCGGTGATCGCGCGTTCGACGGCTGCGGGATCGAGCGTCAGGTCATCGCGCAAGCCGACGGGAACGGGTTCGCCGCCGACGAGTTTTGTGAGGGCGTCATAGGAGACGAAGCCGGGATCAGGGATGATCACCTCTTGGCCGGCGTCAACGTGGGCCGCCAAGGCGATATGGAGGGCTTCGCTGCCGCCGGAGGTGGCGATGATGTCTGCCGGGTCGACCTCGATCCCTTGATCGCGGCGGTGTTTGGCGGCGATAGCCTCCCGGAGTTCGAGCCGGCCCTTGTTTTCGGTGTAGCCGTCGGCGTCTCCGGCTTCGATAGCGTCGACGGCGGCTTGGCGGGCGTGTTCGGGCGTCGGGAAATCCGGCTGGCCCAAGCCGAGGTTGATGGCGTCCTCGCCCGCAGCTTCGAAGACCTCCCGAATCCCACTGATCGAAATCCGCTCGACGCGGTCGGCAAAGCGAGTCATACCGAACAGTGCGCCACCGGGCTGATAGCTTTTCTCACTCCGGGCGGTCGCACTCGCGCACGCTCGCATCGAAACGCTCAGGCGTCGGTCACTCCAACTCCCGGTATGGCACGAACCGGACTTCGGTACGCTGCCGGCGGGCTCGCGGCTGCAATCGCTGCCATCCACATCTACTGGGGGTTTCCGCGGCTCGTCGTCTATCTGCAGGCGTGGCAGTTTCCCGACCCGCGCCCGCTGTTGTTCGTCGGCTCCGGCATGGCGATCCTGCTCGGCATCGCGCGGGTGCTCGATGGCCGCGATCCGAAGCCGCTCTACCTCGCCGGCATCGGTCTCATGATCGCGTATCTCGCCGGCTACGCGCTGTGGCACACCGGCCTCGCCCATGGCGCGTTCTGGCCGTGGGGACCCGAACCGATCACACACGAGGAGTCGGCGTGGCGAGTCGTCGCCATCCACCTCCGCGGCGATCCAGTTGCGCTCGTCTCGAAAATACTCGAGTTGGGACTCCTCGGGGTGTTGACAGTGCTGTATCGACGTGATCCCGAGACGGCAGTCGACGACGGTATTCCGGCAGTCATCCGCGGGGAGTAAGGTTTTATTGCCGGTTTCCGTTCGCCCAGTCGTGAGCCGACTTCGCACGATGATCGACCGACTCTACGCCGTGGAGACGAACCTGCTGGAGGACTTGGCTGCGTCGATAGTGCTGTTCGTCGGGATTTCGGCGGCGTGGTCGTACGCGCCGGCGACGTGGCCACAAGTAATCTACTACGCCGTTCTCGCGGTCGCGCTGTTTGGCTACTTCAAGTTCGTCAGCCCGCCGCCCGGAGAGCGCGACGACTGATTTGCCGTCGACGCCGGACTGCTCTCAACAGACCGGCTTCGGATTGACGCCCATCGCTTCTAGTGATTCAGTGTACTCGTCGTAGGCAGCTTGAATCGCCTCGCTCGCGGCGTCGTGGGCGCGCTCGCGGTCGGCATCGTCCTCGCAGACGGCCGCAACGAGGTCGGCTGCCGCGTCGATCTGGTCCTCGACATCGCCGCCGAGTTCGCGGAAGATGCTGGCTGTTTGCGGGGAGGCGTCGCCGACGAAATAGCCCGTGTACTGCTCTTTGGATTTCTTGGCGACGAGACAGCGACCGACGAGGCCGCCGGCTCGCTCGACGGTGTCGTCGAATCCACGTAGTACCGACTGGATCGCCGGCAACTCGGCGTCAGCCGCCCGCGGCGGGTCGTCGATCTCGCCAGCGACCGTCTCGTAGTGGTCAGCTTCCTCGTCAGCGACACTATCGAAGAGGTCGGCGGCGTCGGCGTTAGCCTCATTGTCGGCCCACGCGGCGAACGTCTCGCTGGCGGTGTCCTCGGCGACGGCTGCGGCGCGGAGGACGTGTTCGGCGTCGAGGTCGCCGTCGGTTTCGGCGTACAGTGCTTTCGAGGAGCCGAGCCGCGAGAGCGCGGTCGCGTTGGCGTCACGAACGGCATCGACGAAATCGGCTGTGTCGGCTGTCATACGACGGTGTAGACAACGGAGCCTCTTGAGTCCTCCCAGTTCGATGGCAGGAGACTGACTAGTCCAGTCGCTGTGCAGTTACGATGCCTGAAAAATGACGTTGCTGGCGGTAGCGACGCTTATTCGCCTGAGCCTTTTTCAATGGGCGCGCCCACAAGGTTCCCCCACTCGGTCCAGGAGCCATCGTAGTTGATGGTGTCCTCGTAGCCAAGCAGTTCGTGCAGCGCGAACCAGGCGACCGACGACCGCTCGCCGATCCGGCAGTAGGCGACCGTGGTGCCCTCGCCGTCGATCCCCTCGTCGGCGTAGAGTGCTTCGATCTCGTCGGCGGATTTGAAGGTG
>Ga0102935_1000934_pt1 | contig 10711 bp, 9 predicted proteins | sample SalPonR2_A_D2_MG_FD_78508 | JGI IMG/M metagenome (GOLD analysis project Ga0102935, IMG submission 78508) | Salt pond soil microbial communities from South San Francisco under conditions of wetland restoration - Salt Pond MetaG R2_A_D2_MG | ecosystem: Environmental > Aquatic > Marine > Intertidal... | reverse complement strand
CCCTTGGTTTCGAGTGCCTCAGATTGCGGTTTTTCAGCCGCATTGTAGCTAAGTATAGTGGGTTCCGAGAAAAGTGTCATCACCTGTTGTGGTGGGGCCCGCATATTGCCGGTTTGCTTCCGTGGCCGGAATTCCGGAGGGGGCGCCGCCCCGGTGCCTTCGGCTCGTTCCCCGAAGGATTTTCGCGGATGACAAGGGGGGGGCGGAATTCAGCCGCCGGTCAGAAGCCGCGCCACCCGGGGGGCGAAGTAGGTCAGAACCCCGTCGCAGCCCGCGCGTCTGAAGCACATGAGGCTTTCGAGCATCACCTTCTCGCCGTCCAGCCAGCCGTTGGCCGCCGCCGCCTCGAGCATCGCGTATTCGCCCGAGACCTGGTAGGCGTAGGTCGGAACCCCGAAGCTCTCCTTCACCCGGCGGGCAATGTCGAGATAGGGCATTCCGGGTTTCACCATCACCATGTCGGCCCCTTCTGCGATGTCGCGTTCGACGAGGCGCATCGCCTCGTCGCTGTTGGCAGGGTCCATCTGGTAGGTCTTCTTGTCGCCCGTGAGCGCCCCCGAGGCGCCCACCGCGTCGCGGAACGGCCCGTAGAAGGCGCTGGCGTATTTCGCGGTGTAGGAGAGAATTGCGACATCCTGAAAGCCGTCTTCCTCGAGCGCGGCGCGGATCGCGCCGATGCGCCCGTCCATCATGTCCGACGGCCCCAGAATGTCGGCCCCGGCGGCGGCCTGGGCGAGCGCCATCCTGACGAGCGCCTCGACCGTCTCGTCGTTGACGATGATCCCGTTCCGGACGATCCCGTCATGCCCGTTGACGTTGTATGGGTCGAGGGCGATGTCGGTCATCACCGCGACCCCGGGTGCAGCGTCCTTGACCCTGCGGATCGCGCGGTTGGTCAGGTTGTCGGGGTTCCAGGCCTCCTCGCAGGCTTCGGTCTTCAGCGACGGGTCGGTGTAGGGGAAAAGGCAGATCGCCGGAATGCCGAGAGCCTCGGCCTCGCGTGCGGCGGCGACGGTGCCGTCGATGTCGCGCCGCTCCACGCCGGGCATCGAGGCGACGGGCCCCGTGTCGCCCGGCTCCGCGACGAAGACCGGCCATATCAGGTCGTTGACCGACAGCGCGTTTTCGGAGGCGAGGCGGCGGAGGGCATCGCTGCGGCGGAGCCTGCGGAAGCGGCCGGTGGGGAAGGGGGCGTGGGGCATCGGACACATCTTCGGATTTCCCCAGCCCTGCCATGCTCCTGCCGGTTTCACAAGGCTGGTCATCCCCTGTCTGCTGTGACACATCACCCGCCGAACGCGCAGAAGGGTCACTCCCGTTGGATTGGTACGAGACAGTCTTCGAGTTGATCGACATGCGGTCGTTCTCGAATCTCTGGTACTGGATCGCGCTGGCGGTCATGTGGTCGACCGCGAGCCACTGGGTGCTCGGCGTGCCCTTCGACATGGTCCTGAGGGCGAAGCGTCAGGGAGGGCAGGCCGAGGCCGACATGGTCGCCATCGTCAATGTCAATGTCCGGCGGTTGCAGTATATCGGCCAGATCGCGGGGATCTGGATCATGGCGATCGGCTCCGGGCTTCTCACCGCGCTGGCGATTCTCGGCTTCTGGTACTGGCTCGAATTCGCGCAGGCGGTCTTCCTTCTGGCCTTCCCGATGTCGATCGTCGGTCTGTTGAGCCTGCGCGCCGCGCGCCTCATCCTGCGCGAGGCCCATAGCGCGGAGGACATGCGCCAGCGGCTCGCCCGTCACAGGCTTCACACGCAGCTCATCGGCGTGGTGTCGATCTTCGTCACATCGCTCTGGGGGATGTGGCAGAACATGAACGTGGGGCCCCTGGGCGGTTGACAGCGCCGCAGGGGTGGCTACGTGAGGCCGGGCCATGGCAGACCCCCGTCACATCACCGTATCCGGCGCCCCCGAGGGGTTCGACGCGCGCCTCGTCGCCGATGAAGTCTCGCGCGCCGGCGGCCCTGTCATCCACGTGGCCCGGGACGACCGGCGGCTCGCGGCCACCGCGGAAGCGCTGAGGGTCTTCGCGCCCGACACGGCCGTGCTGACCTTCCCGGGCTGGGATTGTCTGCCCTACGACAGAGTGTCGCCCAACCCCGACATCTCGGCCGCCCGCATGGCGACGCTGGCGGCCCTGGTCGGCGGCGGGCCGGAGCGGTTCGTCCTCCTCACCACGCTCAACGCCGCGACCCAGCGCATTCCCGCCCGCGACGTTCTCGCCGAGGCGAGCTTCACCGCGCGGGTGGGCGACCGGATGGACGAGGCGGGGTTGCGCAGCTTTCTCGTGCGCATGGGGTTCTCGCAGGCCCCCACGGTGACCGAACCGGGCGACTACGCGGTGCGCGGCGGGATCATCGACATCTACCCGCCCGGCGAAAGCGGGCCGATCCGGCTCGATCTCTTCGGCGACGTGCTCGACGGCGCGCGACGGTTCGACCCGGTCACCCAGCGCACGACCGAGACCCTGAAGCGGGTGGAGTTCGCGCCGGTCTCCGAGGTCATCCTCGACGAGGCCGCGATCACCCGGTTCCGGCAGAATTACCGCCTCGAGTTCGGCGCCGCCGGCACCGACGACCCGCTCTACGAGGCGGTGAGCGCGGGTCGCAAGCACGCCGGGGTCGAGCACTGGCTCGCCTTCTTCCATGACAGGCTCGAGACGCTCTTCGACTATCTTCCGGGGGCTCCGGTCTTTCTCGACGACCAGGCGACGGCGCAGCGCCTCGCCCGCTGGGAGGGGATCGAGGACCAGTACGACGCCCGCCGCGAGGCGCTCACCGCGAAGGGGCGGATCGATTCGGTCTACAAGCCCGCGCCGCCGCACGGCCTCTATCTCGACGACGCCGCGTGGCAAGCCGCCCTCGGCGAGCGCCGCGTGCTGCAACTCGTCCAGCTTCCCCTTCCCACGGGCCTCGGAGCAATCGACGCCGGCGGGCGCATCGGGCGTGACTTCGCGCCGGAACGCCAGCAGGAAAGCGTGAGCCTTTTCGGAGCGTTGGCCGACCACCTTCGCGCGAAGGCGCAGGCTGGCCCGGTCATCCTCGCCGCCTATTCCGAAGGCGCGCGCGAGCGGCTGTCGCACCTCATCGAAGACGAAGGGCTCGGCGGAGCGACACCTGTCGCCACCCTGCGCGACGTGCCCGAGGGCGCCCGAGGGGTGTTCCTCGCCATCTGGTCTCTCGAACACGGCTTCGAGGGGCCCACCGCCGGCGGGCGCCTCACGGTCATCGCCGAGCAGGATGTGCTCGGCGACAGGCTGATCCGGGCACCGAAGAAGAAGCGGCGGGCGGAGAATTTCCTCACCGAAGCGCAATCGCTCTCGCCGGGGGATCTCGTCGTTCACGTCGACCACGGGGTCGGGCGCTACATGGGGCTCGAGGTGGTGGAGGCGCTCGGTGCGCCGCACGAGTGCATCCACCTCGAATATGCCGAGAAGGCGCGGCTTTTCCTGCCGGTCGAGAACATCGAGCTCCTGACCCGTTACGGTCACGAGGAAGGGCTGCTCGACCGCCTCGGCGGCGGGGCTTGGCAGGCGAAGAAGGCCCGCCTGAAGGCCCGCATCCGCGAAGTCGCGGACCGGCTCATCCGCATCGCCGCCGAGCGACAGCTTCGCAAGGGGGCGGTGCTGGAGCCGCCCGAGCACATGTGGGACGCGTTTTCTGCACGGTTTCCCTACGAGGAGACCGAAGACCAGCTGCGCGCGATCGAGGACGTTCTTGCCGACCTCACCTCGGGCACACCGATGGACCGGCTCATTTGCGGCGACGTGGGCTTCGGCAAGACGGAAGTGGCCATGCGCGCGGCCTTCGTCGCGGCGCTTTCGGGCGTGCAGGTTGCCGTCATCGCCCCGACCACGCTCCTCGCCCGCCAGCACGCGAAGTCCTTCGCCGAGAGGTTCCGGGGATTTCCCGTCGAGGTGCGCCAGTTGTCGCGTTTCGTCGGCCAGAAGCAGGCGGCCGCGACCCGCGAAGGGCTCGCGAAGGGCACAGTCGACATCGTCATCGGTACCCACGCGGTGCTCGCCAAACAGGTGAAGTTCAAGAACCTCGGCCTTCTCGTCATCGACGAGGAGCAGCATTTCGGCGTGACCCACAAGGAGCGGCTGAAGGAGATGCGCTCGGACATCCATGTGCTGACCCTGACCGCCACGCCGATCCCCCGCACGCTCCAGCTTTCGCTCACCGGCGTGCGCGACCTTTCGGTCATCGGCACGCCCCCCGTCGACCGCCTCGCGATCCGCACCTATGTGTCGGAGTTCGACACGGTGACGCTCCGCGAGGCGCTCCTGCGCGAGCACTACCGGGGCGGGCAGAGCTTCTTCGTCGTCCCCCGCATCGCCGATCTGCCGGAGATGGAAGACTGGTTGAAGCGCGAAGTGCCGGAGGTGAGCTTCGTCGTCGCGCACGGCCAGATGGCGGCCGGCGAGCTCGATGACAGGATGAACGCCTTCTACGACGGCAAGTTCGACGTGCTCCTGTCGACGACGATCGTCGAATCGGGCCTCGACATTCCCACCGCGAACACGATGGTCATTCACCGTGCCGACATGTTCGGCCTCGCCCAGCTCTACCAGATCCGGGGGCGGGTGGGCCGCGCCAAGACCCGCGCCTACGCGTATCTCACCACCAAGCCCCGCAGCCCGCTCACGCCCACAGCCGAGAAGCGCCTGCGTGTGCTGGGCTCGCTCGACAGCCTCGGCGCGGGCTTCACGCTGGCGAGCCAGGACCTCGATATCCGGGGGGCCGGCAACCTCATCGGCGAGGAGCAGTCGGGCCATATCCGCGAGGTTGGCTACGAACTTTACCAGTCGATGCTCGAGGAGACCATCGCGCGGATCAGGGCGGGCGAAATCGAGGGGCCGCTCGAGGGCGACGAGCAATGGGCACCACAGATCAACCTCGGGGTGCCGGTCCTCATCCCCGAAGATTACGTGCCCGACCTCGACGTGCGTCTCGGCCTCTACCGGCGGCTTTCGGGGCTCACCTCGAAGGTCGAGCTCGAAGGCTTCGCGGCCGAACTCATCGACCGCTTCGGCAAGCTGCCGCGGGAGGTCAACACGCTCCTGCTCGTCGTGCGCATCAAGGCCGAGTGCAAGAAGGCCGGAATCGCCAAGTTCGATGCAGGGCCCAAGGGCGCCACGGTGCAGTTCTGGAGCGACAAGTTCGCCAACCCCGCGGGCCTCGTGGAGTTTCTCGAGGATCAGAAGGGGCTCGCGAAGGTCCGCGACAACAAGATCGTCGTGCGCCGTGACTGGGCGAAGGACAGCGACAAGATCAAGGGCGCCTTCGCCATCGCCCGCGATCTCGCCGCGAAGGCGCGGGAGGCGAAGACCGCGGCCTGAGATCAGTGCCGCGGGATCTCCGTGCGCGGCGTCGGGTCTTCCTCGCGCGATTTTCTCATCAGCCACCAGGCCAGCGAGGAGCAGATCGCGGTTCCCACCGCGAGCGGGACGATGGTGCCGTCGAACGCAAGCCCGATGGGCGTCGCGATCGCCGCCGCGGAGACCGTGGCCATCGCGCCCACCACCGAAGCGGCCATGCCGGCGACGTGGCCGAGCGGCTGGAGGGCCAGCGCGTTGAGATTACCGAAAGTCAGCCCGGCGATGAAGAACACCGACGTCGACCAAAGAAAGAACGCCGGGAAGGCGAGGGCGGCCGGCATCAAGCCCCCGAGGCTCAGGACCGCGAGGGTCCCTGCGATGGCGGTCTGACTGGCATAGGCCGCGATCGCGATGCGGCGCATGCCGAAACGCATCACCAAGGTGGCGTTGAGGATCGTGCCACCCGCCGAGAGCACACCGCAGAGCGCGAACCACCAGGGGAAGCTCTCGACCTTGCCGAAGACCTCGAAATAGACCTGCTGGATCGAGGACAGAAGCGCGAACATCTGCCCGAAGCCGAGGGCGAGCACGACGATGTAGAGGCGCACCATACGGTTGGCGACGACCTCGGCGAACGCCGCCTTGAGGCCCGCGACTTCGAGTGGCCGGCGCCGGTCTGGCGGCAGGGTCTCGGCCTGTCGGACATGCAGCCAGGTCGCGCCGCAAAGCCCGAAGACGACGAAGGCCCAGAAGATACCGCGCCAGCCGAAGCCCGCTATGATGAAGGTGCCGATCAGCGGCGCGATCGCCGGGATCATCACGAAGACCGTCATCACGAAGGAGATGATGCGCGCCATCTCGCGCCCCGAATAGAGGTCGCGCACAAGCGCCGTCGAGACGATGCGGGGGCCCGCCGCGCCGATGCCCTGCAAAAGGCGCGCGGCCAGCAGCAGTTCCAGCGAGGTCGCGAAGACCGCCGCCACCGCCCCGGCGATGTAGAGACCGACGGAGGCGATGATGGTGCCCTTGCGTCCGAAACTGTCCGACAGCGGGCCGGCGAGCAGCGTGCCGAGCCCCATTCCGAGAAGGAACACGGTGAGCACGAGTTGGGCGCGGTTGGGCGCCTCGGGGGTGAATTCCGCCGCAATGTCCGGCAGGGCAGGCAGCATCGAGTCGATGGAAAAGGCGATCGTGGCGAAGAGCACCGCCATCATCGCCACGAACTCGACCTGGCTGATGCGGCGCGGCGGCCCGCCCGCCCGCGGTGCGTCGGTCATTCCGCCGCCCGAAGCTGGGCGTCGATCTCGTCGATGGTCGCGGTCCAGAGCTCACTGGGCTGGGCGCCGGGCAGCACATGCGTGTTGGCCACCACGAAGGTCGGCACCCCGGTGACGCCACGCTCGCGGGCATGCGCGTCGCGGGCCCGGATCTCGTCGATGTCGGCGTCGCTTTCGAGAAGCCGTGCGATCATATCCCGGTCGAGGCCGATGGCGTCGCCGATCTCGACAAGCACATCCCGTTCACCTATGTCCCGCCCCTCCTCGAAATAGGCTCGGAAGAGCCGGCTGACAGCGGCGGTCTGGCGGCCCTCGACGCCGGCCCAGTGAATGAGCCGGTGCGCATCGATCGTGCTCGGCGTGCGCTCGATGGCTTCGAGATCCAGCGCGAGGCCCGCCGCCTCGGCCGCCTCGGCGATGCGGGCGTAGACCGCAACGGCGGCGTCCTTCCCGCCGAACTTCGCTTCGAGATAGGCGCGCCGGTCCATGCCGCCTGGGGGCATGTCGGGGTTGAGCTGGAACGGGTGCCACTCGATGTTGAAGGGGTGGTCGGGCCGTGCCTCGAGCGCCCGGTCGAGACTGGCTTTGCCGATATAGCACCACGGGCAGATCGGGTCTGACAGGATGTCGAGCTTGATCATGGGAGGGCCTTTGCTGACGCTCCCCGTTCTAGACGCTCACTTTGAAAGGACAAGGCCCGGTCAACGCTAAGGGGCAGACCATCGTCAGGCCAGGTCAAGCACCTCGGGTCCAGCCGGCACCGAAAGCCCGCTCTGCCATTCCTCCACGACCTCGGCCGCCTCGGCCAGGGTAAGGTCGTTCGCACAGGCGAGATGGCCGATCAGCAGACCCGTATCGCGCGCGCTGGTTCCGACGGCATCGGGTTCGGTGCCCGGGAACCGATTGGTTATCTCGGCGATCGAGGCAGAGGTGTCCGTCCGCATGGCATGCTCCTTTTCCCGGAATCCACCTTAGCCGGACGTAATTTAAGGAGAGGATAACGGAGATCCGCAGCCCCCGGAAAGGCGAGGCCTGTCAGATCGCCCGGTCGATGGCGCGCGCGCCCGCGGAAAGGTCCTCCCCCACGCCCTCGATCGTGTTGCAGGCCGAAAGCCCCAGAAGCACCGCCAGCGCGAGCCAAAGTCGGATCATCGTCTTCATTCCTCATACCACCAGACGTCGGGCTGGAACCCGATCCAGTCGCCGTAGATCGGCAGAGCCTCCGGATAGCGAAGCTCCCTCGCGTGGGCAAGCCGCGACACCGGGTTGTGCCAGATCGGGATGACGTAGCGGCCGGACGTCAACACCCGGTCGAGCGCCCGCACGGCGGCAATATAGTCGTCCCGGCTTTCCGAGGTGAGCATGATCTGCACGAGGTCGTCGATGGCGGCGCTCTTCGCGCCCATCCAGTTCCGCGAGCCTTCCGCGTCGGCCGCTTCCGATCCCCAGTAGAGCGATTGCTCGTTGCCGGGGCTCAGCGAGAGGCCGCGGGTGTACCAGGTCATGTCGAAATCGAACGCGTTGGTGCGCTCCTTCATCTGCGCCGGCTCCACCGTGGTGATGGTCGGCTCGATGCCGACGCGAGACAGGGCGGCAGCGTAGATGTCGGCGATCTGCTGGGGTTCGTTCGCGCCTTGCGCGAGCAGGATATCGAAGGTGAAGGGCCGGCCGGTTTCATCCGCCAGAACACCCTCCTGCACCGTCCAGCCGGCTTCGGCGAAGAGCTCGAGTGCCCGGGCGATGCCGGCGCGGTTGCGCTCCGAGCCGTCCGAGACCGGCAGGGAGTAGCCTTCGATGGCGCCCGGCAGAAGGTCCGCCCTCAACGGTTCCAGCAGCTCGGCGACCCGGCCGGTCGCCGGCCCGGGCTCCATGCCGAGCACCGAGTTCGAGAAATAGCTCGTGATCCGCGGCGCCGGCTTCCCGTTCAGGGTCGTGTTCATGAACTCGAAGTTGAACGCCGAGATCAGCGCCTCGCGCACCCTCCAGTCCTCGAAGACGGGCCGGCGGGTGTTCATCACGAGCCCGGTGATGCCCGAGGGCCGCTCATGGGGGATGAGCGACTTCACGACATCGCCCGACTGCACGGCCGGGAAGTCGTACTGCGTGTTCCATTTCTGGATGTTCGTCTCGCGCATCGTGTTGAGAATGCCGCCCTTGAAGGCTTCGAACATTGCGGTGCCGTCGGCGAAGAACTCCATGCGGATCTCGTCCAGGTTGTTCGTGCCCCGGCGGAACGGAATGTCTTCGCCCCAGTAATCAGGGTCGCGCCGGAGAGAGACGAAACGGCCCGCCTCGAAATCGTCGATGACATAGGGCGCGGTGGTGATCGGGATCACGTCGAGCCCGCTTTCGGTGAAATCGAGCCCCTCCCATTGCGCCTTCTTCAGGATCGGGCGCAGGCCGAGGATGAGCGGCAGTTCATCGTCGCGCTCAGAGAAGGTGAAGCGCACGGAGCGCTCGCCCGTCGCCTCGGCAGAGGCCACCTTGTCCCACGCCCCGTGGTAACGGGGGTGTCCCTCGGTCGCGAGCGTCTCGTAGGACCAGATCACGTCCTCGACCGTCACCGGGCTGCCGTCGGAGAACCGGGCCTCCTCGCGGAGCGTGAACTCGACCCAGGACCGGTCGGGCGCGGTCTCGACCGATTCGGCCAGAACCCCGTAGAGAGTGAAGGGTTCGTCCCAGCTCCGGCCCATCAGGGACTCGACCGCGAGAAACCTCAGTTGCCACGGAACCCGGCCCTTGAGGATGAAGGGATTGAGCGAATCGAAGCTGCCGACCTCTCCCTGGACGATGCGGCCGCCCCTGGGCGCCTCCGGGTCGGCATAGGGAAGCGACACAAAATCGGGTGGGAGGGCAGGGTCGCCATACATAGCTATGCCATGGCTCGGCTCGGCGACCGACGCGAGCGGCCATGCCAAACCGGCTGTCAGAGCCACCGCGACAGCGGCGGTGCGAGGCATCATTTTCATCCCGGTGACAATCCCCTGCTTCTTCGTTCTTTGATGCCAAGCTACCGGTGAACCCCAACCTTTTCAAACTTTTGCCTTGGCGCCCGGCGGGTTGTTGCGTATAAGGAAATCACTGCTCGATAGGTTTCTTGCCTGTATGAAACCTGCCTCAATAACTTAACGCCCGCCTTGTGCGGGCGTTTTTTTTGCCCGAATGCCCTCGACGCACTGGCCCTTGCAGGCGCAGCATCTAAAGTGCCAGCCGAATTTTCAGGGGAATGACGATGGACCTAAAGGGCAAGACGGCGGTGGTGACGGGCTCGAACTCCGGAATCGGTCTCGGGATCGCAACGGCCTTCGCCGCGGCGGGGGCGGACGTGGTGCTGAACTCCTACACCGATTCGGACGAGGACCATGCGCTCGCGGCCGACATCGCGTCGGAACACGGCGTGAGCGCGCGCTACATCAAGGCGGACCTCTCGCGAGGCACCGAGGCGCGTGCGCTCGTCGAGAAAGCCGGGGCCTGCGATATCCTCGTCAACAACGCCGGCATCCAGCATGTCGCCGCGATCGACGAATTCCCGGTCGAGAAATGGGACGCGATCATCGCGATCATGCTCACCTCGGCCTTCCACACGACCGCCGTCGCGCTGCCGATGATGCGCGCGGCCGGCTGGGGCCGGGTGATCAACCTCGCCTCGGCGCACGGGCTTCGGGCGTCGCCCTTCAAATCCGCCTACGTCGCGGCAAAGCACGGGGTGGTGGGCATGACGAAGGTCGTGGCGCTCGAGACCGCCGAGGACCCGATCACGGCGAACGCGGTCTGCCCGGGCTATGTCCTGACCCCGCTCGTCGAGGCCCAGATCCCCGACACGATGGCGAAATACGGGATGGACCGGGAGACGGCCCTGAACGAGGTGATCCTGAAGCGCCAGCCCTCGAAGGATTTCGCGACCGTCGAGCAGTTGGGCGGGGTGTGTACCTTCCTCTGCTCGCCGGCGGCCGACCAGATCACCGGCACGACGATCAGCGTCGACGGTGGCTGGACGGCGATGTAAGACGCGAGACGAAAAGGCCCCCGGCGGCCGGCCTGTCGTGGTCGGGACCGGTATCAGCTCAGCCCGCCACCGCCGGTAACCGGTGGCACATCGCCGCCGTT
>Ga0102935_1000931_pt1 | contig 10721 bp, 11 predicted proteins | sample SalPonR2_A_D2_MG_FD_78508 | JGI IMG/M metagenome (GOLD analysis project Ga0102935, IMG submission 78508) | Salt pond soil microbial communities from South San Francisco under conditions of wetland restoration - Salt Pond MetaG R2_A_D2_MG | ecosystem: Environmental > Aquatic > Marine > Intertidal... | reverse complement strand
CTCGACGGCGCGGACCTCATCGCGTCCGGTGGCTGCAACGCCACGGCGACCATCCTCGGCTTGCTCCCTCTCTTCGAGCACGGCGTACTTTCGGGCGACGAGCAGATTGTCGTCGACGTGAAAGTCGGCTCTAGCGAGGGCGGGGCCGGCGGCGGCGAGGCCTCTTCACACCCCGAGCGCAGCGGCGTCGTCCGTCCCTACGCGCCGACGGGCCACCGCCACGAGGCCGAGATTCAGCAGTTCCTCGGTGTCGACGTGTCGTTCACCGTCCACGCCGTCGACATGGTTCGGGGCGCGAGCGCGACCTGCCACGTCTTCCCGAACGGCCCCGTATCGAAGGGCGACCTTTGGGGGGCGTATCGCGGCCAGTACGAGGGCGAACCGTTCGTCGAGTTGGTCGCCGGCGGTGGCGGTGTCTACCGCTACCCCGAACCGAAGGCGGTCGCGGGTACGAACAAGGCCGAGGTCGGCTTCGAACTGGACCCGGCGAACAAACGCCTCGTGGTGTTCTCGGCCATCGACAACATGATGAAAGGCTCGGCGGGACAGGCGGTCCACGCCGCGAACATCGCCTTGGGCATCGAGGAGACCGCCGGGCTGGAGTTCCAAGGACTGCACCCGGTCGGCGCACCCTGATAAGAGGAGATTTCTATGACAACCGTTATCAAAGTCGGTGGCGCTCGCGCGGTCGACCCCGCGGGGGCGCTCGCGGACGTGGCATCGTTAGTCGAGGACGGCGAGCAGGTCGTCGTGGTTCACGGCGGCTCCACGAAGGTCGACGAGACGCTGGAACGGCTGGGCATCGAACCGGAGTACGTCGAGACGCCCAGCGGCGTCGTCGGCCGGTTCACCGACGAGACGACGATGGAAGTGTTCGAGATGGCCTTCGGCCACCTCAACACCCAACTGGTCGCGGGCCTCCAGAGTGAGGGCGTCGACGCTGTCGGTCTGAACGGCGTGGACGGAAAATTGCTCTACGGCCCGCGGAAATCCGCGGTCCGCGTGCTCGAAGACGGCAAGCGCAAGATTCGCCGTGGGGACCACTCCGGAACGATAAAGCAGGTCAACGCCGACCTGCTGGAGTCACTCCTTTCAGACGGCTACACGCCGGTTGCGGCACCGCCGATGGCCGGGAAGGATAGCGAGGCGCGAGACGGCGAGATAATCCCGGTCAACACCGACGCCGACCGCTCGGCCGCGGCCATCGCCGCCGAACTCGACGCGACGCTCGTCCTGCTGACCGACGTCGAAGGCGTCTACGAGGACCCCGACGACCCGTCGACGCTCATCGAGTCGGTCGAGACGAACGAGGAGTGGGCGGCGCTCGCTTCGGCCGCCGAAGGGTTCATGAGCCGAAAGATTATGGCCGCCGAGGAAGCCCTCGACGGTGGCTCCCCGGAAGTGGTCGTCGCAGACGCCAACGCCGAGGAGCCCATCCTGTCGGCCCTGGACGGTGACGGGACACATATCAAGGCCGGGGCTGTAACGGAGGAACAATGACTGCGACGACGCACCTTTCGATGACTGCGACAGACGGCGGTGAGACACTGTGAGTGGCTTCGTGTTCAACGAAAAGCCGATTCAGATCGAGCGTGGCGACGGCGCCTACGTCTACGACGACGGCGGCACGGAGTATCTGGACATGGGCGCGTCCTACGCCTGTGTCCCGCTGGGCCACGGCCACGAGGCCGTCCAGTCGGCGGTCAGCGAGCAACTGGAGAAGATAACCTACGTCCAGGCCTCGTACCCCAACACCGAACGGACGGCGCTGTACGACCTGCTGGCCGACACCGCGCCGGGCCCGATCACGAAGACGTGGCTCTGTAACTCCGGCACCGAAGCCAACGAGGCGGCGCTGAAGTTTGCCCGCTCGGCCACGGGCAACTCCAAGATTGTCGCGACGATGCAGGGCTTCCACGGCCGCACGATGGGCTCGCTCGCGACCACATGGAAGAACAAGTACAAGAAGCCCTACGAACCGCTCGTCGGCGACGTGGTATTTGTGCCCTACGACGACGCCGAAGCGCTCGACGAAGCGGTCGACGAGGACACCGCGGCGTTCTTGGTCGAGCCCGTCCAGGGCGAGGGCGGCATCAATCCCGCCGAGCGCGAGTATCTCCACGCAGCCCGGGAGATAACCGATGCGGCCGGCGCGGCGCTCATCTTCGACGAGGTCCAGACCGGGATGGGCCGGACCGGCGCGCTGTGGAACTCCACGCGCGCCGCAGTCACCCCCGACATGATTACGGCGGCCAAAGGGCTCGGTAACGGCCTCCCAATCGGCGCGACGCTGTGTCAGGACTGGATCGCCGAGAACTACGGCTCCCACGCATCGACGTTCTCTGGCGGCCCCGTCATCTCGGCTGCTGCGGGCGCGACCGTCTCGACCATCATCGAGGACAGCGTCCCCGGCAACGCCTCCGTCGTGGGCGACTACCTCCAGACGGAACTGGAGGCCGCTATCGGCGACGAGGTCCGGGACATCCGCGGCGTCGGCCTGATGCTAGGTATCGAGGTCGGTCGCGGCGCGAACAAGGCGCTCAAGCAGTTGGCGCTGAACCACGGTATCCTCGCCCTGCCCGCCGGACGCACCGTCGTGCGCCTGCTCCCGCCGTTGACCATCGACGAGTCCCACGCCGACGAGGTGGTCGAAGCCATGACAGAGGTGGTGGGATGAGCGAAGTCCAGACCGTCGACGCCGACCGCGAGGCCCGCGAACTACTCGAAGACGTGGTCCGCATCCCCTCGGTCAGCCACGACGAGCGCGAGGCCGCCGAACGCCTCGCGGACTTCTTCGAGGCCTACGACCGCGAGGTGTGGATAGACGAGGTGGGCAACGTCCGCGCGCCGGCCGACGACGGCGTCCTCCTGACCTCCCACATCGACACTGTCCCCGGCGATATCCCCGTTCGCGTCGAGGAGACCGACGACGGCGAGGTGCTGTGGGGCCGTGGCTCTGTCGACGCGAAAGGGCCGCTGTGTGCGATGGCCGTCGCTGCCGTCCGTACCGGCGCTTCCTTCGTCGGCGTCGTCCGCGAGGAAGTCGACTCGACGGGCGGCCAGTACTTGGTACAGGACCGTGAGTCGGCCCCCGACGCCGTCATCAACGGCGAGCCCTCCGGCTGGGAGGGCATCACGCTTGGCTACCGGGGCCTGCTCGGTGGTACCTACGTCGCGACCAGCGAGTCCGGTCACTCCTCGCGTCCGGAGAACAACGCGATTCAAGACGCGATGGACTGGTGGTCGGCGGTTGAAGACGAGTTCGCCAAGGACGAGTGGCATCCCGTCTTCGAGCGTGTCACCTGCAAACCCGTCGACGTCCGCGGCGGCATCTCCGACGACGGCCTCTCGGTGGAGACCACCATGCGGGTCCAACTGCGGGTGCCCCCGGAGTACTCGACAGACGAGATACGCGAGATGGCAGACGGCCACCTCGGCAACGGCACCGTCAACTGGGACGATAAGATCGAACCAGTCATGCAGAGCCCCCGGACCAACGTCGCTCGCGCGTTCCGAGCGGCCATTCGGGACCACGGCGGCGACCCCAGCCTCCTTCGAAAGACCGGCACCAGTGACATGAACGTCTACGCGAAGGCGTGGGACTGCCCGATGGTAACTTATGGTCCCGGCGACTCTGAGTTAGACCACGCGCCCGACGAACACATCCATCTCGCGGCCTACGACCGCGCGGTGGGCGTCCTGACGGACGTGACCGACCGCCTGCTGTAACCATGCATCTACTCGACGTCGACGACCTCACGACCGACGAACTGACCGCCGTCCTCGACCGCGCCGCCGACATCAAGGCCCCCGACGGCGAAGACGCCAGCGGCCTGCTCGACCAGCAGACGCTGGGAATGATTTTCGAGAAACCCTCGACGCGCACCCGCGTCTCTTTCGAGACGGGGATGACCCAATTGGGCGGCCACGCCATCTTTCTGGGTCCCGACGACATCCATCTGGGACACGGCGAACCGGTGAAAGACACCGCACGAGCACTCGCGCGGTACGTCGATTTCGTCATGGCCCGCGTCTACGACCACGAAGACGTGGAGGAACTGGCCGCATACAGCGACGTGCCGGTCATCAACGCCCTGACCGACGATGCCCACCCCTGCCAGACCCTCGCGGACCTCCTGACCATCCGCGAGCGCTTCGACGGCTTCGAGGACGTGCGCGTCGCGTGGGTCGGTGACGGCAACAACGTCTGTCAGTCGTTCGTCCTCGGCGCGGCCATGGTCGGACTGGACCTCACGGTCGCCACGCCCGAGGGCTACGGCGTCGACGACGACGTACTCGCGCGGGCCGCCGAATACGACGGCGAACCCGATACGACTCACGACCCCGAGGCTGCCGTTGCCGGCGCGGACGTGGTCTACACGGACGTGTTCGTCAGCATGGGCCAAGAAGACGAGCGCGAGGAGAAACTCGCGGAGTTCGACGGCTTTCAGGTGACGGCCGAGCTACTGGGCGACCGCACGCTGATGCACTGCCTGCCCGCCCACCGCGGCGAGGAGGTCACCGACGCCGTCGTCGAGTCCGACAACGCCATCGTCTGGGACCAAGCGGAGAACCGGATGCACGCGCAGAAAGGGCTGTTGGCGTGGTTAGCGATGCAGTGAGCGAAGTGAACTGTATCGAATCGGAACGGCGAGCGAAGTGAGCCGTGGAGCAGTAGTTGAGCACTGAGCGCGAGCGGAGCAGTCCCCCGAACGCGAACAGCGGATGCTCCCACACTGCTCACAACGCTATGGTCGCACCGCTGTTCTGGAAATACAACAGCGTCAATACGGTGAAAATAGCCATCAGAACGAATCCAAATACCCCGTAGCGTACGTACTGCTGTATCTGGAGTTCGTCGACCGTCTTGGCTTCCTCGATATCGGCTGTCGTGATGTCCTCCCCGAACCAGACCATCTGTTCCGAATCGGAGACGGTCGCGAGGCCGGGGTCGAATGCAAACTCCTCCTTCGGGAAGTACAGCGGCTTGTCGATGCGGTCCATAATCTGCTGTTCAAGCAGCACCTTCGAGGTAGCTCCCGTCCGGTTGTAGTTGTAGTCTCGGACTTTCAGGACGGTAAATACGATGACCCCGCTCAGAGCAATAGTGATGAGATTCGGGAGGAATTGCCCGTCGGTGTTGACCACGAACAGCAGAATAGTCGTGACACCGAGCAACGCCAATATCGTGATTTCCTCTCGGCTAACACGTTCCTGATTCAGCATCAGCCAGTCAGTGACGTGCTGTCGTAAGTCACGGTAGTGACCGTCGAGGGCCGCGCGACTGTCCGTCCCATCGAGCGTTGCCTGTAGGGTCGTCTCACAGTCGTCTACATCTTCGTTGACTCGCCTAACGAGGGAGCCGACGCGCCTCGACTGCTTGGCGTAGTTGAGGTCGATAATTGCCATCATCAGCCGATAGATAGCATCCCGGCTCTCCTCGTGGGCGTCCGCTGGAATCGCGTCGTCTTCGGCTTCGAGCAGTGAGACAATTCGGTTGAGGGCGAAGTTAATCTGAGTCAGATCCTCGTTCTCTTTCTGGTTGACTTGCCAGACTCGGTTGAGCATGAAACCGGTCAGGATCGCGAAGATAGTGGCGACGACGTCGTCGATAGTCTGATAGAAGACCGCATTCTCGAACAGGTTCGGGTCAACGTAGACAATGAGTGTTGTGATGAGGACGGCGATTGCAGCCCCGCTCACCGACGAGAAATGCCGGAACGTGTCATTGAGAAGCACCTGTGCGACGACGATAAGGACGGCCGCGAACGCCACCCGTTCGGTGATGGGCGCACCGACAAGCAGATTCAAAAAGAGCGTGCTGAGGACGGGTGTCAGGTACGCGAGCGACGAAATGAGTGCGTCCTCCCCGAGACTGATCGCTTTCCCCCACGCCACCTGTCCGAACGCGAACGTAATGAAGCCGTAGCCGACGACGTACGGGAGCGAACGGACGGTGATGACCACTTCGAGGTCGAAGATGGCCACCGAAACGAGCGTCAGCGGCAAGGCGACGACAACACCGACGAAGTAGATAAGCGGTGTCGAGTCGACGTGGTTCTGCGCGATAGTGAGGAAGTTCAGGTAGATACCCGCTGAGAGTGCTGCGACGAACGCGATGACGAACGTGTAGCGGAATCCGCCGGCGAAGATGTTAAGCGAGCTGCCGGCGATGAGTGCTGTCCCGCCGAACGCGAGCGAGAGCCCGCCCGCTTCGAACCACCCGAACGTGGCGTCTGTTCGCCGGAAGACAAGCGCCCCCAGTGCCGGGAAAAAGATGGGCCACATGTAGTTGATGATGTTCGCGGGGACGCTCGGCCCTTCTTGGATAGCGTACAGGAACGTCAAGTCGTACAGCATCAGAAAGACGCCGAACCCGGTGAGAGATAAGACGAATCGACGGACGACGTCCGGACTGTCGGCCATCGTCTCCTGTAGTTCGCCGCGCCAGCTGCCTCGGTCGTACCAAGTCCACGCGCCGAGGACGACGGCCCCACAGGTCATGATACCGATAGTGAACCCAACGTAGTTGGCGTCGTTGCGGAGGAACCGAGCGATAGAGGCCGACAAGCTCCAGAGGAATATCGCGACGAATGCGTACAGTATCGCGACGTAGTGCTGATTGCCCTCGTCGGTCACCGCTCGGTCACCTTGAAACGACAGTTGGCCCGACGACCGTTGTTCCGTTGCTTATGCCGGTCTATCAAAGTGGCTTGCATATCGTTGCAGAGTTGCTAGTACATTTTCTAGTGCCCCATTCAATGCATCGAAACAGTGGCTCCAACAGTGCTGGCGTTCGTCGCCACCCTCTACGACACGTTCTCGGGGCTGGCCTTCACTACGCGCGAGCAGCGCCACGTCCGCCTCGCCAGCTAGCGTCGTCATACTGTTTGCTCGACACGAACGAGTGATATGGATTGGGGGCAGCGACGTCGGTCTCTCCACGCGAAACACCACCCTTTTCACTACGTTTGCGACCTATTGACACAGCAATCGGACCGCTAGTTCCACCCGAAACGGGGGGCTTTTTGCTACGTTTGTGAACTGATATCGGTACAATTCGGTCGCGTGTTCCAGTCGAAACGGTACCCTTTTTTCTACGTTCGTGACCGGTTCGCATACGCCCGACCATATAACACGCTGGCACTGGTACGTCTACCCGATGGACCCACTCGTCGTCGATTCGGGTGAGACCGACATTGAGCAGTTGCTCGACACGCTCGAATCCGGCCGACGCGTCGTCGTCCGAACGGAGTTTCTGGGCTCGGTCCACGAAGTGACGCTTCGCTACGACGGCAGCTGGTACTGTGATACGCCGACCCGACTACACAAACACGATACCCGCGAGGAGATGCGCACCTGTCTCCGCCGGCAAGGCTACGGCCGAGAGACGACAGCGTAAGGCGGTGAGGTCCGGGTAACGACTCCGCTTATGCGCTCGGCGTACCTATCCGCGGCCATGCGACTCGAACCCGAAGCCGAGCGGTTTCGCGACCTGATGGACAGCGCCGACCCCGACTTCGCGGAGGTGATGGCGTGCGTCTTCGGCGTCCAGCACCACGAGGTACGGACCTACCGCACGCTCCTGTCGACGCCAAGCAGCACTGTCGAGGAACTGGCCGCGGTGCTGGACCGGGACCGTTCCAACGTCAACCGCTCGCTGTCGACGCTTCGCGAGAAAGGACTGGCCGAACGCCGACGCCGCCTACTCGACGGCGGCGGCCACGTCTATCAGTATACGGCGACCCCGCTGGACGAAGCTCAAGCGTTGCTGGACGAGGCACTGTACGCGTGGGCCGATATGGTCCACGGCCAAATCGATGAGTTCGAGATTAGTCGCGAGTAATCGCTATATCTGCTATTCCGTTGGATGACTCTGTCTACTGGAGCCAGAACGACCAGCTAGTACTAGCTGCTCGCGGTGTGTGGACAGTTACTGGCAGCGGACGCGCCATTCGATATGTGCCCGACAGCCACTGCTACCGAGCGTAACCGTCCGACTTTTGCCCTGTGGGGCCATGCCACCAATAATGGCCGACTTGGAACTTACCGACCACGTGCCGCCGGAAGCAGACGATGGCGTCTGGCTGGCCTGTATCGAGTGCGGGGAGCACTTCGCTCCGTTCGACGAGATTCGCTACACTTGTGACGACTGTGATGGCTTGCTAGAGGTTCGCTATGCCGATTTGCCCACCTTCGAGGACTTCGAGGGGGAGGGCTCGGGCGTCTGGCGCTACCACGAGGCGTTGCCCTTCGATGTGGGCGTCACGCTGCCCGAGGGGAACACGCCGCTGCACCGCGTCCCGGGTATCGAGGAGGCGACCGGCGTCGAGAGCCTACGGGTGAAACACGAGGGGATGAACCCCACCGGGTCGTTCAAGGACCGCGGTATGACGGTCGGCGTCCGCGTGGCCCAAGCGGTCGGTGCCGACCGCCTCGCCTGCGCGTCGACGGGTAACACCTCCGCCGCACTTGCCGCGTACGGCGCTCGTGGCGGGATGGAGACGCTCGTCTTGCTGCCCGCCGGGAAGGTCGCCGCCGGGAAGATAGCACAGGCGTCGCTCCATCAGGCTCGTATCCTCGAAGTCGACGGCAACTTCGACCAGTGTCTCGACCGCGTCCAAGACCTCGCGGGCCGCGGTGAGGCGTATCTCCTGAACTCGCTCAACCCCTTCCGCTTGGAGGGCCAGAAGACTATTGGCCTCGAGATCATGGAGGAGCACTACGCCGACTACGGTGAGTACCCCGACCGCATCATCCTCCCCGTCGGTAACGCCGGCAACACTTCGGCGCTGTACAAGTGCTTCCGCGAACTCGTCAAAGCGGGCGCGATAACCGACGACCAAGTCCCGAAACTCACCGGCGCACAGGCCGAAGGGGCCGCGCCGATGGTCGAAGCCATCGAAGAGGGTTACGACGAGACGCGACGCTGGGAAGACGTAGAGACCCGTGCCACCGCCATCCGCATCGGCAACCCCGTCAACGCCCCGAAGGCGCTGCCCGGGATTCGCGAAACTGGTGGGACGGCCGTCGCCGTCTCCGACGAGGAGATAACGCAGGCCCAAGGGGAACTCGCGGGCGAGGGCGTCGGCGTCGAGCCCGCTTCCGCGGCCTCCGTCGCCGCGTTGTACAAACTCCGCGAGCAGGGTGTCGTCGGGGACGACGAATCCGTCGTCTGCCTGACGACGGGACACCTGTTGAAAGACCCCGATGCGGCCGCCGAGGCCGGTGCCGACCCCGAACCGGTGCCCAACGACACCGACGCTATCTTGGAGCACCTCGGGGTCGGTTCCTCGTCCGTCGGTGGGACGGTTCGACAACAGGTGTCGAAGGCCGCCGACTCGCCGGTGGTGCCACTGGTCGTTGGCGGCCTCGGTCTCGCGTATCTCTACCGAAAACTCCGCTCGACGGAGTAAAATCGCGGGCGGAGTCCACACTAGAGCCTGCGCTACCGCCGGATTTTCACTGTCTCGCTCGCGGCGGCGATGACGCGCTCGATGCGGTCACGGAGCCCTGTGAACTCGCGTTCGAAGTTCGTGTGCTGCCGCAGTGCCTGCCGTTTAGCACGCTCTTGGGTGTACCACTCGCTCATCGTGCCCTCTTCGATTCGTTGTTCGTAGTCCGCCGGGAGGTCGTAATCGTGTCTAGCCATTGCTACACCAGACCGGAGGCCGTGCCACGACCTGACGGGGGCCGTCCACCGCCGGGGTAGCCGGTTCCGATACCGGTCGTTCCGTATCCAGTAGTTGGGTATGTGTACTCTAATATCTTTTTGTGCATTGTTTTTGTTTGACTTTGGCCACGAAAACTGGAACTACGCGTTCGCGATAGCCGCCCACTGGCCCCGCCTGTGACGGTGTCACAGGAAATTCTTATTCCGCTGCCGGCCGAAATCAAACCGTTATGGTCGCATTAGGCCGACCAACCCCGGGCTGTACCGCGCCGACGACCGCCGCTCGACGTTGGGGGCGGCTGTGACGGGCGTCTACGAGCGCGCGCTGGGCGAGGCGGCCGCCGACCTCCATCCCAAGGTCCGCGAACGATACAGCCTCGGCCCCGACGACGGCGCGACGGTCGGCCGCGGGCGGATGGATATCTCGCGTGGCACGCACGTCCTGCCGGCGCTGTACGGGATGACGCGTCGGGATATGCTCTTTCCCGAAGCCGGCCACGGCGTCCGCTTTGCCGTGACGACGGAGGGCTACGTCCTCGACGGCCACGAGGCGATGACGACCCGCCGGACGTTCAACTTCGACGGCACCCGCCGACGGTTCGACTCCGTGACCGTCTGGGACGCCGACAACGAGCGCTTGCTTGACTTCCTCGGTCGGGGCGGTCTCATCGCCACGGAACTGCACCCTCGCGTCGAGGGCGACACGCTGGTCGTCGAGGCGGGTCGCCAGTGGCTCCACCGCGGCAGTCGTTACCTCTCGCTGCCCGACACGATGACTGCCGGCGTCGAGGTCCGTGACCGCTACGACGAGACCGACGACCGGTATCACGTGCTGGCCACCGTCGAGAACTCGCTGGCCGGTCACATCCTCAGCTACCGAGGGACCTTCACACAGGACACAGACGTGAACGTGACCGAGCCCCTCCGGCCGCTCGACCGACTCCCGAAACTCCCACCGAGATGACCGCTTCGGCGGCGGCAGCAACCCGACAGGCACACTCGATACCCACGGTCGGCGGTCGCGCCGTCACCGACCTGAGCGCTGGTT
>Ga0102935_1000930_pt1 | contig 10726 bp, 16 predicted proteins | sample SalPonR2_A_D2_MG_FD_78508 | JGI IMG/M metagenome (GOLD analysis project Ga0102935, IMG submission 78508) | Salt pond soil microbial communities from South San Francisco under conditions of wetland restoration - Salt Pond MetaG R2_A_D2_MG | ecosystem: Environmental > Aquatic > Marine > Intertidal... | reverse complement strand
GGCGTTTCGAGGTCGACAGCTTCGGTTCAGGGATCCCACCGGGCTGTACCGGGAGCTCTAGCTCAATGCGTCGAGTCGCTTCTCGGCTCGGACGAGTGCACCCTCGTCACCCGCAGAGAGATAGCGGCCGAGCGCCCGCGCTGCGGCGACCAGGCGTTCGGACTCTTCGGTGGCGACGTCCCCCTGAAGCGCACGGATCCGTTTGACGTGGCTCGATAACCGCTCGATGGTATCGTCGACCGCCGGGTCCGGGTGTTCCTTCAGGTAGGTCCGAAGATCCGAACGATATTCTTTCACCGCATTCGCGTACGCGAGTCCACGCAGTGCCCGCATGGAGCGGGGTACCTCGTCGACGGACGGTCGCTCACCCTCGTCGGCCCGAAGCAGCACGGTGAAGTACAACTCCTCCTCGTCGTCGGTGTCCATTCGGCGAGTCAGCTCACCAGCGACGGACCGCAGTTCCATCGCTGCCAGATACGTGTCGTCGAGGTCACGGAGCGTTCCCCCATCGATGAACCCATAGCCACGCGTGAACGCCCGACTGCGGTCGCTCGCCCGCTCGGCGAGACGACGGAGCGGTTCCGATTCTACGCGCGTCCGGACCGGCGTCAGATCGAGGGTCGCCGCTGTCGCGGTGTGTAGTGACCGGTCTTCGTCGGTGCCGACGCTGTTGAGGCGGCCACACGCCGGACACGAGATCGACCCGGTGTCGTAGTACGACCACCGATTGCCGCACGCCTTGCACTCCCGCTGGCCGCGGATCTTCATACGACAATCTGAGGTATGCGGCCTGAAAACACTCCCGGCTGTATACCCGGATGACAAAGCTTCATTTCCCCGCTGGTCCAAGGACAAATATGCGTGACGAAGAGGAAATCCGCGAACAGTACGAGTTTCTGAAGGACGAACTGGACGACGAAGACATGAACCACGAGGGCGTCAGACAGATGTTCACGTATTATAAACGGGCTCTCGGGTGGGTTCTCGAGGAGGAGTATATCTAACGTCGCCAGTCCGTACTGTCGGACCGGACGGACCCCATCAAAAAGCGCCGTGGTCCGGTACATTTATACACCGCTAACCTCTTGTGTCAGGTGACGCTTCGCTTGGAGGGCCGAAGCGTCAGCGGGGACCAATTCAGGGCGGCAAGCGTCCGGCCGGTCCTTTTCATCCGGCCGGTTCGCTTTCCTCTCTCGCTGGACTGATCACTGACAGACAGCCGTCCGCTCGTCAATCGAAGCGATCGGCCTTCCAGCGGATCGGCAACGAGAACCACTCCGGTAGTCGGCCCGAGAGACCGTATACTCGCGGATGGTCGCGCTCCCGATAGATCAAATCTGTTAATTGAGAGGTGTGCTTTCGGGACGGCTACGATCCGGAACAACTCCCGTCCGTATGACACTGTTCCGACGAACTGTCATCGGGTAGATTCGACGAGTCATGGCTTCGAACCGCAGTATCGCGATCACATACGTCGGATCCGATATATTTAAATTAACACGACAGTAATTTATTAGCAGATCTGACCGATGCACGACCTAACAGGTTTCCAGCGCGATCTACTGTACGTCATCACCGGACGCGACGACCCTCACGGACTGGCGATCAAAGAGGAACTAGAGGACTACTACGAAAAGGAGATCCATCACGGTCGGCTGTATCCGAACCTCGATACGCTCGTCGAGAAGGGACTCGTCGAGAAGGGCCAGCGGGACCGGCGGACGAACTTTTACACCCTGACGCGGCGCGGCCGTCGTGAAATCGATGCCCGCCGTGAATGGGAAGACCAGTACGTCGAGATCGAGTAACGCAAACGGCTGTTGCTCGCTTCGGAACGGCCGTTCGCCGATGACGTGTCGGCGCTGTTTTGAACGCGCTGTCGGCGACAGCCGAACAGCTGCTCAACCGAGGCCGAACCTCTTTCGGACAGTGTGCCGATAGGCCGTGTATGGCCGCTGATCTCGACGAAAAGACGGATCGCTACGAGACGCTTCTGGCGGCGGCGCTCGACGCCGCGGAGGTCGCTCCACAGGACGGGACACCGCTGCACGAAGCGGCACTGGAGTGCCGAGAGATGGCCGAATCGTACCTGAAGGACGGACGGCACTTCAGATCGGAGGACGACACCGTCAACGCACTCGCGTCGTTCTCCTACGGCCACGGCTGGATGGACGCGGGCGCACGGCTCGGACTCTTCGAAATTCCGCCGGACGTCGATCTGTTTACGAACGCTTGAACGTTCCCCGGTCCCGCGATCGGGGAACTCATACCGGCCGCGATCCAACGTGCAGTATGCTCGAGGAGTCGGCGCTCGGCGATGGCTGGACTGTCTGGAACGCCGATGCCGAGCGGGCGATCCTCGCCTATCGGCCGGACGTCTTCGACGGATCTGCGTTCCCTGCCCCGTGTATGCCGACTATTTATCTCGCCCGGGGCCGCCGCAGTCGCCGTCCCGAAGGGAACCGAAACCTCCCGCCGGACGCGCCATGGCTGGTCAGACTTCGCTTGGAGCCCGAAATCGACCGTAAACCCGACGCCTACGACACTCGCTCGGACGCGGTCGCGGCCGCGGTACGGCTGACCGAGCGCTTCGCCGACGGGGGGATCGACTATCGGTCGTTGTATCAGGTCCCCCGCGAGGAGTATCTCGAGAAACTCGACGAACTGACTGGGAGTCCGTAGCTTTATCGACTGCCCTTGCAAAGCCCCTTGTATGTCGTGGGAAACCGTCGACCTCGAGTGGAGCACCGACATCGCAACCGTGACTGTCGATCGCCCCGACGCGCTCAACGCCCTGAATGTCGAGACGCTGGAGGCGCTGGGCGAGGCGGTCGCCGAGGCGGAGGCGGGCGATGCTCGTGTACTCGTACTCCGGGGTGCCGGCGAGCAGGCCTTCATCGCCGGTGCGGATATCAAGTACATGAAAGACCTCTCCACGGAGGAGGCACAGGCGTGGGGCGAACTCGGCCACAGTGTCACCGACGCCCTGGAGCAGTTTCCCGCTCCGACAGTCGCCGTCGTCGACGGCTACGCGTTCGGCGGGGGGTGTGAGATGGCGATGGCCTGCGACCTGCGGATCGCCAGCGAATCGGCGCTCATCGGCAACACGGAGATCGACCTCGGTATCATCCCCGGCTGGGGTGGCACCCAGCGACTTCCGCGACTCGTCGGCGAGGAGACCGCAAAGCGGATGATCTACCTCGGGCAGCGTCTCGACGCCGAGACCGCCGAAGATGAGGGGCTCTTCGGTGAGGTCGTCCCCGACGAGGAAATCGACGACCGGGCGGCCGAACTCGCTGCCGAAATCGCCACGAAACCGGCGTTCGCGCTCCGGGCTGCAAAGCAGGCGATCGCCCAGGGGTATAGCGATCCTGCCGGACTGGATTACGAAAAGCGCACGTTTGCCGGCCTCTTCGGAACCCCGGACCAGCGCGAAGGAATGACAGCGTTCGTCGAAGACCGCGAGGCGGACTTCGAGTAACGGGCGCGATACACCACTGAGCTCCTTTTGGGCGACTGTTAGCTCATCCCTGTCCGACCATCGAGTCTTCGTCCTCCCACTCGCGCTCGCGGAGCTCGTACTTTTGAACCTTGCCGGTCGCGGTCGTCGGCAGTTCTGCGACGAACTCGACACGTCGAACGGTCTTGTAGCTCGCGAGATTATCCCGTGTGAAATCGGTGAGTTCGTCGGCGGAAATCCCGGGCGAATCCGGATCGCCACTCTCCGGAACGACGAACGCCTTGGGCGTTTCGCCCCACTCCTCGCTCGGGGCGGGGATGACTGCCACCTCCGAGACGTCCGGGTGCTCGAAGAGAGTGTCCTCCAGTTCGATCGAGGAGATGTTCTCCCCGCCGGAGACGATGATGTCCTTCTTTCGGTCCTGAATCTGTACCATGCCGTTCTCGTCGACCGTCGCGAGATCACCCATATGGTAGTAGCCCTCGACACGGTCGTTGAACGCTTCCTCGGTCGCCTCGGGCTTTCCGAGGTAGCGGTCCATCACCTGGTTCCCGCGGACGACGATCTCGCCGATCGTCTCGCCGTCTTCCGGGACATCGTTCCCGTTTTCGTCGACGACGCGGACATCGGTCCCGAGATAGCCCATCCCCTGGGTCTTCTTGACGGCGAACCGGTCGTCGTCGTCTTCGAAGTACCGGCGGGCGTCCGACGTCGTGACGAGCGGGCCTGTTTCGGTCGCTCCATAGACGTGTTTGAGGTACCAACCGAACTCGTCTTCGACCGTCCTGATGGTCGCCTCCGGTGGTGCGCTGCCGGCGGTCGCGACGCGGACATCAGCGGCCCCGGTCGTCGATACCTCATGTGTATCGTAGTAGTCGAGCAGCATGTTGAGGACAGTCGGGGCGGCACAGAGATACGAGACGCCTTCGCCGTTGATCGCCGTGAAGATCGATTCGGCGTTGATGCCGCGGGTACAGACGTGCTTGGCCCCCATTCCAGTGATCGCGTAGATGTGGCCCCAGCCGTTGACGTGGAACATCGGCAGCGTCCACAGATAGACGTCGTCGTCGCTGATCTCCTGGTGGACGGCTACCAGATACGCGTGCAGTGTCTCGGTGCGGTGGGTCCGCATCACGCCTTTGGGGTCTCCCGTCGTCCCCGACGTGTAGTTGATCGTGATGACGTCGTCTTCATCCATCTCCGGCCGGTCGTACTCCGGGCCGGATTCGTCGATGACCGTCTCGAAGTCTTCCCACTCCCCGTCGACCTCGCCGGCGTCGTTCGTGATGAACACCTCCGTCGGGACGGAATCGCGGACCGATTCGATCTTTTCGGCGAGTTCGTAGTCGGCGAAGACAGCGGTCACCTCGGCATCGTTCAGGATATACTCGAAGTCCTCCGGCAACAGCCGGTAGTTCAGCGGCGTGTGAACCGCCCCGATCTGCATGATCCCGTAGGCTGCTTCGAGATGATAGTGAGTGTTCGGATCGAGGACGGCGACCGTGTCCCCTTACTCGATACCGCGGGCCTGTAGTGCGGCGGAGAACCGGTCGGCCCGATCCCCGAACTCGTTGTAGGTGAACCGCTCGCCGGTCGTCGCGACGACTGCTTCCATCTCGCCGTAGTCCCGACGAGCGCGGTCGAGGAACTCCGTTGTCAGTAGTGGTTTTCGCATACTTCGGTCTCTACGCCCCCCAGTAATAATAATTAAGAATTATTTCTATCGGACCCTCCCACTGTGGAACCGGTTCACGCGCTATCACGACACTCCCAACGGAAGAACTATTCACTGTCGCCGGGTACTGCGTGACCATATGCCACAGCCAGTGATCGCAGCAGTCGGGTCCTCGTCCGTCGGACGGACGGATCTTCCCGGCAGAGATCTGTTCTCCATCGCGCTTGAGGAAGCCTTCGATGGATTACCGGATCCTGCAGCGCTCGCCGACGCGCTGTACGTCGGCAACCAGTCAGAACAGTACGAACACCAGATCATGCACGGGACGCTCCTCGCCGAGTGGGCCGGTCTCAGGAACGTCCCCGCAGAGCGCGTCGAGGGATGTGCGGCCGCAGGGGCCCTCGCCCTCCGGCACGCGGTGAAAGACGTTCGGAACGGCGACCACGAGGGTGTATTGGCCTGCGGCGTCGAGAAGATGACCGCTGGCGGTACGGGGGGTGCCACGGACGCGCTCTCGGCCGCGTTCGATCGCGCGATCGAGCAGCGATCCGGGGTGACAGCCCCAAGTCAGTACGCGCTACTCGCACAGCGATATCTCCACGAGACCGACGCGACCGAGACGGACATGGCTGAAATCGCAGTCAAGAATCACTCCAACGCCCTGAAGAACCCGAGGGCCCAGTTCTCCGAGACGATCGATGCCGAGACAGTACTCGATTCGCCGCCGGTCGCGCCCCCACTGAAGCTCTATGACTGTGCCCCGGTCGGCGACGCGGCCGCGGTTACCCTCGTCACGACCGCCGAGGTCGCCGATGATCTCGGCGTCCCCGCGGTTGCGGTCGGCGGCACCGGCGCAGCCGCGAACAACATCGCCGTCGCCGAACGGAACATGACCGAGATCGAGGGTGCAGCCATCGCTGCCGAAACAGCCTACGAGCAGGCTGGCATTGGGCCGGAGGCGGTCGACATCGCCGAGGTCCATGACGCGTTTACCGTTTCGGAAGCGCTGTTGTCCGAGGCCGCCGGATTCGCACCGACCGGACGGGGCTATCAGAGCTATCTCCCGCCCGAGGAGCGCGACGGGGGGTGGACCGACGTCGAACTCAACACGAGCGGTGGGCTGAAAGCCCGCGGCCACCCGATCGGTGCGACCGGGATCCTACAGGCGATCGAGGCGTACGAACAGCTGACCGGCACGGCCGGCGATCGGGCGGTTTCCGGCGCGGAGACGGCACTCCTGATCAACGAGGGCGGCGTCGCGGATGCGGTCACCGTTGCGCACGTTCTCACGACGGAGGTGGCACGATGAACGAACCCAGCGACCGACTCGATGCCGACAGCCCGCTGACGTTGCCGGGATTCTTTTCGGCGCTCGCCGACGGTGAGCTCTTGGGTGGCGTCTGTGCCGACTGTGACGAGGTGTTACTCCCGCCGCGGCCGGCCTGCTACAACTGTGGCGGGCGGAACGTCGGCGTCGAAACTCAGCCCAAGACAGGCGCAATCTACAGCTACACGGCGGTTCACGCGCCGCCGCCGGCGCTGAAGGCGAACGCTCCGTACACGGTCGCGGTCGTCGAACTCGATTCCGGCGGCCGGCTGACCGGACGGGTCGATGCCGACTACGATGCCGTCGAGATCGGCGATTGCGTCGAACTCCGAACCAGATCGTTGACCGAGGACGAACGGTCGATCGCCCTCGAACACGAACTCGAGTGGCCGGTACACGTCTTCGAACTCGACGCCGACAGTCGGTAGCGACTACCCGTCCCTCGATCCGTCCCCTCGACGACGGGCTTAACACACTGCCGAAAAAAAGGACAGTATGTCGAAGGTCACGCTCATCGGTGAGACGCTCGCGGAGGTGGGGACGGAGTTCGTCTACCGCGGCGAATCCTCCGCCTGCGAGGGCTGTCCGTACCGTGAGCAGTGTCTAAACCTGACGGCCGGGCGCCGGTACCGCGTGACCTCGATCCGCGATTCGGGCACGCTTGAGTGTGCCGTCCACGCCGCCGGAGTAACAGCTGTCGAAGTCGAAGCGGCGCCGGTGCTCGCGAACGTTGCCTCGAACGCCGCCTACGCTGGCAGCAAGGCCGAACTCGAGGGGGCGTGTCCGTACACCGAATGTCCGAGCCACGAATTTTGTGAGCCCCAGGGGGCCGACTTCGACGAAGAGTACCAGATCACGGAGGTCGTCGGTGAGCCGCCACACGACCACTGCATGCTGGATCGCGACCTGACACTCGTCGAGTTCGCGCCCGAAAGCGATTAGCCGTTACCGGCTTCCACGGTTGGTCCGCATCGGATCGTCTACACTGGATTGCGACGGTTGCTCGCCGTCGAGCCGGCCGACCAGGCTCCCGGCGTAGCCGAAGACGTTCCGGTAACCGTACGCAGACAGCAGGATCGGGTAGAACGGGTACTCGGCGACCAGCGGTTCGCCGTCGGCCGCAGCGAAGCGTTCTCCTTCCGGGATCCGTTCGAAGTTCTCGGCGAAGACTTCGTACTGTTCGGCCGCCGGTTTCGGGATTCGTTGATCGAGCCGGAACACCGATAGTGGATGGTGGCGGGGGGGCTCCGTGTCACCCGAGAGCACGCCGACTGCGACGAGGAACTCTCTCGAGAGTCGCTCGGCGTGCTCCGCGGCCGCCCTCGAACCCTGATGTCCACACTCGAGCTCGACCACGTTCGGATACGAAATAAGTCGCCCGCCGCTGTAGCCCGCCGTCTCGACGAGCGCCTCGACCGACAGGTACGGGCAGACGGAGCGGGCGTATCCGTCGAGTTCTTCGACCAGTGCAAACGGCTCCGGGTGTGACTGTGTCGAGTGCAGCGAGAGGATCTCACAGCCCCGAATCTCCGAGAGTAGCTCATGAGCTAGCCGTCCCTCGTGAGTGTCGGCCTCGGGCGATCCGGGGAAGGCCCGATTGAGATCCTCGTCTATGTATCTGACGTCCCGATCCAGCGCCCGTTCGTTGGCTACGATGAGCTTGACCGGTCGCTCGACCGAGAGGTCGGACTCCAGAAGTGCCTCGATCGCGATCACCCCGCAGGGTTCGTCACCGTGAATGCCCCCGACGATGGCGACCTCCGGCGTTCCATCACCCAGCGTCTCGACACGCATCTACCGGGAGATAGCGTCTCCGGCGGTATGAACCCCGCGTTTTCGCGACCCTCTGGGCCGTCGAGAAGGGTGCTCGCTTTCGAACTCCTCCGTTTGCTTTGGCCTGATGGGATAGACGGATATTCCTGTCTGGAGGTCGAGCACTCGATCATGCACCAACCGATAGACCGACAACCGCGACCGGTCGGACGGGCAGAGACATGAAGCCGGAAAACGTCGACGCCATTGTCGACCTCACCTATGGAGTGTTGATATTCGTCGCTATCGCCGTCATCTTCGTCGTCGGAACCAACGTCGGTATCGCGTTCGGACTCGGCGTCTTAGTATCGTATGTCATCCACATCGTCTGGAAGATGTCCCGGTACGATCCCGACTGGATGACGAGAGAGGTCGCCGATCAGGTCGAAAAGACGGTCAGTAACACGGTGAGCCGGGAGGTCGAACGGACCGTCGACGAGACGGTTGGGGACACGGTGAGCAAGCAGGTCGAGGCGCAGGTCGAAGAGACCGTCGGCGACACGGTGAGCAGGGAGGTCGACGGCGTGGCCGCGGAGGTCGGCGATACGGTAAGCAAGGAGGTCTCCGGAAAGGTCGAAGAGACGGTCGGTGACAAAGTCGAGGAGACGGTCGGTGACAAAGTCGAGGAGACGGTCGGCGAAAAAGTCGAGGAGACGGTCGAGGAGAAGGTCGGCGAAAAAGTCGAAAAGACAGTCGAAGAAGCGGTCGGCGAAAAAGTCGAGGAGACCGTCGAGCAGACCGTTGGCGAAAAAGTCGAGGAGACGGTCAAGGAAACCGTCGGCGATGAGGTGACTGATGCCATCGAAACGGCAGAGTCGGATGCGATCGAGGCGGACGACGACGCGGATCCGGAAGACAACTGATTCGGATTGTCGTCCGATCCACCCGCCACTGTCCCGTCCAACCGATGTCGTAATTAAACGATGGACGGGCTGGACACCGCAGGATGGTGATCCGGTCGATCTATCCTTCGCGAAGCTCGAATTCGATTCGTTCGGTCTCCTCGCCTTTCGAGGTCACCGCAGTGATCTCGATCCGGCCGATCTCGCCCAGCGACTCGACGTGGGTGCCGCCGCAAGGACACATGTCGAAGTCGGCTATTTCGACCACCCGAAGTGGGTCCACGGAGTCCGGGATCAGATCCAGTAGTGCGCGCCCCTCGTCGACGTCCCGTTCGACCAGTTCGCGATCTCGGTTCTCCTTCCGGACCGGGAGGTCGCGATCGATCGCCTCGTTGCTTCGACGCTCGATGAGCGCGACGTCCTCGTCGTCGAACTCGGCGGGCTCGAAGTCGATACGCGAGCGGCCGGGGTAGACCTGATTGCCCGCTGTCGTCGCCCCGTATTCGTCGAGGACAATCCGGGAGACGACGTGTTGGGCGGTGTGCATCCGGGTGAGCTTCTGCCGACGTTCGGCATCGATCTCGCCTTCGACTGTCGCTCCCGGCTCCGGGGGCGTCCCGGAGACGTCTTCGATCTCGTGGCGGACGTCGCCGTGCGACTTCCTGACACCGGTGACAGTCGCGTACCCGTTGTCCCAGTCCAGCCGTCCGTGGTCGGCAGGCTGGCCGCCGCCCTCCGGATAAAAGTACGTCCCGTCCAGAACGATGTAATCCGGTGTCGCCTCCGTAACTGTCGCCTCGAAAGTCGTGACGTCGTCTTCGTCGGGGAGATACAGGAGTTCGGTCACACGCGCTGTAGACCGCACACGAATAAATCGTCTTTCGTCGAGCCCGGACTCCTGGACAGCCCGACGACCGGATCGAAGACGGGCCAAACACCGACACCAGCTGTCGTTCTGGTATCGGTATGTCCGTCTGCCGCCGTGCCCGGTGGGACAGGTTTTTGTACCGTCGGTCTATATTGTGCATTGAGTACAATACATGACAAGATCATGCAACCGGTTCGTTCGACGCGTTGCCGGTGTCGTCGTGTTGATCGGGTTCCTCCTCGGTTGGTTCGTAAACGAGTGGTTCTTCCTGATCGACGCGTTCGCTGGCGTCAACCTGCTGCAGAGCACGTTCACCGGGATCTGTCCGCCCCGGACGCTCTGTCAGAAACTGTGGGGCGACACGGCAACCGCTTCCTGATTCCCCCGATCGGAGCGGTTCCGGATGAGCGAAAACGAGGAGTTACGTCCACGAGTACGGCTCACAGTGGCTCTCACACTCAGAGATGAAGCCAAACAGTGTCGCCGGAACGTTGTCGGCGACCAGCTCCGACAGCGATACTGGTGGGATTAACACGAAGGCGGCTGTACGGTCCCATATGAACGAAGCCTGGATCCCACTCGAGTGCACCGATTGTGAAAACGTGTGGGAAGCGATGCCTGCGGCCCTTCCGACGCCCGACGCAGAGTTCGAGTGTCCGTACTGTGGCGCTCGGGATCCGCTTACGTCGTTCGTCAAGACGCCGGAGGGGCTCCAGATTCTCGAAGCGTTCGAAGAGTAGTG
>Ga0102935_1000926_pt1 | contig 10742 bp, 9 predicted proteins | sample SalPonR2_A_D2_MG_FD_78508 | JGI IMG/M metagenome (GOLD analysis project Ga0102935, IMG submission 78508) | Salt pond soil microbial communities from South San Francisco under conditions of wetland restoration - Salt Pond MetaG R2_A_D2_MG | ecosystem: Environmental > Aquatic > Marine > Intertidal... | reverse complement strand
GTAGCGCGAGCCGTCGACGCGCACCTCGTAGTCGATCCCGCCGCCGGGGCCGCGGCGCTCGCCCTGGACGACCACCTCGTTCGCGGCCGGCGTCGACGTCCAGTCCCCGGCGCTGGCGGCGAGCCTCGGGGCCTCGCGGACGTCGAGTCCGTCGTTCCGGAACGCCCGGATCTCGGCGCGGAGCGCGGTCGCCGCGTCGGCGGGCTGGACCGCGTTGAGGAACCCCACCTCGCCGAGGTTTACCCCGACGATCGGCGTGTCGCCCGCGTTGCGCGCGACGAAGAGGAAGGTCCCGTCGCCGCCGACCGCGACGACGAGGTCGCAGTCGCCGAACGCGTCGACCGCGCGCGCGTCGTCGCCCGCGTCGAGGGCCGAGGCGGTCTCTCTGTCGAGCCAGACGGCCTCGCCCGCGTCGACGACGACGTCCCGGAGCGTCGCCGCGAGCGACGCGGCGCGCTCGCTCCCCTTTCGCGCGACGATACCCACTTCCATGGGGAACCCATCCCGATCCCCGGATAAAAGCGTGCGGACATCGGGGAACCCCGCCGAGTTCTCGACGCGCGAGAGTTCGCCGGAAAGTTTCAAGCCGCTCGACCGCGTTGCTCGGGCCATGTCGACCCCCCACGGGCGGCGGAAACGATGAGCGAGGAGGACGACTGGTTCGAGCGCGCGCTGCGCGAGACCGACGGAGAGTCCGACGAGCGGCCGGTGGGAGAGGCTGAGGGCGGGTCCGACGACGAGGCGGAGACGGAGGACGCGACAGCAGAGACGGAGCACGCGGCGGACGGACCCGAGGTCCCCGACGATGAGGCGGAGCGAGAGTTCGACGACCCGGCGGTCGAACTGGGCGCGTCGAGCGAGGATACCGCCTCCGACGACCCGTTCGGCGGTGCGGTCGGGGGGTCGGACGCGGACGCGAGCGACGGAGACCCGTTCGGCGGCGGCGCTGGAGACGACGACGCTGGAAGTGACGACGCCGGGGGCGACGGTGAGGCGCACCCCTCCGAAGATGCGGGCGGCGATGCGGACCCGTTCGGCGGGGCCGAGGAGTTCCGCGGGGACCGCTCTGACGACGACCCGGCGGCTGACGGCGTGCCCGCGGACGCGTTCGGCGACGTCGGCGGTGACGACGGGTCGTTCGGCGGGGACGACCCCTTCGGCGGCGGGACCGACGCCGACGCGAACGCCGGCGGCGCCCCCGACGTGGACGCCGGGTCCGGCGGCGGGAGCGACCCGTTCGGTGCGGACGACCCCTTCGGCGGGAGCCGCGGGGACAGCGGGACCGGCGGCGGTGCGGGCGGGGGCGGAGCCGGAGGCGCCGGCGGCGGGGGCGGCGACCCGTTCGGCGGCTACCGCGGCGCTGCGAGCGCCGGCGACGACGACTTCGGGTTCGGCGACCTCGCCGGCGAGGCGGGCGGCGGCGGCGAGACGACCGACTTCGACGTCGACCCCGACGAGTTCGAGTCCGAGATCGACCGGACCGACATCGGGATCAAGGGGCTCGACGACATGATCCTCGGCGGCGTCCCCAGTCGGTCGCTGCTGTCGGTCATCGGCGGCGCCGGGACCGGGAAGACGACGTTCGCGCTCCAGTTCCTCAACCACGCCCTCGAATCGGGGAACAAGGGGATCTACATCACGCTCGAACAGACCCGCGAGTCGATTCTCGACACGGCGGCCGAGAAGGGATGGTCGTTCCGTGAGCACGCGGCCGAGGACCGCCTCGCCGTCGTCGCCATCGACCCCATCGAGATGGCCAACTCGCTGGCGTCGATTCGCAACGACCTCGTCCGGCTCATCGCCGAGTTCGACGCGGACCGGCTGGTGCTCGACTCCGTCTCGCTGCTGGAGATGATGTACGACCACCCAGCGAAGCGCCGCTCGGAGGTGTTCGGGTTCACGCGCTCGCTGAAGGAGGCGGGCGTGACGACGCTGCTCACCTCCGAGGCGAGCGAGGAGACGAAGTACGCGTCGCGGCACGGGATCGTCGAGTACCTCACCGACGCGGTGTTCGTGCTCCAGTACGTCCGCGGGTCGGACTTCCGCGAGACCCGTCTCGCCGTCGAGATCCAGAAGATCCGCGACGCGAACCACTCCCGCGAGACGAAGCCGTACGACATCACGGACACCGGCATCTCGGTGTACGACCAGGCGAACATCTTCTGACCGAGGCGAGAGACCGGCGTCTCGGCCGGTGCGCCGCTGCGACGGGGACGCTCTATCCGGGCCGCGGACCCTCGCTTCGCTCACAGCCGGCCGAATCGACGGTAGAATTATGTAAGAGGGACAAGGGGTTCGACTATGGCCGTCAGTTCGCTCTTCTCGGAGACGTACCTCGGAAGCACGATTCCGGAGTACCTCTTGTTTTTCTCCGTGCTGCTTCTCGGCGGCGTCCTCGGGCGGTCGCTGAGCTTCTTTTATGAGCGCCGGTTACGGCAGACGGCCGAGGCCACGAAGACCGAGGTCGACGACATCATCCTCTACGCCTTGGGCCGCCCCGTCGTGCTGCTCGGTATCGTGTTCGGGGCGCTCGCGGGTCAGCGGATCCTCGCGCCGGCCGAGCCGCTGCGGACGGTCCTGAACGCGTCCGTCGAGATCCCGGTCGTCTTGACCGTCGCGTGGATCGCCGTCCGGCTGACGGACGGGTTCATCGACACCTACCTCGTCGAGTACGTCGAGCGGACCGAGACGAAGCTGGACGACGAGCTGGTTCCGATCGTCAGCCGCATCACCAACATCGCTATCGTGTCCGTCGCGGGCGTCGTCATCCTCGACTCCCTGGGATACGACGTCACGGCCGTTATCGCCTCTCTCGGGGTGGCCGGGGTAGCTATCGCGTTCGCCTCTCGGAAGACGATGGCCGATATCTTCGGCGGCGCACACATCCTCACGACCAAGCCGTTCCTGATCGACGACACCGTCGACGTGGACGGGACGACCGGAACCGTCGAGAGCATCGGCCTCCGAACGACGCGCATCCGCGACTTCGACGGGCGACTCGTCACCCTTCCGAACTCGACGATCGCGAACGCCGGGGTGCGCAACATCTCCTCGGAACCGACCCGACGCGTCAAGGCGTTCCTCGGCCTGTCGTACGACACCGCCCCGACCGAGATGGACGCCGCGATCGACCTGGCCACCGAGACGGTGAACTCCGTTGACGGCGTCGACACGGAACAGACGGGCGCGTGGTTCTGGGACTACGGCGAGTCGTCGATGAAGATCAGGCTCGAGTATCACGTCGACGACCTCGACCGCTGGAAGGAGGTGCGGAGCACGGTGAACCGCGAGATCCAGCGGGCGTTCCGAGACGCCGGGTTCGAGATGGCGTTCCCGACGAGGACGGTCCGCGTCGAACAGGGCGGAGAGAATGGCGCCGTGGCGGTTCAAGGCGGCGCCGAGGGGGACTGATCGGGTACCGCGGACTCCCGGCCCACGGCGGTCACTGGTCCCTCCTACAGTCTTGGCAGTCTCCGAACGATACTCTCCGAGGCGCGTCCTCTCGGATAGGCGAGAGACGCAGGGACCTCGGCTTCGGACGCGACGGCCTCCGCTCATCGAACCGGAAGCAGACGTGCTCGCTCGTTTCACTCGCTGCGCGCGACTGATAGGGTTCAATTCCGCTGCCGATTCCTGCGGCTCGCGACGTTGCTCGCCGCAGGAATGCACCGTCCGGGAGTCCCGTGAGCACAGCGAACGGGACGTTGGACGGGGCACGACCGGAGGGAGTTTGCCGAGCGAAGCGAGGCAAACGTTGACTGACGGAGTCAGTCGGAAGTGCACCGTCCGGGAATTGAACCCGGGCTATTAGCTTGGGAAGCTAATGTCCTACCACTGGACCAACGGTGCTCGAATCGAAGTACCCGACCGTCCCACTTCAACGTAGCGTTTTGACGGGCGAGCCGGGATCGGGCCCGCGAGTGCCGCGAGCCACACGCTTAACACGTCGCCGACGGAGACACGCGCATGACCGACGACGCAGCAGACGGAGCGCGGACTGACGCGGCCGACGCGGTCGAGCGCGTGCGCGAGCGGTCCGCCGAGTTCGCCCCCGCGCTCGGGGCGACCTGGACCGACGACGCGCCGTGGCGCTTCCTCACCGACCTCACCGCGATCGGGAGCCGGATGGCCGGCAGCGAGGGCGAGCGGCGGGCCGCCGACCTCGTCGCCGACGCCTTCGAGCGCGCGGGGCTCGCGGACGTCCGCACGGAGGCGTTCGACCTCCCGGCGTGGGAGCGCGGGTCGGCCTTGCTCGACGTGACCGTCTCCGGGCGCGACGGCGAGCCGACCACGCGGTCGTTCGAGGCGCTGGCGCTCCCGTACTCGCCCGCGGGGAGCGTCTCGGGCGAGCTCGTCGACGTGGGGTACGGCACCCCCTCGGAGATCGACGAGCGCGACGTGGCGGGCCGGATCGCGGTCGCCTCGACGACCACGCCGTCCGGCGGGCGGTTCGTCCACCGGATGGAGAAGTTCGGCTACGCGATCGACTCCGGGGCGGTCGGCTTCGTGTTCGTCAACCACCTCGACGGGCAGCTCCCGCCCACCGGGTCGCTCACCTTCGGCGAGGAGGCCGAGGCGGTCGCCGTCGGCGTCTCGAAGGAGACCGGCGCGTGGCTCCGGGAGTACGCGGTCGGGGGCGAGGGGACCGGACCGGCCGACGCGGGCGCGGTCGCGCAGGTCGAGCTGTCGGTCGAGGCGTCGACGACGCCCGGCGAGAGCCGCAACGTGGTCGGGACGGCCGGCCCGGACACCGACGAGCGCGTCCTCCTGCTCGCCCACTACGACGCCCACGACATCGCGGAGGGCGCGCTCGACAACGGCTGCGGCATCGCGACGGTCGCGACCGCGGCGGAGATCCTGGCGGGCGCGGACCTCCCGACCGGCGTCGACGTCGTCGCGGTCGGTGCCGAGGAGGTGGGCCTGCTCGGCGCGGAGCACCTCGCGGAGCAGGTGGATCTCGACCGCGTGAAGGGCGTGGTCAACGTCGACGGCGCGGGGCGGTTCCGCGACCTCGTCGCGCTCGCGCACGCCTCCACGGCGGCCGCGTCGGTCGCGGAGGCGGTGTCGACCGCGACGCGCCAGCCGATCGAGGTCGACGCGCAGCCGCACCCGTTCTCCGACCAGTGGCCGTTCGTGCGTCGCGGCGTGCCGGCGCTCCAGCTCCACAGCGACTCCGGCGACCGCGGTCGCGGCTGGGGACACACCCACGCGGACACGCGAGACAAGGTCGACGACCGGAACGTCCGGGAGCACGCGATGCTCGTCGCCCTGCTCGTCGCGGAGTTCGCGGCCCCCGAGCGCGACCTCCCCCGGCTGGACCGTGACGAGCTCGCGGCCGCGTTCCGCGAGGCCGACTTCGAGACGGGGATGCGCGCCGCCGACCTCTGGCCGGCGGACTGGGACTGAACGGGACGGCGCGCCCCGATCCCGACTGCTCCGTTACTCCAGATCCGCGTCTGGCGTCGCGGGCGGGAGTCGCTTGTGCGCGGTCGCGCGATGGCGGCCGAGCAGGTCCGCGACGAGGGCGCGGTCGACGTCGGCGAGCGCGGCGGTCTCGGGCCCTCGGTCGTCGCCGCCGTCGCCGCCGCTATCGCCCGCGTCTCCGTCGGCTTCGGCGACGGCGGCCGCGATCCGCTCGGTGACCGATCCCGGGTCCAGCCCCAGGTCCACGCCGAGGTGGAGGACGGGGTCGACGACCTCGTAGGGGGCCCCGAGGTCGTCCGCGTCGCGCTGTCCCGGCAGGAATCCGGCGGTCGGCGACTTCTCGACGACGAACTCCGGCACGTCGAGTTCCGCCGCGAGCGCCCGGACGTCCGTCTTGTAGAGGTGGCCGAGCGGGAACAGGTCGGCCGCGCCGTCGCCGTGTTTCGTCAGGTAGCCCAAGAGGAGTTCGCTCCGGTTCGCGGTGCCGCAGACGAGGCGGTTCGTCGCGTTGGCGGCGAGGTAGGCCACCGTCATCCGGAGCCGCGCGACCGCGTTTCCGGACCGGACCGGTTCGTCGTGGAGGTCGAACCGGTCGGGAACGACCGCCCCGAACTGCGCGAACAGGGGCTGGAGGTGGACCGTCTCGTGTTCGATCCCCAGCGCCTCCGCGAGCGCCTCGGCGTCGCGGGCGTGGGGCGCGCCGATCTTGTTACACGGGAGGACGAGGCCGTACACGCGGTCGGCGCCGAGCGCCTCGACCGCGAGCGCCGCCGTCACCGTCGAGTCGAGCCCGCCGCTCATGTTCACCACCACGCCGTCCGCGCCAGCGGCGTCGACCCGCTCGGCGACGAAGGACCGAGTTCGCTCGCGCTCGACCTCCGGATCTCGGTGCGGGAGCAACGAACGAGGGGAGGGGTCGCTCTGCGCGTCGTCTCGACCGTCGGTCTGCGTCGCGTTCGCCGCTCGCTCGGAAGCGGCTCTCCCGTCCGCGTCGAAGGCTGACTCGGGATCAGTCATCGCCGTCCTCCGGTCGATTCGCCCCTCGCGCTCGACCGTTCGGTGCTCGGCCTCTCTCGCTTCGCGGAGCGCCGATACGCCTCCGGGATCGATCGCAAGCGTCGCGTTGAATCGTCATCAGTCGCCCGCCGCTTCCAGTCGTGTCGGTAAATATTTGCGGTGTGGACCGTATAAGGAATTGGTACGATTATATTCGAGCGTCGTCGTACTTCGATTTTCGGCCGACAAACGGTTTTTCATGCGGTCCAAAACCCACGAAACTGGCAAAATCGACTATCCGGAATCACGAATACCGTGTGTTACCAGACGTAGCGAGTCAGAAAAAGCGAACGTTCGGAAATAGCTACGAAAAGTAGATTTCTAATAATATAATGACGTTATACACGGACATTTATTAGTTCAGTGGCTATCAACTCGTACATGTCCGATATCCAGCTGAGTTCGAGCCAGGACCGCGTGCTCACCGCGCTCGTGAACCTCGCCGAGGGCCGCGACGCGCCGGTACAGGGCCGCGAGATCGCGGACGCGATAGACCGCAACGCGGGGACCGTTCGGAACCGGATGGGGAGCCTTCGCACCCTCGGCCTCGTCGAGGGAGTCGCCGGGCCCGACGGCGGCTACGTCCCCACCGACGCGGCGTACGACGCGCTCGGCATCGAGCGCCTCGAGGACGCCGCGACCACGCCGGTCGAGCGGGAGGGGACTCCCGTGGAGGACGTCACCGTCGCGGAGATCGACCTGTCGAGCGTCACGAACCCCGAACTGTGCCGCGCCGAACTCGTGATCCGCGGGTCGGTCGGCCCGTTCGACACGGGCGACCACGTCACCGTGGGACCGACGCCCGCGACCGGGTTGCGCCTCTCGGGGACGGTGGACGCGACCAACGTCGACGGCAACACGCTCCTCGTCCGCGTCGACGGCATGGAGACCCCCGCGGGCGGGTCGGCCGCCTGAGCGGCAGTCGCTTGACGGCCCGGGCGGCCTCGGTCGCCGACTCGTTCACTCACTCTTCGTCGAGCGCCTCGAACAGCCTGTCGCGGACCGCGCCGGTGGCGGCCGCGGCGTGACGCGCGTCTCGGTGTCGCTCTCCGAAGGCGACGCGAGCGCTCTCGGCGGCCTCGGCGTCGAGGTCGAACGCGACGTCGGGGTACGTCACGTCCCACAGCACGAGCGGTTCGGGCGGCGCGGGGCCGACGCCGCGGTCGCCCGAGATCGGCTCGGGAGCGAGCAGGTGGTCGATCCACTCCGGCTCGGCAGTACCGCGACCGACGGCCCGAGCCGCGGCGACGATCCGGCGGACGAGCGCGCGCGGGAAGCCGCCGGCCGCGACCTCGACGACGAGCGTGTCGCCCTCGCGGGTCGCCCGCGCGTCGAGGTCGCGAACCGTCCCCGTCTCGTCGGTCGTCAGATTGTGGAAGTCGTGTTCGCCGTCGAACCGCGCGAGCGCGGCCCGGAGCCGCTCGTCGTCGACCGCGTGTTCCGGGTCTCGACGCGCGGACTCGGGGGTTCCGCTCGCGCCGGCGTCTGGCGCGTAGAGGTGGTAGCGGTACGTCCGGCGGACCGCGTCGTGGGTCGCGTGGAACCCGGAGGCCACGTCGGCGGCGGCCCACGCGCGGACCGCCCCGGGGAGGTGGCCGTTGAACGCGCGCGGCGTGAGCCACGCCGGCGCCTCGAAGGCGACGGTCTGGGCGACGGCGGAGACGCCGGCGTCGGTCCGCCCCGCGGCGGCGTAGCCGGGCGGCGTGGCGTGGGTCGGGCCGTCGCCGGGGTCGACGATCCCGTGGTCCGCGAGCGCGCCGAGGAGCGAGTCGGCGACGGTGTGCGCGTGGGGCTGCCGCTGGAAGCCGGCGTACTTCCGACCGTCGTACGCGACGCGGAAGGCGCGCGTGACCGTCTCCGCTCCGCCCGACGCGTCCGTCACTGGGCGTCGTCCGCGTCGTCGCCGTCCGCCTCGCCGCCGTCTGCCTCGCCGCCGTCCGCGCCGGGCGTCTCGGCCGGGGGATCCGTCGCTTCGGGGTCGGCCATCGGAACGGTCACGACCGGCACCGACGCGACGCGGACGACCTTCTCGGTCACGCTGCCGAGGAGGAGCCGGCGGATCCCCCGTCGGGTGTGGCTCGGCATGATCACGATGTCGGCGCCGTCGTCGATCGCGTTCTCGATCACGTCCAACGGCTCGCCGCGGACGACGTCGCCGACCACCTCGACGCCGGCGGCCTCAAGTTCGGCGGTCACGGCCTCCACCCGCTCGGCGGCCGCGTCGGCGAGTCGGTCGGAGAACGCCCCCGCTCGCGGCCCGGCGAGGGTCTCGGCCGCGGTGTCGGCGGCCGAGACGACGTGGACGGTTGCGTCGTAGCGCTCGGCGAGGCTGGCCGCGTGCGGGATCGCGTCGTTCGCCTCGCCGCCGGGCGCCACGGGGAGGAGGATCTCGTCGTACATGTGCGATACTGCTCGCGCCCGGCGGAAAACGATACCGGCCGTCTGCGCCGCGGGGCGGCGCGCGTCAGAGCCCGAGCGCGTCGAGCAGGTCGAACCCGACGCCGGCGTAGCCGACGAGCTTGAAGCCGAGGTAGATGCCGACGATCGCCACCACGCCCGGCAGCTCCGGGGGCGCGGGGATCGGCACGCGGAGGAAGGCGAACAGCGCGCCGACCGTCACTCCGACGACGAGCGCGGCGACGGTCAACACCGGGGTCGAACTCATGTCGACGCGTCCGCGGCGTTCGTTCATAAGCGCGGTGTTCGCGGCCGGGGACGGCCCGCGCGGATGGGCAGGGTTTTCCGACGGGCGTCCCTCCCTAAGAACATGGCACGAGAGGTTTCCGACCCCGATAACCCGCAGGTGACGCTTCAGACCAACCACGGCGACATCGTCGTCGAACTGTTCGCCGAGCGCGCGCCGAAGACGGTCGAGAACTTCCTCGGCTTAGCGCGCCACGACCCCGCCGCCGACGCGGAGCCCGCGCCGGAGACGAACACGTGGGAGGACCCGAAGAGCGGCGAGGTCCGCGGCGACTCGCTGTACGAGGGCATCGTCTTCCACCGGGTCATCGACGACTTCATGATCCAGGGCGGCGACCCGATGGAGAACGGCCGCGGCGGTCCCGGCTACGAGTTCGACGACGAGTTCCACGACGACCTGACCCACGACGGCCCGGGGATCCTCTCGATGGCGAACTCCGGTCCGAACACGAACGGCTCGCAGTTCTTCATCACGCTCGACGCGACCCCGCACCTCGACGGCAAGCACGCCGTCTTCGGGCAGGTCATCGACGGGATGGACGTCGTCGAGGAGATCGGCGGCGTGCCGACCGGCCGCAACGACGACCCCCGCGAGGCCGTCGAGATCGAGCACGTCGACATCGACGAGTAACGACCTCGAACGCACCGTCGGGTGCGGTCTCGGTCGGGCCGCTCGGCTCCGGGCGGGACGCGACCGAGGCGCGTCGATCGCGTGCGCTACCGTCGCACGCTGCGGGGAGTTGAGAAGAGTTAAATTGTCCCCGGCGTAAGCGTCAATCGCGCTCGGTTGGTGTAGTCCGGCCAATCATGTTGGCCTTTCGGCGGACGCGGCGCTTCGGCGCCGGTTCGGAAGTCAGCCGACGACCAGGGTTCAAATCCCTGACCGAGCATCCACTCACACACCGCGAGCGGCGAGCTTCTCGTTCGGCCGGTCCGAAGGGGAAGAATCACTTTCCTCGGTGACCACCGTCACGTATGACCGACCGAGCCGACGACGGGAGCCACGCCGGCAGCGATCACGGCCGCGACGGCGACGACCGTCGCATCGAGACCCGCGCGATCCACGCCGGACAGGAGCCCGACCCCGAGACGGGCGCGCTGATGACGCCGATCCACGCGAACTCCACCTACGAGCAGGACGGGCCGGGCGAACACCGCGGCTACGAGTACAGCCGGACCGGGAACCCGACGCGCACCGACCTCGAGGCGAACCTCGCCTCGCTGGAGTCGGGTAGCCACGCGCGCTGCTTCTCCTCCGGCATGGGCGCGATCAACACGGTGCTCAACCTGCTGTCCGCGGGCGACCACGTCGTCGCCGGCGACGACGTCTACGGCGGCACACATCGGATCCTCACGCAGGTGTACGACGAGTACGACATCGACACCACGTTCGTCGACACGACCGACCACGGCGCGGTCCGGGAGGCGATGCGCGAGGAGACCGAGCTGGTCTGGGTGGAGACGCCGACGAACCCCCTCATGAACGTCAACGACATCGGCGCGCTCGCCGACGTCGCCCACGAGCACGACGCGCTCTGCGCGGTCGACAACACCTTCGC
>Ga0102935_1000925_pt1 | contig 10747 bp, 11 predicted proteins | sample SalPonR2_A_D2_MG_FD_78508 | JGI IMG/M metagenome (GOLD analysis project Ga0102935, IMG submission 78508) | Salt pond soil microbial communities from South San Francisco under conditions of wetland restoration - Salt Pond MetaG R2_A_D2_MG | ecosystem: Environmental > Aquatic > Marine > Intertidal... | reverse complement strand
TTGGATGTGACATCCTCGCCCGCCGTAAACGGCGGGGCTTCCTACAAGGGAAGCCTCGCGTCGAGGGAGGTTTCAGGACTGAAACGCCACAAGCGTCGTCTGTCCGGGTTTCGGACTCGGCGTGTGGTGTCCTGTGGCGGTGTCACAACCGCTCCTATCCTGTGGCGAGTCATCGCCTGCCGGTTCCCAAGGCAGACTCTCTCCCCACGGGTCAAGGCGACCAGCGATGTTGGCCGCCGCGTTGATATCTGCTTGATACTCCGTGACCCAACAGCTATTGTTCGTACAGTTGAACTCGGCCTGCGACCCACGTCGACCGATATGGCCGCAAGCAAGACACGTCTGCGACGTGTATGCTGGATTGACGAACAGAACAGGGACGCCCGCTTCAGCGGCTTTGTTCTCGATTCGGTCTGTGAGGCGAGCAAAAGCCCACCCATGCAACCGACGATTCATGTACTTCCCGTAATCCAGCTGTTCACGAATATACGACAAGTCTTCAAGAACAATTACCGGATTGTCGAATTGCCGGGCGTACTCAATAGCCTGTCGAGATGCCTTCTCGACAATATCTGTTAGTGCGTTCTGGTAGTGGTCAAATCGTTCGTTGACCCGCCACTCAGACGCTTCGCGCTCTTGCAGACGTTTCAACGTCGTGTGCATTTCCTTCCTAAGCTGTCGAGAGCGACCACCGTCGAAGATGAACGGCTCTTTCGGCGTTCCGTTCTCTGTGAGGGCACAGCCCGTCAGGAGTTTGGATTCGCCGATGTCGAAACCGACCGGTGTTGGGTCGTCCGGTATCTCTGCCGCTTCGATCTCGTATTCAACAGTGACGTGCAACACCCAGTTTGTCCGATTCCGTTGCAGTCGGAACTCGCCCGGCGCCAGTTTGGCGTCGAACAGATCAGCCCAAAACTCACGCTGTTCTGGGTTGATACGCAACGGAATCCAGAAGGCGTTGCCACGCCCAGCCTGCGGAACACGCCAGCAGAACTCGTGTCGACGGTCTTCGGAGTGGTCGAGACGGAAACCACGGTTCGTGAACCGAACCGGGTGGTCGTCTTCGAGTTCCGAAGCGTCGTAGGTGTCACGCAGTTGCGGGACGTAGCTCTTGAGAGCGTCTTTGGCGTAGGATGTGAGGGTATAGGGTGTCACGATATCGTTGACTGCCGACTGTGTATTCGCACCGCTCTCGAAAGCGTCTTCGAGGGCACGTTGGTACGTCGCCACGGTTCGCTGAAGCCGACGCTGTTTGTGCGCCGTCGGTGGCGCGAGCGTGGCTTCGAGAGTCTTAGTGGCGGTTTGTTCGGCAGTCATCCGACAGTACAGTGTAAACAACCAAAGCACATAAAATGCACGAATAACACACATATGTGTGAGCAAATCAATCCGAATAGAGGTAGAAGACGACCAACACGAACAGTTGAGCGAGATCAAAGACCGGCGCGGATATACGTGGAAAGGGCTGTTGCTGGAAGGTGCGAAAGCACTGGACACCGACAAAACAGAGTAGTGGGACAGACAGCTAAGTGTCGCATTCCTCCCCGCCGCAAGCGGCGGGGTTTCCTGCTTGTAAAAAGATGAGAGCCTTGCGAGCAGTCAGCTCAAACGCGTCTTCGAGAAACTCCAAGCGTGGGGGCGCGACTCCCCTCGGACCGTCAGTGCCGATTTCAGTGGCAAAAAGAATCGATTGCTGATCGAGATCACTGCCGAAGCATAAGTGATGGCTCACCAACACCGCCTCACAGTCGTTGTTAGCCCATCCCCCGCCGAGGGGTGTGAGCAGCCGCCGAAACCACCGCCCTAGCGGCCAACTGTACTTTCACGCGGTCCGTGGTTTTCACAACCACACTTGTTTTGGTGGTGTCGGTAGTTGGTGGTGTACTTCCAATAGCGGCAGCAAGCGGCAGCAAGGCTCTCGGCCAGCCCCATTGAGTGCCTAACAACAACTGTTAGGCAAGCTCGATCCCCGAGTGAGCACAGCCCCCATCGACCAATCCACCGCAAGCAGGACCCGGCGTGAGGCCCCCCTGACATGGGGGGTCGATCCCCGGAAGCCCGCGCCGCCGGGGACCCTACGGAAGCCCCGGCACCGAGACGCGGAGCGGTACTGGGCGGGAAACCTGCGTAGCCAATCGTCTCCCAATTGAATACAACATCATACACGCGTCTTCCGAGCTGTCCTCTGCAACGTCTGCCTGACGTACAAAAATCGATCGAGCGATTAATATGCAGAATCTGCAACTCAATTCCCGTAACGTTTGTGAGCCTCATCAATTGGAAGGATCTCACGCACCCGAACTTCGTTCTCCGGCTCGTGAATTGTATAAAATGCAGTATAAGTTCGTCCGATATGGAGTTGATACATTTCACGGCCGTCTACGGGTAGTTTTTCACGGTCGCCACCTCCTGCTCCCGGACGTGGATATGGATCATCTGCTAATTGTTTGAGATTATCACGGACAATACGAGCCGTCTTCTCATCGGTGTTCGATAGAAATTCACGTGGCTGATCGTCTACTAATACGCGTAAGCCCACAATTATATCTCATCGAGCGGTACGAATTCGTCGTCGTCAGTCCGTTCAAGCAGTTCCCGGCGGTTTTCCATCTGCTTGGCCTCAATCAGATCCTTCACAACGTCATCCCACGTTTCTCCTGCCCCCTTTAGTTCACCTAACTCCTCGAAGGTTCCCTCACGGAGAGGAATCCGTTTTGTAGCCTTTGACATATTTACAATGTTGCACGCTCTCATTGTAAGCCTTGCTGTGCGGTGTTCGTGTGGTGCCGTGAACGGCCCCATTTATTTCACCGACACCGAACTCAACGAGCAATTCCCGCCGTTTCGCCTCTTTGACGAGTCCGTCTCCGAAGTCGAGATGCTGATCTATGAACTCCACCCCGACGAGATTACCGGCCGGAAGACGACCGATTGAGCCCGCTGTTGGGTCTTGGCTCCTCCTACCGTTCGGAGCCCACTGTCCCTGCCGGACACGATAGTTCGCCGTGGTGACCGCCCAAAATCACTACTGTATTTTTTATCTAGGCGAATATGACGCTGGTGGCACTCCTCTACGGACGTCTGCAGTGACTCCACTCGGGTACCTACTTCAGATCATCCGTTGTGAGCCATTCCCACCCTGCAATCCCTGATACTTCGTTGCTGTGTCCCAATACCTCGCTGCCGTCGTGGCTGGCTTCTTTACCGTCGCGGTCGGTGAGATCACCCTCAGAGAGATACGGGTTGCGTCGTTCAATCGTCGCTGGTGAGACCTTATCGCTCACCGGAGTGACTTTTTCTGTGACTGCAAAAGTCCCAACGGGTGAGACCCATCCCCACAGCGCACCAATCGTGTTTAACACAACCAACAACGGTGTCAGCGGTAGGGCTATCAGTGGCTCCCACTCAGTGTGAATGAACACACGAACGCCGACGAGAGTGACCACAAAGAGGGTCGCAAACTCGATGAGTGATCCTAGTTGATACAACGGTGCTTGCGGCACGAACTGTGGAAAGACGAACAAGATGATTGACAACAGTGGAATAAGCGGTGAGAGGGCCCATGCAACCATCCGAAAGCTCAACACGGCGCGATAGCGTGCTGGAAGCGACACTGAAGCGACCCGCGAGCCAGTGAACCACCGCCGTCGTTGCCGGAACATACCACGGACCGTTGGCGGAGCCTGATTTCTGAATTTGCAGTTCAACACTCGAAAATCGAGCGTCCCGGTTGCGGCCGCCCGCCAGATGAAGTCCGTATCTTCAGTGATCGTCTTGGTATCCCACGTTAACTCGTCTTCAAGCGATTTCCGGATCGCAATACCGCCGCCCCATGCGTACAACGGGTATGTGAACCGACTGAATGCGCGCTGTTCGTACTGGTAGCCGATGCGAAATATCTCCGAGAGATAGGCCAGCCACGAGCCCGTGTACAGTGGCATCTCGGTGATCTGTACCACATCAGCATCGGGTAGCCCCTGGAATTGCTGGACGATCGTATCCTCATCAAGATACAACACGAACTCCTGTGTGCAGGGAACCATTCGGCGGGCCCACTCCAGTGCGCGACCTTTGTGGCGAGCCGTACAGTCGAACTCCTCAGGAACGACATGGACAGTAGCACCGTTGATGTCCATGTCGCGTTCGGCAATGACTCGAATATCATCGACGCTTGCAGGCACGGAATTGACCGTTCCCTGTACGACCGCCTCCGCACCGACAGTCATGATCCGAACCTGTACGTCGTCGTAGCCGTATTTCAACTCGTCGTCGGTAACGAGTTGATTCCGCGAGAGAATACCAACTTCAAACAGCCAGAACGCGACTGAGGCCGAATACAGGATGAATATCGCCCACGCAAGCGTCAGAATACCAAGCGTGAGCGGTGACATTTTCAGGCACCCGAACCAAGGGTCAGCATGTTAATAAACAGTCCGTATCCTACCCAAGTGGCAATAATCAAGCACCGCGAAAGTCGTCGTATACCTTCCGATGAAACTGGACTCGGTAAACCGGGCGGTCGCCGCTTTGTGGAAGTGTAAATTACGGTCACAAAACCGCAGAAAATACAAGCGAGTAAAGGAGTTAGCTGGCACCGGGGTTGGAAGAGCCAGTTACTCCGCTGTCGCTTGCCTCATTTTTCACTGTTACCGCGAACGTCGCTGTGTTTTCCAAGATTCCGACGTGGTCACCGTCGTTTGCTTGGAGCGCATTGTACGTAATGCCAGACGGATTGGTGAAGTTAGTGTTCCCATCCTCACCGTTCATTACGAGCTTGGAATTACCAGCATCGATATCCGATTCTTCGACCCAATCAATTGCCTCGGCTGCCTCGGCGATCTGCTCACTGGTAGTTGAGCTATTGTAAGAACCACCGATGGCTGGGTGATACTTGAGTTGACTGAGATTCGGACGCTGGAGTTCGAAAGTATACCTGAGCTTCACGGTTGTTGCCTTGTTATTGCCCCCATCGTTGGGGTTCGTGAACGCGGCCGTGTCGTCGGCTGCACCGTAGTACCCCGCGTCGATATCCCAGTAATTGTTCTGGTGGCCGTCATCCTCGTGCGCACCGGGATAATCGCTCGCGCTTCCTATACTCGTCCCATTGAGGAATGAAGTAAGGTCGACTCCGGAGGGGAACGACACCGAGTTGTAGTCAGGGCGTCCTTGTTCGTCTGCCACCACTAATCGGCTCATCGAATAGTCGGGACCGTTTCCGTCGCTGAATCTACTATCTTGACTGTATGCGACCGAGAGCGGTTGCTTGACCGTGTACTGCCCAGTCGTGCCGGGCTCTTCGCGGACATAGCCGTTGTTTCTGGGTTCGGTCAGCCACGGCGTTGCTCGGAAGATAGGGCTCCAGTCGCCATCGTCGACTTTTGCTTCGACGAGCAGGAATACTTTACCGACGGCGTCGTCGAGATTCTCCCAAGTGACGTTGAACTCCGGATCCGCTGTGACCTCGGAGACGTCACCGCGATCGTTCGAGACGGTCGCTGGGTTGCTTGCGCCGATGCTCACACTAGCCGCAGCTGCCGGGTCCATAAGGTATGTAAACCCGACACCGCCAGCAGCGACTGCGCCGATTCCACTTGAGGCTTTCAGGAAATTTCGTCGTTGCATAGGTTATTTGTTGTGTGTCCGTAGGATTTCATCCGTCTACAGACAACTTGCTACACATTGGGACAAGGAATGGTAATCAGCCTTATAATCGGAATTAGTTCCTATGTAACAGTTCTAATACGGTGAGTAGACGACCTATTCTAATGAAGAAAAGAATTGATTTCCACCCGGAGAGATCGATTCAGCTGGATTAGCCATCGACGGTAGCATTATACGAGGTATCTCTCTCACCGTCTCCGCCGCCAAATCTAGTTGTAGTTTCTTGACTGTTGACGGTAACAACGAAGCTTGAACTTGCTTTTGGTCGATCTGGATATCCACTCGCTCCGGTCAATTCATTCTGGTTGGTATCATACAGCCGGTATTGTGATTTGAGAAGCACCTTTGTTTTGCCAGTTTTGCCGTCTTGGCCGGCGTACAGTCGATTTGCAGGCATGGGATCATCCGGGAATGACGAACCCGACGAATAACCGGAAGCCTGAATGAGGTCGCAGTCAGCATCTGAGGCAACATACCCTGACTGCTTGGCTTCGTGATCATCACCAAGCGATGTCTCTTCGCCGGGGGCACTCCAGGTGCCCGTTAGCGAGAAAATGTCCGTATCGTGAATCCACTTTGTGGCGAATTGGTTGCCGTTCTGGTAGAGTTCGACGCCAACGAAGATCTGCGTGTATTTCACGGGTTTTTCGAAGCCATCCCAGCTAACACGCCTAGCAGTCTTTGTGTTGATACATTGGATTTCGCCGTCGTCTGTGGCTACTGTTTCTGTATCTTCGATGCTACTTTGAGCTGTTGCCGATGCTGGGCCAGTGTTTGCAAGCAATCCAATTCTCCCGTTGGAGTGTGTTGCCGGGAATGCACCAGTACCTTTGATCAGATTTCTTCGTTGAATGAGATTGCACTCTGGAAGAACAATTGGATGATATATATGTAGTAAAATACATAATAATTTGGATTGAGTCGTATACTACGTTGTGTACCAAGAATAAGCAGAGTAACCTATAATTACTAGCAAAATAATTCGTTATTTATGACTCATATAACATTTTTTTTGCAACAGTCAGTGACTGCATTATTTATTCATAAATTTGATATATAATCTCCCGACGCGAACCCCGTAGACACTGAGCAAAATATTGCTAGTACAACTTATAATACAAGTGGTGCTGCGTACAACCTCTATATCCGGCAGTTGATCCTCTATCGGGTTATATCGCATTGCTGTCAGGCTGTGCTAACAGATCTTTTTCATAGGCCGCAACTGCCTGTACAACGGCTTCTGCGTCTTTTTCTGGCACATCAAACGTGTCTAAACTCAGGTGAAGCAACTCAATAGCTCGCTGTATATGAGCAGGAGTGAACGGAACATGCAGATGTGCTTCGCGGACCGGCTCAGCATCGTATGTTTCTGGACCACCAGCAGCCTCGCACAAGAAATCCGTTTGCGTCCGCCGGAGTTTCTCCATATCAGCAGTTTCAAAAAACTCGCCTAATTCTTCATCTTCCAGAAGCCTATCGTAGAAATCGTCAACCACAGCGCGTATTCCTTCCTGTTCTCCCAAACGCTCGTAGAGAGTTTCCTCGGCCATACTTGCAGTAATTGACTTAAAGCAAATAAAATTAGGTATTGATGGAATTATATGATAAAATTAGAGACATATATACACAACATCAGCATGGAGGGAAATTTTCTTCGCTAAATACACTCTCAACATCTGGTACAGTGATTCCTAACAGAATGTCAATAGCTTGTAAGATGAGTCATCGCCATTAGGCCGCTTCGGCGGGTTCGCACCTGAGCGTTGAATACGTCGAATTATGCTGAACCGACAACGCGGCCAAACGAACCCCCGAAAAAAAGAGCAATAGTTGTTACCCTGCGAACTCACTCGCTGTCGATGACCCGTCGTCACTCTCGGTTTCGAGGTGGAGTGACTGGTCGGTGATATCATCGAGGGCATCCTTACCCATGAGCGCGAGCATAGCGAAGCCAACCTTTGTGATGATGTCGAGATAGACGATCACCATCATCTCGACACCGGGCTGGAGGAGTCCAAACCCGACGGGCGCGAGCAGCCAGACGACTGGGTACAACGTCCACAACACCACCGTCACGTTCCGCAGTTTGGCGAAGACGATGCCGACGCGTTCGCTGGCGAAAGCCGCCTGCTCTGGCAGTTCAGTGACCAACAGGTAGGCTAAGGCGAGGTAGGCAACACCGCCGAGGCTGAACAGCGTTAGCGACAGCACGCCCGAGGTGAATATCGCGGCGATCCCGAGGGCGATCAACACCACATCAAGGCCGATCAACAGTGCATAGAGCTGTCTGCCCGGCTTACACAGCAGTGTCAAATAGAGGATCAACAGCGGTGTCGTCAACAGCCAATCGACATATCGCGGCGTGTAGAAGGTCGCCCCATCGACCGGGATCGAGCCGATCCCCATAGAGGTCAGCGTATAGGCGACCGTCGCAATCCCCGTGATCGCTGCGAGCACGCTGTAGTACTGTCTGTGTTGCTCATCACGGAGCGCGTAGTATGCCGAGGGAATCGTGCCGAAACCTAGTGCCACCGCGCCAACCGCCGCCCAGCCGTTTGCTGTGAGTAACATCAGTGATCACCAAAATTGAATCCGCCGGTAGGTTCCTCGCTGTCCGTCTCTTCGCCGCCATCAGTCGCTGCTGTGTCGGCAGTTACCGTCGCCTCCGGGATCAGTTCGCTCCCAGCCGTCGGCGCAGTCGCTGTCGACGCGGTAATGTCACCGCCGTCCATGTCGGCTGTGACCTCAAAGCGGTCGAGGGCCTCGTGCAGTTTCGCGGCTTGGGAGCGTAGTTGTGTCGCCGAAGACTCGACCGTTTGTAACGTCTGCTGCTGATCGGTGGCCGTCTCAGTCACATCCTCGGCTGTCTTAGTCGTCGTCTCGCTAATCTCGGCTACCTCGTCGATCATTTCAACGACTGAGTTAGCTGCTCTGGCCTGTTCTTCAGTGGTTTTGTTGATCTCGCTCATGCTGCTGTCGACCTCGTCGACGTACTCAATGACGTCGTTGAGTTGATTGATCGCGCCCTCGACGGTCTCGACACCTTGGCTAATCCGGGCAGAGGTTTCGTCCATCCCGGCGACGGCCTCACCCGTTTTCATCTGGACCCGTTGGATCCGCCCTTCGATCTCGCTGGCGGCGTGTTTCGTCTCTTCGGCGAGTGATTTGACCTCCTCGGCAACAACTGCAAAGCCCGATCCTTCTTGGCCGGCGCGAGCGGCTTCGATTGAAGCGTTCAGTGCAAGGAGGTTTGTCTGCTCGGCGATTTCGCTGATCATGTCGACAATCTCGCCGATTTCGTCCATCTCCTCGTCGAGATCTTCGAGTTCGGCCATCGTCTCGTCGGTCGTCGACTCGACGGCATCCATTTGCTCGATAGCATCGGCCGCGGCGGTCTCGCCGTCGGTGCCGGCCTCGGTCGCCTGCTCGGTCGTCTCCGCGACGGTATCGACCGTGGCGGCGACTTCCTCCGCACCCGATGAGAGCCCGTCCATTTCGTCGGCGACTTCCCGGAGGTTCTCGGTTTGTCTGTGCGCGCCCTTTGAGATGTCCCCAACAGCGTCGGCGACGACGCTGCTGTCCTCATAGACTTGGTCGGCGTTGGTGTCGACGCCGGCGGCGGCCTCCTCAACGTGGTCGGCAAACGTCATCACTTCACTGACAGTCCCCTCTAACTCGTCGAGCGTTTCATTGAACGCAATCCCGACCTGTTGCATCGCCTCGCTGTCGGTCTCGGGATCGACACGCTGGGTGAGGTCGCCCTCGGCGACTTCTTGCATCACGCGTTCGTATTCAGTTGCCTTCTGTTCGACCCGTTCGGCCCGCTGTTGCATCTGCTCGCGGGCTGTCTGTGCGTCTTCTTGGGCCTTCTCGGCCGCCGAAATCTGCTCGCGCAATGAGCGGCGCATCGAGTCGAAGGCTTCATGAAGCTGTCCGATCTCATCGGTCCGTTTGGTATCGAGGTCGACATCGAGATCGCCATCGGCCATCTGGTCGGCCTTGATTGTCAGCCGTCGGAGGGCGATGATCGTGTTGCTACCTACTGTTACGCCGATCAGTGCGAGACTGATGACGGTGATGAGAATCAATCCCAGAATGCTGGACCCAATAACACCGGCTTCCGCACCGAATAGTGACCGAGCCTGAAAGTACACAAGGACACCGGCTGCCGTGGCGAGAGCAACGACCCCCGCCAACGAAAGTGTGAGCTTCGTCGCATAACTGTCGCGTATCGGATTACTCGACTGTTGGTCTTTCATACAAGACACATGAACAGCCAGCTACGTGTGCGTACGCCCTTGATAGAAAGGGCTGTCGGCAATAGCGTGACCCTTTCAGTATAGGGTGATACGGTCGTCGATTTTGAAGATGTCGCTCGGTACTCATGTTGCCGGGGACCCAACGGGAGCCCCGGCACCGAGACGCGGAACGGCGCGGGAGTGGACGGTGCTGCTACACAACTAGGGACTGTCGAGAGCACGGCGAGCCGCAGCGTGGCTCGGCGAGCGGATCGGCACAAAGCAGTGAAACGCGAAACCCCACAAGGGGGCGCAACCGACGGGGATACCCGATGGCGTCGAAGCCACATTCATTGTAGCCCGGCAGCCCGCCCGCTACCGCAGGCAGGCAGCCCGGAGTGGTTTGTCGCCAGCATAGCGAGACGCGACCAGTGGAGCGTCTCGATGCGAACGGTGAGCCGGACGACCCGTGAGCAAGCGAAGGCGGACGACGGCGAGCGGGACGGGAACAACAGTCGATCACAGTGTATCTATTAGAAATAAGGAATTATTCAGAAACAATGGGTTTCTTATTCAGGAAGTATTATTTTTGTGACTTGACCCGAGATAAGTATGAGCTGCGAGAGGAGGACTGACCTAGGTGTAGCTATCGGGATGCTACCTATCGTAGTTTGGATGACACTCACAAGTCACTATATCTCCGCAGTTGGCTGTCTCCTGTTTAGCTTGACTGCTCTCTTGCGACTTCGCTTTTTACAAGTGCGACGGTGGACAAACGAGCACCAGTGGCGATTTCTGGGTATCATGCTACCGGTGTTCATCATGACCGTATTCGGAGCGATGCCAAC
>Ga0102935_1000922_pt1 | contig 10773 bp, 8 predicted proteins | sample SalPonR2_A_D2_MG_FD_78508 | JGI IMG/M metagenome (GOLD analysis project Ga0102935, IMG submission 78508) | Salt pond soil microbial communities from South San Francisco under conditions of wetland restoration - Salt Pond MetaG R2_A_D2_MG | ecosystem: Environmental > Aquatic > Marine > Intertidal... | reverse complement strand
TACCGTCTAACGGATGTGTATCGGCATGAAGCACACAGGGCGCGACGGGATCCACGCGAGCGCAGCGAGCGTGGGTCAGTCGCGCCCGTGACTGAGCGAAGCGAAGGAACGGGCGCGACGGGAATCCAAACTCCTGGTAAACCGTCCAAATTAGCCACAAACGCGCCCCACAGCCCCTCTACCTCACGAATAGGGTTCACAAACACCCATGAAAACCCACGACCTCGAACCCATCAAACCGCAAGACGCCGTCGACCTCTACCTCACCCACCGAAAACGCGAAGTCACACAAGCCACCCTCAACTCACACCGCTCCAGACTCCAATTCTTCACCCGCTGGTGCGCCCACAACAACATCACCAACCTCAACACCCTCACCGGACGCAAACTCCACCAATACAGACTCTGGCGACGAACCGACGGCGACCTCGCACCCACCAGCGAAAAAACACAAATGGACACCATCCGCGTCTTCATCCGATTCCTCGAAACCATCGACGCCGTCCACCCAGACCTCCACACCAAAGTCCTCTCACCCGACCTCGACAACAACGAAAACATCCGCACCGACATCCTCACCAACCAAACCGCACACACCATCCTCAAACACCTCGAAAAATACCACTACGCCTCACGACCACACATCACCCTCCTCCTCATGTGGCACACCATGATGCGTCGAGGCGCAATCCGAGCCCTCGACACCACCGACTTCCACCCCAACCAACAATACCTCCAAATCCGACACCGACCAGAAACAGACACCCCACTCAAAAACAAAACCAACGGGGAACGAACCGTCGCACTCTCCGAAAAAACCACCACCACCCTCACAGACTGGATCGAAACCAACCGACCCAACACCACAGACCAACACGGACGAGAACCACTCCTCACCTCCAAACACGGACGAATCCACCGCACTACACCAACCAAAATCACCTACAACTGGACCCGACCTTGCCGTATAGGACACGACTGCCCCATCGACCGAAACCCCGACACCTGCGAAGCCGCAACCTACAACACAGCCTCACTCTGCCCAGAAAGCGTCTCCTCACACGCTATCCGACGCGGAGCCATTACCCACCACCTCAAATCCGACGTCCCCTCCGACGTCGTCTCCGAACGAGCAAACGTCGGCTACGAAGTCCTCGAAGCACACTACGACCAACGAAGCGAAATCACCAAAATGGAACAACGTCGCAAGTACCTCTCTAACATCTAATGCGCAATACTACCCCAAATTAACAGACAATATTACCCCCGGTAGCAGCTACTTGTTGTACCAACCGACAACTCTCTTTTGTATCTCGATCTCGGTTCGTGAAATAGCCATACTGTGAATACGGACGAACACTGGTGAAACGGCTCCGTTGAACTCCTCAACTAGTAATGTTTTCTTACCGTTCCGCTGAATACAGAGGGTGTAGTCAGCACGATGGCATCCTTCTGTTTTCACGTCGAGTTCAATGAAACAGTCGTTCAGTAAGACTGTATATCAGGAAGAAATCCAACGAACCCTGCTATTTGCATTTATTTGAATATTTGAGTTACGCTTCTAAATGGCTCACCCAACAGAGAATCTATAACCGGTGCTAAGTCTGAGCTTTCGGCCGGGAGCTAGTCTTCGAATACTCTTGCAGAGTCTACTGGGAAACAGTTTCATTCTGAAAAGCCAGCATCAGATAGCGCGTCACTCCATGAATCGTATTCGTTGTAGTATCGGCCCAAACTGAAATCACTCTCTGATTTTACATCTGTAGTTTTCGGTGTTTTCCCAAGCTCATTGCCAAGTCGTCGGAGTTCCGCTCGGAGTTCGTCTTGAGTTGTGCCCGTGCTCCGAGCGGAGCGCGTTGGTGTAATTCCGGCAGCTTCCAGTGCCTCATTCCAGGTGTCGAAATCCGAGTAATATGCCGACATTGAGAACGCACCTTGGTTGTTCATCTGTGTCGTCGTCGGTGCGTCCCCGATTGATTCAGCCAACTCTACGATCGCTTCAGTAAGTTGACTCCGGGTAGGTGTTGCGTTCGTCGGATTCAATTTCGATGAACCCGGAGCATCCTCCTGCTCGGTCGTTTCAGATATCGAATCCCGGTTAACACCAGCAACCTCCCTTGCCTTCTTTATCCCACCGAACTCTTCCTTATAATCATAGTAGGAGAATTTGCTGTGATGATCAATCTCCGTGGTTGTCGGCGGTTTTCCGAGCTCTTCATGCATCCGTTGTAGATCATTTATTAACCGCCCCCGCAATGGGGCACCGCCAGTTCGACGCTCTGTGTCAATATCGAGAGCATCTAATACTCCCTGCCAGCTATCTGGGAACACTTCCCAGTACTCCGAGTCAGGTGCGTCGGGGTGTTTCCACTGTTCGTAGCCGGGACCTTCCCTACTCACGTCTTTTGCTTGTGGAAGGCACCCGTTCTCTTCGGCTAATTCCATAACGAACGATACCCACTCCTGACGGGCATTATCCGGTTCGATCTCTGGATCGATTCGTCCGGGAGCAAGGTCCTCAAGAATCGCAGTCGCAACTTGCCAATGAGGATTTGTACCATCCTCGTGGATCGAGACAAGCGCCTCAAACGCTGCTTGACTCCTCGACCTTCGAGCCCACTCGAATGCGAACAGGGCATCGCATTGGTCCACATCTTGTAAGAGGGGCAGGATTATATCGTCATACTCTGAAAGCGTATCGAACTGTTCTTTGGGAAGATTCTGAACCATCTGGTTTAGAATTCTTTTTGACGTCTCCCGAACAGTATCCATACCCTCTGCGGACACTGTGAAGTCCTGTATTAGTTGATCTATATACGGGAGTACTGACTCAGGTCGCTCCCGTGCGATGTCTCTCAATAGTTTACCTGCTCCATGTTTATTCAATCTGTATAGAGCACCAGCATTCGGTCTCGATGATCGAAGTGCGTCAGCTAATTCATCATCAGTGGTAGCGTCCATTCCCGGCCCCATAAGGCCTTGTAAATGTGGTTGAATCCGGCGATCACCTCCAAATTGCAGGGCATCAACGAGCAACTCCATTTTCTCTTCTATTGCGTCTAAATCCGTGTCGTCAAGATCATACCAATAGAGAACGGAACAGCACGTGCTAAGTAGCCAGACGGATTCAGTTGTTTCCATTTGCCTCAACACCACGTCTACAAATGATCCATCCGAAATCGACAATTGGAACACGACCTCGCTATTGTCACTTTTTATTGCTGTTTCAATAATATCGAGGGCTCGTCGCTTCGGGTGTGCCGATCTATTTTCTAACAACCTGTCTAACAGCGACACAAAACTGCTGAACTTATGTGGGTGTTCATCAATGAGTGTCTGAATTAGGGAACACGCAACCTCTGGTGCTGTTATCGACTGTCGATTTTGAAGATGCCCCTCTAACCGTTCTAAAGATTGAATCACGGTTTCCGGCGACTCTTTTGCAACCGCGTTGAATACCGGCAGAACGCTCGGGCATCGAGAACGTGAATCGATACTGTACGGTGGGAATACTTCGCCCGTGTCCAGCAAATCCAAGAGTTGGATATAACTATCAACTACCTGTTTGGTATCAGACTCCTCTGTAAATTGAGCAAACTCTGCTTCTGAAACGATGGCTTTTTTGTCTATCAATTGATACAAATCTGTCCCATAATCATTGTCTGGAAACTTACCTTTGTGGTCGTTTAGCGGAGACTGGGATTCCTCTTCATCAGTGTCACCGAAGAATTTTTTCTTGAGAATAGTATCCAGTACTTTGTCTGAGTCCAATGAAAATGCCCCGTCATCCATGCTGATACCGTTTTCTTTGGGTTCAGACTTGGAGGCTGGACGAATTGCCGCCTCAAGCTTACCGGCACCTTGATTCGCTGTAGGGCTCGCCGATTGAATCTTAAACCAATTCGACAAGTCAATCCGCTCTACCCGTTCAAGCATATCGAATGCGTCTGCCGCTTCGGAGATTGATTCAGGGCCTATCACGTAGATAGCTGTCAGAGGGTTAGGAACGGCGAATCGATAGTCACACCACTCTGGATCGTAGATTGGGCCTTGATCAAGCAGAAAGCCAAATTGTTCTTGACTGGCACTGTTCGGCCGACTCAAGTCTGAACGAGGTCCAGTTATTCCGAATACGGTATCAGGAACTGGAAGGCCCTGTCTTTTCAGTGAATCTACGATGGGTTCCTCAAGTGAATCTCCTTCCTTCCCATCTCCTTCCTTACCATCTCCTACCTTCTTCACATCGTTTATCCCTTCAATAATTCCGCCATCTATGTCAATGCATACGCTCGTACCTTGGGATTCATCGATTAGTTTGAACCCCCAAGTATCATCGTACCGAATAGCCGCAATCGAATACGCAAGCTGAATATCGGTGTAATCTCTGCTGAAAGCCACTTCACGTGCGTCTACGTCATATAAAATTACATTCCCCTCATCTGGTCCACTGATTGCCACATAGGATCCCGTGCCGTCTATCGAGCATCCGTAAATTCCAGCCGTCGTCTGGAACTCTTCTTGCGCTATAAGATCACCAACTGCGTCGAAAATATAGAGAGTGGTAGACTTACTATCCTCGTTCCAATTTTTTTCAGATTCATCACAGCTTTTCCCCCCAATAACCGCACTAATCCCGCTGTTCGAGACGGCCCCGTTTGAAGGTGCGCGAAGGTAGGCCTCAAATTGTACTTCCCCATCATATCGTAAAGTCACACCATCCTCTAAACGATTACCGTTTTTAAGATATCCAAGAGAGATACGCAATTCGTACTCGCCGTTAGGAGAAGTTTTGTACATATTGTCATTAAAACTATTTCTATTAAAAAGATATTGATAGCTACATTGTTTGTACAGAGCGATTCGTTCAGTCTGGAGTTGATCTCCCCTTGATACTGTGCTCGCGCTCTGTATCTCGCATGCCGATCTTATCGGTTCTCAACGATTTAAACATAGCCAGTAAGGCATTACTTAACACCCAATTGATCAAGCCACATTGTCGCAAAACCTCACCAAATCTGATAAGCCGCGGGCCCTCTAACACTCGGTTGACAGATGCACAAGAAAGGTCACTACGGGGCCGCACTAACTGCCTATGCCCCAGTTGGAATGGGGGCACTGACGCTCGGGTTTGATGTGGCCGCTGTCGGTGGCGGCCTCGTTGCCCTCGGACTAGCGATGCTTCCAGACGCGGACATGAACCTGCCAAATGTGGCCCACCGTGGCCCAACACACACAATTCATTTTGCGTTCGGCGTCGGTATTGTGACGGGAGTGCTTGGCGGCGTGATTGGTCAGGCAGCCACCTCACACTGGCTGCTGGCCGTTGGATCCGGGTTCTACCTCGCTCTCGTTGGTGGTCTCACGATTGGCTCACATATTGCTGCGGATGCACTCACCCCGATGGGTGTCACACCGTTTGGCGACGACCGACACTATTCATACGACCTCTGGAATGCCGACAGTATAATTGGAAACTACGGACTGCTTACGCTGGGGATACTTGCGGTATTTGGAGCGCTCATAATTGGGGCTGAGCTTAACAATCTCTTGTAAAATATTAATATATAAACACTATTAATTTTAGAATATTTAACTATGTAAAATTCCAGTGGTCAGGTTCGTTAATCGCGGCAGCAGTCAGCGATACCTCATTCCAGCGAAATCCGCCGACGAAGCACTGAGAGTCCCCACATGATCGTGTACTAGCTGTTCGTGTCAATCAACTCCCTAACCGCGCGTTTGACTGGCGGTGGCGTCTCATGCTCGCCGGAGACTTCCGTGTGAGGTTGACCACCTGATGACGGTGAGCCTGGCAGGTTATTTGACTGGTGACCGATTAATTTACTGGGCTAATGCAGCAGCTTCCGAGCAACCGAACGAACACGTTTTTTAATATTATGACCTCGCTGCCGAGATGGCGTGGGAAATGGCCTCTGTTTTCCACCTTTTCGGTGGATAATTGACTTGGATCGGCTAGAAGGATCTCTCAGCTATTCTGTGATCACTTGCAAATTGAGCTGAGGAATAGTCAGACAAATGTAGAGCCATCAGGCGCGGTATCTAGTTGGATACAAGTAAGTGTCTGCCGCCCTCGTTATGTTTATCCCAGAGTATTGTGATCCTTTGTGCGTGATAGTTCACAACTCACACGGTACGGCGATGGTTTATCAGATGGAGGACACCGATGCGTAAACTGAGTGACGGATCGACGAGTTTGAATCGTCGCCGCTTCCTTCAGGGCGCGGCAATGACCGGCGCAGCTGCTGCAGCTGGTTGTCTCGGCGGAAATGAAGACGGAGGTGGCCAAGTCCCGATGGATGTCACGGAGTGGCCGCCCGAGGACATAGGGTCGAACCTGAACCTGTGGAACTGGTACGACTCTTGGGCGGAGTACGCGATCGACGCCTTCGGTGAGGAATTCGATGTCGACGTGAGCAACTCCGGCTACTCATCGCCGGACCAGTGGTATTCCCAGCTCCAGGCCGGTAACGATGAGATCGACAATATTGCCGCCACGACGAACTGGGTCGAACGCTCCATTGAGAACGACTTCCTTCACGAGCTTCCGGTTGACATGATGCCGGCTTGGGAGAACATCACCGACCGGATTAAGCAGGCGAGTTCCTACCAGCAGGATGGCTCGACGTACGCGGTTCCGGAATCGCTAGTTCTCTACCCGCTCACGTACAACGACGAGTACTTCGACTCGGCGCCGGACTCCTGGGGTGTCCTCTGGGACGACGAACACGAGGGCAACCTCTGTATGTGGGACAACGCCACTGTCTCCTGTCAGATAGCCGCATTGTATACCGGCCAGGACCCGATCCAGCCCGATGACTACGACGAGATCGAGGAGGTCCTCATTCAACAAAAGCCGATGTTACAGACCTACTGGGGCGACTACCAGCAGGGGATGAGCCTCTTTGTCAACGAGGATGTCGTTGCGGGGCCGCTCACAATGGGTCGGACCTACACGGCGCGCTTTCAGGAGGGCGCGCCGGTCCACTACACCGCACCACAGGAAGGGGCGATGTACACCAGCGACCTCTTCGTCATCCCGAAGGGCGCACCGAACCCGATTGCGAGCCTCCAGTTTACCAACTGGGCCAGCGAGACGGAGAACGCCGCGCAGCTGTTTGAGACCATGGGCTACCAGCCCGCCGTTGACATCTCCGACGAGCTTTCCGAGGAAGACGCCGAGTTCACCAACTGGCCCGACGAATGGAATCTCGTCTTCTCGGAGACCCTCTCTGACGACGTCCGCTCTCGATACGACGAAATCTGGACCGCTGTCAAGGCCGCATAGAATGTCGCTGCTGCGCGTTCGCGGGCTGACAAAGGAGTTCGGCGACCTGGTCGCCGTCAACGATGTTGACTTGGATGTCGAGGACGGGGAGTTCGTCTCCATCCTCGGTCCCAGTGGCTCCGGGAAGTCGACGGTGCTCCGGATGGTCGCCGGCTTTGAGAAGCCGACCGACGGAAGGATCGAGCTCGACGACGTCGAGGTCGTCGGGTCGCCGCCGTTCGAGCGCGACGTGAACATGGTGTTTCAGGACCTCGCGCTGTTCCCGCACCTCACCGTCGCGGAGAACATCGGCTACGGTCTGAAACAGTCGGGCGTCCAGGCCGACGAGCGGCGTGACCGGACAGAGCGCATGCTGGAGATGGTCCGACTCGAAGGCTACGGGGATCGTCGCCCCACGGAGCTCTCCGGCGGGGAACAACAGCGAGTCGCGCTCGCGCGCGCGCTGGTCAACGAACCGGCGCTCGTGCTGTTCGACGAGCCGCTCTCCTCACTCGACCGTAAGCTCCGCCAACATATGCAAAGCGAGCTCCAGCGAATCCAGGTGGAGACAGACACGACGTTCCTCTACGTCACTCACGACCAGGAGGTTGCGCTCGCAGTCTCCGATCGGCTCGTCGTCCTCAACGACGGGAAGATCCAACAGGTCGGGACTGTCGAAGAACTGTACGAGATGCCTGCGAGCCGGTTCGTCGCGGACTTCATCGGCGACGTCAACGCGGTGGAGGGCCGCGTCACCGCCGTAGACGATCGGACGGTCGGTCTCGATGTCGGTGACGACGAGGTGTCGGTCCCGCGGGACGTCGCGGTTGGAGATCTCGCGGTCGGCGACGTGGTTGACATCTGTGTTCGCCCGTTCCAAGTTCGTGTCGATCGGGCTGAGGACGACCCCGATGCCATGGGCTCTGCCGCCGGGGTATTCTCGACGACCGGGGTCGTGCGAAGCCGCAGTTACCAGGGAAGCGACTCGCAGTACGGCATCGAGACGGACTGGTTGGGACGGCTATCCGCGGAGATTCGGTCCGCGTCCTTCGAGATCGACGATCAGGTCACGGTCACTTGGGACGCCGCAGATGTCCATATCTACCGGCACGACGGTGACGGCTCCGCGGACGACCACGGAGGGCCCTGATGACGGAGTCGTCGCGTTCCGACGACGGAGGAGCCGATTCCGAGAGCGAGCCTGAAGCCGTCACCGACGGGGGATCCGCAGCAGTCGTCGACGACCGAGTGAGGGATTTCACGACTTTTCTCCGTGAACGCCCTCAACTCCGAACGCTTTCGATCGCCGGGCCGCCGTACGGGATCTTGGTGTTCTTCTTCGCGATCCCGCTTCTCGCAATGCTTGTCGTCTCGTTTCAGGCCAATCAGATCGGCGGGGCATGGACGGTCGGCAACTACGTCGATTTTCTCACCTCGGACACGTACCTGACAGTGGTCTGGCGGACGTTCCTGATCAGCGTTCAAGTAACTGCTATCGTGGCGGCCGTCGGATACGCGTTGGCGTATAGCATCGTCCGGTTCTCCCGACGGACGACGCTACTTCTTTTGTTGGTCATTCTGCCGTTCTGGACCAGCTACATAATTCGGATGTACGCGTGGATCAACATCCTTCAGAGCGATGGCGTTCTGGACGCGATCCTGAATCTTGTCGGACTTCCGGCGGTCGGACTGTTATACACCAATACTGCGGTCCTCATCGGTTTCACGTACGTCTGGTTGCCGCTCGCGGTGCTGCCATTTTACGCCTCGTTGACCAATCTTGACGGGGATCTCATCGAGGCTTCGAAAGACCTCGGCGCGGGGCCGATCCGGACGTTTCTCTCGGTCACATTACCGATGACAATAAACGGGGTAATTACCGGAATCGTGTTGGTGTTCATTCCGACGTTCGGGTCGTTCATTACGCCGCGGCTGCTCGGCGGGACTAACAACGTCATGATCGGAATGGTGATCGAAAACCAATTCAAAAGCGCATTCAACTGGCCGTTCGGCGCGGCCATCGGCATGATCATATCGGTCGTCGTCGTGACGCTGTTGTTGCTCGCGACGCGGTTTGGCGGCGGGCTCTTCGGCGCCGGGGGTGAGGCGTCGTGAGGGTGATCGATCGGGTTACCGCTCCGATTGAGCGATTCACACAGGCGCGCGCATCGAGCATGGCTACCGCCGTGATCGTTGCAGTCCTCGCGTTCCTGTGGCTGCCGATCGGCGTGCTTGTGTTCATGTCGTTTGCTGACGGCGGCGTGCTATCTTTCCCACCGGACGAGCTCACGCTCCGGTGGTACCGGGTGTTCCTTTCGAACGACGCCGCGCTCGACGCCATCGTCACGACGCTGACCATCTCAATCCCGGCGACCGGGATCACAGTTACGCTGGCGACGATGATCGCATATGCGATCGACCGCTACGTTTTTCTCGGACGGAGCTGGCTACAGCTGTTGGCGACGCTGCCGATTATCGTCCCGCTTGTGGTGACTGGGGTCGCCATGGTACTGTTCTTCAACGGCACTCTTGGGCTCCCAGACTACGTATCGGTGGTGATAGCCCACGTGATCCGCACGATCCCATTCGCAACACTCGTCATCCTGCCGACGTTCATGTCGTTCGACCGAGGTCTCGAGGAGGCTTCGAAGGATCTCGGTGCGGACGAGTTCGAGACCTTCCGGCAGGTCACCCTGCCGAACGTCTTTCCGGGAGTCGTCGCGGGTGGTCTGCTCGCATTCACTCTCTCGTTTAACGAGTTCGTCTACACCTACTTCGTGAAAGGGTCTGGCGACCCGACGCTGCCAGTGTACATTTGGAACCAGATCCGGTACAACGTTACGCCGGAAGTGAACGTCATCAGCGTGGTCTTCCTCGCGGTCGCGGTGACGATGGTGCTCGTGGCCGTCTCGCTCACGCGCGTCGAACTGATCGTGCGTCGCTGAGGCGGCAACAACCTCCTGTTACGTCGATGGGATGCTATTTTGTCGGCGTCACACGGGGTATGGATGCACCGGGTACGGCGCTTTTCCGCGTCTCCGTGGTTGCCGCGGTAACCGTGATCGCGGTGGCGTTCGTCGACAGCCTTGTTTTCGGTGTGAGTCCTAGTGAGGCTACGGGCGGCATGTTATCTCCCTATTCGGTGCTCTTTGGCATCGACATGATGGGAGCGCACCTCCTCGCAGATGCGCTGACGCCGATGGGTATTGGACCATTCAACCCTCTCAGCGTCAAATTTACATTTGATATCACTGATGCCGCAAATGTAAACTACCCCACCCTACTCCCTCGGCGCATACGCGCCTCGGTACTTGAGGGTGTCGTCAGAAGCAAGCTTCTGACTGCTACCCAGAAATCAGAGATTTCTGGTGATGGGGCTTTGATGTGGACTCGCGGCAATCAGCCACCAGCAATAGGCCGGTGACTCTCACCGTTCAACATCCCACCATTCACACGCACGTCTACTTGTGCGTCTCCGCTCCCCGACT
>Ga0102935_1000919_pt1 | contig 10784 bp, 13 predicted proteins | sample SalPonR2_A_D2_MG_FD_78508 | JGI IMG/M metagenome (GOLD analysis project Ga0102935, IMG submission 78508) | Salt pond soil microbial communities from South San Francisco under conditions of wetland restoration - Salt Pond MetaG R2_A_D2_MG | ecosystem: Environmental > Aquatic > Marine > Intertidal... | reverse complement strand
TTCTTCGCAGAAATGACGGAGCGCCTTTTCGCTGTTGCTGTTTCCGGCGGCGTCAATATGCTTGTCTGGATCGAAGAGAGGATCATCTTGGAAGGGCGTCCGAAGTTTGTCAGCGTCGTCGTAGGCTTTCTCCGCGTTGAACGCAGTATACGGGCCCATCACGTAGACGGTGAAGTACCTGTGGGACCGTGAGGAAGTCGCACGGAAAGAACTCGCTGAGGCCGTCGACGACCCTGGGTTTGACCTCACTCACCATCTCGGAGAGCTCGTTGATGCTGGTCTCGTCGCTCGCGTAGGCGCTCCAGAGGATCAAGATGGCCGGCAAACATTCTACCAAATCACGCATATCGGTCAGCAAGAGATCACCGCTGATGTTCGGAACATTACTGGCTCTGGCCCTCAGTAATCATCAGCTCTCCGGTGGCGTGAGTGAGGACCGCTGTCTGGCTTCGGCAGCGGTTCGATCGTGGCGCTTCTCGGCCTGCCGCATTTCTTCGGGGTTGTTGTGATAGTAGGCGAGTGCCTCGTAGATCTCCGCAATATCCAGATGGTATCGCTCGGCCACCCGTTCGGGGGCGAGCCCACGTTCTTCGAAACGTGTGTGTACATCTCGGACGGTGACACGACTTCCTTCGATGTGGGGCTCGCCGTGAATTTCCGATTGCTCGGCAGAGACGATTCGATACTGCTGGGTCGCGATTAAGCGGACGCAGGCGCTCGTTCGACTTTAACCCTCGCCGAACGCAAACATGCCTATCTCTTGCAGGCGGGGCCTGACAAACTCTCAACAGCTCAAACAAAGCATGCAACGTGTAGTGCGCAGATCTACCGTTCACAATATTTTTTGTGCCCACTATTTCAGAGCTAACTATGGAATATACTCTAACGGTTAGTGGGCTTGTTTTGACAGGGGGCGGTGCGTCGCTCTACGTCGCAGGCCCGTCCGGCATGCTCGTACTTGGATTGATTCTCATGTTCGGCGGAATTGTTACTCAGTCCGGGGAGACTCAACTCGAATAGGATTTTGTACAGAATCTGACTCAGTATGTCCGTCTACCAACAAATCTTATCGATACTGCCGTTTCACGCTTGGCGTGAGGCTCAACCGTCTTGTATTCATTTCAACTTGCCAGAGGCACGCTCTACATTTCATACGCTCATTCTGGGAACTTCCTGATAGATCCAATCAATATCTGGAGGATCCAGAGGGCGTATCGACCACGGACAAATACTCTCAAAGGGTATTGAGTACCACAGTCACATTGAGTGATTCGCAAGTAGTACAGAAGGGCTGTCAGTTGGGGAGGCAGCACGAGCGGTTCCCCTCGCTTTCCTCCCCGTCCCGTCCCCATACGACCGGATCGGCAACGATTACTGCCGAACGGGGAATAGATGACTGCTCCTCAGATGAGCGATTTGAACCAGTCAAAAAGGGCAGCATGCCTGACGCGAATTGCTGGCACCGTCGCGTCCGTCGGCACGAACGAGATCACAACGTCATCCTCGATGTGGCCAGCATACTGCTCGTGGCTGTCGCCGTACCAGGTGATGGCCGTGTCGTTGGTTGAATCCCCGTACCCGTTATGGACCCTGTAGTCTGCCGGCGCTCGCATAACGAGTGTGTCTGCACCAGGATAGGGCGGGCCTTCACCACCACTGGCGAGCGGCGGCGCACCGGTCGTCTTGAACGCGTCGAACCGAACCACGCCGAGGGACTGATGCGCGACGACTGCCCGGTATCGCACCACGAGTGTCGTCTTGTTGATTCGGGTATGAAGATCACGACGCTCTTCGGCGACGATGTAGCTGACGTCCCGAACGATGGCTCTCCGAAGCGTCGCGTTCCGGAGCTGATCGGTCCCCTGAGTAAGTGAAACTCGGGCAGTGAACGTGGCAGTGCCGTTCGAATGAACTTGGACGATCATCTTCGACGTGCCACGCTCAAGATTGACCTCGTGGTCCTCGGCTGCCTGATTGAGCGCCTGCGTACAGACCCCACAAACCGGTTCGGGGGGCGCACGGGCAGTCACCGGCACCGAAGCGACACCAGTAGCACTCATGACGACGAGAGTGAGCAACAGGAGGGATGCAATCGATCGCCCCTCGTCAGAGGACAACGGTACCATGACAAGAGTACCTAAAGCCACTATCTCTAAAATGGTCCTGATCGCTACGATCGACCTTTTAGCATAGGCTCTCACCTAAGTGAGTGAAACCACGTTCAAATCGGTGCGCTTGTCAGAGGTTTGCCTGCAAGATGCAGGACGCGAATGCAGCACGTGACCCCGATTGGTCATACCCGGATGGGATCGGTCAGCAGAAGGATTACACCGTACGTTGCAGCAAAGAGTGTATCCAAGGAAATCCGGTCACAGATCTCTTCTCGCGATCGACCCTACCTAGTCTCTACACGTATCCTGAATATCGTTATATGCGTTACCAGCATTGCCATCTGATCAGCAAACGCTACAAGCGACTCAGAGGGGTCTTCCACGACGATTCCATCCGCCCGCTCGCGAAGTCCCACCGCGTCCAGTTCCGCCCGCACGGTGTCGACGAGTCCGGGCGACAGGAGATACGTGGCGTCGTCGTATTCCCTACTCGGCGACGCCGAGAGCGTATACCACGCCTCGGTGCTGGCGGACCCCGCGTCGGTCCGCTGGACCTCGTAACCGCGGTATGTCTCGCCTTCGTATCGATAGTAGGTATCGACGAACGATTCGCGCACCCACCTCGCGAGAGCGGTATCGGAAGCGACGCGACTCCCCTCAGTGTCGTCTTCGATCGCGGCGATCACGAACTCACGGTGTTCCGTGTCGAGGTCCGCGACAGGCGTCACCACCGCGTCGCTCGGCGGGGTTGCCGGCTCCGCGTTCAAGTGCATCTCGTAGTACGGACCGGCCTCGACATCGAGCTCGTAGTACCCGGTGATCGAATCGGCGTCGTCGAGATACGGAGCGTCGGGGGGCTCCACAAATCGGACTCTCCCCAGCACCCGTAGCGGCGGATTAGGCATCTCTTGGCCCGTGGAGACGCGTTTCCGAACGGTACGGTCGTGGGAGGTAACGTCCTGAAGCCAGCCGATCAAGTCGGTCGGGTAGATCGCCGTGAGACCAGTGCTCCGGAGTTCCCGTGGATCGTCGACCGGAGACAATCGGACGACCTGTGGCTCCTCGGTTGGCGTGTTGTGTTCATCCGACGCGTTCTCTGTCGGCGGTGAATCGGCCACAGTTTCGTTTTCCGTCAGGTTGCCCGAGCACCCTCCGATCCCGACCAGACTTCCACTAATCACGCTTCTGAGGTAGCTACGACGTGTTTGAGGGGGATCGGTCGGCATACCGAATTGTTGGCTTCGCATAATAAAGTGGTTAGTAATGGTTAGACGATCGTTTTACCGAATCATAAGCGTCTGTACTGACCAATTTGATCCGACTAGGTCTGGAGAATATTTCTTTGATTGTTAGCATTACCGGTACTCAATACACAAGTCAGTTCCAACGGTTGATTCAGCAAACTACGGCGCAATGGATGTAATCACTGTGCTGCATCCATCCTCTGCATCTTGCACGTCACTCGTGATAGAATACGGATAGAACGCTGAGGCCGTGCAAGATGTAGGGCGCGAATCTTGTACGCAGCGCCATTAAATGGGATCAGTAGAACCGATCAATATAGTGGTTCTATCTGCAGATGATCATGCTGTACATCCTCATTCGTTTATGAGCACGTGTCATATCTTGCTTACTGCCTGGAAAGTCGGATACTTACTTATCAATTATCTTACGTTTATACGTGTGTGGACACATCTATTCTACATGCAGAATGGATCACAAGAGCAAAAAAGTAATCGTGACACACAATCGAGTCGCCGATCGGTGCTGAAGGGATCACTCGTCGCTATTGGAATGGGTGGTAGCCTTTCGGGAGTCGCGGCTGGGAAAGGAGGAAAAGGAAAAAGAAAAGAAAAAAAGGGTGGCGGAAATGGCGGCGAAACGGGCTACGCCGGGGCTGGACCCTACGATCCAGCAGGTGAAGGAGAGTGTAGTGATGGCTACAAATCCCAGGTATTCTCGCTGTGGGCTGGCCAAGACAACTACGCGGGAACCGTCACGCTCGGCAATGATGAAGACAATATCTACGTGGCCTACGACACGAACGAGAGTGCCGACCTCAAAGAGGTCCACGTGGATATCTATTCGACGGCGGATGCGGTTCCGGATAAAAGGCCGGCACCGGGACAAGCCGGTTATAAAGCTGAAAATCTGTATTCGGATGCGTACACGGTTACTGTGCCATTTGCAGGTCTGGGCGAAACCGTGGAGTGTGGTGATGACTACTACGTCATTGCCCACACAGCGCTTGCGAGCGACGATGGCAGTGATAACGACGAAGACGCGGATTCAGATCTCTCGAACGACGGCGAAACTGCCTATGCAGGTGGGAGTAAGAGTGCGCTTGAAGACGGCAAGGGCGCTTGGTTCTACGTGGCAGAATACACCATCGTGTGCTGTCTCCACGACATCAAGGGCTCGGTCTATACTGACACGGATAGTAGCGGCTCGTTCGACGAAGACGAGAGTGGGTGGGGTGGCATTACGGTAACGCTCGAAGATGACGCCGGAAACGTTGTGGCCACCACAACTACGAATACTGACGGCACCTACACGTTCGAAGACATCCCTGGTGGCGAGGACTACTCGGTGGTTGTGGCGACCCCGGATGGCTATGTGGGAACGCAAAACTCGGGCGGCTACGAGATTACGGATCTCGATGCTGACCTAACAGGCGTCGATTTCGGTTACACCGAACAGGCAGATACCGACTTCACGTACAACGTCGAGGCCGACTACAAGCAGGAAACCGGCAACATCAAGTTCGAGTCTACCTCTAAACCTGCGCTGGGCGAGGACGGTCGTAGCGAAACAGATACATTCACATTCACCGCAGGGAGCGAGGACAGCGAGTTGACAGTCGAGACAAAGAACCAGGATACGGTGTCCGAGATGATCACGCCTGGGGAGACCGTGACAATGGGTAACGGATTCGACGTGACCTGGGACAGCATCACAGGAAACAATGATGGCACGTATACATACGAGTTCACCGTGACGAGCGACGCCGACAATACTACTGGCGCGTTGAGCTACGTGGCATTCGACACGGACGCGCCGGAAGGTAGCATTTCAGCATAGAGTCTCTCGTAGAATCGGTATCATGCCTTCCGTATCAACCGATGTTGACATCATTGGAGAAAAGTAAGTCAGATTAGTACGTCCAAGGTGTAAGAGGCTCTCTATCAGTTTAGTCATGTCTATTACCGGAAGTGAAGTCAGGGGGTTATAAAAATAATATGAGGCTGTTCAGCCCACAATCCATCCGTATCAATCCCCAGCCGTCAACCAGTTAGATGTAGCAGTTTGGGCTTCTATTGAGAACAAGCATCTCTGTTTCTTCAGGAGATTCCGATATAGCGCTCCTGGTTACTCCGATGGTTCCATAGCATACCCCAGTGATAGATGCATCCTCTACATCTTGCACTCACTCAGGATAGAATACGGATAGAACGCTGAGGCCGTGCAAGATACAGGACGCATATCAGCCGTGGGATGATTTTGAGTTCGCTCAGTACAGTCGGGATTGTAACTAAAGAGCGTGCCTGGGGATCGGTGCTGTATCGGATCAAAAGGCTTTTTTGAGTGTCTCATACCTTGTTGTCATGGGACAAGGCCCCCCTGATAATCGGTCAGATGACGTTCGGCTGATAGGGCGTGCTGTGAGAACGACGACTGGATCGAAGGGTTCCTCGCCGAGATGCCGATGGGCGTGGTCGGTTTAGTTGACGAGGGATCGCCGTATCTCGTGAATCAGTTGTTCGTTTACGACCCTGGCGAGCAGGCTATATTTCTCCATGGAGCAGCGACGGGTCGTACGCGAAGCGTCGTCGAAGGCGACGGAACCGTCGAGGCATGTCTCACAGTGAGCCGGATGGGAGAGCTCGTCCCCGCGGAAATGCCGGTTGACTTCGACGTAGAGTACGAAAGCGTTGTTGTCTTCGGTGAAATCTCTCTCGTTGCCGGAAAAATCGACAAGCGCCGAGCACTCGAATCGATCATGACGAAATTTGCGCCTCAGCTCAGCGCCGGCGACGACGACGAACCTATCGCCGACGATTCGATTGAATGAACGTCAGTATACCGAATAGATATCGAAGGTTGGAGCGCGAAACGGAACGATGCGTCGGACAACGATGCGACGTACGAGTATCAATCGGTCCAGAACGACAGGGAAAATTGAGCCGTTTGACCGTTGAGGGAGTCTCTAAAATTGAAGCAAGAGCGCAAAGGATGGGTTAGCTTTGCTTCGCCGTTAGAAGTAACTCCACCCAGTAATAGGGATGGTACTGTTCGTTAACAAGCAGCTCCGGATCTCATCCGCTGGGGTTGTGCTTCATAAACCCTCCGTATTCAGCGGACCATTCGTGGCTGGGTATTGCATCAGGGTCGCTTGTCCCGATTTGGGACGGACAGGTATCGAGAGGGCTACTCTACGGGAGTCGTTGTCGTCCCCGTCTGTTCGACGATGAAAAACAGATGACTGAACGATGACTCGGCATCGTCACTGTTGCCGTGCCAGTGTTCTTCTTCCGGCGGGAAGAGGATCAAGTCTCCCTCAGTGACCGTCTGCGTTTCCTCCCGTGTAGCCACGACGCCAGTCCCCTCAGTTACGTACAGGACCTGTATCCCCTCGTGCGTGTGGAACTTCGTGCGCTCTCCCGGCCGAAAGGTCACCTCGGATGCCCGAACGGTGGTGTCTTTGAACTCGCCGCTGAGACCTTCTCGGAGGAGCGCCGTCGAGGCTTGAACGTCGCCATCCATCTCTACGGGATCGGTCGATTGAATGCTAGTCACGTCCATGGTCTTTCAGAGGCTCCGAAAGCCAAATAGGTTCGGGCGGCGGCCCGAGCGAGACAGTCGAGGAGCGTCTCGTTGGTTTCTTTCCGGTCGATTCAGTTCAAGCATCGAGTGGGAACTCGGATAAAAAACGACGAAAATAGTGAGCGGGAGATCACCCTCTATGAGAAAGTGCCGGAAATAATTCAGGATTATATCGCTGATAAGCGACCAGCAGAAACGGATGAAGAGGGGCAAAGTCCGCTGTTAACTAAAGGTGATCAAAAAATAAGCCCATCAACACTACAGAAGATTTCTTACAAGTGAACTCGACCGTGCATGGTTGGGATAGATTGTCCGCATGATCGCGATCCAGAAGATTGTGAAGCGGCACAGAAGAACAACTCCGCCTCCAAGTGTCCTAGCAGTCGTGCTCCCCATCACATCAGAAAAGGCTATATTACCGATCAAAAAACAGAGGTGTTCCGGGGGATGCAATCGAACACCGCTGTGACGTTTCAAACCGCATTCAAGACCTCCACTATGACCTTCCTGATGACACCGAAGAGCGTGAACGCTACGAAGATGAATTTCGGAACGCAGACGAAGATCCTGATTCTGGCTACAATCACGAGTGAAAACGACTTTTCACTGCAGCAAGGCACAGAAGCAGAATCGTGTTTCCCTACGCAGTTGCCATGGACGACTGATCCGGGAGACAGGGACGCTATGCGCTGACTGCCCCTGCGACACTGCCTGTTCTACTCGTGTCTAAGTACCAACCGTGGGAAGTCAAACGTTTAGTAGCGGCTACTAAACAAATGTTCCGTGGGTCTCTTACTGAGATGGACCCCAGATGACGATGCAGCAGTCCTTCCGAGTGGGTACGAACTAATTGAATGCTTGATTAAGAGTGGCTTGCCGAGAAAGAGTTCTAAAAAAACCGACCTGACATGATATCCATAGGATGGAGCGAAGCGTCACAGAGACACTCAGCTGGAGCTGCAAGCAGCAATTCGTGCGCCCAAAGCTGGGAATTAGGTAGGTACCCACACTCGTTACCCCAGATCTGAGCTACGGATAAGCGTAGACCATTTCCATCGGTAGTTTATTCGTCGGATCGCCTTCATCGTCTCCCGGCCACTCATCAGGAAGCGTGTGAAGCGGTCCGGTTTTCGGGCTGGCAGTAAGAGCCAGCGCAAATGCGTCAATGATGTCGTCATTACCGACGTCAGAATCGAGTCCGGTCGCAGCATCACGGACATCATCGATGATCGCGTCGTCGATGGCTTCGAGTGTCTCGATCCGTTCCCAGAAGGCGGCTGCCGGTTGTCCGGTCTTCGAATACTCCGTGGCGGATTCACCGTTTAACGCCCAGAAGCAGACTTCGGGATGAGACTCACGGATCGTTCCAACAGCATCTGGCTCTGTCTCGCAGAGGAAAGAATCAAGCTCGGCGATTTTATCCGCGATACCCCACGACTGAACACCGAGACTACCATCAGTGCGCTTCTCCTGGGTCTCCTTTGCATCCTCGTAGCTCCCCTTGTGAACAGCAGCCCGCACAGGAACAGAAAACACGCTGGAGTGGCGCTTCGGACTGAGTTTCTTGCGAGCAGCGTCGTCACATGGACGCTTCGCGTTTGAGTTTTTTCGGAGACCGATTGGAATGTCGATCAATATCTGTTCTACCGCATCGCCGTGGGCCATCCACAGCTCGTGGATATCCTCATACAGATCGGTGTCTTCGTAGCTGTCCTCGTCAAACTGAACAGCGACCCACCCTGCTGGACACCCATCGACGCCGATGTACATGCGGCTCTTTTCGTGGTTCCAGCTATTGAAACTTTGAGTCGTTAGCAGAAGACAGGTGACCCCCCAAGCATTATTACTCAATACACGAATTATGAATTATATGTCGGAGACCGCCGGTGATCCCGAGCGAGCGGTCAATGGTATGCTGTCAGTCGCACAGCTGTTAGAGGAGCCACGGCTGGCGCGTCTCTACACGTTCGTTCTTCGAGAAGGCGAAGTGACAATCGATGACATCGTTGCTGAACTTGATATCCCGCGAACGACGGCGTACTCAGATGCTGGCACGCTTGTCGAACTCGAGGTACTGACCCGCGACGAAGAGCAGAAAACCCACACGTATTCAGCAGTCCCAATCGCGCTTACTGCGAATCTCGATGGGGATGAATACACGATTACGCCCACGCTTGTTGAAGCGTTCGGACGATCGCCCCAGGATCAGGACTTGAACCTCCTGATTGAGCGGCATGGCTTGGGAAAACTCGCAGCCGCCCTCACGTATGCGATACCGTATGCTGAGGGGGAGATGTCGGAACGGATCGCAGCCCGTGAACTCGACATCCAGCACCCGTTTGCAATCGCTGTGCTGCAGGCCTTGCGAGCCGTCGTCCTCGATATGAAGGCAGTTGATCCATACTTCGATGAGATCCGGGATGCCCGCGAGCACCCAACAACGGCAGGGAACTAACGAGGAAAACGATGGGTGAGCCGTTCGATCCGTATCAGGAGTCGGTGGCGTGGGTGGCAGATACAGGCCTCTTCATTGTGTGTGGCCGCCAGCAGAATAACAAGTATACTGCCCTCGAACGATTCGCCCGACAGAACGATCTCACGTTCGTCATTCCACAGCGGGTCTACGACGAACTCGGTGGTGCACCGGACCGAAGTACGCCAGGGCAGACCCCGATCAATAGTGCTATCGACGCTGGCTGGGTGACCGTTGCTGACGAAGTAGACTATACGAACAGTACAGTCTCACAGGTGATGGACGACGTCCGATCGTTCATCGCCCGTTCATCGACCCGCAACGGAGATCAGATCGAGAAAGCCGATACGGCCCTTGCAGCGGTCGCAGTCGAACTACTCGAGGGGAAAATAAATCCCCCCCACTGGTCGTTAAAACGTAACACTGCTGAGTATGTGCTTTGTTTTCAGCATATCTGAGTTACTGGATTGGAGAGACTCGCACGAATGATCTAATCGGTTGAACGACGACATGGTGCCCCAATCGTATCAAGTAGATCGCACACCCGGCAGCGATACAGCTGTCTGTCGATGGTCCTTGTCGTATCAAAACTCTTCTTGCTTCGGATTGGACCGGGATTCATGGTACTGGTTCAGGCGCTGTCGTACACGGCGCTCGCGATCGTCGCTGCGTTGGTTGGCGGCTTGATCGCCGTCTACAATCCTCCAGGTCCGCAGATGGAAAGCAACATCCAGCACTTCGCGGCCGGCGTCGTTACTGCTGCCGTCGCCGCTGAGCTGTTACCGGATGTCCACGGTCGGGCACCTCAGATCGTCGTCCTCGGGTTCGCTATCGGGGTCGCGACGATGCTGGGCATCCATCAACTGAGCAAGACAATAGAAAAACGAGGGGCTGGTGGCCAGTTCGCAGGTGCGGCTGGGCTGCTTATCACCATCGGGATCGATCTACTCATCGATGGGGTACTCATCGGCGTCACCTTCCTCGATAACCCAGACACTGGCGTTATTATCGCCGTGGCGCTGGCCATCGAAGCGCTTTTTCTCGGCGTTGCCGGCGTCGTCGCGTTGCCACGGGAGCTGGGTATGGGCCAGAAACTCGCCGTTCCGCTCGTTTTCGGACTGCTACTTGCGCTGGGGGTGACAGGTGGCGTGCTTACACTGGAAGGCGTGACCGGCGCCCCAATCGCGATTATCCTCGCGTTCGGCTCCGCTGCGTTGCTGTACCTCGTCACGGAAGAACTACTCGTAAAGGCCGGAAAAGTTCCCGAGACACCAGTGTCGACGACACTCTTTTTCATCGGCTTCCTCGCTATCTTCCTCCTCGATATGCTCCATTGACGAAATGAGTGGCCGGAGAAGTGGTTATATTAACTGAAT
>Ga0102935_1000915_pt1 | contig 10825 bp, 9 predicted proteins | sample SalPonR2_A_D2_MG_FD_78508 | JGI IMG/M metagenome (GOLD analysis project Ga0102935, IMG submission 78508) | Salt pond soil microbial communities from South San Francisco under conditions of wetland restoration - Salt Pond MetaG R2_A_D2_MG | ecosystem: Environmental > Aquatic > Marine > Intertidal... | reverse complement strand
GTATCGACGACCGGCTGGCGTCGTTCGTCGGCGGCCGCGGGCTCAACACGTCGCTCGCGTACGACCGGATCCCGTTCGACGCCGACCCGCTCGGCCCGGAGAACCGGCTCTTCCTCTCGACGGGGCCGATGCAGTACTCGACGACCTCCTACACCGGGCGGATGGCCGCCACGGGCCTCTCGCCGCTCACGAACGGGCTCTGCTCGTCGAACGCGGGAGGGTTCCTCTCGCGAAACTTCACCGGCGCGGGGTACGCCGCCGTCGAGCTCGTGGGGGCGAGCGACGAGCTGCTCGCGGTCCACGTCCGCGAGATCGGCCCGGACGGCGAGCCGGACGTGACCTTCGAGGCGGTCGACGACCTGGCGGAGACCGAGGTGTCTGCGGTCTCCGATCGGTTCGCCGAGACGCACGAGCTGGAGCCCGAACACGTCGCCTGCGTCGGGCCCGCGGGCGAGAACGAGGTCCGGTTCGCCTCGATCATGACCTCCGACACGCGGGCGTTCGGGCGCGGCGGGCTCGGCGCGGTGCTCGGCTCGAAGCGAGTGAAGGCGCTCACGTTCGCCGGCGACGTGGCCCCCGAGATCGACCTCGACTGGCCGGACGAGGCGGGGGAGGTCCATCGGGAGGCGGCCACCTCCGACTCGATCATGAAGCGGCAAGGGACGACGAGCGTGACGGAGCTCGCGAACGAGGTCGACGCGCTCCCGTCGTACTACTTCGCGGAGACCTCCTTCGAGGGCGTCGAGGGGATCTCCGGCGACCGCGTCGAGGAGAAGAAGTACAAGAAGGCCACCTGCTCGCAGTGCGCGTTCGCCTGTAAGCTCCCCACCCGCGACGAGGCGACCGGCGTCGAGACGGAGGGGCCGGAGTTTGAGACGGTGATGGCGTTCGGCTCGAACGCGGGCGTCGACGACGTGGTCGACGTGATGCGCGCCAACGAGCTGTGCGACGAGCTCGGGATGGACACCATCTCCTGTGGCGACGTCGTCTCGATGTTCTTAGAGAGCGAAGACGAGTTCGGCAACGCCGACCTCGTCCGGTCGCTCGTGGAGCAGATCGCCTACCGCGAGGGGGTCGGCGACAAGCTCGCGGAGGGCGTCCACCGCGCCCACGAGGAGTTCGGCGCGGACGACTGGACGGTGAAGGGGATGGCGTTCTCCGGTCACGACGGCCGCGCGCTGAACGGCCAGGGGCTCGCGTTCGCGACCGCGAACCGCGGCGCGGACCACATGTACGGTGAGTTCTACCCGTACGAGTACCCGCTCGTCGACCCCGACGAGGCGTTCGACCCGCAGGGGCTCGACGGGAAGCCGCCGAAGCTCGTCGCGAAGGAGAACCGCAACGCGGTCCTCGACTCCGCGGTCGTCTGTAAGTTCTCGCGGGGCACGGTGACCGACGACCGGCTCGCCGCCCTCCTCGACACCGACTACGACGACCTCCAGGCGCTCGGCGCCCGGGTCGTCGAGTTGGAGCGCGCGTTCAACAACGCCCGCGGCTTCGACCGGCGCGACGACACTCTCCCGTACGCCGACGCGATCGAGGGGTTCGACGCGGCGCTGTCGGAGTACTACGCGCTCCGCGGCTGGAACGACGACGGCACGGTGCCCGGCCACGGCGATGGGCTCGACCCGGCGAGCGCGGCGACCGCCGACGACTGACGGGCGCGCTCGGCGCGCGGTCGCCTCTCGCCCGCCTACTCGCCGCTCGCGTCGCCCGGGTCGAGGTCGACGCCGCGGAACTCGAACCGCGCGCCGCCGCCCTCGCTCTCGACGAGCGCGACCGTCCACCCGTGCGCCTCCGCGACCTCGGCGACGATCTTCAGCCCGAACCCGGTCCCCTCCGGGTCGGTCGTCATCCCCGCCTCGAACACCTCGTCGCGGCGATCCGGGTCGATCCCCGGGCCGTCGTCCGCGACGTAGAACCCGTCGCCGCCGTCGAGCGCGCCGATCGCGACCGCGACGTCGGGGCCCACGTGCTCGACCGCGTTGCCGAAGAGGTTCTCCAGCGCCTGCCGGAGGCGGCTGCGGTCCGCGGCGACGGCGGTCTCCGTCTCGACCGACAGCGTCGCCGACTCGGTGTCGACGGTGGTCCAGCACTCGGCGGCGAGGTCGGACAGGGCCACGGGCTCGGTCTCGTCGATGCCCGCGCCCTGCCGCGCCAGCGCGAGCAGGTCCTCGATGAGCGCGTCCATCCGGTCGAGCGAGCGCTTCACCGCCCCCAGCTCCGCGGCGTCTATCGACTCCTCGGCGAGCCGGTCGGTGACGATCTCGAGGTTCCCGGCGGCGACGTTGAGCGGACTGCGCAGGTCGTGGGAGACGAGGCTGGCGAACTCCTCCAACCGGTCGCGCTCGCGGGACACCTCCGCCTCGCGGCGCTTGAGCTGGCGCTCCCGCTCGATCCGGACGAGCACCATCGTCACCGTCGCCGCCCAGATGCGCGCGATCGCCAGGTCGGAGTCGTCGAAGGCCTCGGCGGTCGTGGCGCCGACGTTCAACACCCCGTAGCGGCCGAGCGGGACGACGAGTTCGCTCCGGATCGCGGCGCCGTCGCTGTACCGGTCGGGGTCGTCGCGGACGTCCGCCACGTACGTCGGCTCGCCGCTCTCGAAGACGTCCCAGGTGATGCTCGGCTCGTCGGCCGCGAACGTCGGGTGGTCCCCGACGACCGCATCGGCGCTGTCGGTCCAGACGACCGGTTCCAGGGCGTCGCCGTCCTCGTCGTGGAGCCAGATCCCGGCGATCGGGTGGCCCAAAACGTCCTCGACGTACGACACCGCCGCCTCGGCGGCCGCCCGTTTGTCGGTCGTCTTCAGCAGCTCCCGGGTCGCCTCGTGGAGGGATTCGAGCGTCTCCGTGCGGCGCTGGAGCGCCAGCCGCCGCGTCCGCTCGTTCGAGACGTCTATCGCCGTGACGACCGCGTACGGCTCGCCGTCGAGCTCGAACGGCCCGACGCTGACCCGGACCGGCACGAGGACGTCGTCGCCGCGGCGCACGGCCAGCTCGAACCCGTCCGCCAGCGACCGCGCCTCGCCGGCCCGCGTCGTCTCGATCAGTGCCGCGACGTCGTGTCGGAGCTCGGACTCCCCCGCGTTCCCCGGTTCGTCGGTTCGGTCGACTTCCTCGTCGTCCCTGCCCTCGCCGTCGTCGCCCTCACCGCCGCCGTTCTCTCCGTTCTCGCCGCCCTCGAAGGGCGCCATCGACGGGGCGTTCCCCCAGTCCAGCTCGGTCGGGTCTTCGAACACCTCGTCGATCGGCCGGCCCGCGAGCTCCGCCGGGTCGAGGCCGAACACCGACTCGACGCTCGGGGTCCCGGCGTGGACGACGCCGTCGCCGTCGACGACCAGCGTCGGGTCCGGCGTCGCGTCGATCGCCCTCGGGAAGCGGTTCATGATCACTCCTCCGTCGGCTCGTGGACGTGACCGCACTCGGGGCACCGGACCTCCTCGCCGCGGAGGTCCGCGGAGGAGGCCCGCACGTCGCGCATCACCTCGCTGATCTTGTCTTCGGCCTCCAGCTCGTCGGCGACCGCGAGGTCCACGCCCTCGACCTCCAGGAGGAACTTCGCGACCTCCGTCACCTCGTACATCATCTCGTCCAAGTCCTCGGCGGTGAAGAACCCGGACATTGCGCCGTAGAGGAACGTCGCCCCCGCCTTCGTCACCTTCTCCTCGAAGGAGTAGCGCGCTTGGTTGACCGCCTGCGGCGTGTACGTGTCCGTCATGAAGGGGACGAGCTCGGGGAGGTTCTCGCCGATCTTCGTCATCTCGACGCCGGTCTCGGTGCGGAAGTCGGCGCAGAGCCGCGCGATCGCCCACTCGCGGGCCGTGATGTACGTCCGGTCGCGGAGGAACTCGTTGACGCGCTCGTAGCGCGCCCCGTCCATCTTCTGGAACCGCTCGTACTTTCGGACGTCCCGGGGGACGCCTTCGTCGGTCGCGGACCGGTCCTCCTCGTCGGTCGCGGTCTGGTCTGGATCGGTCACAGACCGGTCCGCGTCGCTCGCGTCCGGATCCGCGGTCGACGGCTCCTCGGTCGCTTCGTCACTCCGGGGGGCGTCAGCCGGTTCGTCCCCGTCCGGTCCGCCCTCCTCGGGCGGCGTTCGGTCCCCGGCGGGGTCGTCCGATCCGCCGGGCGAGTCGGCCGGCGGATCGGTCTGATCGCTCATACGTCTGAAACTCCACGGGCGAACAAAAGGCTTGTCGGTGGCCGCCCGCTCGGAGATCCACTTTTGTATCGTCGCGTGGAGGGGTGGCACATGAAGGTGCTCTGCGGGATCGGCGGCAGCGACGACTCGTTCCGCGCGCTCGACCGAACGGTCGAGCGGGCGGCGGTCGCGAACGACGACCTGACGATCGCCGTCGTGGACAACGACGACTCGTCGGTCGCCCCGGACGCGGTCGCCGACCGCGCCGAGGCGGCCGTCGACGACGCGGGGATCGACGCCGAGGTACGACGCGTCGAGGGCGACCCCGGCAGCCGACTGGTGGAGATCGCCGAGACGGAGGCGTTCGAGGAGATCGTCCTCGGCGGCGGACACACGAGCCCGATGGGGAAGATCACGATCGGGCCGATCGCGGAGTTCGTCCTGTTGAACGCGAAGACGTCGGTCACGCTGGTCAGATGAGCGACCGACGCTACCCTGACGCGGTGGCGGACGAGTTCCCGCCGCCGCCGACCGCGTTCACCGACCGCGAGGACCGCGAGATCGAGATCCGCCCGTATGAGGGGACGGAGGCCGACCACGAGACGCTCGTGGAGATGTACGACACCTTCGACCCGGCCGACCGCGCGCAGGGTATCCCGCCCGGCGGCGAGAAGCGCATCCGCGAGTGGCTCGACGCGATCCTCGCCGACGACTGCTACAACGTGATCGCCTGGTGCGGCGGCGACGCGGCCGGCCACGCGACGCTCGTCCCCGACGGCGACGCCTACGAGCTGGCGATCTTCGTCCACCAGGAGTACCAGCGCGCCGGGGTCGGGACGCACCTCATCCGCGGCCTGCTCGGCCACGGGCAGGCGAACGGAGTCCGGAAGGTGTGGCTCACCGTCGAGCGGTGGAACCGCGCCGCCGTCTCCCTGTACAAGAAGATCGGCTTCGAGACCTCCGACGCGGAGAGCTTCGAACTGGAGATGGGGCTCCGACTTCGCGCCGACGACGGGGCGACGGAGGAGTCCGCCGCGGCCGACGGCGACGAGTAGGGTTGGCCGGAATCTTCAAGCCTTTACGGACGGCCCGCGACCGCTTCGGTATGAGTCACCGAATTCTGCTGTTGGGGGCCCCCGGAGCCGGGAAGGGCACGCAGAGCGCGAAGCTGGCCGACGAGTACGGCGTCGAGCACGTCACGACGGGCGACGCGCTCCGCGCGAACAAGGAGATGGAGACGGAGTTCGGGACGCCGAAGTCGTTCATGGACGCCGGCGAACTGGTCCCCGACCCGGTCGTCAACGAGATCGTCGAGGCCGCGCTCGACGACGCCGACGGGTTCGTGCTGGACGGCTACCCGCGCAACCTCGAGCAGGCGGAGTTCCTCTCTTCGATTACGGACCTCGACGCCGTGATCCTCCTCGACGTCGACGAGGAGGTGCTCGTCGACCGGCTCACCGGCCGCCGGGTCTGCGACGACTGCGGCGCGAACTTCCACGTCGACTTCCAGCCGCCCGAAGAGCCCGGGGTCTGCGACGAGTGCGGCGGCGAACTGGTCCAGCGGGAGGACGACACCGAGGAGACGGCCCGCGAGCGCCTCGAGGTGTTCTACGAGAACACCGAGCCCGTGGTCGACCACTTCCGCGACGAGGGCGTGCTCGTCGAGGTAGACGGCGAGGCGACCCCGGACGAGGTCTTCGACCGGATCCGCGACGTCGTCGAGAACTGATCCGCGCCGTCGCCGCGAACTGATCGGCGTCGCCGCCGCGGATCGATCCGCGCCGTCGCCGAGCGACGATCCTACAAGGTTCTTAACCGTCGACCGCTAACCGACCGCTAATGAGTAAAGTCGAACGGCGAGTCCGCTCGCTCGTCCGGGAGGACGGCGAGATGCGGGACGCCATCCAAGTGGTCCTCGACAACGCCAGCGGCGGCGAGGTGCGCTGGGTCGACGTCCGCGACCAGATCACCAGCGGGCAGTGGGGCCGGCTCATCGAGAAGGAGGTCCTCGTCGACGGCGACGAGGGGTTCGCGCTGGCCGACCGCGACGAGATCGAGGCCGGGATGGAGGACGACTCGGGCGGCAGCGACGTGGAGACGCCGGAGACGACCACCTGGTCGAAGTGGGACAAGCTCGCCGGCGTGGCGACGCTCGGCGCGTTCGTCGGCTACGCGGTCAGCCCGGTCCGGAACGCCATCGCCGGCGGGATCGACGTCGTCCTCGGCCCCCTCCTGAACGTCGTCCCCTTCTACGTGGTGATCATGGTCATCGCGCTCGGCACGGGGCTGTACTCGACGCTCCTGCGCGCCGGGCTCATGGACATGGAGAAGATGGGCGCGTACCAGGAGCGGATGAAGGACATCCAGGAGCGCCGGAAGGCGGCGGAGGAGCGCGACGACGACGAGGCGCTCGACGAGATCCAGGAGGAGCAGATGGAGGCGATGGGCGACCAGCTCGGCATGTTCAAAGAGCAGTTCCGCCCGATGGTGTGGATCATGTTCCTCACCATCCCGGCGTTCCTCTGGATGTTCTGGGTGATCGGCTACCGCGGCTCGGACGCCGCGTATCCGGCCGTCGCCGCCCAGGAGCTCGTCGTTCCGCTCGCGGGCACCGTCACGTGGGACACGGGGATCGTCGGCCCGATCCAGATGTGGATCCTCTGGTACTTCCTCTGCTCGATGGCGTTCACCCAGCTCGTCCAGAAGAGCCTCAACATCGAGATGTCGCCGTCCGCCTCGTAGGCGACGCGGCGCCCCTCGACCACTCCTGCCTCTCTCACTCCCGCTCCGCGAGGAACGCCGCCGCCTCGTCGCGCGACGGCAGCGACCCCATGCCGCCCACCGACCGGACCGACAGCGCGGCGGTCGCGTTGCCGAACGCGACCGCGTCGCGGAGCGGCTCCCCCTCGCGGTCGGCTCCGGATCCCTCGGCGAGCCGCGAGAGCAGCCCCGCCGTGAACGCGTCGCCCGCCCCGGTCGCGTCGACGGCCGCCACCGAGAACCCGCCGTGCCGGACCGTCGCGGGCCCCCACGGCGCGTCGTCGGTCCCGACCGCGAGCGCGCCGTCGCTCCCCAGCGTGACCACGGCGGTGTGTGGGCCGAGCGCGAGCAGGTCGTGCGCCAGCTCTTCCCCCTCGTTCGTCGACAGCCCGGCCGCCGCGACGTCTTCGTCGCTACACAGCACGACGTCGCTCTCGGCGACCGCCTCGCGGACCGCGGCCGACGCCGACTCCGTCGCGTCGTCCGGGACGAGGTCGGGCCGGTAGTTCACGTCGAACGAGACCGGGCAGCCGGCGGCGGCCGCCGCCGCGAGGAGCTCGCGGGTGGCCGCCCGCCCCCGCGGGTGCGTCAGCGCCACGCCGCCGAGGTGGACCCACGGCGGCGCGCCCGTCCCCGCCGGTGACGCCGCGTCGTCGGCGCCCCGCAGCGCCTCGGTCGGCACCGCCTCCGGGTCGAACCCGAACGTCGCCTCGCGGGGGCCGTAGAAGGCGAACCGCGGCCCGTCTTCGCCGGGCGGCGACACCACCGCGAGCGTCGTCTTCCCCGCGACGCGCTCGACGTGGGTCTCTGGAATCCCCTCGTCCGCGAGCGTCTCGGCGAGGAACGCGCCGAACGCGTCGTCGCCGAGGCGCGTCCAGAACGCGGGCGGCGAGCCGAGCCGGGCGAGCCCGACCGCGACGTTGGCGGGCGCGCCGCCGGGGCGGTGAGCGTACCCGTCCACCTCGCCCGGCGTCTCGCCGGGGGCGGGCACGAAGTCGACGAGCGTCTCGCCGGCCACGAGGACGTCGGCCATCGGCCTACTCGGCCGCTTCGGCCTCGTCGGCGTCGCGCTCCTCGGCCGCGACCTCCTCGGCGACGGCCTCGAACGCCGCGAGGATGACGCGCTGACACGCCTGTCCCTCGGTGCTCCAGTGGTGGGCGTAGTCCAGCATGTCGTCGTAGATGTCGGGCTTACAGCCCGCCGCCTGCGGGTGCCCGCCGCCGTTCACGCGCCCGGCGACCTCGTGGGCGTGCCGGAAGTCGTCGGAGCCGCGGATCGAGGCCGACCCCGCTGGCTTGACGATCACGGCGGCGTCCGCGCCCGCCTCGCGGAGCCGCTCCGCGACCTCGTTCTGCGAGCAGCGGCCGTAGGTGACCGCGACGCGCCAGTCGCCGACCTCGTGGGTGACCGCGCGGTCGACCGCGAGGTCGATGCGCGCCTCCTTCTCGACCCGTCGCTCCGAGACGAACGACCGAACCGCCTCGGGGAGGTCGACGCCGTACGCGCCGACGACGGCGGCGTACTCCTCGGCGCCCGCCCAGTAGGAGTAGTCGGCGAGGTCGTCCGAGCGGGGGTCCTCCTTGAGCCAGAGGTCGTGGTCGCGCGTGACCGCGGCGAGCTCGGCCCAGCGGTCGTCGAACTCACGACCCAGCGAGCGGAGCGTCACGTCGGCGGTGCACTCCTCGTCCGACTCGCCGACGACGAGGTCGACGCCGGCCTCGCGGACCGCGCTCGCGGTCTCGTCGTCCCACTGGTGGTGGTCGAACCAGCGGATCGCGTCGGTCGAGTCCGCCAGCTCTTCGAGCGGCTCCGCGATCCACTCGTAGTCGTCGGGACAGAGGTCGCAGACGAACAGGTCGATGCCGTCGTCGGCGTGCGCGGCGACGCGTTCGAGCGCGGTGTCGATCGAGTACGGGCCCGCGGAGAGCAGCCCGACCGAGGACTGCGCGTGGGCGTCCTCGAGCGGATCCTCGTCGTCCGCCACGTCGCCCGCGGTCTCGGCCGCCTCGTCCCCCTCGCGCTCGTCATCCAGCCGGGCCGCGATGGCGTCCTCGAAGGGCGCGACGTCGAGGGCGGCGTCGTACGCCTCGCGGATCATCGCGGCGCAGGCGAGGCCGTCGGCGTCGCCGTCGGCGATCACGACCGCCTCGCTCCCCTCGATCGTCTCCTGCGCTCGCCGCTCCGCGCGCTCGTCGTCCAGCGAGTCCGGGTAGAAGAATCCCTTCCCCGGCAGCTTCGTGTACCGCGATCGGGGGGCGTCCCCCGTCTCGATGAGGTCGTCGTCCATACCGTCGTGCCGGGCGGCAGCCGGAAAACTCCGCCGCTCTCGCGGGCGCTCAGATCGTCGTCCGCCGCGGGTCCTCCTCGGTCAGCTGCCGCACCGTCAACACCGGGACCGGGCAGGTCCGGACGACGCGCTCCGCGACGGAGCCGATGAGGAAGCGGTTCTCGCCGTGGCGGCCGCGGGTGCCCATCGCGACGAGGTCGGCGTCGACCGACCGCGCGTAGGCGTCGATCTCCGAGGCCGGCCGCCCCTCGCGGACCTCGATCGTCACGTCGAGGTCGTCGTCGCGGTCGTGCGCCGCGCCGGACACGCGGTCGAGGGCGTCGCGTCCCTCGTCGTCGAGGGCGTCGCGGAGGTCGTCGCGGACCGTGTCGGGCGACGACTCCACCTCGCCGGCGTCGACGACGTACACCGCGTGGACCTCGGCGTCGAACCGCGCCGCCACGTCGACCGCGACCGAGACGGCCCGCTGAACGCTGTCGGAGCCGTCGGTCGCGACCACGATGGTATCGAACATGGCCGGTCGTTCGCCGCAACGACACCTAAAACCCGGCGGTCGGCGAAGGGGACCGGGCGGCGGGGGACCGGCGCTCGCCGAGCGGCCGACCGGCCTACGCCAAGAAGACGTGGCGCGGGCGGTCGGCGAGCACGTCGCGGCCCCACTGGACGGTCTCGGAGAACTCGTCGGAGCGGAAAAAGCCCATCGCGTCCTCCTTCGCGTTCCACTGGCTGGCGATGAACATGTCGTTCTCGTCTTCGGTGTTCACCATCAGGTCCGTCTCGACGTGGCCGTCCATCTCGGCGAGCAGGTCGCCGACGTCGTCGAAGGTCTCGACGAACTCCGTCTGGTAGTCTGGCTTGACGGTGTAGAACATGCCCATCGTGCCGAAGCCGGACTCCTCGCCGGCGCGGGCGACGATGTCCGGCAGCTCCGAGAGGAAGCCGCCCGCGGTCTCGGCCGCCGACGCCGTGTCCCAGATGGAGACGACTGCGGCGCGGTCGGTGTGGCGCCCCTCGTACACGGCGGTCTTGACGTGGGTGCCGTAGTGGTCGAAGTTGCCGCGGAGCCCCTCGACCTCGTCGAACAGCTCGCCCACGTCGGCCTCGCTGTACAGCACCGTGGCGTACACGTCCTCGCCGTGGGGCTTCCCGGCGTAGATGTCGAGGTCGGCGAGCTCGCCGCGGATCTCCTCGTCCGAGGCCCCGTCGCCGGCCTCTTCGTCGCCGTGGGGGTGGTCGCCCTCGCTGCCGCCGTCCTCGCCGTGGGGGTGGTCGCCGTGGGCGGAGCCGCCGCCAGCGCCCGAGCGCTCGTGGCCCTCGTCGCGGCCGTGGCCGTCGTCGCCGTGGTGACCGCCCTCACCGCGGCCGCTCTCCTCCCCGTGGGGGTGCCCGGCGCTGTCCCGCTCCGTGACGCGGCCGGTCGGGACCGTCTCGCCCGCGAGGAAGGCGTCGAGGTCGCGCGGCGGGAACCGGCGGCCGACGTAGAAGTCGCCGAACTCGCCGTAGCGCGAGGAGGCCGGGTCGAACCGCATCTCGTAGACGATGTCCTTGATGTCGGTCGGGTCCGCGCCGAACAGCGTGACGCCCCACTCGTGGTCGTCGAAGCCGACGGAGGAGGCGATCACCTGCTTGATCTT
>Ga0102935_1000914_pt1 | contig 10840 bp, 11 predicted proteins | sample SalPonR2_A_D2_MG_FD_78508 | JGI IMG/M metagenome (GOLD analysis project Ga0102935, IMG submission 78508) | Salt pond soil microbial communities from South San Francisco under conditions of wetland restoration - Salt Pond MetaG R2_A_D2_MG | ecosystem: Environmental > Aquatic > Marine > Intertidal... | reverse complement strand
TGATCCCCCGGCGCTGGTAGGGGGTCATGTTGATTATCTCGGTGACGTCGCCCTGCATCACGACGTTGTACCCCTCGGGCGTGACGCCGGCGGTCGCGAGCAGGTCCTGCACGTCGGACAGGTTCACCGACCGCCCGTTGAGGTAGTAGTACGAGTAGTAGTTGTCCTCGGTCTCCTTGACGCGGCGCTTGATCGTGATCTCGGACACGTCACCGACGTTCTCCGTACCGGCCGCGGAGACGACCTGCGACCGGTCGAGCGTCCCGTCCTCGTTCGAGAGCACGACCGTCACCGAGGCCTCGTTCGGCCCGCCGGCGTCCTCGCCGCCGTCGTGACCGGGGTTGTATATCAGGTCGGTGAGCTTCTTCGCTCTGATCCCGCGGGTACGTGCCAGCCCGAGCGCGAAGAGGACCCCGTCGATGATGTTCGACTTGCCGGAGCCGTTCGGCCCCGTGACGACGGTGAAGTCGTCGTAGAAGGGTATCCTCGTCGTACGCCCGAAGCTCTTGAATCCGTCCAGAACGACTTCCGTAATGTGCATGTGGCGCGGGGATCCGGAGTCGAATTACGCGACGATGATGTCGCTGTCCGACTCTTCGTCGTCGCCCGCTGCCTCCGACTCGCCGGTGTCCGCGTCCGGCGTCGTCGCCTCCCGTTCGGGGACGACCATCTCGTCGCCGTCGCCGCCGTTCTCGGCGTCGGCGCTTTCGCCGGTCCGCTCGACGACCTCGACGTGATCGTCGGAGTGCGTCCGCCGCTCGCCGCCCGCCGCGTCGGTCGGTTCGGCCGGCTCGGCCGGTTCGGCCGACTCCCCTTCGGTCGCCGGCTCGCCCGCGGCGGCCGTCACCGACACCTCCTGCGCGTCCTCCACCTGTCGGACGCGCTCTTTCATTTCGACCAGCTCTTCCGTGAGCCCGTTGACCGCCGCCTGCAGCTCCGCGACCTGACGTTCGAGGTCCTCGACCCGGTTACTCATATACACACGTATGCCCACGCGGGCCGTATAAATCTGCGTCAGACACATGTGTGACCAATTCGCATGATCCGACCGCGATCGGCGGGTTCGGGCGCTCGTTTCCGGCGGGTGAAACGTCGCGCCGCCGTCCGCCGAAATCCGGGGGAAGATACTTGTATTACGGTGGATATGTAGGTCGTATGAGTAAGATCACCTTCCGGGCCGCCGACGACCTCGTCGACCGGCTGGAAGCGTGTGACGCCTCCAAGAGCGAGGTGATGCGGGAGGCGCTCCGCACGTACCTCGCCGACGAGGCGGAGTCGGCGGCCGCCGACGGGGAAGGGGCCGCCGACGCGACGGTCGACGCGGCGCTGGCCGACCGCGTCGACGACCTGATCGCCGACCGGCTCGACGACGCGCTGGACGCGCGTCTCGGTGGCCGATCCCGTCCGTCCGACGCGGCGTATGCGCCCGCGAGTCCGGCGGAAGTCAACGTGAACGTCTCTCTCGACGCGCCTGAGGCCGATCCCGCGGACGCGAGCCTCACGCGTGAGACGGCGACGGACGCCGATCCCGAGAGTCGTAAGACGCCGGCGGACGCCCCCGTCGACGAAAGCGCCTGCGGCGGCTGCGGCGAGACCGTCCCCGGCGAGCACGTGTACTGCCCGAACTGCGGCGAGAAGCAGTCTCACCGGGCGTTCTGCGAGTGCGGCGACGAGCTCCGGACCGACTGGGCGTTCTGCCCCGGCTGCGGCCGTCGCACCCCGGCCGCGGACGTCTTGAACGACAGATAATGCGTCCTTAACGGCGCTACTACTCGTGTTCGACAAACCCGGCGTTCTGTCTTACGACCGCCGGTAGTTTTATAAATGTAGCCTCGGTGATTACAACTGCGTAAGACGGTCGTCTTACAGCGTCCGGCCGCGACGGGGGTGTCCCGTCGAAAACAAGGCCGGTCGTTGTAAGACACACGCGTCGCGTGCCGCCGTCTTACCGGGGGAATACCAATGGAGCGTGTGACACTACGAATCCCGAAACAGCAGATTGACGAGGTCGAACAGATGGTCGAGACGGGTGAGTTCCCGAACCGGAGCGAGGCGATCCGGTCGGCCGTCCGCGACATGTTGAACGAACAGGACGGCGAGCGCGACGAGCGCGGCCGCAACCGCAACTGGGCGAAGGTGTAAACAGATGCAAGATCTCGTTCAGGACGCCCTCGACAACGCGGAAGCGGAGCAGCGTGACATGGATTCCGTCGACATGGACGACGACGAGTTCGGGGACCCCCGAATCGTCATCGTCGGCGCCGGCGGCGCCGGGAACAACACGATCAACCGGCTGTACAACATCGGCGTCGACGGCGCCGACACCGTCGCGATCAACACGGACAAACAGCACCTCAAGATGGTCGAGGCCGACACCAAGATCCTCGTGGGCAAGTCGCTCACGCAGGGGCTCGGCGCCGGCGGCGACCCCAAGATGGGCGAGCGGGCGACCGAGATGGCCCAGGGGACGATCAAAGAGGTGCTCGGCGACGCCGACCTCGTCTTCGTTACCGCCGGGATGGGCGGCGGCACCGGTACCGGCGCGGCGCCGGTCGTCTCGAAGATCGCCAAAGACCAGGGCGCCATCGTCGTCGGGATGGTCTCGACGCCGTTCAACGTCGAGCGCGCCCGCACGGTGAAAGCCGAGGAGGGACTGGAGTCGCTCCGGAACGAGGCCGACTCGATCATCGTCCTCGACAACAACCGCCTGCTGGATTACGTGCCGAACCTGCCGATCGGCAAGGCGTTCTCCGTGATGGACCAGATCATCGCGGAGACGGTGAAGGGGATCTCGGAGACGATCACCCAGCCGAGCCTGATCAACCTGGACTACGCCGACATGTCCACCATCATGAATCAGGGCGGCGTCGCGGTGATGCTCGTCGGCGAGACCCAGGACAAGAACAAGACCCAGGAAGTGGTGAACGACGCGATGAACCACCCGCTCTTGGACGTCGACTACCGCGGCGCCTCCGGCGGGCTCGTCCACATCACGGGCGGCCCGGACCTCACGCTGAAAGAGGCCGAGGGTATCGCGAACAACATCACCGAGCGCTTGGAGGCGAGCGCGAACGTGATCTGGGGCGCCCGCATCCAGGACGAGTACAAGGGGAAGGTCCGCGTCATGGCCATCATGACGGGCGTCCAGAGCGCGCAGGTGCTCGGCCCCTCCACGCAGAAGCAGGCCGACAGGTCCCGTGCCGCAGTCAACGGCGACGACCTCGAAGACTCCCGCTCCCGCGCGGCCGAGGCGAACGGCACCGCCGGCGCGGCGGCCTCCGGCGGCGCCGACCGCGGCGCCTGGGAGTCCGACGGCGGCACCGAGCCGCCCGAGCGGAACAACGGCCTCGACGTCATCCGGTAGGCGGCCGGTCGACGAGACCGCCACCGGCAGAGCATTCGTTCCGACTTTTTCGAATCCGGCCTCGCCCGCCGGCGCGAGGACTTAACATCGACCGGTTCCTGCGGATCCACGTGCCACGCTATCAGCCGACTCGACGCCCGGACCGCGCCACGGGCGCCGCCCGGGGCCGGACCGGGCCAGCCATCCGATGACCGACGCCGCCCTCTACTTCACGGCCCCCGAGACCGTGGAGGTCCGAGAGACCACGGTCGGCCCGCCGGACGACGACGAACTGCTCGTCGACACCCGTGCGTCGGCGATAAGCGCCGGGACGGAGCTGCTCGTCTACCGCGACCAGACCCCGGACGACCTCCCCGCCGACGAGACGCTCGACGCGCTCGACGGCGACCTCTCGTACCCCCTCCGCTACGGGTACGCCGCGAGCGGCGTCGTCCGCGCGGTCGGCGACGACGTGGACCGCGACTGGGTCGGTCGGTCGGTGTTCGCGTTCGCCCCGCACCAGACGCGCTTCCGCGTCTCGCCCGACTCGGTCGTCGCGCTCCCGCCGGAGACGACGGCGGCCGCCGGCTCGCTGCTCCCGTCGGTCGAGACCGCGACGAACGTCGTCCTCGACGCCGCGCCACGGCTCGGAGAGCGAGTCGTGGTGTTCGGCGCCGGCGTGATCGGCCTCTGCGTCACCCGACTGCTGGCCGCGTTTCCGCTGGAATCGCTCGTCGTGGTCGACCCGATCGAGCGCCGACGGGCGCTCGCCGCGGAGCTCGGGGCCGACCGCACGACGACGCCCGCCGAGGTCGGCGCTTCCGCCGCGGGCGACGCCGTCGGCGGCTTCGACCTCGCGGTCGAGCTCTCGGGACAGCCGAGCGCGCTCGACGACGCGATCGGCGTGGTCGGCTACGACGCGCGGATCGTCGTCGGGTCGTGGTACGGGACCAAGCGCGAGCCGATCGACCTCGGCGGGCGGTTCCACCGCGACCGCATCGACATCGTCTCCAGTCAGGTGTCGACGATCAGCCCGGCGCTGCGCGGTCGTTGGGACCGCGACCGGCGGATGGGCGCGGCGCTCGACCGCCTCAACTGGATCCCCGCCGACGAGCTGATAACCCACCGGATCCCCTTCGACCGCGCGCCGGAGGCGTACGAACTGCTCGACTCGGCGGCCGCCACGCCGATCCAAGTCATCCTGGAGTACCCGTGAGTCCCCCCGCGGTCAGCGACGCGGAAGCCGCCCGCTGACGAAGAGGTAATCCCGCGTGAACACCGCCAGCGACGGGGCGAGCACGAGGGGCGCGAGCGTCCAGACGACGTCCGTCGGCACCGGCGGGACGAGCGCCGCCGTCACGAAGACCATCTGGACGCCCGCGAGGTAGCGCCCGAGGTCGCTGTCGGGGAGGTCGCCGACGGGGAGCCCGCGGACGCGCCGCTGCCACACGGCCCCGCGGAAGACGTAGCGCGCCGCGGAGAGCGCGAGGTACCAGACCGGGAGCAGCCCCCACGACACCGCCACCAGCGGCGCGGCGACGAACCCGAACGTGTCGAACGCCATGTCGAGCCGACGGCCGATGTCCGTCTCCTGACCGACCGTCCGGGCGACCGTTCCGTCCAGGCTGTCGAGGGCGACGCCGAACCCGTAACACAGCGCCGGAACCCACGCGAGCGGCGTCGACGGCGGGACGACGACGAACGCGGCGACGACCGCGTACAGGGCGCCCCGCGCGAGCGTGACCGCGTTCGCCAGCCCGAACAGCCGCCGCCAGAAGGGGCTTCCCAGCCGCCCGGCGTCGAGTTGAAACCCGACGTACCAGAGCTGTCCGGCCCAGACGGCGCCGGCGACGACGGCCGGGGAGACCCCCCACCGCCACGTCGCGTCCGCGGGGAACAGCCGGAACAGGAGGGCGACGAGCGCGGTCGCGGCGAGGAGCGGGAGCCCGACGCCGACCCCGACGCGCACGGACCGTCGCCGGGGGGTCTCGGTCATCCGCCCGCCGCCTCCAGCCGCCGCTCGGCCGCGACGACGTTTACGGCCCGCCGTCGTCTCGCCCGTCTCGCCTGAAAAATCGCGTTTGCGACCCGAGACGACCCGGTTACGGCCCGATTTCGACCGTTTACGCTCGTGTCGCTGTCGCCGACGGCGCGCTCGCGCCGCGGTCCGGGGATCCGAGTCCGCACGGTTACCGGCGCAGGAGGACGATGAGCACGGCGATCAACACGACCTGCGCGACCTTGTCGACGGCGCCGAGCGTTCCCACGTCGGCCGGAAACGACTTCGTCCCGCCCGCGAAGTTGAGGGCGTACCACAGGACGATCTGGACGAGCGTGAAGGGGATTCCGACGGCGTACACCGTGCGCCGGCGGTAGTCGAGCAGCACCAACACGACCGCTCCGACGAAGCCGAGTCCGGCGAGGAGGAAGCTGATCCGCAGCGGCAACGGGAGTCCCCCAACGCCGAGGCGGATGTGGACCGCGGCGGTGACCAACGCGGCGACGATGCCGACCCAATGGAGGGCGTTGAGCGATCCGATGTCGACCGCGGGCTGTGTTTCAGACGTTGCCATACCGCATAATCGCGCTTCCATCACATAGAAATACCGCCCGAACGGCCCGCCCGGTCGCCCCCGGCGGCCGGCCTATCGCTCGAAGTCGGGGTCGCGGAGCGCGTCGATCCGCGACTGCTCGTCGGCCGACAGCCGCACGCCCCCGGCGGCCAGGTTCGCGACGACGTGCGACTCGGCCGTGCTGGCGGGGATCGGAACGACCCCGCGGCCGGCGTTCCACGCGACGACGACCTCGGCGGGCGAGAGCCCGCGGTCCGCGCCGATCGAGCGCAGAACCGGCTCGTCGAGGAGGCCGGGCGCCGACAGCGGCGAGTGCGCCACGACGCGGATCCCGCGCTCGTGGCAGAAATCGACGAGATCGTCTCGCGGGCGATAGGGGTGCCGTTCCACCTGCACGAGCGCCGGCTCGACGGAGCCCGTCTCCAGCACCGTCTCCAGTTGCGCCCGCGAGACGTTGCAGATCCCGAGCGTCCGCGCCCACCCTCGCTCGCGGACGGCCTCCAGGTTCCGCCAGGCCGTCGCGAGCGACACGTCGGCCGTCGCGGGCTCGCCGCCCTCGTCCTCGGGGAACGTGAGCGCCTCCTGTCGGGCGACCGGCTCCTCGGCGAGCCGGTTCAGCTCGCCGCGGTGTTCGAGCGCCGACGGCCAGTGGAGCGCGTAGCAGTCGAACGCGTCGATCCCGAGCTCCTCGCGGCTCCCCGCGCAGGCGGCGAGCAGGTGCTCGCGCCGGTGGTTGGTGCGCCACGCCTTCCCGAGCAGGAACACGCGCTCGCGGTCCGGCGCGCCCGGCGCGTCGAGCAGTTCGCCGATCCGGTGTTCGTTGCCGTACAGCTCCGCGGAGTCGAGCAGGCGGTAGCCGGCGTCGAGCGCGGTCGCGACCGAATCGGCGCGCTCGACGTACTCCCCGTCGCGGTAGCGCGAGCAGCCGAAGCCGACGGCGGGGAGCCGGATCGCGCTCGGACCGGCTCGGGTCGCCTCCCCGTCGGCCGCGTCGCCGCCGTCCGACACCGCCGGTCTGACGACCGGCGCCGGCGGCGGGTCGGCGGTCGCCCCGTAGCCGTCGACGGCGACCGGCCCGCCCTCCTCCGCGGCCGTCTCGATGGCGTTACAGACGGCGACGACGTGCGCGCCGCGTCGCCCGCCCGCTCGCGACGGCGAGCCGGCCTCGACCGTCGCGGCGAGGCGCTCGACGGCGTCGACGTACTCGTACGGCTCCGTCGGGGCGTCCGGCGGCGCGCTCGCGTACTCCCGGCCGACGCGGCCGAACCGGACGTGATCGCGCTCCGTGTCCATCGCGCCGGTGCCTTTCAGGTACAGCGAGCCGTCGTCGCCGTGGAGCTCCAACCCGTAGAACTCGCGGCTCCGGTGGGGCGCGTAGAAGCTCGCGGTCAGCCTGACGGTCGGCCCCGACGCGAACGCCAGCGTCGCCTCGACGTGGCTGGGCGTCGACGGGCGCCGCTCCTCGCGCTCGGGCCACACGTCGAGCGCGTCGGCCACGCGGACGCGCTCGACCGGGCCGAACCACGACACCAGCAGCGCCAGCGGGTACACCGCGCCGTCGTACAGCGGGCCGATCTCAAGGAACGAGTCGGGCCGGTCGTGCCAGTCGGTCACCCGGCCGACGTGCGCGTGGGCGTACCCGAGCCCGACCGGACCGAGCCGCCCGTCGGCGAGGAGCCGGCCCGCGCGACGCTGGGAGGGCGCCCGCGGCGTCCCGGGCGCGCAGCCGAGCGCGAGGTCCCGCTCGCGGGCGAGCGCCAGCAGGTCCCCAGCCTCGTCGGCGTCGAGCGCGAGCGGCTTCTGCGAGTAGACGTGGCGGTCGGCCTCGAGGGCGATCCGCGTCACCGGCGCGTGCGCGGCGTGGCTCGTCAGGTTCACCACGAGGGGCGCGTCGACGCGCTCCAGCGCCGTCTCTAGGTCGGCGAACGACGGGCAGTCGTGGGCCGCCGCGAGCGACGCGGCGCGGTCCGCGTCGAGGTCGACGACGCCGGCGAGCGACAGCGAACTCCCAGACAGCCCGGCGGCGTACTCCGGCGCGATCGACCCCGCCCCGACGAACAGACAGTTCACGCTCGTACCGCGTCGGCGAGACGTATAGGTGTCCCGACGCCGGAGCGGTTTTGTCGCCGCGCGCCAACCGTCAGTCGTGACGGAGCCGGGAATGAGCCGCCTCGGGACCGCCTACCTCCGCGGACTGCAGGCGATCGGTCGGCGGCTGAACTACGGGACGAACGTCTTCGACCGCGAGTGGGACGTCCTCGTCGTCCTCGACGCCTGTCGAGCCGACCTGTTGCGGTCGGTCGCGCCGGAGTTCGACTTCCTCGGCGGCGTCGAGACGGTCCGATCGGTCGGGAGCTCCTCCTCCGAGTGGCTGGAGAACACCTTCCTCGGGCACCCCGAGACGCCGCGGACGGTCATGGTGACGGGCAACACGTGGACCGACCGCTACCTCGACGCGGACGCCTTCGCCGCGCTCGACGAGGTGTGGAAGTACGCGTGGGACGATACCGTCGGCACGGTGCCGGCACGCGCGGTCACCGACCGCGCCGTCGCGACTGCTCGCGAGCGCGACCCGGACCGGCTCGTCGTCCACTACATGCAGCCGCATCACCCGTTCGTCCCCGACCCCCTCGACGGCGACGACGGGATCGCTCGGACCGGCACCCACAGCAACGAGGGGAACCCGTGGGTCCTGCTCCGGCGCGGCGAGGTCTCGGTCGAGCGCGTCTGGCGCGCCTACGAGGCGAACCTCCGACACGTCCTCCCGGAGGTCGCCGCGCTCGCCGACAACGTCGACGGCCGCGTCGCGGTCACGGCCGACCACGGCAACTGCTTCGGCGAGTGGGGGTTGTACGGCCACCCGATGCACACGCCGGTTCCCGCCCTCCTCGCGGTCCCGTGGGCCGAGGCGACCGGCGTCGACCGCGGCACCCGCGAGCCCGCGCTCGAGCCACCGGAGTCGCTCCCGGTGAGCCGGGTGTACGGCGAGACGGACGAGCGGGAGCGACTCGAAGCGCTCGGCTACCTGTAGCGACCGACGCCTCCGCCTCGCCCCTCGCCGCCGCCCTTCGGATTTAGGTGCGTCGCGTCCGTGTCTCGGAGCATGTACGCGACGACGGTCCTGACGGACTTCGTGGCCCAGCACTACCTCACGGTGCCCGACCCCGGCCCCGAGGGCGTGCCGCACTCGCACCACTTCGAAGTGGAACTGACCTTCCGCGGCCCGGCGCTGAACGAGTACGACTACCTCGTCGACATCGACGACGCCGAGGCGGCGCTCGCCGACCTCGCCGACCGCTACCGCGACGCCCTGCTCAACGACCTGCCCGAGTTCGAGGGCGACAACCCCAGCGTCGAGCGCTTCGCGAGAGTGATCTTCGACCGGGTGACGGACGCGGTGACCGACGAGACCGTCGCCGAACTGGCCGTGACCGTCTGGGAGGACGAGACGGCCGCCGCGACCTACGACGCGCCGGTATGAGGGTCGGCCTCACGCTGTACGGGAGCCTCGACGAGCAGTCCGGCGGCTTCCGCTACGACCGGAAGCTCGTCGAGGGGCTCCGCCGGGCCGGCGACACCGTCGAAGTCGTCGAGCTCCCGTGGCGGGCGTACCCGCGCGGACTGCTCGACAGCGCGCTCCCGCGGTTCCGCGAGCGCCTCCGCGTCGACGTCGACGTGATGCTCCAAGACGAACTGGCGCACCCCTCGCTCGTCGGGCACAACCGCGACCTGCCGTACCCGGTCGTCGGGGTCGTCCACCACCTCCGCGCGAGCGAGGGCCGGCGGCTCACCCCGCTGTACCGCGCCGTCGAGCGCCGGTACCTCGCGACCCTCGACGGCGTCGTCTGCAACAGCGCGGCGACCCGCGACGCCGTCGCCGCCCTCGGCGTCGACCCCGCCGCGAGCGTCGTCGCCCCGCCCGCCGGCGACCGGTTCGACCCGCGGATCGACGACGAGGCGATCGCGAGCCGGGCCGCGTCGCTCTCGCGGAGCGACGCGGGCGAGGGTGCGACCGACGGTCCGACCGCCGACGGCGACACCGAGCCCGCGCCCCTCCGAGTCGCGTTCGTCGGGAACCTCGCGCCGCGGAAGGGCCTCGACACGCTCGTCGAGGGCGTCGCCCGCGCCGACGCCGCCGTCGACCTCACCGTGGTCGGCCGGGCGGTCGACGAGGACCACGTCGCCGACGTGCGGCGACTGGTTCGGGAACGCGGGCTCGGCGACCGCATTCGCTTCGCCGGTCGGCTGTCTGACGCCGAGCTGGGCGACGTCCTCCGCGCGAGCCACGTCCTCGCGGTCCCCTCCCGGTACGAGGGGTTCGGGATCGTCTACCTCGAGGGGATGAGCTTCGGGCTCCCGGCCGTCGCCTCCCGAGCGGGCGGCGCGGTCGAGACGGTCGCGGACGGCGAGACGGGCGTCCTCGCGGACCCGGACGACCCCGACGCCGTCGCCCGCGCGCTCGACGGGTTCGCGGCCGACCCCGACCGGCTCGTCGAGATGGGCCGCGCGGCGCGGCGCCGGTACGAGCGTCACCCGGAGTGGCCCGAGTCGACGGCCCGGGTTCGACGGCTCCTCGCCGACGTCGCGGGGACGTCCGACGCCGTCGACCCGGAGGTGGCGACGTGACGGGGGACGGGCCCCCGGCGGGCGGCGAACCCGCCGACGCCATCGCCGCGGACACCGCCGCCTTCCGGCGTTACCTCCGCGCGAAGCGGACCGTCGACGACCGGGCGCTCGACCGACGGCTCGTCGGCGTCCTCCGAGAGCGCCTCGCCGACCGCGCCGCCGGCGCCGAGGGGCCGCTCCGCGTCCTCGAGGTCGGCGCCGGAATCGGCACGATGGTCGCCCGGCTGATCGACTGGGAGGTCCTCCCGCCGGGCGAGACGCGGTACGTCGCCGTCGACCTCGACGCGGGGGCGCTCGC
>Ga0102935_1000913_pt1 | contig 10844 bp, 12 predicted proteins | sample SalPonR2_A_D2_MG_FD_78508 | JGI IMG/M metagenome (GOLD analysis project Ga0102935, IMG submission 78508) | Salt pond soil microbial communities from South San Francisco under conditions of wetland restoration - Salt Pond MetaG R2_A_D2_MG | ecosystem: Environmental > Aquatic > Marine > Intertidal... | reverse complement strand
TCGCAATGGTGGTGCCTGCGCCGGCCGACGGTGGAGAAGGTGCTTGGCTTCATCGACCGCCGGCGCGACGTGCTGCGGTTCTTCCGCACCACCTGGATCCCCGACGAGAGCTTCTTTCAGACGCTCGTGCGCCATCTGGTGCCGGAGGGCGAAATCCTCAACCGCACGCCGACCTTCCTGATGTTCTCGGATTACGGAATGCCGGTGACCTTCTACAACGACCATTACGACCTCCTGGTCAGCCAGGACTATCTCTTCGCGCGCAAGATCAGCTCCGAGGCGTTGCAGTTGAAGGACCGGCTCGGCGCGCTCTTCGCCGACGATGCGGCCGAAATCACCATTTCCGGCGAGGGCCGGCGGCTCTACGACTTCCTGACCGGGCAGGGCCGGATCGGCCAGCGCTTCGCGCCCCGGTTCTGGGAGCGCGACGCCACCATCGGGCGCGAGCGCGAACTGATGATCGTCGCCTGCAAGAAATGGCACGTCGCCCGTAGGCTCCTCGACAAGATATCGTTTCATTCGAACGTTCCGGCGCTGGAATACATCTTCGACGAGGACGGCCCCAACCTGCCCGACCTCGGCGGCATCGAGGAGAGCCTCGGCAAGCGCGCGCGCCACCGAAGGGCGCTGATGCGGATGCTGTTCGACTATTTCGAGACCGACCGGATGATCGTCTGCCTCGACCCCGCGAACCTCGACCTCGTGAAGGACTTCTACGAGGACCGCTCGACGACCCGGCTTCTCGAGATCGAATGCACGTTTTCGGCCGCCTATCTCGTCGGCCACGCCCGCCGCGTCGGGCTTGCCGGCGAGGCGACGCCCGAGGAGACGCTCGCCCGGCTGCTGCCGACGATCCGCAACGACGTCATTCTCGAAAGCGACAGGCTGCGCGACGAGCGGTTTCCGGGTTACTTCCGGATGCGCGAGCGGGCGGACACCGAGGAGAACGCCGCGGCCCTCGCGGGCTTTCTGGCGTTGAAGCCGGAGATCGCACGTGACATCGCGGCGACGCCGCACCTGTTTGCAGATTGAGGAGCATCATGGCCTACGATTACGATGACGAGAATATCTTCGCGAAGATCCTGCGCGGCGAAATTCCGAACGACACCGTGGCCGAGACCGAACACACGCTCGTTTTCCGGGACATCCGCCCCCAGGCGCCGGTGCACATGCTGGTGATCCCGAAGGGCAAATACGTCACATATGACGATTTCGCCGCCAACGCCCCGGCGGAGGAACTCGTCGACTTTCACCGCACGCTGGCGAAGGTCTGCGACGAGGCCGGGGTTTCGCCGGCGGCCGGCGGTGCGGGTTACCGCGCGATTGCCAATGCCGGGGAGCATGCGCATCAGGAGGTGCCGCATTTTCACGTCCACATCATGGCCGGCCGCCCGCTGGGGCCGCTCCTGGCGACATGAACCCGCCGCTTGCCGCATCGGCTGGCGCGGATAAGATGCACCCGACCCCAGAGAGGACGCACCCCTTGGCCGATATTCCCCCCGTGCCCGAAACCGAAATCGTGAGCCAGTGGCGTGTCGCCTGCGACGGCGGCGAGGGCGCGCTCGGCCACCCCCGCGTCTGGCTGTCGGTCGACCGCGACACGGGCTTCGTCGAATGCGGCTATTGCGACAAGCGCTTCGTCCACGAGAGTTTCGTGGAGAAGGGCTGAGGCCGCGGCGATTTCCGGCGGTCCGGCGGACAGATTCCTGTTCGGAAATCCAGCAGGTCGGGGTATCCTCGCCGCGATTTGGGAGGTTCGATGAGTTCAGTTGTCCAAGCCGCCGCCGTTGCCGTCCTCGCCATGGGGACTGGAGCGGCTACCGTTTCGGTGATGAACGAGGATATTCCCGATCTCGCCGTGCCCGACGTGGCCTGGGAACCGGGTGCGGCGCTTGACGGCAAGGTGTTCCACACCGTCGACACGGTCTCCGAGACCGGGGAGGTGCTCGACGACGAATTGCATTTCCGCGACGGTCGTTTCCAGTCGGCCATGTGCCAGACATACTGCGATTTCGGCTGGTCGGAATACCGCACATGGGAGGAGGACGGCGTCGTCCATTTCACCACGCTGGCGATCTGCCCCGAAGCCCCCCACACCGTCGTCTGGTACGGCACGGTAATCGGCGACGAAGTGGAATTCGCGGGCACCTGGACGACCCGGCGCTGGTACTGGACGCGGCAACTCAACGTCACCGGCGCGGGTTCGACGACACCGCCCGCCGCGCCTGCGCCGTCGGGGTGAGCGGGCGCCCGGTCGCGTCTCCGTCGCTGTCGCCCCTCGGGCTGGCGCTGCGGATATCGGTCTTTCTCGCGGTGATCCTCGCCGCAACCTGGGGCGCACACCTGCTGAAAGAGGCGCTGAACCTCGACATCATGCCCGAAAACGAACAGCGGGTGCACCGCGCCCTGATGTTCGGGATGCTCGCTTACGTCGGGCTTCTCGCATTGCCGTTCGTGCCGGGCGCGGAAATCGGGCTCGCCCTTCTGACCGCTTTCGGAGCCGCCATCGCGCCGCTCGTCTATGTTGCGACGGTGCTGGCGATGATGCTGTCCTACACCGTGGGCCGGGTATTGCCGATCATGGCTGTCGCCAGCGTGCTGGCCACGCTTCGGATGCGCCGCGCGGCCGATCTCGTGACCCGCGCCGCGCCGCTTTCGCCAGACGACCGCCTCGCTCTTCTGCTCGAGGGCGCGCCGCCGCGCACGGTCGGGCTGGCGCTGCGCCACCGCTACCTCGCGCTGGCGCTCGCGGTGAACCTTCCCGGCAACGCGGTGATCGGCGGCGGGGGAGGCATAGCGCTGATCGCCGGGCTGTCGGGCATCTTCGCGCCGCTGCCGATGTTCCTGACGCTGGCACTGGCGGTTTCTCCCGTGCCCGTCGCTGTGCTCCTTCTCGGCGCCTGACCTTCGGCAGCCGCCCGCCCCGCCGGCGTCAGTTCTTCGTCGGGCAGGTGCTGATGCCGAGCACGGAATACACGGGGCAGACCCCGACGAGCCCGGTGACGAGCGGCACCACCCCGATCAGGCCCCACGGCGTCTGCGGCCCGACGAAGACGAGCGACAGCAGGACGAGACCGAGGACGACCCGCAGCACGCGGTCGACGTTGCTTTCGTTTCTGGACATCTTCTTGTTCCTTTCCATGAACATTCGATGGCCCGTCATAGACCGCCGGCGCAACCCGGGGCGGTGACAGAGTCACCGCGTGTCTGCGGCAATTCGCGCCAGTTCCTCGTCGTCGAGGATCGCGACGCCGTCGGCGAGTTGCCGGACGAGACCGCGTCGCGCGAAGTCGCCGAGGCGGCGCGAGACATAGGCCCGTCCGGAGGCGGTTTCGGACGCGAGGTCGGAATGGGTCGCGGAAACCTTGCCGCCGGCGTCGGCCAGCCGGAGGAGCGCTTTCGAAAGCCGCGCATCGAACCCGGTCAGCGCGATGTCTTCGACAAGGTGCTGGTATTCGACGAAGCGGGCAGCGACCGAGGTCATGATCCGGTCGCGAAATGGGCCGTCCTCGGCCAGCCTGCGCCGAAAATCCCCCGCGGGCACGAGTTCGCCCTCGAGTTCGGTTTCGGCGAGGCCGTCCGCGCCGTAGAGTTCGTCGGAGACGAGGCAGGAGAAGGTCTGCAGACAGACATCGCCCGGATGCACCCGGTAGAGCACGACCTCGCGCCCGCTGGGGCCGGTCAGGGTGACGCGGATCGTCCCGCGCGAAAGCAGGATGAAGCCCGGGCATTCCTGTCCCGGGCGGAAGATCACCTTGCCCTTGGGTGCTGAAAACTGGCGAATCATGCGGTTGCCCCGGATGGCGGTGCTGGTCTTGACAGGAGATGCCAGCGGGGCGGGCCGATCAAGGGCCCCGATCGCCCCGCGGTATTTGCCCGGGCGCAGACCGTCTGTGCGCGGCTGCTGCGTTGATCGCAGGGGCGGGCCGGCGCATATCGGTCCGACAACTCACGCGAGGAGCGCGACCCATGACCTTCCGCCCCGTCACCGCGACGACCACCGCCCGACCCACGATGGAGGGCGCGGGCGTGCATCTGCACCGGGTCTTCGGCTTCGGCGACCCCAACGAGAGCGACCCGTTCCTTTTGCTCGACGATTTCCGCAACGACCGGCCGGAGGATTTCGTCAAGGGTTTCCCCTGGCACCCCCACCGGGGCATCGAGACGATCACCTATGTGCTCGAGGGCGAGGTGGAGCATGGCGACAGCCTCGGCAACGCCGGCACCCTGGGCCCCGGCTCGGTGCAATGGATGACGGCGGGCTCGGGCATTCTCCACCAGGAGATGCCGAAGGGGAACGCCAGGGGCCAGATGCACGGCTTCCAGCTCTGGGCGAACCTGCCGTCCTCGCTGAAGATGACCGGGCCGCGCTACCAGGACGTTTCGGGAGCCGACATTCCGGTGGAGACCGATGACGACGGAACGCGGGTGAAGATCATCACCGGCGGCTTCTGGGGCAAGCGCGGTCCGGTCGACGGGATTGCGGCCGACCCGCTCTATCTCGACGTGTCGGTTCCGCCGAACACGCGGCGCACGCTGAAGGTCGACACCTACGCGAACACCTTCGCCTATGTCTTCGCCGGGGCCGCCCGGTTCCGCGATGCCTCCGACCCCGTCGGTGTGCGGGTGGAGAAGGAGGTCGCGGGGCAGGAGGTGAACCTCCGCGACATGTCGGGCAACCGCACGCTGGTGCGCTTCGGCACCGGCGACGAGATCGTCGTCGAGACCGGCGAGGAGGGCGCGCGCTTTCTTCTCGTCTCGGGTCAACCCATCGAGGAACCGGTGGCCTGGCACGGGCCGATCGTGATGAACACCCGCGAGGAGCTCATGCAGGCGGTGCGAGAACTCAACAACGGGACGTTCATCAGGGCCGCGCACTGAATTCGCCCCATTCTCGACACAAAGCCCTGCATTGTGCCGCGCAACGAATGGAGGGTGCTCATGTCGGACCTGGCATCGCTTGAACTGCACAGGAAATGGGGCTTCTGGGCCGTGGTCGCCGGGGCGGCAGGGCTCGTTGCGGTCTTCTACCAGATCGCGGCACCCATGGCGGAGCCCGCCCCCTCGATCGGCACCCAGATCGGTGAAATCGCGGGCGACATGCGGCGCGCGGCGTGGGATTCGTTTCTCGGCCGAGAGACGGCGGCCCCCCAGCCGGTTTCCGCTGAAAACAAGATGATGGCCTATCTGATCTTCATCGGCCCGGCGCTGGGCTGCATTGCCTTGTTGCTTGCGCTGATTTCGGGCGTGCGCGGCGAGAACTGGCGCTTTCCGGTCTATGGCGCGAGCCTCGGTATCGCAGCCATCACGGTCCAGTTCCTCTGGCTGGTGGCGGCGCTGATAGTCGGCGCCATACTTCTGGTGGCGATCATCGAGAACATCGGCGATATTTTCGGCGGCACCTTCGGCGGCTAGCCTTGCGCTTTACGGCGCACCGGGTGCGGGATACCTCTCTTCGGGGCGCGCACTCGGAGGGGCTGGCATGGCATTCGGCAAGGGACATCACCTCAGCCTGATCGACGGATCGGCCTTCATCTTCCGCGCCTACCACGCGCTGCCGCCGCTCACGCGGAAGTCGGACGGGCTGCCGGTGGGGGCGGTGGCAGGCTTCGTCAACATGCTCTGGAAGACGGTGGAGGACGCCAAGGGCCCGGATGCGCCGACCCATGCGGCGGTGGTCTTCGACAAGGGCGCCCACACCTTCCGCAACGATCTTTACGACCTCTACAAGGCGAACCGCGACGAGATGCCCGAGGACCTGCGCCCGCAGATCCCGCTGACCCGCGATGCAACGCGGGCCTTCAACATCGCCTGCCTCGAGGAGGAGGGGTTCGAGGCCGACGACATCATAGCCACCCTCGCCTGCAAGGCCCGCGAGGCGGGCGGGCGGGTGACGATCGTGTCGTCGGACAAGGACCTCATGCAGCTCGTCGGCGACGGGATCGAGATGTTCGACGCGATGAAGAACCGCCGGATCGACGCGGAAGGTGTGGCGGAAAAGTTCGGCGTCGGACCCGACCGCGTGGTCGACGTGCAGGCGCTTGCGGGCGACAGCACCGACAACGTGCCGGGCGCGCCGGGCATCGGAGTGAAGACCGCGGCGCTGCTGATCAACGAATTCGGCTCGCTCGAGGAGCTTCTGGACCGGGCCGAAGAGATCAGGCAGCCGAAGCGGCGCGAGACGCTGATCGGGCACCGGGCGCAGATCGAGCTGTCGAAGCGGCTGGTGCAGCTCGATTGCGACATGGAGTTGCCCTACGGGCTCGACGACCTCGAGGTAAAAGACCCCGACGCCGACACGCTTCTGGGATTTCTGACCTCGATGGAGTTCCGCACCACGACCAAACGCGTGGCCGAGGCGCTGGGCGTCGAGGCGCCTGTGATCGAGGCGGCGGAGCAGTCGCCGCTCGAGGCCCCGCCGGTCGTGCCGATGGACGAGGCGGTGTATTCCGCCGTGACCGATCTGGAGGCGCTCGAGGCCTGGATCGCCAAGGCTCACGCCCGCGGCTGGGTGGCGGTCGACACCGAGACGACGGGATTGAACGACATGACCGCCGACCTCGTCGGCGTCTGTCTCGCCGTGAAGCCCGGCGAGGCCGCCTACGTCCCGCTCGCGCACAAGGCGGAGGCGGGCGAAGGGCTTTTCGGGTCGGACGCGCTGGCCGAGGGCCAGATCGGCCTCGCCGAGGCGCTGGCGCTCCTCAAGCCCCTGCTCGAGGACGCCTCGGTTCTGAAGGTCATGCAGAACGCCAAGTACGACGTGAAGATCTTCGCGCGCTACGGTATCGACGTCGCCCCGATCGACGACACGATGCTGATGAGCTACGCGATGCACGCCGGCATCCACACCCACGGGATGGACGTGCTGGCCGAGCGCTACCTCGGGCACGCCTGCATTCCGATCAAGACGCTCATCGGCAGCGGCAAGTCCCAGATCACCTTCGACAAGGTGCCGGTCGAGGATGCGGTGAAATACGCCGCCGAGGATGCCGACGTCACCCTGCGCCTCTGGCAGACGTTCAAGCCGCAGTTGCACGTCAACCGGGTGACGACGGTCTACGAGACCCTCGAACGCCCGCTCGTGCCCGTCTTGGCGGCGATGGAGCGGGCGGGCATCAAGGTCGACCGCGACACGCTTTCGCGCATGTCGAACGCGTTTTCGCAGAAGATGGCGGGGCTCGAGGCCGAGATCTACGAGCTTGCCGGCGAGACCTTCAATGTCGGCTCGCCCGCGCAGCTCGGAGAAATTCTTTTCGACAGGATGAGCCTGCCCGGCGGCAAGAAGGGCAAGACCGGGAAATACGGCACGCCGGCGGACGTGCTCGAGGACCTCGCCACCGAGCACGACCTGCCGCGCCGCATTCTCGACTGGCGCCAGCTTCAGAAGCTGAAATCCACCTATACCGACGCGCTGCAGGATCACATCAACCCCGAAACCGGGCGGGTGCATACCTGTTACTCCATCGCGGGGGCGACCACGGGCCGGCTCGCCTCGACCGACCCGAACCTCCAGAACATCCCGGTGCGCTCGGAAGAGGGGCGGCGCATTCGCGAAGCCTTCGTGGCACCGGAGGGGCGGGTGCTCGTCTCGCTCGACTATTCCCAGATCGAGCTTCGGATCCTCGCGCATATTGCCGAAATCGACGCGCTGAAGGCGGCGTTCCGCGAGGGCCAGGACATTCACGCCGCAACCGCGTCGGAAATGTTCAACGTTCCGATGGAGGAGATGACGCCCGAGATCCGCCGGCAGGCCAAGGCGATCAACTTCGGGGTGATATACGGCATTTCCGGCTGGGGGCTGGCGCGGAACCTGCGCATTCCGCGCGAGGCGGCGCAGGGCTTCATCGACCGGTATTTCGAACGGTTCCCGGGCATCCGCGCCTACATGGACGCGACGGTGGCCTTCGCGAAGGAGCATGGCCGGGTCGAGACGCTGTTCGGACGCAAGATCAACACGCCGGAGATCAACGCCAAGGGGCCTGGGGCGGGGTTCGCGAAGCGCGCGGCGATCAACGCCCCGATCCAGGGCACGGCGGCCGACATCATCCGCCGCGCGATGGTGCGGATGCCGGCGGCGATTGGAGGCATGGACGCGAAGATGCTCCTTCAGGTCCACGACGAACTGGTCTTCGAGGTGGGCGAGAACGCGGTGGACGACCTCGTCGCGGCCGCGCGGGAGGTCATGGAAAGTGCGGCAGCCCCGGCGGTGAAGCTGAGCGTGCCGCTCGTCGTCGATGCCGGACGGGGGGCGAACTGGGCCGAGGCGCATTGAGCGGCGCAGGACGCGACCGCACTTCCGCCTCCGCCCGCCGGCCAGATCGACGGGAACGCGCGGAAAGCGCGTAACCATGCCCCGGCCCTGCGCGGGAAACTCCGATTGTTCCCGGTAAAGGCCTGTCAGGATTCCCGCTTCACCCAGCGCATCACGACCCTTGTCACGACCGGGCGGAACACGACCAGTGCCGGGAAGGCCACCGCCCAGGCGAAAATCCAGGAGACCATCCAGATGCTCATGAAGCCGGGGATCATGCCGAGCGCGCGCCAGGTGGCGAGACCCGAGACGAGAAACGACATCGCTCCCGAGACGAAGAAGGCGATGACGACGGGGGCGAGACGGGCGGGAATCATTCGGTTTGAAGCTCCTCTGCGGGGATCACGGGAAAGAAGACACCGCCCGAGCGCAATCCGAACCAGTCGGTGCCCCCGACGCTCTCGGTCTCGCCGAGATCGACGAGGCGGTAGAAACTCTTGCGGTCGATGAGCGCCTCGAGCCCGGCGCGGATGTGGATGTAGGGCGAGGGTTCGCCGGTCTCGGGGTCGCGCACCACGCGAATCGGGTTTTCGTCGCCCGCCACCGCCCGGTCGCCGACATTGGTCTCGAAGGTGAGTATCCGGTCGGCGCCCTCGCCGTCGGCCTCGAAGTCCACCGCGACGAAGGGCGCGTCCTCCACGGTGATCCCCACCTTCTCGACGGGTGTGACGAGGTAGTATTCGCCATTCTCGACCTTAAGTATCGTCGAGAAGAGTCGTACCAGTTCCTTACGGCCGATCGGCGTACCCTGGTAGAACCAGGTGCCGTCGCGGGCGATATGCATGTCGAGGTCGCCACAGAATGGCGGGTTCCAGAGATGGATCGGCGGCAAACCGCCCGTTCGTGCGGCAGCGGCACTCGCGGCCAGGCCCTCGGCTGTCGGTTTCACGATCATTTGTCGCGTCTCTGGTTTTGCCATTTGTGCGCTCCGGGATAGTTCGACAGGATGAGACATAGACCACGGCCAGGGAGAAACCCAATGAGCGACGACACACTGGTGGCGGAAATCGAGGCTCTTGGGAGCAAGCTCGCAGACGCGAAATCCTCGATCACCCGACGCTTCGTCGGGCAGGAGCGGGTCGTCGACCTCGTGATGTCTGCGATTCTCTGCGGCGGCCACGGCCTGCTCATCGGCCTGCCGGGCCTCGGCAAGACCCGGCTTGTCGGCACGCTGTCGACGGTGCTGGGGCTCGACGAGGCCCGGGTGCAGTTCACTCCCGACCTCATGCCGGCGGACATTCTGGGTTCGGAAGTGCTCGAAACGGGCGCGGACGGCTCGCGGACCTTCAAGTTCATCGAAGGACCGATCTTCTGCCAGCTCCTGATGGCCGACGAGATCAACCGCGCCTCGCCCCGCACGCAATCGGCGCTTCTGCAGGCGATGCAGGAGAAGTCCGTTACCATCGCCGGTCAGCCCCACGACCTGCCGAAGCCGTTTCACGTGCTCGCCACGCAGAACCCGATCGAGCAGGAGGGCACCTATCCCCTGCCAGAAGCCCAGCTCGACCGGTTCCTCGTTCAGATCGACGTGCCCTATCCCGACCGCGACACCGAGCGCGACATCCTGCTCACCACCACGGGTCTTACCGAGGACGAAAGCCACGCGGTGTTCACCGCCGACGAACTCATGGCCGCACAGAAGATCGTGCGGCGGATGCCGGTGGGCGAAGCCATCGTCGAGACGATCCTCGACCTCGTGCGCTCCTGCCGGCCGGACGATCCGACCGCCCCGGAGACGGTGCGCGAGAACGTCGGCTGGGGGCCGGGGCCCCGAGCTGCCCAGTCGCTCATGCTGACGGTCCGCGCCAAGGCGCTGCTCGAGGGCCGGCTCGTGCCTTCGGTGGAAGATGTCGTGGACATGGCCGCCCCGGTGCTGTCGCACCGCATGGCGCTCACCTTCGCCGCGCGGGCGCGGGGTGTGGCGCTTTCCGACGTCATCGCAGAAGTCACCGACAGGACGACGCGCGTCGAGGCGGCTGCATGAGCCATCCCGCTCGTCTTCGTCAGGGCGCCGAGGAACTCGCGCAGCCGTTTCCGCCGCTTCTCGCGGCGGCCGAGCACCTGGCATCGAGCGTGCTCCTGGGCGAGCACGGGCGGCGGCGCGCGGGCATGGGCGACGAATTCTGGCAATACCGCGCCTCGATGCCCGGCGACGAGCGGCGGATGATCGACTGGCGGCGTTCGGCGCGGTCCGATGCCGAATTCGTTCGCGAGAAGGAATGGCAGGCGGCGCAATCTGTGATGATCTGGGTCGACCCCGCGCGTTCGATGGGTTTCGCCTCCGCCAAGCATCCCGAAAAGGGGCATGTCGCCCGCATTCTGGCACTCGCGGCCTCGGTGCTTCTTATCCGCGCGGGCGAACGGGTGGGGCTGACAAGCCTCGCCGCCCCGCCCCGCACGGGACAACTCCAGCTTCTGCGCCTCGCAGCGGCCCTCGCCGAGAACAGCGAGGAAGAATACGGCGCGCCCGAGCTCAGGGGCATTCTCCACCATTCCCGCGCGATCTTCGTCTCGGATTTCCTCGGTGATCTCG
>Ga0102935_1000912_pt1 | contig 10847 bp, 10 predicted proteins | sample SalPonR2_A_D2_MG_FD_78508 | JGI IMG/M metagenome (GOLD analysis project Ga0102935, IMG submission 78508) | Salt pond soil microbial communities from South San Francisco under conditions of wetland restoration - Salt Pond MetaG R2_A_D2_MG | ecosystem: Environmental > Aquatic > Marine > Intertidal... | reverse complement strand
TAATATGTCCAAGACACACACGCGACGCGAGACAGAGCGCCGATCGGCAGTCAATCCCTACGCACGCCAGGAGAGACAGCTCGTCTTCTTCGACGGGCAGACCGCTGACGCCGGAACGATAGCGAACGGCGGCATACGAGAACAGACCCTCGGCGCGCTCGAACGACTCCGAGCGGTCGCCGAAGAACAGCGGATCGGCACCCGCAATCTGGTGCGGACGACGGTGTACCTGACCGAGACGAGTCAGGCGGAGGCGGTCGACGCCGCGTTCGAGTCGTTCTTCGACGAGCGACGACCGGCGCGCACAGTCGTCGGTGCGGACACGCTGCCGGACGGCGCTGCAGTCGTGATCCAGGCGACGGGAGTTGACAGCTGAGATAGGCTCACGGTCGAACGGACAGATCAGAAGCGATCGGCTTCAGTGAAGCCGTCATCGGATGTTACGTTCTGACTGGCTCCGGTCTGTACAGGTGCGAACTACCGCTGAGATGGGACGAGACCGACGTGGTCATTCAGGCGATTTCATCGTCAGTCCAACGGAACGATACGCCCGATACAGACGGAGTATCCATGCCCACGCGATACCGGACAGGAGTAAGAGAACCAGTATCTGGCCGAGGGACTCGGTCACCGTGTCCGTCAGTAGTTGAGCGGCGAGAATCGCTGGGTAGAGAGCCAAAAACAGGGCGAGAACCAATCCGACACCTTTCAGATAGACGAACGGATTCTGTTCCACTGGTCCCTGTTACTCCAAGGCCAAATAAGGGTTTTCGGCCGGGTGTCGCACGGCCACCAACTACGATTGCTCGGACGAGAACCCGTCTGAGGGGCTCTCGACAGAGCCGAGCGATCCGTTTTGCCGACCGCCTCACCACTCGGACGGGACGTTCTCGCTTTCGCGTGTCGAAGAGATGACCGGGGCGGCCACGCGCCGTCGCGGCTCAGTCGTGTGAGGGGCCGTGCGCGGCGTGGTCGTGGTCGTGGTCATGTGCGTCGTCCTCGCTCGATCCGTCGTGGTCGTGGCCGTCGGAGTCGCCATCGTCCGATCCTGTCTCGCCGAGCACCTCCGCGCCCTCGCCGTCGATCATGTCCATATTCTTCAGGTTGTCCCGCTCCTCGAAGTCCTCGACGGCCGCCATCACGTCCGCTTGGGTGATCGTCATCCGGTCTTCGGTGAGCGCGCCGAGGACGGCCTCACGCAGCACCATCCGGAGGTCCGAGCCGGTGAGCCCGCCGGTCCGGTCTGCCACCTCCTCGGGGTCGAAGTCGGCGATCTGCATCTCTTTCGTCACCACCCGGAGGATGTCGGCGCGCATGTCGCGATCGGGCTTCGGGAAGTTGACGATCTCGTCGAAGCGACGCCACGCGGCCGCGTCGAGCTGATCCGGGTGGTTCGTCGCGCCGATCAACAGGACCTCGTCGCGGATCAGAGACACCTCGTCGATCGACTTGAGCAGGGTGTTGACCGCGCGTTTCAGCGCAGCGTGCTCGTCCGAACGCCGGGTCTTCGCGACCGAGTCGAACTCGTCGATAAAGAGGATACACGGCGAGAGCCGCTTTGCCACCTCGAACGTCTTTTCGACGTTTTTGGCCGTCTCGCCGAGGTACTGGCTCGTGATCATCGAGAGCTTGACCTCGACGAACGGGAGCCCGAGTTCGTGTGCGAGCGCACGCGAGATCGTCGTCTTCCCCGTTCCAGGAGGACCGACGAAAAGCAGCTTGCCGATCTCGCGGAGCCCGATGCTCGCGAGGTACTCGCGGTGTTCGATCGCCTTCACGATCTTCTGGATCTCTCCCTCCTGGTCGCCCGTGAGCACGAGGTCGTCGAGCGTCGTCTCGATCTCCTCCGGCGCGCGGACGTTGACCAGATCGAGCATCTCGGCGTCGTCCTCCTCGTCGAAGTACTCGTCGAGCAGGGCGTCGATCCAGACGCGGTCGGCCTGCACCGGACGCACGTTGTCTCGCGACTCCTCGTGCGTCACGGGCGCGTCGAGGTCGTCCGCGTCGTCGAGGGCGGCGACGATCGTCGGGTTGGCTCCGATGCGATCCTCGTCCGCGTGGTCGACGTACCACTCCAGCGCCATCTCGGGCTGGGTCAGTGATATCTCGCCGGAGAAGTCGGTCCGTTGGGTGAAAAGCAGCTCCGAGACGGCTTCCCACGGATGGTCGACCCCGGTGGCGGTGCGCGTCACCCCGTCTGTCGCCTTTATCGGTCGCTCGACGCCGCCCGGTGCGTCCTCGGCCGCGTCGTCGGACCAGAACACTTGACGGAACCTGGGTGGCAGGTCGTTTTCGTCGAGATCGCGGTTCTCGGTGTAGAGGTGCGTCGTCAACACGAACTCGACGACGTCGAGCGCCGGATCACTCATCCGCGCGACGTAGCCCCGGGACGCGGTTAAGCGCGTCGAACTGCGCCCGCGAGTTCGCGAACGCACGCATCTCGATCACCCGGCGTATCGAACGCTTATTATCCCTGGTGAGAGACCGGTGTAGCATGAGCTCTGAGGACGCGGACGACGCCGAGAACGTCGGTGGAGGCGCACCAGACGACGGCGGTGAGACCGCCGCTGGGGACGCCCCCGACGCGGTAGACACCGCACCCGACCACGAGAACGCGAACCAGGACGTGATCGCCGTCGACCCCGACGACATCGAACAGGGGACGGTGAACCGGCTCGACGCCCACACCGGCGACGGGATCCGGCACCGCGCGTTCACTTGTCTCGTGTACGACGAGGACGGGCGGATTCTGCTCGCCCAGCGCGCGCCGACGAAGCGGCTCTGGGACGGCCACTGGGACGGCACCGTCGCGTCTCACCCGGTCGAAGGACAGTCTCAGGAAGACGCGACAGCACAGCGGCTCGAAGAGGAACTGGGAATCACGCCCGATCAGTACGGCGACCTCCGGATGACGGATAAGTTCGAGTACAAGCGGTACTACCCCAACGAGGGCGTCGAGTGGGAGGTCTGTGCGGTGTTGAAGGTCACGCTCGACGACACCGACCTCGATCCCGACGACGAGGAGATCGGGGGCCTGCTGTGGGTCGACTACGAGCACCTCCACGAGAACCCGGCGCTGTACCGACAGCTCCGTCTGTGCCCGTGGTTCGAGATCGCGATGCGGCGCGACTTCGCCTGAACCGGGGGCGTCGGCCGGGCGACGCCGCAGCCGAAACAGCGAGTTGAAGGCGCGCGGGCGATTCCTTTCGAAACATGACCGTCGTCGTCGTGCTGGCGAACCCGCCCCGCGAGGGGCTCGTCGCGACCGGGCTCGCGGAGTCGACTCCGCTGTCGACCGCCGAGGCCGCAGAACTGTACGAGGCGCTGTTCCGCGACGCCGTGCTCGCGGTCGATCGCTCCGGCGGCGACCTCCTCGTCAACTACCCCGATAGCGACGACCTCCCCACCGAGCACCGCACCGACACGACTCCCGAGGCCGAACTTCGCACGCTCGTCGCCGACACGCTCGGTGGCACCGGTGACGTCCGCTTCGAGCGACAGGTGGGCTCGTCGTTCGGCGCACGGGCCGGAAACACCGTCACACACCTTCTGCGCGAGGAGAACGCCGACTCCGTCGCGGTCGTCACGCCGCAAGCGCCGCTGCTCTCGCGGACCCTCGTCGACTCGGCCGCGATGAAGCTCCGGACGAACGAGGTCGTGCTCGGTCCGTCGACCCGCGGGCGAACCTACTACGCGGGGTTCACCGAACCGATCGACTTCGAGGGGGCGTTCGACGCGCCGAGTCTCCCGACGCTCGCGGCCCGCGGGCGCGACGCCGGCCTCGATGTCGAGTTCGTCGAACCCTCGCCGTCGATGGTCGACGGCGACGACCTGCTCGACGCGCTTCCGGTGTTGCGCGCGCGGTTCGCCGCCCAGCGAGTCGTGCCCGACTACACCGCCGCGTTCGTCCACGAACACGGACTCGACGTGGTCGTCGAGGACGGCGCACCGCGCGTCGTGCGCGAGTAACTGACAGCGAGCGAACTGTGAGAACAGTGAGAACAGTGAGCGGACCGTGCGCGGTCGACGCGCGCGATGGGCCGCCGTCCGGTCCACCCGCGGATTGATATGTCGACGCCCGTTCGCTACACGACATGGTGACTGGGGTGGTGTTCTCGGACGCCGCGCACCTCGCCGTCGGGCTCGCGCTCGTCGCGGTCGCGGTGCTCGCCGTGTACGCTGTCGATCGCCCCGACGGGGCGTGGACGCGCGCGCTGCGAACGCGGTTCCTCTACGGCGTCCCGTGGGGCACGCTCGTCTCGCTCGCGGTCGTCGTCGGGGTCTACCTGTTCGTTCAAGACGGGATCACCAACCCCTACCGACCCGTCGCGATCCCGTTCCGATCGTGGTCGTACTTCTACGCCGAAGGGATCTTCTGGGCGGGGCTCGCGCACTCGGGACTGGGGCACCTCACCGGCAACCTGCTCTCTGCGCTCGTCGCGGGAAGCATCGCCGAGTACGCGTACGGTCACGCGCCGGGCGGCCGCGACCGCCGCCGCGCCGCCTCGATCGAGGATAACCTCCTCGACGCGCCCGCTCGCGACGGGACGCTCGTCTCGAACCCGTACGTTCGCGCGTTCGTCGTCGTTCCGGGCGCGATCCTCGGGTCCGCGGTGCTTTCGTCGCTTTTTGCGCTCGGTCCGGTGATCGGCTTCTCCACGGCCGTCTTCGCGCTCTGGGGCTTCGCTCTGGTCCACTACCCGGTTCGCTCGCTGGCGGCGCTGACCGGACCGACGCTCGCGAGCGTCGTCTACTGGACGCTCCGCAGCCCGGTGGCGATCGGCGAGGCGAGCGGCACATACGGTCCTCCGGGGTGGGCGAACGTCGCCGTCCAGGGCCACGCGCTCGGGCTGATCGTCGGGGCGCTCACCGCGGTCTGGCTCGTCCGGCGGCGACGCGAGCGCCTCGACGGCTCCGCCGCGGACCCGCGCGTCCGCGGCGACGGTGACCGGTCAGGGGTCGCCGCGCTCGCCGCGTTCGGCGGTATTCTGCTGTTCGGCGCATCCCGCCGTATCTGGGCGGTGTACTGGTATCTCGGCAACGAGCGGTTCGAGCTGTATCGGGCGCTGGGGCTCGGGCTGCTCGCCGTGCTCGCGGGCGTCGTCGCAGTCGCGGTCGCCGGGCGCGACGAGCCGCTATGGCCGGATCGCGCCGTCTCTCGCCCCGAGACGGTCCGCGATGCGGTCCGGTCGGCGACGCCGGCCGCGATCGGGCTGTTCTGTCTCCTCGCCGCGCTCGCCGCCGTCGCCGGGCCGGCCGTCCTCCCGAACCTCGTAGCCGTCGACGACGGCGGCGACCTGCCGGGCGATCCTATCGAGGTCGACGGGTATCAGATCACCTACGCCGAAAACGTCGAGAACCGGCTCGTGAGCGCCGTCGACGTCGAGGCGCTCGGACGGTCGACCTCGGTGAACACCTCGGGGGTGATCGTCGCGAACCCCGACCGGGAGATATGGACCACCGCGGTCTCGCGGGGTAATCTGGCGTTCTGGGGCTACCGAGCCGTCGACGTGGGCGGAACGGGCTGGCGCGAGACCGTCTGGGTCCAGCGGATCGGGTGGGTCGCGGCCGGCGGGGGGCCGACGTACCGGGTCGACGCGATCCGGAACGAGACGCGTTCGACCCTGTTCGTGAGCGATCCGGTCCGCGTCGAGGGACGCTTCGACGGGCGTCGGGTCCACGTCGCGGCGGTCGACGAGGGGTTCGAGCTCCGCGTCAGTCACGAGGGGCGGACAGCGACCGCACCGCTGCCCGCGAGAAACGAGTCGGTGACGGTCCGGGAGATCTCGTTCGTGCGTGAGGGGTCTCGGGTGTACGCCGAACGAGGCGAGACGCGGATACCGATCGCCCGCCAGGAACGGTACGACGGCCGGCAGTAGGACGCGAACGCGCCGCGAACCGACGGGCCCGTCAGCGCCACTCGATACGGTACACCTCGGCGTCGATCTCGCGGGAGGCCTCGGTGTGGTGGTCGAACTGGGCGTCGATCGCGAAGTCGGCCGCGAACGCGTGTGTCACCTCGCCGTCCTCGTCGGCCGCGAACGCCTCGACGAACTCCCGACTCCCGGCGTTGTGAACTGAGTAGGAGACGTCCGCGACGCGGCTCGCGGTCAAAAGGAAGCCGCGATCGGCGTTGCGCTGTCCGTCTTGTGCGCCGAACGGCGGGTTCATCACGACGGTGACGGGATCGGGGACCGCGAGCGGGAGCCGCGTCGCGTCGGCTTGAACCCAGTGGACGGGGGCGCTCGCCGCGACGCGGCGGTCGTTCTCCGTCGCGATCGTCAGCGCCGCCCGGTCGAGTTCGACCCCGATCACGCGGGCGGGACCGCGGAGGGCCGCAGCCAGCGCGAGCATCCCCGTCCCGGTGCCGAGATCGAGGACAGTCTGTCCGTCCACGTCGTCGTGGAGGTCGGCGAGGTGAACGACGTGGGCAGCCAGTTCCGGCGGTGTCGGATACTGTTCGAGGGCCGCTTGGGGATTCTCGAACCCCGTGACGACGCCAAGCTTGGCCGCGAGCGAGCGTTTCGACGTCATCTGTCGGGCGTCGTCAGTCCCGCCGGCGCGGCGGCGTCCCGTCCGTCTGGCCCGTCTGGTCGCCCCGCCCCGCGTATCTCCGCCGCCGGCGGCGGACGCCGGACACCGCCGCCATCGCCGTCGCCGGATCCAGTCGCGTGCATACCGCGACGCACGAGAGAGTAATATAAAACAGTTCGTGAATGTCTAAAAGTAATACTGTCGGCCGCCAGCCCGTCGTCGACGCCGCGGCACACCTGCGCACGTCGACGACGAAGGCGGGTCGGAGAGGCGGGCGACGACGGCAGATTCCGTCCGCGAGCGACGGTCACGTTTCGTGTTCGGCGTGCGGCGATCGCGGCGTCCCACGGAACTGGGACGCTGTGGTGGCGGTGACCGAGACGGCCGTCGTGGCGTCGCAGTCGCGTGATCGTCCCGGGTGGCCAGACGGTGTGCCGACGACGCGCGCTCGCCCGCTCGGACAAAGACTTAAATGCGGCAGTAACCAGAAACCTTATAATGGAACGTCCGAGCCGTCAGCGCCAACAGGAGCGAGACACGGAGCGAGAGTCGGACGAAGAGACCCTCTCGTGTCCGGAGTGTGACTCGACGGAGATCATCACCGACGCCGATCAAGAGCTCGTCTGTGAGGACTGCGGGCTGGTGCTCGACGAACGGAACATCGACCGCGGCCCGGAGTGGCGGGCGTTCAACCACTCGGAGCGGCAGTCGAAGTCGCGCGTCGGCGCGCCGATCACGGAGACGATGCACGACAAGGGGCTGACGACGACGATAGACTGGAAAGACAAGGACGCGTACGGGCGGTCGCTCTCCTCCGAGAAGCGGTCGCAGATGCACCGGCTGCGCAAGTGGCAAGAGCGGATCCGGACGAAGGACGCGGGCGAGCGCAACCTCCAGTTCGCCCTCTCTGAGATCGATCGCATGGCGAGCGCGCTCGGCGTGCCGCGCTCGGTACGCGAGGTGGCCTCGGTGATCTACCGTCGCGCCTTGAACGAAGACCTCATCCGCGGCCGCTCCATCGAAGGCGTCTCCACCGCCGCCCTCTACGCCGCCTGTCGTCAGGAGGGGATCCCCCGCTCGCTCGACGAGGTCGCCGACGTGTCGCGCGTCCCCCAAAAGGAGATCGGTCGGACGTATCGATACATCTCACAGGAGCTCGGCTTGGAGCTGAAACCCGTCGACCCGAAGCAGTTCGTTCCCCGCTTCGCCTCCGCGCTCCAGCTCTCGGAGGAGGTCCAGTCGAAGGCGACGGAGATCATCGACGTCTCCGCCGAACAGGGGCTGCTCTCGGGGAAGTCTCCGACGGGGTTCGCCGCCGCAGCGATCTACGCCGCGTCGCTTCTGTGTAACGAGAAGAAGACCCAGCGCGAGGTCGCAGACGTCGCGCAGGTGACGGAAGTCACCATCCGAAACCGGTATCAAGAGCAGATCGAAGCGATGGGATTCAGATAGGCAGCGGGCTCCGGTGCGGTCACTCCATTGTGAACCGCAGTGCAGTCGTCTCGTCGCGGACCTCGGCGTGGTCGCCTCGCCGCGAACTCCGGTGATCGGGTTTTTAATCGCCTCGGCCGTACCGTCGTCTGAAATGTATTCGCAGATCCTCGTTCCGACCGACGGCAGTCCAGCGTCCGACGCGGCGATCGAACACGCGCTCGACCTCGCTGCACAGTACGACGCGCGAGTTCACGCCCTCTACGTGGTCGACGGGAGCACGTACTCCTCGCTCGAAGCCGGCGCGGAACTCGTCGTCGAGGCGCTCGAAGAGGAGGGTACGGAGGCGACGGACCGCGTCGCCGACGCCGCGACGGAAGCCGGCGTCGACTGCGAGACGACCGTCACGACGGGAACCGCCTACCAGTCGATCCGCGACTACGTGGACTCGAACGACATCGACATGATCGTCATGGGAACGCACGGTCGAAAAGGGCTCGACCGATACCTCCTCGGCAGCGTCACGGAGCGCGTCGTTCGGACCGCGGACGTCCCCGTACTGACCGTTCGACAGCCGGCGGATGAATAGATCCTCGACGCGCTCGACGCCGGGTCTCACACGCCGTGAGCCCGCTGGACGACCGGGCCCGTTCCGTCACAGGACGCGGTGATCCCCGTGCGGGACTGGCTGTCTCACCGCGTCGTCTCCTCGCCCGACGAGACGGCGCTCGTCCGGGCCGAAGACGGCGAGTCGTGGACGTACACCGATCTCGACCACCTGGTCTCGGAGACGGCGGGGCGGCTCGTCGCTCGCGGCATCTCCGAGGGCGACCGGGTCGGCGTGCTCACGCCGCCGTACGTCGGGACGGTCGGACTCGTCCACGCGGCGATGCGGATCGGCGCGACGTTCGTCCCGCTCGGGCCGAACCTCACCGGACGCGAGCTGTGCGAGCGCGTCGAGCAGACCGACCTGTCGGCCGTCGTCTGTGCGGAGTCGACGGAGGACGCCGCGTGCGCTGCGGTCGGCGACGTCCCGGACACCCCGGTGTATTCGGTCGACGAACCGACGAACGACGCCGTCGAGGCCGTCCACGCCGTCGACCCGGAACCCGTCGAACCGGTCGAGTGGGAGCTCTCCGATCACCTCTGTCTGCTCTTCACCTCCGGCACGACGGGCGAACCCAAGGGCGTTCCCCTCACCGCAGGAAACGTGTACAGCTCCGCCGTCGCGTCCGCGTTCAGGCTCGGCATGGAACCCGACGACCGGTGGCTCGTCTCCCTGTCGTTACACCACATGGGCGGGCTCGCACCGGTGTACCGCTCGGTGCTGTACGGGACGACGCTCGTGCTTCGCGAGCGGTTCCGTCCCGGCGAGACGGCGGACGACATCGACGCGTACGACGTGACCGGCGTGTCGCTCGTCCCGACGATGCTCACGCAGATGCTCGACAGGCGCGGGACGCTCTCGGACTCGCTCCGCGCTGTGCTCCTCGGCGGCGCGCCCGCCCCGGACGACCTGCTCGAACGGTGTCGCGACTACTCCGTGCCGGTGTATCCCACCTACGGGATGACAGAGTCCGCGTCGCAGATCGCCACCGCGACGCCGGCGCAGACGGCGGATCGGCTCGGGACCGTGGGTCGCGCACTGTTCGGCACCAGCGTGACGATCGTCGGCGAGGACGGCACGCCGGTCGACTCGGGTGAGACGGGCGAAATCGTCGTCGACGGGCCGACGATCACGCCCGGGTACGTGGATTCCGACGATCCGACGCGGCTGGATCGCTCGGCGTTCGGCGACCACGGGTTACACACCGGAGACGTCGGTCGAGTTGACGAGGAGGGGTTCCTGTACGTGCTCAACCGCCTCGACGACCGGATCATCACGGGCGGCGAGAACGTCGAGCCGGGCGAGGTGCTCGACGCCCTCCACGCCGTTCCGGGGATCGACGAGGCCGCCGTCGTCGGCCTCGACGACGACACGTGGGGCGAACGCGTCGCCGCGCTGCTCGTCGCCGAACCGGAGGTCGTCAGCGCCTCCACCGACGACGTCTCTTCCGGGAGCGACGAAGGCGACCACGCCGAAGGCGACCACGTCGAAGGCGTCTCGACCGACGAGGCCGACCCTGACGCCGAGCGCGTGTCGGCAGCCGATACGGACGGGCCGGCGACCGTAGACGACGATCGGCTCCTCTCGGTCCTCCGGACGCGGCTCGCCGGATTCAAGATCCCGAAGACGATCGGGTACGCCGAGGAACTCCCGCGGACGGTCTCGGGGACCGTGGACAGGGCGGCGGTCAGAGAGACGCTCCGAGAGCGCGGCCACGACCCGCGAGACGGACCGGAAGCCGAACTGGAGACCGCGGGATTCGAACCGGCCGACCCGGCGGAACCCCCAGAAGCCGAGAACGACCCCGGGCGACGGCCGGAGACGAGTGCGACCGACACGGACGACGGTGACCGCACCGATGGGTCGGCCGACGACCATGAGACGGACGGAGACGGGTCGGAGACAGCCCGAGACGACGACGGAGACGGATCGGAGACCGCCCGAGACGACGACGGAGACGGAGCCGATGATGCGAGTGACACCGGACGAGCGAGCGACGGCGGCGTCACAGACGAGCCCGGCGACGAGAATTCCTCGGGAACCGACGGCCACGCTGACGGACGCTGAACGCTCCCGTAGCCACGTCGGTTCGTTCGGTCGAAACGGGACGTGTCGATCCACGTTCTCGGACACATTGCTGATGTGAAAATGGCATATACGCACGATCCCGCGTAGTTTTTATATCACCTCGGCGTCGGTTCGGTATGACCGAGTCCATCGACGAAGCCGAGATCATCGACGGAAACGCCGTCGCTTCCGACGTGCGCGAGGCGGT
>Ga0102935_1000909_pt1 | contig 10855 bp, 12 predicted proteins | sample SalPonR2_A_D2_MG_FD_78508 | JGI IMG/M metagenome (GOLD analysis project Ga0102935, IMG submission 78508) | Salt pond soil microbial communities from South San Francisco under conditions of wetland restoration - Salt Pond MetaG R2_A_D2_MG | ecosystem: Environmental > Aquatic > Marine > Intertidal... | reverse complement strand
GTTCCGAGTGGGAGGATGAACCGAGCATCTTCTTTCGGAATCCCTTTCTCGACCATATCTTCGTACTGGTCAAGTGCCTGACTCGTCATATCCATATACGACGCTCGCCAGTGTTTTAGCTCGTCATCTCCCATCTCCTGTAGGCCAGATTCACGGGAGAAGTGTTCCTCGTTCTCTTCGTAAATCTCAGGGAACTCAGCGATTCGCTGGTCTCGGGAGAGGATTGAAGCTGGAACGATAGCGTCAACATCACTGAAATCAACGTACCGTTGCGATTGAACGTCGAAGGTCATATGCCTGTGTCGAGTAATCTGTGCCATTGTGACACGACTGACGCCCTTCACAGTGAACGTAATCTGTGGATGCTCCCACGGGCCGTAATGACCTCGGGAAAGTTGTTTCTCTACGAAAGACAGTGTTTTTGCTGCTGTCTCAATACGTCCATCAGACATCAAGTGCTTTACAGTCTCCGCTCCGCCTTCATTGATATAGCTTTTGACTTTTTCTATATCTTCTTCACTATATTTAACACCCTCCATCAACTCAGCATACTGTGTATCTCCAACGTATCCATCGAAGTAGTCTCCGCGTGCCGCTTGACAAACCAGTTGCTCCGGCTTTTCGGTAGCTCTGATTACTGTAACATCCATACACGCAGTACGTCTCGGCCACACTTAACTGTTTTGGTCACGTCCATCGAGCGTTGTTAGCCCCCTTACTGTTGTGACATACATTACAAAGTGTCTGTAAGTTACTCTTATCGTTCGCTTCTTCCGCAGAATTAAAGTTTTCGTAGGCCTCAATATGGTCAACCTCAAGGTATCGGTTCCCGTCAATGTCATCGCTGTTGTGTTCCTGTGGGTCGAAGCCACACTTCTCACAACACGACTGTTCCTCAATATAGTCGTCGCGTGTCGCACTATCAAGTCGGCGTTTGTCGTCCACGTCACGCACTTCCACCAGCACATACTCGTCTGGTGCAAGCTCTGCGTTCGTCCTCGACGTAGCGATAATGAACCCTCTCTCGTTGCGTAACTCTCGGATGCGACGGGTGTAGTCTTTGATGCCCGCTATTCGAGCAAGCTCTGCTGACTTGACAGGTTGGCGCTGCCTGTGTTTAAGGTACATAGCTATCCGCTCTTTCGCGGATTCAGAGTCAAAAAGATTCTCGTACAGTTCTTTCTCCGAGCTAACAATACTCTGCATTGCGTCAAGAAACTCGTCTAACGCATCAATTTCATCATCGAAGCTACTACTCATATCGAGGTCTTCGACGGCCTGTGCTGCGTCAGACAAGTTTGATTCGAGTGACGACGTAGGCGTTTGCATATACACTACGTTCTCTGTACCCACACAAAAGGGTTACGGCTCAACGTAGGTTTTGAGATTTTCGACGCCACTCTGTCCAACGTAATCAACGTCGAGTAGTTCTTCTTCATCAGCAATCTGTACATCTTGGTTAGTCCGAAAGCCCGCATCACGGAGGTTGTCTGCGGCTGTCTCTCCGATGTTATCAACCTCAGTCCAGTCCATCTCTTCAATGTCAAACTCTTCGAGCATCTCGATAACCTCGTCTAAGGCTTCAGCTTTGTGGCCTGCTGTCCGTCCGGGCTTCTCTCTGTAATGGGCTAAGAGGCGTTTGATTATCCCGACGTGATAGTGAATATCATCGGACTTTGGAGGCTTTGCAGAGGACTCTGATACCTTCTTGTAGCGTCCAGAGCCAGCTTCTTGCTCGAACACGTCACGTTGCTCAAGTCGGTGCATCTTGTTCTTGTACCCGCGTCCACGGTCGTGGTTCTTGTTCGAGCGCATCAGCACGACTTCATCGTCAACGTATACCAGACGCCATTGTTCGTCAAAGGTTCCGTCGTCGTTCTGTAGGCGTGCGTCTCCGTACACGTCATCAACAACAGGTTCTACTGTGTCTTTCATTCTCGGGTCGTGCCAGTTGTCTTCGGACATACCAAGACGTAGAGCAGGTAAGAATAAAAGAGTTACGGATTAGGCTTCAAATTCATCAAGCATACTCGCTACTTGGAGTCCAGTCTGCTTCTTCGTGCCGCTGTTATCAATACGGTGTGGCGCGGACTCAACAGCGTGTTCGAGACCAACTTCCTCTTCTCGGCGCGTGCGTGTGTTCATCCTGTACTCGGCAACGTCCATTGCCACATTATCGTCTTCATAGCTTTCCTCAAACTCACCGCGCTCGTAGAACCGCTGTAGTCGCGTCTCATAGTCAACCTCAACAGCTATCAGGTGTGTCTTACAGTTGAACACACTCTCGACAAACTCAAGCTCTGCTGTATTTCGCACACCGTCGAGTACAATCCAGTCACTACTGATGAAAGAAGCACTTATCGCACCAGATGAACACAGTGCTGGTCCGGCTGGTCCGTGTGCTTCACGGAGTGCTTGGGCCATCTCCCACGTCGAGTCAGGGCAGCCCTCAAACTGCTGGTAGTAGTGCTTCATCTCCTTGCCGTACTCAACAACGGGGAGTGACCAATCTCGAAACTCAGAGGCCACGTATGACTTGCCACAACCGGGTCGTCCTGTGAGTGCGAAAACACGACGTGGCATTATCACACCTCCACGTCAGAGTCCCAATCTCGGTCTTTCACTTCTCCGTACCACGCAAGTTCAAGGCACTCTTCAAACCCTCCGAGGTCGTCACGCAACTGACACAGCACGTCGAGTGCAATGAAAATCATCACGACCCGCTGGAGTGCAAAGTTTTCGATGAAGTCTGGATACTGCTGCCATAACTGACCATAGCTACCGTAGAGCGTACCAATAACTTCAGCTTCATTCATCTCTTCGACCATATCTTCTGTGTTCGCCCGGATAGCTTCGGTCGTGTCGATTACATACCCTTCACGATACAGGAAGTCCATCAAGTACACACCAATGTCTCCGACAGCATCGCGCTCTGCTTCGACACCAACATCTTCTTCGTCTTGTCGGATTCCCTGCTTGCGCTTGAGAATAGAGTGAATAAGCTCACCAAGCTCTTCTCCTGCTCCCATAAGCGGATAATGGGATGGCTGCTCTGCTCCGAAGTTTTCTTCTGACCACTCACCGACCTCCATCTGTACGTCTTTTAGTTTGGTCATACAAGAAGGTAGCAGACCAGAGGTAAAAAAGGTTCCGGTTTACGTCGGCGTCGGAACAGTCACTTCAGACTCGTCAGAGATATGGAACGTCATCTCTACAGGCTCACCGTTAGACGTGCTGTGTACCTTCGTTTTCAGCACACCTTTCTTGTGAAGCTCTGTCATAGTGTCGTCAACTGCCTCATACGCATCGCCAGTGTCTTTCACGTAGTCCGGGTTGATTTGACCGTGGTTCCACGCTTCGTTCTGTGGGTCGAAGACAGTACCCCGAAGCTCTTCGTCGTCGGGCTTCTGGTCTCCCGTCATATGGTCGAGGTCTGTCGCGCCACACACGGCGTATAGAGACGGCTCTGCTTCGTCCATACCCTCGATGGTGGTATCATCAACGGTGTCGTGGAGAGCCGCTCTGACAGCTTCCTCGTGGGGTTCAAGCTCGATTCTCTCGTCTACACCACCGAGTGTGGACTGCCCATCAGCTTCCTGTCCGCTCTGCACACCAGTGTCGTCCATAAAGTCAGACGCACCGGGGAGCAGGTCTTCGTTCTGCCGCTGAACAAAGTCGATGAAGTCTTCTCCCGTAATGGGGTTAACACAGCCGTCGAAATGTCGCCGGAACTCGTCGTCAATCTCAATGACACCAAGCTGCTTCCAGCCGAGGAACTCGTACTCGTTCTTACCACTCTCGGAAGTGCCTTCGTGTCTCTCAACCAGATAGTTCTCGCGTAGCTGCTTCAGGTTGTTCTCTACCTGTGTCCGGTTCACAATCGGCGCGTTCCCTTGGCGGAGGTACTCGATAACGTCGGGGATGGTCGCCTTATTCTGCGTGCCACCCTTGGCATCGAGAGCCGTGCAGATAGCTTTCTTTTTGCGGTCAAGCTCGTGCGTCGAGGCCATCAGAATGTCCCGACAGGACAGGATGTTAGCCACGTCTTGCGGTTCTGCGATGATTGCATCCTTGATACCTTCGTTCGGGACGTGAATCTGTTTCTTCTCTCTGTTGTGGTGGTTGAGGAGCGCACTCGCACGAATCTCGTTGAACACCATCGCAGACACTCGGTTAGACTCAGACCGCTGTGCGTCAAAGATAGGACGACACACACCAGCCACGTCGAAGCCACCGTACTCGTCTTCACCTGCTGGTAGCTTCACCCACGAGTTTTTCGGGATGTTTCGGATGTGGTCACGGAGTGCTTTGAGTCCGTCACTAAACTCAAAGTCATACACGTAGTCCGAGTCACTAAACTCAATCTGGTGGTGGTCAGCTTGGAGACGGATAACTGCCTCGTTCTTCGCCTTGGACTCGTGGACGGGTATCTTCAAGAGCCGATTCCAAAGCTCGAAGTCGGGACTGAATTGGGCATAGAGGAACCAGTACGGCTTCGCAGAGCGGACAAGCTCCTTGACTTCCCCCTCTCTCCAGTCAGTCGTAACCTTTCGGCTAAACTCTTCGTCGTCGCCGTGAAGCGACTTCAGCATCTCGATAATCTCGTCACTCGGCTTGTTTAGCTCGTCCAGTGACGCAATGAGTGCCTCTTCCCACTCGTCGTCGTATGCGATGGCTTGGTCAGAGCCGGTAGTCATCTCGTACATCCAGTCTTTGGGGAAGAGTCTTTCAATCTTGTCCTGTAGGTGCGTCTTGCCGGATGAAGACGTTCCAATAAGCACCCCGCTCACGAAGTGCTGTGGAGACTCCATCAGGCCAGTAAGATACCCACACGTACACAAGAGAGACTGTGCCTCGTTCTTAGCGATGCAGCTTCGGCTATATTTTACTACATCGAAGGCAACGTTGTCGTGAAGTTCGTAGTCGATGGGTTCATCCTGTACAGAATCTTGTCCAGCAGAAGAAGCTTGCTGGCTCTGGCCTGTACTCTCAGATTCGCCACCGGAATCTTCTTGGAAGCTGTAAGCCATTTCTGTCTTACAGTAGTCCTCGTCAGCATATAAAGGTTTCGGAGTCTACCGTGGGTCGGTGTCAGTGATGCGAGTCTCTGTGTTCACGGAACCACGGGTATCTATACACTCCAGAATGTCGTCTGCTTCGACTAAAACGTCTCCGTTGTCGGAGACGAGATACCACGTAACTTCAGTATCGGTTTGCGTGGGCATCTGTAATCCTCTCAATGAACTGGTTGCACCGCGCTCGCTCGATGCCGTTTATGTCAAGCCGGTCGTTGTCAGGATTAGACTCAAGCCACTCTTCGATGAAGCCACCAAACTTATTACCAATGGTGTCTCCTTTGTTCATCTCTCCGTCGTCTATCGAGCGCAGGATGCTTCCGATATGCTCGGTAACTTCTGAATCTAACCCGTCACCTGCAACGAGGTGATTTATGTTGAGAGGCGGAAACTTCAAGGCTTCATTGATGTACTCCGCACAAGCGATAGCGCGCAGTGCAATCAAGTTTCGCTTCGCGGTTGGGTCACTGGTCGTGTCATCTTCAGAGTTGATGTGCTTCCAATACTGACGCTCTGCGAGGCTCTTGTAGTGATAATACAGAGCGATAGGCTTGAAGTTTTCTGTGGCATACTGCTGTAACTTACGAAGCTCAGGAGTGATTTGATGCCACTCGTAGTATCGCTCGGGGCTGTTCAGCCACTCGATTGCAGTTGGATTACTTTCAGCAACCAACTCTGCAAACTTTCGGGTGTTCCATCCCTGAAAGTCGATACCACGCTTTTCAGTGACGATACTGTCAACTTCGGAATCCAGACACTTGTACGAACGCGGAGATTGGTCAAACAGGAACAATGCGTCCCTGTCGCTGTTCTCTCCGTCCATATTCTTTGCACGACTTCCGAAGTCTCTGCACGCATAGATGTGTATGTCGTGTGTATCCTCGAAGTCTGCCATCGCTTCTAACAATGCTGTTTCATCCATACTCGAACACACGACAGCCTTCTACTAAAGGGTTTTGATTGAAGAGCTACTCTGCTGGTTCGATGTCCATTCGTGACCCACAAGAGTCACACGTTGGACGCCACGGCTTGTCCTTTGAGTGAATGGCTTCCCACGCGACGTATCGGTCTTCATCGCAGACCGTACAGTCAAGAACCCATCCATCAGGTCGAGCAAGCCTATTAAACTCTGTTCGATATTCTGTACCACATTTTTCACACTCTACAAGTACGAAATTACTTGGACTATCGGGGTCTGGAACCGGAACGTTAGTCCCGCAAATCTCGCACTCGAACAAGGTCTGGTATAGTCCGTCGTGCATATAAAAGGCTACCGGAGCCAGACTTAAAAACTTTTCGGTCAAGAGTTGAGGTCTTCTACATTGATTGCTTTGTCGTCAACATAAATATCTGCGCCACCCTTATCACACCGCAGACCATAGTATTCGACACCCCACTTCGTGAGGTATGCAGCAATGTTCTGTGCCTGAGACCACGGGCGAGCAGTCCATACGATAATTATATGTCCTTTATGGTACTGCTCGTTCACCCATTCTATCATCTCTTTGTTGGGTTCCTCGTGTTCATCTTCAGACCAAAACGGCGGACCTTCACCAGTCGTAAGAGTCTTATCAAAGTCAACAAATATACGCTTTTTGCCATCTCCAGTAAGTTGGGTAATATCCACAGCGTCCATACAAGAGATATAAAACCGCAAAGGTAAAAAGCTTCCGGCTATCGGTCAGGCTCGACTGCCTCGACCTCTCTAATCGCTGCATTTTCGCTGTCTGCGTACTGGATGTGCTTCACGATGTTCTCATTCCAGCCACTAACTTGGTAGACGTTGTTGTAGCCGTCAGGCATCACAAGCCCACCGTCGTAGCTGGAGAGGTCCACGATGTACAACTGCGCTCCGGGGTTGAGGTCAGTGTACTCGTCCCAGTAGTCCTTCACAGTGTTCTCTGCTGTGGAACCACGCGAAAGGCTTAGACCACCTGTTCCCGTAGAGTCCCAAAGCTGCATATCAGTGAACAGGACTACCTTGTTGTAGGACTCCCTCTTACGAACAAGGTTCTTGAGAACCTTCCATCCGTTAGTGGAGTGTCCTACGTCTGCGTTGTAGACCTTACGCTGCATCTCAAGTACAGGCGTGTTCGCGTGGAACCGGAACTCGTGGAAGTCGTTACCGAATCCAGAGACCGCTGCACCCTTCTTTGCGGTAATACCGCCGAAGAGGGCGGAGATTTCCTTGTATTCGACCACAGAGTTCTCCGAGAGTGGCGTATTCATCGAGCCGGATAGGTCAACGCCGACATAGGTGCTGCCAAGCTCTGCCGGAACGTTGCCAATCGACTCTTCAATGGCCTGCTCAAACCATTCGTCAACGTGTGGCTCTCGGAAGCCTGCGTCCTTCACGGCCTGATACGCTGTGTAGAACCGGAACGGATAAATCTTGGACTCAGAAACATACTCTAAGTCGTCATCCGTAAGGATTTCTTCAGCGTCAAGGCCATCTTCGAGCATATTCCGAACGTTTCGGATAGTGGCGAACAGGCCCATACGGTCGAGCTTGTCACGCCATACCTCGGCAGGCTCTCGGTCTTCTTGTCCAGCTTCCGACATTGCATCCTCCCACGTACCGTGCTGTGTGAGCGGGTCAACATCGTAGTCGTCAAGCTCACCCTTTACGATACGTCCGAAGATTTCATCGCGCTCGTCGTCACGCGGTGTCGGGTGGACGAGGTTCATCAAGTCTCTGTACCGGAACTGTCTGTTGTTCCGGTCATACTTAGCGAACTGATACTCGTCATAGTTGTGCAGAGCATCCTCAATACCCTTCTGTAGTGGGTTCGGGATGGACTTTCCGTACATCTGCACCTGCATTGCGAGTACCTCAAGCGGCTCGTCTGCCCGGTCCATAATGGACTGCGAGTAGTCCCGCACGTACTCTTTCGTATTCTCGTTGTTGGCGGCGAGAACAAGGAGCAACTGCGGAACTTGCCGGAGATACATCTCCTGTCGGGCGTACTTAGCGAGCTTGAGAACAAACTCAGGATTGTCCTGAGCGGCATCTTCGAACCGTTCACGCACGTTCTCAAAGCTGTCTTCGTCGTCTTCGTAATACTTGTCCTCCAAGAAGTTGTTAATCACAACTTGATAGAGGGCAAGCTCAGACGAACGAGGCTCGAAAGCCTCTCCGCCAGCTTCGTTTGTCGTTCTGGTCCGTTCTGCCAACGAATCTTGGGTCTCGTTAAATTGCATTGTTGATTACCTCAGTTGAAATTGAGAGTCGGAGCGTATCGTCCGTTACAGGGTCGAAGTAACCGACTCTCTCGCACTTCGGTGTCAAGGGGCTTGCTGGTGGCCGAACGCTTTCACGTTCGACAATGTATAGTAACACCCATTGCTACTTAAACCTTTCGATGGTGGAATATGTGTGAGTAGTATAGCTTACCAAAAGACTTAAATACTCTGTAGTCCGTAGCTGTAGTAAAGAGAATAATTACTCTAAACAGCTATTATACTATTTGGGGGTAAACACAGCGAGACTACAATCCTGCGTCAACAACCTCTAAAGAGTCTATGAATAACTCTTCTTCAACCCAATCACCCTCACCGGAGTCTACATCCTCTACATAGACTACATTATCGTCAATACCTTCGGGGTAGTAACTGTGTCCGGTGCTTCGTCGTTCTGGATAGTGGTCGATTACCTCGAACGTCCTGTCACCGTCTGTCCACACAGAGCCTTCGATAAGCAAGTCTCTATCTTCGTATAGGTGATGGACAACTTCAGAAGACTCTATATACACACCGATTTTCTCTTCGTCAGATGTGAACGCTCCGTAGTTTCCTTTGTGTTCTGTGTTGTTTCTTGTATCAACAATGACTATCTCTTCGTAGTTTTCGGCATTTGTCCAGTATTGAAGGACATTATCTTGTTCTCCGCTCAAGAGTCGTTTCCAGTAACTCATATGTGACGATAGTGTCGCCACTCGTAAAAATGTTTCGGAAATAAAAGAAAAGGGACTCTCAGATGAAACCGGCTACGCTACGCCGAGACCTCGGACTGGACTCGCTCGACCATCTGCTCGACAAGCTCGTCGTCGGGCGTGTCTTCGAACGTCTCCATATCGTCTTCGATGTGGCCTCGGATAGTCTCCGAGTCAGTGTCCGGGCCGCCGTCCTGCTCGGCAGCGTCCACGTACTCGGTCACGTACTCGTAGTGTTCCTCGGGGAGACCCGAACCACCCTCGGGGTCCCACCGCCACTCAAGGAAGGCGTACTGGTCCGGCTCGGTGTCGGTAATCTCCGGCTCGACAACCTCCTCGGTATCCGTGTTGAACACGGTCCACCAGTACATACCGTTTCGCTCGCCTTCCTCGACCTGCTCCGCGAAGTCTTCGTCAATCTCCTCACGCCGTGCGAGGAAGAAGCCGGTGCGAGTGCCGAAGAGTTCCTCACGAAGCTCGGGGTTGTTACGGGCGTACCGAGAGGTGTACTGCTCGCCACCAGTTCGCTCGTCTTCGGGCATATACTCGATAAGCCCGTCGTTCGGCCCGTCGCCACTCTCGTCCATATCGGCTTCGAGAGCGCCCTTTACGTCGAGGGACTTAGCGACGCCCTTGCTGGCGGTGCCTCCGATGGTGAGGATGGCACGGTCTTCGGAAATCTCGTCCACGACCTCACCGGAGTAGGTTCGCTCACCCTGACCGGCGTTGTAGGAAACGTCGTAGCCGTCCTGAACGACCTCGCCGTCAACCTTGGTGAAGGACTCTTCGAGAGTCGTACCGTCGTCATCCTCGTTGAAGAGACGGTACTCACTGGAGTCCTCACGGTCGAGGATGATGGTGTTCTCGGTGCCCTCGTCTTCGTCAACGAGGACCTCCGGGTCGTCAACGACCATACCGAGGTAGCCTTGGTCGAGGCGACCGTCGTTCTGGTCCGGTGCTGCGAACCGGATAATCGGATTGCCCTCGTTCTCAGGGAAGACGCCAGTGAAGAACGTGGTGGGCTGCATCTTGACCCACGCCACGTTGTCCATATCAACGTCGATGCCCTCGTACTCACTCTGCTGGTTGCCGCTGTTCTTCGAACTTTCGGCTGCTTTTTCTCTGAAGCTCATAGTTTGTTACACCTTATTGTATGCAGCACACCTACATAAGCCTTGCGAAGTGTAGCCGTGAGCGACACGGTGGACGCCACTCCGAAGGTTCCATCACGAACAACAAGCTCACTTGCCGGAGAGCCGTAATCATCGTTCATTGCTGCGTATCCAAACAGAGGGTCCAGAAGGTAATAAAGGTTTTGGTCGAGGTCAAAAAAAGCCGAGCTTATGCGCCGTCGTAGAAGTCCGTACAGGTCTTCACAGCCTTGTCAATCGTCATATCTCCATATGTGTCTCCGTTAGACGAGTGAACATTGTCCCACTTCGCTCGCATCAGGCCTGAGTCTCGAAAGAGCCTGTCCATCTGATTTTTGTCTCCGCCAGTCCAGAACGCGAGGTATGAACACAGCGCGAGGTCTGCTTCTGACTGACTATCGTAGCCAGCAATCATCCCGTTCCACAGACTCTCGAAGGTGTCACCGTTCGCAGCGTTCTTTGCTTTCTTCACGACCTGTTCATCGTCTATGTCAAGGTCTTCCGATGGCGTGGCGTCAGTTGTGTTCACCACATCCTCTGGCTCTGCGAGATATTGTGCGTGTATACGCTCAAGCTCACTCTGACGCTCTTCGACGTTGTAGTTTGTTTCGGGTACACGCTCGCCCGTGAAGGTAAAGAATCTACCGTGGTCATACATCTCAATGTCACCACGCCTGTTCCGTCCATCAGGAAGCTC
>Ga0102935_1000905_pt1 | contig 10893 bp, 8 predicted proteins | sample SalPonR2_A_D2_MG_FD_78508 | JGI IMG/M metagenome (GOLD analysis project Ga0102935, IMG submission 78508) | Salt pond soil microbial communities from South San Francisco under conditions of wetland restoration - Salt Pond MetaG R2_A_D2_MG | ecosystem: Environmental > Aquatic > Marine > Intertidal... | reverse complement strand
TGACAAGCCTTATTTGCCAGACAGGGATACGAGTGAGTGCGACAAGCCCGGATGGTGTAGTGGCCCATCATACGACCCTGTCACGGTCGTGACGCGGGTTCAAATCCCGCTCCGGGCGTCCCCCAGTTCGGGGCGCTGTCGCTGTTTGCCCGGATGGTGTAGTGGCCCATCATACGACCCTGTCACGGTCGTGACGCGGGTTCAAATCCCGCTCCGGGCGTTTCTGTTCCGACCAATCAACGAGCGGTGAGCATCGCGAGCCGCTCGTCGTACTCTCGCGCTCGTCGTTTCCCGCACGACTCGGTAACCCGCGTTCAGCGCGATCGGCCGCCGATCACAGTTCGAGCAGTTCCCGTAGGTCCGCCACCAGCGACTCCGTCTTCGCGTCCGGCTCCTCATCGTCCGTGACCGGGGTCCGTCCGTCGTACGTCTCGTGGACCATCGACACGCCCTCGGCGAGGGTGTCGAGTCCGTAGCCGCCCTCCAACACGTAGGCGTCGGCGGCGCCGACGTCGTCGGCGATCGACCGGATCTGGTCCGTCATCATCGCGTACCCCTCCGAGGAGACGCGCATCCGCGAAATCGGGTCGTGCCGATGGGCGTCGAACCCGGCCGAGACGATCAGCAGGTCCGGATCGAACCGCTCGATAGCCGGCGCGATCGCCTCCTCGATGGCGTAGCGGTAATCGGCGTCGCCGGCGCCGGCGGCGAGCGGGAGGTTCACCGTGGTCCCCTCCCCGTCGGCGCGGCCGATCTCCTCGAGGTCACCCGTGTCCGGGTAGAGCCCGTCCTCGTGGATCGACGAGTAGAGCACGTCGCCCCGGTCGTAGAACACGTCTTGGGTGCCGTTCCCGTGATGGACGTCCCAGTCGAAGATCGCGACCCGGTCCGCGGCGCCCCCGTCGAGAACGGTCTGTGCCGCGACGGCGGCGTTGTTGAAAAAGCAGAACCCCATCGCGTCGTCGGTCACCGCGTGGTGTCCCGGCGGCCGGCCGAGCGCGAAGGGCGTGTCCCGCCCGTCGGCTCCGTCGAGCGCGGCTCGGGCCGCCCACTGCGCGAGCCCGGCGGCGGTGAGCGCGGCGTCCCACGTCCCCTCGCTCGCGACGGTGTCGGGGTCCCAGCTCCCGCCGCCGTCGTCGACGAACGTCTCGAACTCGTCCACGTACGTCTCGTCGTGGACGGCGATGACCTCTTCTCGACTCGCCGGGTCCGCCTCGACGTACTCGACCCCGTGCCGCTTCGCGAGTCCGCGGCGGATCGCGCGCAGTCGGTCCGGATTCTCCGGATGGCGTTCCCCCGTGTCGTGCGCGAGACACCGCTCGCTGTAGCCGAACTGCATCTACTCGAACAGCGCGAAGTACGTCTCGATATCTTCGGCCTGTACGGTCCGGCGGTCGGCGTGTTCCGCGAGCGTCGCCGCCGCGCTCGCGACGTTGTCGGCGTAGTCTTCGAGGATGTCGGCCAGCGCGATTCGGGCGTCGACGCCGACCCGGTATCGGTCGTCGATCCGGAGTCGCGCGATGCGATCGATCGGCGCGACGGGAAGCGCGAGGTCCTCGCGGGCGATCACCTGCTCGACGCCGAAGTCCGACGCCATCAGCGTCTTTCGCCCGTCTTCGGTTGCTCGTTCGGCCGCGTCGATCGCCAGCTCCGCGCCGTGCGCTTGGATGCGACGGGCCAACTCCTCGGCGGCGTCGGCGCTGACGCGGAGTTCCCCGGCGTTCCGCCGGATGATCCCGTCGACCGGCGCGAACGGCAACTCGACACTCATACACACAGTCGCGTCCGTGTGCCGTATAACGCTTTCCGTTACCGCCGTCTCCGCGCCCGAGCGCTGGCGTCGCGGCGCCTCGACGCGTCGCTCTCCGTGCGTTCTGTAGCCGAATACGCCCTCATCGGGCGGTGCCCGCGGCGGCTAAAACACGTCCTCTGCTCGGATGGTGCCGTCCCGCTCCGCGCCCCGGACGGTGACCTCCTCGCCCAGCCGCAGGCTCGCGTCGGTCTCGACGCTCTTCGTCCGCTGACCGTCGTCGAGCACGACGGGGTCGCCGGTCTGGACGACGGTCCCCGTGAACTCGACCTCCTCCGCGGCCGCCGTCGCGGTCGCCGCGCTGCCGCCGGACGACTCCGCCGCCACGGCGTCGCCGGTCGCAGTCGTCCCCTCGTCGTCTCCGGCGCCGCTCGCGTCGTCGGCGAAGTCGCCGAGTCCGGCCTCGTCGCCGCTCCGAGCGCGCTCGTCCCCACCGCCCGCCCCGCTCGCCGCCTCCGCCCCCTCGTCGAGGACGGTGACCGTCGAGCGCCAGTTCGCGGACGCCTCCAAGTCGTCCTGCCAGCCGTCTTGGATCTCCACGTCGGTGAAGACGACGCGGTCCGCCAGATCGACGTCGCGGTCGGCCTTATCGCCCCACAGGGCGACCCGGATCTCGCCGGTGTCGTCTTTGATCCGGACGTTTCGGACCTGCCCCTCCGACCCGTCGTCGCGGTCGAACGTGCGCTTCGGGTCCGTCTCGATGACGCCGCCGCCGATGTCGACGACCTCGTCGATCTCCAGGTCGGCGATGTCCGTCGTCTCGGGCACGTACTCGACGTCCTCGTCGACGCGCTCGACGGTGCCGCGGTCGCCGACGTGGAGTTCGAGGTCGCCGTCGCGCTCGCGGACGTAGCCGTCGCCGACCTCGACGACCTCGCCGGCCTCGAACTCGTCGGCGAGGTCGGCCTTGTCGTCCCACAGCGTGACGCGCACGCGGCCCGTCTCGTCGCCGACGGTGAGGTTGGCCACGCGCCCCTCGCTCCCGTCGTCGCGGTCGAACGTCCGGACCGAGTCGGTGTCGAGCACCTGGCCGACGAGGTCCACGTCGGAGGCACCGAGCGAGAGGTCCTCCACGCGGTAGGTGTCGAGCACCTGCACGTCGACCTCGGCGTCCTCGTCCGGTTCGACCTTGTCGGCGCTGACTTCGAGACCGCTGTATCCCTCCTTCGGACGGCCCATGACGCGGAGCACCTGGCCGACCTCCAGCTCCTCCTCGGCCGCCGCGGCCATGTCGTCCCAGAGCGCGACCCGGACGGAGCCGGACGCGTCGGCGACGTCGACGTTACAGACGCGCCCCTCCTCGGCGTCCTCGCCGTCGCGCTCGAACGTCTTGACGTCGCCGATGGAAGTCACCTTCCCGAGGAACTTCACCTCGCTCATGCCGGGCTCGATGTCGGCGATCGTGTCGGCCTGCTCGTCGCGCAGCTCGTGGGCGATCAGCATCGCGGCCGTCTCCTCGTCGGCGAGCCCGCCCATCTGCTCGACCTTGTCCTCGACGGCCGCCTCGAACTCCTCGAACTCGACGTCGGTGTCGAGATCCCCGTAGACGTCCTCTATCACTCCCATACGCGTACCTCCTCGGTTGTCGAGTCCGCGCATAAGCGTTGTCCTTGCGGGGGTCTCCGGGCGACGTTCGCACCCGCCGCCGGTCCGGTCCGGGGCGCCGTGAGCCGTCGAGCCCGCGTCGTCGCCGACGCGGATCGGGATTCCGTCATACCGGCCTCTCGGTCTCCTCGATACAAAAGGTGTGCAATCTCTGTGCGGGGGCGCGCGTCGCCCCACGTGAGATCGCTCCTCGGCGGCGTCCGGTTCGCGTCGGCGCGTCGACTCGCGTCGCATGCGACCGTCCGCCACGCGGCCCGCGGACCGTAACCGTCTTATGTTCCACCGGGGTACGTTTGATTGAGTCCTGGTAGGGTAGTGGACTATCCTCTTGGCTTGCGGAGCCAGGGACCGGAGTTCAAATCTCCGTCAGGACGCTCACTTTGCGGCCGCCTCACTTCGTTCGATAGCCGCTGCGTTCGGTCCTGACGTGCCTCACGCTCGCTCGTTCGCGGCTTCGCCGCTCATTTCCGAGCTTCCCTATGGCCGCCCTCGCACTGCTCGCGTGAGACTCCGTCAGGACGGTTTCGGACACACCGAACGGCGAGCACCGCGACTCGTCCGTCGGCGATCGCTCCCGCCGGCGCTCAGTCGTGCGGGTGGAACCGCTCCATCGCCTTCCTGACGGCGCTCGCATCGCCGATGAAGGTGACGTGGTCGCCGTACTCCAGCACGCGGTCCGCCGACGGGACGTGATTCTCGCCGTCGTGGCTGACGACCGCGACGAAGGTCCCGTCGGGGATCTGGGCGTTGAGCTCTTTGATTGTTTTCCCGGCGAGGTTCTCCGCGGTCACCGCCACCTCTTGGACGTCGTGGCTGTCGCCCAACTCGTTCATCCAGTGGGTGATCGCCGGCCGCTCGATCTCGTCGTCGATGGCCACCGCCGTCGCCGTCGGCGAGTCGATCGCCTTGACGCCGATGCTGCCGAAGGCGTCGACGTTGTCGGTGTCGTTCACGCGGGAGTACAGCGACTCAACGCCGAACTTCGTGATCGCGAGCTGGCACGCGAGCAGATTGATGTCGTCGTCGCCGGTCACCGTGATCACCCGCTTGGCGTCCTCGATGCCCGCGCCGCGCAGCGTCTCCGTGTCGCTGCCGTCGCCCTCGTACACCGTGAAGCCGGCCGAGCGCGCCCGCTCGATCACTTCGTCGTCGATCTCGATGATGACGACGTACTCGCCCCGCCGCTCCAGTCGTGTGGCGAGCGCCCGGCCGACCCGGCCGCCGCCGATTATTATCGTGCGCATTGGTGACACTCCGAGAAAATCGCCGATCTGCCGCGCGAACCCGGCCTCGACCACGACCGTCGCGAAGATGACGGCGAAGACGGTCCCGACAAGGAGTTCGCCCTGTTCGATGCTCCCGGCGAGCTCCAGTTCGATCGCGAACAGCGTGGCCACGCTCGCCGGGATGATCCCCCGCGGTCCCACGCTCGCGATGAACAACCGCTCCGGCCAGGTGAACCGCTCGATGCCGGCCGTGGCGATGAGCGCTCCGAGGGGGCGAAGCACGAGCATGATCACGAGGACGAGCGCGACCGCGCCGAGACCGAGTTGGAGTACCGCCTCGACGTCGATCAGCGCGGCCAGCGAGATGAACACGAACGAGAGGACGACGAGCGTCGTGTTCTCCGCGAACCGCTCGATCTCCGCTCTGTTGTCGATGTCGAGGTTCCCGAGCAGGATCCCGCTCGTCGCCGCCGCCGCGATGCCCGCTTCGGCCGCGACGGCCTCGGCGGCCGCGAACGCGCCCACCGCCGCCGCCAACACGAGGAACTGCGACGCCTGCACGTCGCGCTCGGGCACGAGCTCGCTGTTCAACAGGTAGTAGATGATCACGGTCGCGAACACCCCCGCGAGCACGCCGACGCCCAGCCGCTCGACGAACGAGAACAGGGTCGCCGGAACCCCGAGGTCGTCGAGCAGCAGCGTCTCGAAGATCACCACGGCGACGATCGCGGCCGTCACGTCGTTGACGATCCCCTCGGTCTCCAGCGCGGTCGCGACGTGGTCCCTGACCCGGACGACGTTGAGTATCGGCGTGATGACCGTCGGCCCGGTCGCGACGAGCAGCGCCCCGATCAGCAGCGCGATCTCCCAGTCGGCGCCCTCGAAGAACCGGACCGCGGCCGCCGTCCCGAGGAACATCACGACGGCGCTGACCGTCACCAGCCGGAGCGACACCCTCGACGCCCCTCTGATCCGCTCGATCTGCAGGGCGAACGCCCCTTCGAAGACGATGATCGCGACGCTGATCCCGACGATGATCTCGAGGCCGGCGCCGAACGTCTCGAGCGTCACGAGCCCCAACACCTCCGGTCCGAGCACGACGCCGATGAGCAGGTAGAAGATGACGCTCGGCACTCGCAGCTTGTGAGCGACCAGCTGGACGATGAGTCCCGACACGAGGATCGCCGCGATGACTGGCAGTAGGCTGGACACGTCTGCTCTGTGTACGTTCGCTCCCCTCCTTAGTGTATTGGTAGATCGACACTTGGGTCCGTCGAGGCGGTCGATCCGGCCGAAATAATTGCCGGGAATACTCCCGCCGCGGCGAATCACGCCATTGATCCGCACACACGGGCAACTATTACGTCGACCTGTCCGCTACGTGAGACCACGCCCGAGCGAACCCTCGCCGGGCGTCCCCCCCATGACCGTCCGCGACCTCATCCCGACATTCGCCCCCCGCTGGAGCGTCGGGAAGCGGGTCCGCGGACCGGTCGCCGCTCGCGTCGACGCCTGACTCCGAGGCGATCGAACCCTCGGCCGTCGACGCGAGCGCCGCCTTCCTCTCGCGGCTTCCGACGCTCCAGTCGCTTCGCCGCCGCCCCGATAGCTCGGCCGGCAGGCGCTCGGGCGCGACCCCGTCGCTCTCCCGAGTCCGTCCGGCCGCCTCACCAACTCACCGCGCCGTCCACTCCACCACAATGACACGAGACCGACCCTCCAGACGCACCGTACACTCCGACCGCTACGCCGGCCCCCACCCGGCCGCGCCCCTCCCGTCGCCGCGAACCGCCGCGGTCCTCGCGGCGCTGCCCGTCCTGACCGTCGCGGTCGCCTCGTTCCCGGTCGCGACCGCGTTCGCGCTGACTCTCTTCGCCGGCCTCGTCGCCGGTGCGGCGCTCCACCGGCGGTACCCGGACGTCGTCGACCGGAGGCTCCCGGTCGCCGGCGCCGACCCGGCCGCCGCCGGCGACGACCGGCGCTCCCGGTCCTCCCGCTGACGGTCGCCCTCCCGTCGACGCCACCCTTCTCTTCTCCGGGCCGCGGGTCTCGTCTTTTGCCTCTGTTGAACTGATCTGAAACCGAGAGGAGTGAGACGCTGAATATAGGGATGTGTCCGACGAGGTGAAGCGACGGTTCCTTACTATCACAGCCGGTTGTGCGGCGAATGCCGATCGGGTCTGAAACCCGACCGCAATCCGAGGGGTCCGGTGGGGCCTATTCAGGCCGCCGGGTTCGGGTCGTAGACGTACAGGCAGTCGTTGGGATACGACCGGTTCGATTCGTCGAAGCCGTCCTCACAGCAGAGAACCCGCCCGTCGTCCATCACGTAGACGTTATCGATATTTCGGAGGGCGTCGTTCGCGTCGTCCATACCGTCTGAGAAGTCGGGACCGACGATGACGGGTTTGAGCGTCGAGACGTTGTAGTCCGCCTCGAGCTCGCCGCGGTAGACGACACCGCCGTCGACGCGGTCCATCCGGATGTCACCCGTCTCGTCGGCGAGGTCGTCGTTGAACTCGGAGATGCCGAAGTAGACGTCGTCTCCGGGGCCGGCGTCGTCCTTGCTATCGACCCCCTCGGCTTTGTTGAATTCGATGGAGGCGCCGATCTCTTTCGCGGCCGCACGCGTCTCTAGGAAGGGAACTTTGCGGAGTTCTTCGTCGACGCCGTCGGGACCGTTTGCTTCCCACTGGGCGGCCCACTCGGTGATCTCCTCGTTGGTGATGTAGTTCTGGTTGCCGTTCTCGACGACCTCGCGGTCGGCTTCCTCGAGGGCAGCTTGCAGCTTCTTCTGCGCGTTCTGCTTCCCCTTGCCCTTTCCGGGGTTATCGTCGTTCGCGATGCTCCGCCAGCCTTGGCTCTCGGCGTGCGCTTCGAGGTAATCCGCCTGCGTGACGCCGTCGTACTCGGCGATCCATTCCTCGCACTCCGCATTGGAGGCACTGCCCAGCGGGATCCAGTCGATCTCGAGATCGACGTCAGCAGGCGAGGCACGAGTTCCGGACTCCTCGACGTTCGCGGCGTCGTTCGTGATCTTCGGCGCGTACAGCGTCCCGGAGATCTCCATCGGGTCGACGCTCGTCATCTCCTCGTCGGCGACGAACTTGTAGATCCCCTTCGAGTCCCCGTCAGAACAGCCGTAGACCGTCTTCAGATCGTTCTGGAAGTCGGGCGCTTCCCACGAGGCGCGACCCATCACGTAGTGCTTGATGGCCGTCGGCGGTTCGTCGTCGCCCCGCTCGCGGAACTCGAGCTGGTAGCCGTACCGGTAGGGATTGGGATAGGCGTCGCTGATAGGTTCCAGCGTGTTCCCGCCGGCGTCTTGGTCGACCTGTTCGGCACCGAGGTAGTACGCGAGAAACTCGACGCCGGCGAGAGCGAACGCCCCTTGCGTGTAGACGCCGTCGTTGTACTCGTCGAACCACGCTCCTGACCCGACCGCCGTCGGATTCGGACGGTTCCAGAACTGGCCGGCACCGGTGAGCCCTTCGCCCCCTTCCTCGACGATGTCGCCGACGGTGTTCGTGTAGTTAACCCGCGGGTGGGCGTAGTTCTCCTCGGAGGAAACCATAGTCCCCCACGGCGTCTTGTCCCCGTAGCAGTTGATACGCGTGCCGCCGAGGCTCCGGAGCGAGTCGGTGTTCGCGAGGTTCATCGCGTTGTCCGTGTCGGCCTCCCACTCGCCGGCCTCGGACTTCGAGAGCGGGATTCGGGTGACGTTCCCGGGGCTGTTCTCCCAGTTGGTGTAGAGGTACCCGTCGTACTCGGAGTCCTCACTTGCCTCGACGACCTGGTTACAGTCGGGATTGGTCGCGGCCGCCCCGTACTGCGTTCCCTCGAAGTTGTCGAGGGTGATATCCGTGCCGTCGGGCGTCTGGGTCACGCCGAGCCGTTCCTCGTGTCCATCGATCGGTTCACGGCCCACGCCGAGGTACGTGTACTCGCCGGCACTGCTGCGAATCCGGGTCTGCTTATCCTTGTCGTTCGGAACGCTCAGCTCCTCGAAGTCGTCGTTGTCCCCGTCGAGTTCGAACTGGAACCCGCTGAAGTAGCCAACCCCGGGGTACTTAAACGCCCCTTGGTTGTCGTCGTTCGGGTGCTGGTTGCTGAAGAGAAGCGTCCCGTCGCCGAAGACGTACGGACCCGTCACCTCCGCACCGAACGCGGTGTTCGCGAACCGCTTGAGTTCGCCCTTGACGCTCGGTGCGCCCGGGGTGTCCGATTCCGCGATCTCGCTCTCACTCGCACTCGCGATTCCGCTGCCGGCCACGCCCGCTCCGAGCGCAGCAGCGACTGTCGAGGACATCAGCTTTCGCCTATTGAGGTCCACCATGCGCGTGAACGGCGTCCTCCTCTCGGCAAAACCGTTTATAATAGTTGTCTATATTATATATTCAGGGCGTATATTCCGACCGAGCGGTCCATACCGCTATTGATGAACGAGTTCGTCGATACCGTCCGTTCGACGACTCGGGGGAGCGTGCGACCTCGCGCGAGCGAATCGCCGGAATCCGCTCCGACTCGACGAGACGGCGTTTAGTCGGCCGCTACGTCCGTACGGGCCGGACAGGGTTCCTACTCTATCGCAGAGCGGTCGCGAAGAAAGGACTCGGGGGGACCGCTGATTACGCCATCCCGCGATCTGCTGCGCCCTCACGGATCTGCTCGGCGTTCTGTCGAACCCACTCCGTGTACTCCCGGATCCGGTGGGGCTTCACCCCGAAGAAGGAAGCGGCCCAGTGCTGGTCGATGCTCGGCTGGGTGAGGAAGTACGACGCTAGGACGGCCCGCCCGGCACCAACGACCTCCGGCGGGACACCGCGGTCACCGGTGTCCTCCTCTTCGAAGCCGTTGGTGCAAAAGTACACGTCGGCGTACAGCGTGGCCGTATCGGAGTTCTCGAACTCCTTTCCACGGTGGGCTCCCGCTTCGAACCGGTACGTGCTCTCGCCGCTCTCGCTTGTCGTCTCGACGATTCGAACGTCTAGAACGTATTCCTCGTAGACCGATTCGCGGGCCGTTTCGGGGGACCGGGCATCTGTTTCGGACATGGGTTAGTCGCTCGCCACGGCGGCGGCCGTGACCGCGTATCTCCAGTCTCGCGCGGCCGGGGAGTAGTAGCTATATAATTCGTCTATATACCAGTAAGAGCTGGTCTGTGCGGGTCCCCATGGAGTCGACACAGCAGCGATCCCCCCGCCTCAATCATCTCCGACTTCTCGACCGAACCGTTCGAAACCGGCGTTTTCGCCCCGCTCGTGGTCGTGTTCGTCGAGTGTCGGCCTCCCCTGCTGGTGACCGTCTCGCCCATCGAAATCACCGCTTATCGCTTCGCCGCTACCGAAGCCGACTGGCGTTCTGCATTCAGCACGGTCTCATCAAACTACTTGCGGCTGAGGATTTCAACAGAGCCTTCTTTTTATATTCTCGTCGCCGACGGTCGGGTATGACCGATCGCGACTCGGATTCCCGTGGCGGCGGCGCTCTCGGGACCCAGGCGGGCGCCCCCGCCGTTTCCGCGGCCGTCGCCGCCGGCGCCGCCCTGTTCAACGAGGGTCACGTGCTGGCGGCTCACGACCCGTGGGAAGCGGCGTGGCTCCCTCTCGACGACGGCGACGACGAGCGCCTGCTCCACGGGCTGATCGCGGCCGCCGCGGCGACGCACCACGCGACCGAGCGGAACTGGTCCGGCGCGGCCGGCTGCGCCGCCAACGCCGTCGGGTACCTCGCCGCCGTCGACGACGCGGCCCGCGGGGTCGGTGTCCCGAGCGTCAGAGAGTGGTGCCGACGGCTCGCGGCCGACCCCGAGACCGTCGAGCGCGCCGGACCGCCGGCGCTTCGGGTCGACGGGGAGGCGCCGACGTTCGCCGACCTGGACCTCCCGGCCGCGCTCCTCGCGGCGCCGCCGCTCGCCGGCGCGGTCGATCGCGGCGACGAAGCGACGGTCGAGGCGGCCGCGGCGCTGGCGCGCGAGGAGCGCGGCACCGGCCGGACGCAGTTCGCGGAACTTCTCTTCGCGTTCCTCCGCGAACCCGACGCCCGCCCGCAGGTGGCCGCGCGGCTCGCCGATCACGTGGAGCTGGCCGAGCGGAAGCGACGCGACGTCGACGACCTCTTTTAAAACCGCCTCAGGCGCCGTCGGTCGGCGTGTCGGGGTCCGAGGGGAAGTTCGGCTCCTCGGGCGACTCCGTCGCGGGGGGTCGACCGGGGTCCGAGTCCCCGGCCGCTCCGGTCCCCTCCTTCGGCTCG
>Ga0102935_1000904_pt1 | contig 10893 bp, 11 predicted proteins | sample SalPonR2_A_D2_MG_FD_78508 | JGI IMG/M metagenome (GOLD analysis project Ga0102935, IMG submission 78508) | Salt pond soil microbial communities from South San Francisco under conditions of wetland restoration - Salt Pond MetaG R2_A_D2_MG | ecosystem: Environmental > Aquatic > Marine > Intertidal... | reverse complement strand
CCAGTAAGTCGTCCTCGATGGCGGCGATGCCGGTCGTTCGGTCCCCGTCGGTCCCTTCGCCGTCCGTCTCGAAGAGGCCGAACGCGTGGCGTCTGTCTTCGGGGACTGCTCGGAGGCTCTCGAGGGCGTCCCTGTCGGTATCGACCACACAGGTCCCGCCGAGGCACGAGGTGTGTCGTCGCTCGGCGTCCCACCACATGCTATCGACGATACGCCCGCCAGCGCCGCCGACGCCGATTGCCGCAATTCGCATGGCATACGTCAGACCGGGACCGACAAAAAACCGGCCGTCTCGCGGTACGACGTACCAACCGACGCGCGCGTCGCGTCGTCTCCGAGTCGGCCACGCACGGCCCGTCGTGTACACCGATAGCTCGTCGGGCCGTGGAAACCCAACGAGACGCTACCCCAATCGCCGCTATGGGTCTGTCTCTGACTCCTCGCAGTACGCGAGTTGCAGCGCCGCACGGATGTGATACAGCGCGTCGGCGTCGGCCGCGTGCTCGTGTGCCATCTCTAGATGGTCGACAAGCGAGGCTGCGTCCGTCTCACCGTCTACCTGTTTCGGCATACGTTCACACGATGATACACCCACTCAAATATATCGGTTCCAGTACATATCACGACTGAGAATAGGACCTCGATTGCGGATTTTTTATTTGCGACTGCGGTTACGAGCGTCAGCCTTCTCCGTCTCGAACCGACGCCGTGCTCGGGTCGGCATCGGTTTGCGCCGCCGTCTCGGCGCACTCGACACCGTCGAACTCGAACTGTGTGCCGCCAAATTCACTCGTAGAGACAGTAACGTCCCAGCCGTGTGCCGACGCGATACGCTCGACGATGGCGAGACCGTAGCCGGTACCGTCGGCCACCGAGGTGTAACCGAAGTCGAAGACGGTCTCGCGTTCGTCCGCCGGAATCCCCGAGCCGTCGTCGGCAATGTAGAACCCGCCGTCGAGTCGGCCGACGGTCACGACCACCTCGTCGTGACAGTGTTCGACCGCGTTGCGAAACAGGTTCTCGAAGATCTGTTCCACCCGGCCCGGGTCGGCCCGGAACGAGCAGTCCTCGACGACCGTCAGCGTCGCTCCGCCCGTCTCGACACGCGCCCAGCAGCGTTCACAGACGCGGCCAAGAGCCACCGCTTCGGTTTCGGCGACCGTCCGGCCCTGCCGTGCGAGCGTCAGCGTCTCCTCGATGAGCGTGTCGATGCGGCCAAGCGCGCCGTCTATCGACTCGACGTGGTCGCTGTCCGTCTCTTGTTTCAGGAGCTCGAGGTGTCCGCTGGCGACGCTCAGCGGATTCCGGATGTCGTGGCTGACGACGCTGGTGAACCTATCGAGTCGCTGGTTCTGTCGGCGAAGCTGTCGAGCCCGGCGTTTCAACTCGGTGACGTCGCTCAGGACGACGGTGTAGCCATGTGCACCGGTGCCGTACTCGATACGAGACAGTTGAAGGTCGAAATACCGCTCGCCGTCGCCGGGCGCGAACGTGACCGACCAGTCCGTCACGCCGCGGCGGATGGCTTCTCCGAGTCCGTCGGCGTCCGGCAGGACAGTCGCGACGCCTGCGCCCAGCAGCCGACCGGTGTCGAACGCCGTCTCGAACTGGCTGTTGGCATCGATGATTCGCCCGTTCTCTTCGAGGATGCAAATCGCCTCGTCGACGCGGTCGAACGCACGGTCCCGGCCCGGGCCGAGTTGGAACCGACGGACGGTCTGCCATCGGAACGCGTGGAGAAACAACGCTCCGGTGAGAAAAAAGCCGACGGGCGTCGCCTCGACGGCTTCGGGCGCGAGGCCGACCGCGTGGAGTGCGGGCGGGACCACCAACAGGAGCGTCCCGACGACCAGTACCGTCGCCGTAAGACGCTGCTGTCGACGGCCTGTCAACGCCCGGCCGACCCAGAGACACACTGCAGCAAGTGCCAATCCGGGCGCAAACACGTGGAGGTCGAACGCGAGCCACGGGCCGAGTTCGTTGTACAGCACGCCGCGGTCGTCGACGTAACCCCGTCTATAGAGGAGTCGGGGCTCCAAGAGACCGAGAAACTGTGTGACGAGCGGCACGGACAGCAGGGCCGCGAAGACGGTCTCCGGAACGGGCTCGCGAAAGACCGACTCGACGGCCAGCAGGAACCAACAGATGGCGGCGAGCGTCATCGAGAACACGACGATTTGCGTGAAAAGCACTGTGACCCGTGGACTGTTGCTGAACAGCGCGACGCCGCGGGCCACCGTCCAGACTCCGATGGCACACAGCCCGATGAGCAGCCACCGAAACGCCGGCCGGTAGCGATACTGCCAGCAGTACCGTATCAGTACGACTACCGGAACGACTGCTCCGACCGTCACGACCGCCAGTGTGTCGACGGCTGTCGCGCCTCCCATCAAAAACAATCCATACAACTGATTTATTGGTTTATAAGAATTTCTTTTTGAAACAGTGTATTATCGGGCGTGATTCGCCTCGTCGACCCGCCTCCGCTCAGTGGCCGTCGAACGTCGGACCAGCGACGGGACGACGCGAGTGTGTCCAACGTTCGTGTACGAAACGCCCTCATAATGTCAAATCAGGGTTTTTATATGTTGGTGTATTGTCGTTCCACACGACGCTGTAACACGGTGTAGACGACGCTTATGAGTTCGTACGACCCGCCCGCAGACGCCGAGGAGACCCAAGCCGACAGTCATGACCCCGGCGTTCAGGGCCGAGAAGTCGTCGAAGCCCGCGACCTCTCCGCTGTCGTGACCGGATTCGATACGGTCGATTACATCAAAATCGGTGCGGTGATAGGGCTACCCGCGGGCCTGTTGACGGTCATCCTCGTCTTGCAGTTCGTCCCGGACGTACAGGACACGGTCGGCGTTCTGGTGCGCTGGCTCAAGGAGTTTCTCGTGGTCGGGTGAGCGGCGCGGATATTTTGTCAGCGGCCGGGATAGTTACCGTAAATGAACCCCGTCGAACACTTCCTGTTCGCGATGGTCCCCGTGGCGCTGTTCGTCTGGGTCCGCCGTCGACGCCGACCGCTCGGGACGACGGTGCTTGTCGTCCTGGTGGCGACACAGTTGCCCGACGCCGTCGATAAACCTCTCGCGTGGACGTTCGGCGTCCTCCCGAGCGGACGGATGCTGGCTCACTCGGTGGTGGTAAGCGTTCCCCTTCTGGCGGTCGGCACCGTCCTCGCCGCCCGTCGCGGATACGGCGGACACGCCGCGGTGTTCGCCGTGGCGTACCTCTCACACATCGCCGGCGACTTCTATCCCGTCCTGTGGGAAGGTCCCAGCTACTACTTCTACCCGAACCTGTTCTGGCCGCTATTATCGGCCAATCCCGACCAGGCACCGTCCTTTGGCGCCCACGCGCCGCCGCTCGACCGACTCGTGCTGTCGCTGACCGTCTTTACGCTCGCCGTCGGCTACGTCGCCGCCGACCTCGCTCGAACCCGTCGTCGGGGCTGACCGCTTACCCCTGCTGGGAGTCCGTTTCGAGCCGGTCTAAGCCGCGGCGGTCAATAACGGCCGCGACCTTGTTCTGTCGCGTACGGTCCGGCGAATCCAGTACCGGTGGGTAAGACCGCGACAGTACATACTCTCTGTCCGCGGCGGTACACGCTCGACTGAACCGAAGTGACGCCGACGTGCGAGGGATGACGGCCGGGAGGGGGGCTCCCGGCTGGGGCAAAATGGGGCCCGGGTCCACAGTGGTGGGGATGAAACAATCACGCCGGGGAGGCGTTGTAAGCGGAGACCGGGTCCCGAACCTGAGTAGTTACTCGACGGATATAAGAGTTATGTATCAACCGAGCGACTGCACTCGGGCTCGGCGTCCGTCGACACCCGATTCGGGCCTATCGCTGTTGCCAGCCGACTCGGTAACGGGAAACGGACAGATACCTTTTTGCGGACTCCTCTATACAGTCACCACAAGCAATGGGCGGCCACTGCATCACGATTGCTGGCGGGAAAGGTGGGTGTGGCAAGACCACGACAGTTATCAACACCGCGTGCGCGCTCTCAGCGTTGGGCTACGACGTGGTCATGGTCGATGCAGACCTCGCTATGCCGAACCTTCACACCGTGTTGGGAGCGAACCACACGCCGACGATTCACGACGTGCTTTCGGATACCGAACCGTTGGAAGCCGCCGTCGACACGAGCGGCGAAGTTGCGGCCGTCTACGGCGACCCCTCACTGGACCGGTACACGGAGGCCGACCCCGCACGGCTCAGGACCGTCGCGAAACGGCTGCAGACGGCGTTCGACGTCATCGTCCTCGATACGGGGTCGGGTATCAAACACGAGACGATGGTGCCCTGCGGGCTGGCCGACGACGTGGTGTTGGTGACGACGCCGAAAGCCCGCGGCGTGGCCGACACGACTCGGACGAAGGAGATGGCCGAACACGTCGACGGCCGCATTCCGGGCGTCGTCGTCACCCGTGCGGACGACGAGACCGGCGAGGAAATCGCGAAACAACTGGACGTGGACCTCCTCGCTTCGATTCCCGACGAACCCGAGGTCGTCGGCACCGAACCAGTCGTCACCGAGTCTCCCGACTCCGCGGCCGCGGCGGCCTACGGCCGGGCCGCCGACCGCCTCGCGGAACTGGTCGAGACCGGTGGGGACAGTGAGAGTTTCATGAGCTAGCGGCCGCCGCCCCCGCAGGCCCAGCGCCAGTAACGCTCGGCTACTAATGCCTCCTGCTGACCCACCTGCGGCCATGGACGTCCCAACGGCCGGCGAGCGGGCAAGTGCCGTACTGGAGGAGCTATCGAGCGTGGTCGTCGTCGACGACGAAGTGTTGCGCACGATTCTGACCGGCATCGTCTCGCGGGGCCACGTCCTGCTGGAGGACGTGCCGGGCACCGGCAAGACCCTGACGGCACGGAGTTTCGCGACGGCGCTCGGGCTCCGGTTCAACCGTATTCAGTTCACCCCCGACCTGCTCCCGTCAGACATCACCGGCACCTACGTCTTCGACGAGCAGACGCGGGAGTTCGAGTTCTCCAGCGGCCCTATCTTCGCGAACGTCGTCCTCGCGGACGAGATAAACCGCGCCTCCCCGAAGACTCAAGCCGCGCTGTTGGAGGCGATGGAAGAGCGACAGGTCACGCTAGAGGGCGAGACCCACGAACTTCCGGACCCCTTCTTCGTCATCGCCACGCAGAACCCGGTCGAACGCGGCGAGGGCACCTTCCCGCTGCCGGAGGCCCAGAAGGACCGCTTTCTCGTGAAGACGACGCTCGGCTACCCCAGTCGGTCGGGCGAGCGGACCCTATTGGACCGCCGAGAAGCCCGCGAGTCACAGACGCCGACGGCGAGACAGATACTGACCCGCGAGGGCGTCCTCGACTGCCAGCGAGTGCCCGAGGGAATCACCGTTCACGACGACCTGAAAGACTACATCGTCGAGGCCGTGCGGGCGACGCGGTCGGACCCGCGGGTCGAGGTCGGCATCTCCCCACGGGGCTGTCAGCGCCTCTTCGAGGTGGCCCGCGGCTACGCCGCGATACGCGGCCGCCGGTACGTGACGCCGGACGACGTGAAAGCCGTCGCCGAGCCAGTGTTAGCACACCGACTGGTGTTGACCGCCGATGCGACCGTCGAACAGACCGCCCGCGCCGACGTCGTCGGGGACGTCCTCGACGAGGTGCCGGTGCCGAGCGTCGGCCACCCGTAGCCTACCACCGGAGCGCGCCGACCAGCAACAGGGCGGCGAGAAAGACCATCGCGAAGGCTGGTAGCGACAGTCCCGTGGTCGCCACCTGACGGACGCCCCACACGGCGAGAATGCCCGCGAGCCCGACGACCGCCGTCGAAAGCAGGTGTGTCACTTCCAGTCGCCATGTCCGGGCGTGCCGGCCCAGTTGCGTGCCGACGCCGACGGCGTTGTCGGCCGCGTCCCACGCCAGCACGGAACCGACGGTGGCTCCGAGCAAAAGCGGGAGGTCGGCCGTCTCGAACAGCCCCGCGAGCACCACGCAGGTGAAGAGGCCGCCCGCCCCGAATTTCACCAACAGGCGCGAGCCCTTCCCCCTGACCGGAAGCAACGCGGCGGTGAGGACTGCCACGCCGAGCAGGCCGGGCAACAGGCGGAGCAGGTCGGAAAACGGCGTCATCTCGGTGAGAAAACCGCCCACCGCGACGCCACAGAGCGCGACACCGATTGCAGCCACCGAGGGACCGACGAGCGGGTAGCCTCGCCGCCTGCCGACGACGCCGAGGCAGAGGACGGCGAGCCCGGTGAGTTCGAGCGCGAGCCACGTCACCACCACCTGCTCCGACTCGGCCAGTGCGAGGACGACGACGACGGTGACGGCCACCGCAGCGACGCTGCTCAGCGGGGCCGGCCGAGGGTTCAGTTCCCGCGCCGTGTCCGTCTCCCGCGCGCTCATCGGTAGGCGGCCTCCCGTTGTCGATGCAGCGTGACCGACAGCGGGTCGGCTATCGGCCAGTCGACGACGGTCACGCCGGTCTGCCGGAGCGTCCGCAGTCGGCTGCCCCGTTCGAGCGCGGCGAGTCGCCGTCCCTCGCTCCCGGCGTCGCTGGCGGTCACGTCCGGTGAGACGACGGTCACGTCGTGGTCTGCCCCGAGCCGCAAGACGGCGTCGAGCACGCCGTTGTCCAACAGCGGCGAGACGACGAGCAACTGCGTTCCCTCGGTGAGCCGGGCCAACAGCGTCGGCACCTGTTCGGCCACGTCGACCTCGGGGTCTGGCTGCCGAGAGTCGAACCCCGCGAGCAGTTCCTCGGCTTGGAGTCGGTGCTGACGGCCGGTGTCGGGCGCGAGCCAGCAGTCGACCACGCCGAGGGAACCGAGGCCGACGTGGTCGTGGCCGTCGAGGACGGCCCGGACGAGCAACTGCGCCGCGCCCGCCGCCACGACGACGGCGTGGGGTTCGCCCTCGCGACCGCGGTAGGCCGACGGCGTCGTATCGACGACCACGACGACGCTCGCGGTCCGTTCCGCTCGGAACTCGACGGTGGTGAGTTCCCCCGTCCGGGCGTATCGGTTCCAGTCGACCCGGCCCAACGGGTCCCCTCGGCGGTACGACCGGGTCTGGTAGAACTCCGTGCCGCTACCGCCCGACGACGCCGGTGTCTGCCCGCTAACCGCGCGCATCGGGGAGCGTACCGGAGCCGTATCGAGGTCGCCCGTGCAGTCGACCGCCGTCTCCGTCTCGACGGTGAGTTCGACCTCGTGGTCGCCGCTTGGGTCGCGCGCCAACGCGGTCGCTGCCTCGAAGCGGTGTTGACCGCGTTCCGCGACCATCGTATACGAGAGTTGCGCCGTCTCGCCGGGGCGGAGCGCCGTCCCGAGTCGCGGACTGCCCGCTGTCACCGCCAGCGCCGGCGGGACGCCGTCGACGAACCGGAGGTCGACGAGCGGCCGCGCGCCGACGTTTCGAATCGTCGTCGTCACCTCGACCGGACTGCCGGCGCGCGGATTCGCCTCGCTCACGTGCCGGGACAGTTCGAGTCGGGGCTCCCAGACCGTCGAGAGGCGCGGATACAGCGCGTAGACCACGCCGACCGCCGACACCATCAGCAGCAGCGGCCGTTTAGCCAACAGTCCGACACCGGCGGCCGAGAGCGTGAGGACGAGAACGCCGCGCCAGCGACGTGTCCGGTGGGCATCGCTCATCGGGACACGCTCCCGCAGTTCTCGACGGCGTCGACGGTCCGTCGGACGCGGTAACGAAGCGGCGTCTCACCGCTGCCGACCGCTCGCAGGACGACGCCCAGTGTGGGGCCGCTGTCAGTCGCCGCGAATCCGGCGGCGACGGGGTCGTCCGTCCACGAGCCGTCTTCGACCGCGGCGGCCGCCCGCCGGTCCGACCAGCCGCGGTCGACCGCCACGGCTCGAACGGCCGCACTGCGAAGTCGCTCGCGGACGGTCTCGCGCGTGCTGTTCCCGACGAACGGGAGCCAGAGCCGCCAGCTATCCAGCTGCTCGTCCAATCGCTCGCCCGGTTCGGGGGCCGGTGTCGGCCGCTCGACCTCCGGCGGGGTGCGGAGCCGGACGCCGCTGCGGTCGGAGAGGCCGGCGACCGCGGCCAGCGCGACGGCGACGCCGCCGAAGGCCATCACGAGGAGATAGTCGCTGTCGACCTCCTCACGGACCGCCGAGACGAGTCCGGCCGCGGCCCCATCGACCGAGAGGACGACGGCGACGCTGAGCGCCACGCCGGCACAACCGAGCAGCAGTCGCCGCCGCACCCGCCTCGCGTCAGCGTCGTCCTCAGTCATCGCTCTCACCCGCCGACTGCCGCGCGTAGCTGGACGCCTCGGCGACGGCTTGGTCCGTGACCGGCTCGTCGCCGTATCTGACGCGTTCGTAGAGCGCCGTGAGTTCGCGCACGGGCGTCGCCGGCAGCCCCGCCTCCACGGCCGCCCGGGCGCGTTCCCGCGGCGTGGCCGCCGGGTCGTCGTCCGCCCGGGACACCGTCTCCAGCCACCGCCGCTCTACCTCGTTGGCCGGCGGTCTGCTGGCGTCTGTCGGGCCGGTGTCGACGCCTCCGGACCGTTCGTTCAGCCCCAGCAGCGCACGCAGGCGGTCGAGGATGGTCTTGCGCTTGCGGTACGCCACTGCGAGGCAGGCGAGCGCGAGCGCCAGCCCAAAGAGTGCGAGTAGTCGACCGAGCCACCCGCGACTCGCCGCCGTGGACGCGCTCTCGTCGCTGCCGCCGGCGGCTTCGGCCGCCTCGCTCGCGGCCTGACTCGCCTCGCGTACGGCCTGCCCGGCCGCGCTGTCGCTCGCGCCGCCTGCCCCGCCGGCCGGCCCCTGTGACACGTCCTGTCCGTCGCTTGCGGGCCGTTGTCGGCGTTGTTCGACCGGCTCGCCCGCATCGCCGTCGCCGCCACCCTCCGCCGAGCCCTCGCCGGCCACCACTGCCACCTCAGCCTGCCGGTCTCGCGGGTCCGAGACGGCGTCGACGAGTTGGTCGGTGTCCGCGTCCGAAAGCGGCAGCGACTGCGTATCGATGTCGACGACTTCGTCGGGCGTGCCCGAAATCGTCGTTTCGAGCGAGACGGCCATGCTCACGACGGCGAACAGACAGCAGACGGCGAACAGTAGTGTGACGAGGCGCTCGGCGGTCATCGCCCCCGGGTCGGCCCTCCAACCGGTCGACGGGCACGCACGGCTGGTCGCTTGGCTATCGTGGACGTCGGTCTCATCGTCCGACGCGTCGGCGCTCGGCGTCCTTACTATACACCGCTTACAGCCTGTCGCCCCCGTCAGCCCGCGCGTGGCGTAATGTCTCGGTAGCCACGCAGTAGCGTCGCTACGGTGATATGGTGCGCTTATCCCATGGACGTGGTCATCGACGACTGGCTATCCACGCGCAGAGCGCGCGCCGACCACCAGCACGTGCATATCGTTGACGTTCGTCCCCGTGCGGCCGGTCTCGACGACGGCGTCCCGCTCGGTGAGGTAGCCGGTGGCGTCGTTGCCGTCGAGCGCTCGCCGCGCTGCCTCGCGGTCGCGCACGGTCTCGCCGTCGACGACTGCGCCGGCCACCGTCGAGTTCCCGTCGATGCCGTCCGTGTCGACGGCCGCGAGGACCGCGCCGTCGGGGAGGCCAAGCGCGGCGGCGAGCGCGAACTCCTGATTGGGGCCGCCGCGGCCGTCGCCGGTCACGCTGACGGTCGTCTCACCGCCAGAGAGGACGACAGCGGGCGGGGTAATCGGGTTCCCGGTGTCCAGCATCTCCTCGGCCACGGCGACGTGGGTCAGCGCCGCATCGCGGGCTATCCCGCGCAGCCGCGAGGAGAGGACGAGCGTGTCGTACCCGCGTTCCTCGGCCGGCTCGCGGGCCGCGGCCAGCGCTGTCATCGTCGTCCCGATGCAGTGTGTCGTCACCCGCTCGAACGCCGAGTCGTCGGGGCCGGGCGTCTCGTCTATCTCTCCGGCAGCCCCCGCTTCTAATCGCGTCCGGACGGCGTCTGGCACCGACAGGTCGTCCGCCGAGAGCACGTCGAGCGCGTCGTCGTACGTCGAGCTATCGGGGACGAGCGGGCCGCTGGCGATAACGTCGAGGTCGTTGCCGACCACGTCGCTGAGGACGCAGGCTGTGACACGTGCCGGCGCGAGCGCACGGGCGAGACGGCCGCCTTTGAGCGCAGAGCAGTGTTTCCGGACGGCGTTTATCTCGTGAATTGCCGCGCCGCTGTCGAGCAGTGCGTCCGTCGTCGCCTGTACGTCACCGAGGGAGATGCCCTCGGCCGGCGCGACCATGCACGCGCTGCCGCCGCCGGTGACGACGCCGAGTACGAGCGTGTCTTCGTCCACCTGCTCGGCCCGTTCGAGCAGCGTTCGCGTGGAGTCGACGCCCTGTTGGCTGGGAATCGGGTGGGACGCCGGCAGTACCTCGACTGTCGTCGTCGCTACCGGGTCGTCCGTGACGACGACGCCCCCGTCGAGGGCGCCGCCCAAGATGTCCGCAAGCGCCGCGGCGACGTGGGCCGCCGCGTTTCCGCCGCCCAGTACCACCACCGAGTCGTACGCCGCGAGGTCGTGGCGCTCCGGGCCGACCGCGAGCGTCGTTCCGTCGAGTGCGACCGCCTCGCGGACGACGCGCTCGGGCCGTGCAGCGTCGATACCGGCGTCGAGACAGGCAAGCGCCGTCTCGTGGGCCGGCGTCGTCGCCAGCGCCGCGCGATTGTGAATCACGGTCGAGACGAGAGGACGCATCGACGTAAGCCCACCTGCCACACGCTGGGACGTGGCGCAACTACCGCGACGCCAACCGACCGGCCAGCCACCGTCGCACCAGAGACGCCGTCTCACGGACCGCCATCCAGACCTGCCGGATGACGATTTTCACGTCGAAGCGAAACGACTGGTTCCGGATGTAGGTGAGGTCGTACTGGAGTTTGGCCCGGGAGT
>Ga0102935_1000901_pt1 | contig 10901 bp, 9 predicted proteins | sample SalPonR2_A_D2_MG_FD_78508 | JGI IMG/M metagenome (GOLD analysis project Ga0102935, IMG submission 78508) | Salt pond soil microbial communities from South San Francisco under conditions of wetland restoration - Salt Pond MetaG R2_A_D2_MG | ecosystem: Environmental > Aquatic > Marine > Intertidal... | reverse complement strand
GTCGGTGAGCATCTCCATGACGCTCGACGTATTCATCGACGAATTCCACGCCATGTTGGCCATGTAGAGAAAGAGCGTGTCGATCTTGTAGGGATCGCCCGCATGGGCGTTCGAGATCACCATGTGCATCAGCCCGTGGGCCGACATCGGGTTCTCCCAGGTGAACGCCTTGTCGATGCGGCGCGGCAGTCCGTTTTCGTTGACGAGAAGGTCGTCGGGGCCGTGGACGAAGCCGAGGTGCGGCCCGTCGAGCGGCTGGCCCGGCCGGGGGGTGCCGTGGGGCTTGGGGTGCGCTGTCGCGGGCTTCGGGTAGGGCGGCTTGAAGCGCATGCCGCCGGGGGTTTCCACCGCGCCGAGGAGTATCTGCAGGACGTGAAGGGCGCGGCAGGTCTGAAAGCCGTTCGAATGGGCCGAGATGCCGCGCATGGCGTGGACCGAGACGGGCCGTCCCGTCATCGTCTCGTGCCGCTCGCCGCGAAAGTCGGTCCAGGGCTGGTCGAGGGTGATCGCCTCGTCGAAGGCGGTGCGGGCGATCTCGGCGGCGAGACTGCGGATGCGGTCGGCGGAGACGCCGGTGCGCTCGGCCACGGCCTCGGGGGCGTAGTCGGCCGAAAGGTATTCGTCGGCCATGTGGGCCATCACGGTGCGGTGGGTGACGCCGCCCGAGACGTGCGTGGCGGTGAGCGAGGGGCGCACGCCGGGGGTGTCGAAGGCAACGAGCTCGCCGGTGTTCCGGTCGATCACGAGTTCCTTGCCGGCGACATCGCGCAGAAGAAGCCCGTGCTCGGCCGAGGTTTCGTCGGCGTTGACGAGGCAGGGGGCGTTCGTCCACTGCGCGAGATAATCTGCGTCGATCTTCCCGGCCTTCATCAGGCAATGGATGAGCGACAGGACGAGCAGGCCGTCGGTGCCCGGCGTGATGCCGATCCAGTCGTCGGCCACCGCGTTGTAGCCGGTGCGGATCGGGTTGACGCCGACGACCTTGGCGCCGCGTTCCTTCAGCCGCCCGATTCCCATCTTGATCGGGTTCGAATCGTGGTCCTCGGCGACGCCGAAGATGAGAAAGAGCTTCGTGCGCTCCCAGTCGGGCGCGCCGAATTCCCAGAACGCCCCGCCCATCGTGTAGATGCCGGCCGCGGCCATGTTGACCGAGCAGAAGCCGCCGTGGGCGGCGTAATTCGGGGTGCCGTAGGCCTGCGCCCACCACGAGGTGAAGGATTGCGACTGGTCGCGGCCGGTGAAGAAGGCGAGCTTCTCGGGTGCTGTGTGGCGGATTTCGGAAAGCCACGTGGTGGCGGTCTGGAGCGCCTCCTCCCAGCTGATTTCCCTGAACTTGCCAGAGCCGCGCGGACCGTCGCGCAGCATCGGGGCGCGCAGGCGCGCGGGAGAGGTGTGCTGCATGATGCCCGAGGCACCCTTCGCGCAGAGCACGCCGCGATTGACCGGGTGGTCCCGGTTGCCCTCGATATACGCGACCTCGCCGGCCTTCATGTGCACGTCGATCCCGCAGCGGCAGGCGCACATGTAGCAGGTGGTCTTGCGTACCTCGTCAGAGGGCTTCGGGGACAGGTCGAGTTTTGGCTCTGCATTCATGCTGGCGTCTCCTCCCGGGGGGACAATAGTCGCGGCAAGGCCCCGGATGCGACCGCTTTTTTCCCCTGCCGACGTCAAAAGTGGAACATCCTGCCCCGGACCTGCGATTGACCTCGTTGGCTCCGGCGGTCACGTTCCCGCGACTCGGACCCGAAGGAGCGTGAGATGAGCGGCAGCGACTGGTGGCGCGGCGCGGTGATCTACCAGATCTACCCGCGCTCGTTTCAGGACACGTCGGGCAACGGAATCGGCGACCTTCCTGGCATCACGCGCCGCCTCGGGCACGTGGCCGACCTCGGGGTCGACGCGATCTGGATTTCGCCGTTCTTTCCCTCGCCGATGGCCGACATGGGCTACGATATCTCCGAGCAATGCGCGGTCGACCCGGACTTCGGAACGCTCGACGATTTCGACGCGCTGGTCGTCGAGGCGCATCGCCTGGGGCTGAAGGTGACGATCGACCAGGTCTATTCCCACACCTCCGAGGAACACCGGTGGTTCGAGGAAAGCCGGGCGGACCGGGAGAACGAAAAGGCGGACTGGTATGTCTGGGCCGAGCCGAAACCCGACGGTTCCATACCGAACAACTGGCAGTCGGTCTTCGGCGGGCCGGCCTGGACCTGGGACCCTGGCCGTCGGCAGTATTACTTTCACAACTTCCTGCCCTCTCAGCCGCAGATGAATTTCCACAACGAGGCCGTGGCCACGGCGATGCTGGAGACCACGCGGTTCTGGCTCGAGAGGGGTGTCGACGGGTTCCGGATGGATTCGGTGAACTACCATTTCCATGACCCGCAACTTCGCGACAATCCGCCGATCGGCGATGCCGAGCGCGAGATGGGCCATGAGAACACCTACGGCTACCAGGCGCATGTCTACGACAAGTCCCGGCCCGAGAACCTGCCGTTTCTCGAACGTTTCCGGGGGCTTCTCGACGAATACGACGCGATCGCGGTGGGGGAGGTGGGCGACGGGTCGCGCTCGCTGGAGACGATGGCGGCCTATGCGAGCGGCAAGCGGCTGCACATGGCCTATTCCTTCGAACTCCTGACGTCGAAGTTCTCCACGGGGCATTTCCGCCGGGCGGTGGAGTCTTTCGACGCGGCTTGCGAGGGCAGGGGCTGGCCGGCCTGGGCCTTTTCCAATCACGACGTGGCGCGCCACGTCACCCGCTGGGCCGATCATTGCGAGGACCTCGACCGGCTCGCGAAGCTCTCGGCGCTGCTTCTGCTGAGCCTCAAGGGCTCGATCTGCCTCTATCAGGGCGAGGAACTCGGCCTGCCCGAGGCGGAGCTCGCCTATTCCGACCTCACCGACCCCGTCGGTCTGAAGTTCTGGCCCTCGCACAAGGGCCGCGACGGGGCGCGCACGCCGGTGCCGTGGGAGGCGAACGCGCCCAACGCGGGCTTCAGCGCGGCGGAGACCACATGGCTGCCGGTCAAGCCGCCCCATGCGGATCGCGCGGTCGATACCCAGGCCGGGGTTCCGGGATCGGTGCTGGAATTCTACCGCGAGTTGCTGATCTTCCGGCAGGGTGAGCGGGCACTGCGCGCGGGCGAGATCGAGTTCATCGAGGGCCCCGAGGGCCTCCTCGCGTTCTGGCGCGAGAGCGGTGGCGAGCGGCGACTCTGCGTCTTCAACCTCGGACAGACGCGGGAGACGCTGAGCCTCCCGCACGAAGTCAGGCCGGTCGGCCCCGCGGTGGGCGAGGTCCGGATCACGGAGGACGGGATCGTTCCGGGCAGCATGTCCGGAGCGATCTTCGCGCCCTGACGGGCGGCATTGCCAAGCATTGCCGCGACGGGCACGATCCCGTCCGGTCGAGGTGGAGAAAGCGATGGAAACCGAAGGCGGGCTTCTGGTGGCGGGCGGACCGGTGGTCTGGGCGCTTCTGGCCGTTTCGGTGGCCACACTCACGCTGATCATCTGGAAGGCTGGCCGTCTTGTGAGCGCGGGCGCGTGGTCGGGCGGTGCGGCTGCGGAAGCGGCGGTGGCCGCGTTCTCGCGCGGCGAGGCGGAGGCGGCGCGCCGGGCGGTCGACGGCCGCGAGACGCTTCGGGGCGGAGTCGTCCGCGCGGCGATCGAGGCCCGTCTCGGACCGGCCCCCGAACCCGCTCAGCGCGAGGAGGTCGAGCGGGTGGCGCGGGCGCGGCTCGAGGCGGCGCGGCGCGGCCTGCGCGGGCTCGATCTTGTGGTCACCGTCGCCCCGCTGATGGGGCTCCTTGGCACTGTTCTGGGCATGATCGAGGCGTTTCAGGCGCTCGAGGCCGCAGGCGCGCGGGCCGACCCCTCGACACTCGCGGGCGGCATCTGGGTGGCGCTTCTGACGACCGCGATGGGCATGGGTGTGGCGATTCCCGCCGGGGTCGCGCTGGCGTGGTTCGAGGGGGTGATCGACCGCGCGGCGGCCGACATGGAAGACCTCGCGACACGGGTCTTTCTCGCCACGCCGCCGCCCACCGCGGCGCGGGCCGCCGAATGAAGCTCGCGCGGAGGGGGACCCTGCGCCGCGGCGCGAACCTCACGCCCATGGTCGATGTCGTGTTCCTTCTGCTGTTCTTCTTCATGCTCGCCTCGCGTTTCGGCCCAGACGAAGGGCTGACGCTCGCGCTCGGCGGGGGCGGCGGGACCTGGAGCGGGCCGCCGCGGCTCGTCGGCGTCGGCCCCGAAGGCGTGACGCTCAACGGGGTGGGCACGGATGCCGCGGGGCTGCCCGCGGCGCTCGAACGGCTCGTGACGAGCGAGGCCGATCCGGTCGTGATCTCTCCGCGCGAGGGGGCGGGCACGGGCGACCTCGTCGCCGTGATCGACCTGCTTCAGGAGGCCGGGTTCACCGGCCTCGTCATCGTCCGATGAGCGGGTTTTCGTTCCGCCCGCCGCCGAGGCGCCGGGTACGGGGGGATGCGGTGGCGATGATCAACGTCGCGTTTCTCCTGCTCGTGTTCTTTCTCCTCGTGGCGCAGATCGCGCCGCCCGAGCCGGTCGAGGTGACGCTTCCCGAGGCGAAGGGCGGCACGCCGGTAGCCGGTGAGACCGTGCTTCACGTCGGTCCGGACGGCGAACTGGCCTATGGCGCGACGCGAGGTGAGGCAGTCTTCGCCGCGCTCGCGGACGCGGCCCGGGAGGAGGCTCCGTTGCCGCTCCGGGTCGACCGCGACTTCGACGGTCAGGCGCTTGCCGCGCTTCTCGCCCGGTTGCGGGCGGCCGGTATCACCGACGTGTCGCTCGGCGTGATGGTCTCGCCATGAACGCGGGTTGCGCTTGGCGCGGGCGTGGCTAGGGTCGCCCGCGACGGACCACTGTGGAGACCGGCGATGGCGGATGTTGCGATGAAGGTGAACGGCGAAGAGGTGCGGGCCGAGGTGCCGGACAATACCCTGCTCGTCGATTTCCTGCGCGAGACGCTGGGCCTCACCGGAACCCACGTGGGTTGCGAGACGAGCCAGTGCGGGGCCTGCGTCGTCCATATGGGCGGCAAGGCGGTGAAGTCCTGTTCCGTGCTTGCCGCGGCCGCGGAAGGGGCCGAGGTCCGCACCGTAGAGGGCCTCGCCGACGGCGACGCGCTGCACCCGATGCAGGCGGCGTTCAACGAATACCACGGGCTTCAGTGCGGCTTCTGCACGCCGGGAATGATCATGGCCGGCATCGACATGGTGCGACGGTACAAGGAGGACGGCCGGGAGCTCGACGAGGCCGCGATCCGACACGAACTCGAGGGCAACATCTGCCGCTGCACGGGTTACCACAATATCGTCAGGGCGATCGACGCCGCTGCGAAAGCGATGTGAGGGCGGCATGTACGAACTGACCTATCACCGGGCGGGGAGCCTGGCCGAAGCCCTCGAACTTCTCGCCGGAGCGGAGGACGGGGCTCTGCTGGCGGGCGGCCAGACACTCGTTCCGACGATGAAGGCCCGGCTGGCGGCACCGAGCGACCTCGTCGACATCTCCGCGATAAGCGAACTCGCGGGCATTCGTGAAGCGGGTGATGCCGTGGAGATCGGTGCGATGACGACCCATGGCGAGGTCGCCGGCTCGGCTCTTGTGCGCGACCGGATTCCGGGTCTCGCCGCGCTCGCGGGGCTCATCGGAGACGCGGCGGTGCGCCACCGCGGCACGATCGGCGGCTCGCTCGCCAACAACGACCCCGCCGCCTGCTATCCCGCCGCGGTGCTGGCGCTCGGTGCGACAGTGGTGACCGACCGGCGCGAAATTCCCGCAGAGGCGTTCTTCCAGGGCATGTTCACCACGGATCTCGACGAGGGCGAGATCATCACCTCCGTACGCTTCCCGGTGCCGGTCCGGTCGGCCTATGCGAAGTTTCCACAGCCCGCGTCGCGCTACCCGATGGCCGGCGTCTTCGTCGCGGAGACGACCCGTGGGCCGCGGGTGGCCGTGACCGGTGCCGGAGAGGACGGGGTGTTCCGCGCGGAAAACCTCGAGGCGGCGCTGGCGGCCGGCTGGTCAGCCGCGGCGGTCAGCGCGGTAGAGGTCTCCGCCGAGGGCCTCGCTTCGGACATTCACGGCCAGGCCGATTACCGCGCCGCCCTCGTGTCGGCCATGGCCGGGAAGGCAGTGGCCGAAGCCTCTTAGCCCGCGGCCGGCACGCAGGGCTGCTGTGGGAGCGCTTCCGTGCTCTGCTTCATCGGGTGGGCGCGACCTCCAACGCCGCACGCGTGATGGAAAGGCTTCGCCCCCCAAGTTCGCGAAACGCTTTCTGACGGCAGGAAAAGACGAGGATCTGCAGGTCTTGCGCCTGTCGGGTCAGGGCGTCGAACACCCGCTCGATTCGGTCGTCGTCCGTATACACGATCGCATCGTCGAGGATGACCGGTGCCGGGCTTCCCGTCTTCGCGAGCATCCGTGCGAAGGCGAGGCGTACGAGAAGCGCGATCTGCTCTCTCGTTCCGCCCGACAGAACCGAATAGTCCTCTTCATGCCCGTTGCGGATCAGCGATCTGGGCAGAACGTCTTCGGCATCGAACCGCAGGTCGGACTCGTCCCAGAGTAGACGGAGGAGCGGAACGAGCTCCCGCTTGACCGGTTCGACATAGCGGTCGCGCGCCGATGCGCGCGCCTCCTCGAGGGCCGATTTCAGGCGTTTCAGAAGCGCGACCTCGAAGTCGAGCGCAGCAAGCCGGGTGCGCGCATTCTCGAGCCGGCTCGCGGTGTCTGCGAGCTCTTCCTCCACGGCCTCGCCCGCGCTCATGTCGATTTTCACGTCGAGTTGTCCCAGTTCCAGCCGCAGACGCTGTCGGTCATCCCCGGTCCGGCGAAGGACGGACTCCGCCCGCGCGAATGCGGCCTCGGCGACGGCAAGGTCCGGTGCGTCTTTCGTGAGGCTTTCGACATCGGCCGACGCCGTCGCGAGGACGACGCGCAGGCGCTCGAGCGTCGCTTCGCGGTTTGCGATCTCCCCGTCGAGGTCATCGGTCACGGGCAGCGCCGCTCTCGCGCGCGCGAGCCGCGCTTCGGCGGTCTCGACGGCCTGCTCCGCGAGTGCGCTTCGCCTCTGAATTTCGCCGAGCGCGGTCCGCGCCGTCTCGAAGGCCGCTTCGGCTTCCGACAACGCGCCCCGCGCCGCCCGGTCCCGGGCCTCTGCCGTCGGGCGGTCGGGCGCGTCCGCGTCCGCCGCGTCCGCTTCGGGAAGCGCCGCGAGGGCCTCGCGCAGCCGATCCATGCCCTGAGGCGCAAGCGCATCGAGCGCTGCCTTCGCGTCGCGCATTTTCTGCTCCGCAATCCTGCGTGTCCGCGCGGAGGCCCGCGCTGCCTCCAGCGTGTCGACATGCGCCGCCGCAAGCGCCGCTCCGAATGCCTCTCCGGCGCTCTCGACAGTGGACGCGTCCGCGCCCGTGCCGGGGTTCACCGTCAATCGTCCGATGCCCTCCAGGACGAGCACAAGGGGCTTCGTGACGGAGACCCGCTCGCCCCCCGCGAGCGCGGCACCGTCCAGTGACACGGCCCCGAGCCGACCATCGTCATAGGTGACAGAGACCCAGGACGCGCCCGCTTCGAGGGCGCGTTTCGCGGCCCGAAACTCACGGTCCAAGGTCTCGAGCTTTTCGAGCACGGACGCGGTAATTCCGCGGCGCGCGTCCGCCGCCGCCTCTTCCATCTGCGACCTGTAGGCCTCGGCGGATCTCAGGATCTCCGCGAGTTCGGCCCGCCGCGCCGCAGCCGTGGCCCCCGCTTCGGCGCGCGTGGCGCGGCGAAGGGCGTCGGCCGTTGCCTCGGCGGCTGCCCTCGCGGCGGCATGGCTGTTTTCGGCCTCTGCCTTGACCGCGTCGGCTCGGGACAGGTCTTCGCCGGCGCGGGACGAGCTTTCGCGGGCTTTCTCGAGATCCCGCGCAGCCTGGCCGAGCTCGGCCCGGAGCTTCAGAAGTCCCTCGAGCCGCTCTTGTGCCTGTTCGACGTCCTTTTCGGCTCTCTCCCCGACCTCCCGGGTCCGCCGCAGTTTCTCCGCGTGGCCCCTTGCCGTCTCGAGATGTTCTCTCGCGTCCCGGAGGCGAACACGTCTTTCCTCCTCGGCTTCGGGGGCATCGAGATCCTCGAGTTCCCTGCGAACCTGCCGACGCCGCTCGAGGTCTTTCCTGAGCCTCTCGGCGGTACCGGCAAGCTCGTCGCGTCTGGCCGCGAGCGCCGCGACGTCATCCTGAAGCCGCTTCAGGGGACCGTCGGCTCTCACCCGCCCGGTCGCTGTGAGGTACTTGCCGAGTTCTTCGACGCACCGTTCCAGGGCCGCGTCCATCCTTCGGCCCCCGGTCATCGCCTCGACCTCTCCGGCGACCGACGACATCAGGTCCCGCCGCGCCGAGCGGCCCGCGTCGCCGTCGTCGCCGAGGCTCGTGAGGCCCTGCCGCACCCAGAGCAGCCCTGCCGGCCCGCCGTCCTTCGGAGCCTTGACGATGCTCGCGAGCCAAGCTTCGGCCTCGTCGGCCTGCTTGAAGAGCTGACCGCCCTTCCACACCCGAAGCTCTCCGTTCCGGGATTTCGCCCAACGCTTCTCGATACGGCAGGCCGCCCCATCGATTTCCGCGTCGACACCGACGCAGGGTTCGCCGCCGGCATGGGGAGCAAGGCCGCGGATATCTCTGTCCCAGGATTTCCGGTCCTTGAAAAAGAGCGCGTGCAGGGCGTCGAACACCGTCGACTTGCCATGTTCGTTCGGTGCGGAGAGAACGTTCAGGCCGTCCCCGATTCCGACAATCTCGACACGATCCGTGAAGCGTCGGACGTTCTCCAGCCGGATGGCCCTGAGCTTCATGAGGCGTCTTCCTTCACGATCGTGTAAAGGCGAACGAGCGCAGCCTCGGCAACCCGCCGCTGATCGTCCGCCAGCGACTTGTCCGAGGCTTCATCGAGCAGCGCCCGGGCTGCGAGACGAAGCGCGCCGCCCACGTCGATCGCGTCGAGATCCTCGACATTGTATTCGGTCGCGAGTTCCGTCTCGTCATAGTCGAAGTGGCAGAAGTCCGGCGCCAGAGCGGACACCGCCGCCGACAGTTCGAGCCGTTGGTCCAGTGTGGCCCAGCCCGTCGCGCGCAGACGCAGAAGAGTGTCTTCGCGCCGGGCCCCGCCTGTGGAAAGCGCGCGGCGGACCGCATCGCCGGCTTCCATCTCCGTCGTCACGGGCATCTCGACATCGACCCAGTCGAACCGGCCCGTCCGGATCGGTTCGACATGCGGGATGGCCCCGGATCCCGCGATCGAGACGGCGAGGCAGACACCCGGCCCCTGGTGCTTGAACCGGTCCCGCTCGGGCGTGCCGGCATAATGCGTGCGCTCGCCGATCCGGAGGTGTCCATGCCAGTCTCCGAGCGCGAGGTAGTCGAGCCGGGCGGTTTCCGCCCGGTCCGGGGGAATGATCTCGGAGCCTCCGTCCTCGCTCGCGAAGGTCTGGACCGCGCCATGGGCGAGGCCGATCCGGATGTTGCCCTCGGGGACCTCCGCGGAGACCATCCATTCGGTCAGGTCCCGGCCGCTGTGGCGCCACACCGCCGGGGCCGGAAGCAGGCTCACGCCCGCGGCGATCTCGACAGGCTCTGCGCGGTCGAGGAGCCGGACGTTGCCCGGCGCATCGCGACGAAACCGGTCCCACAATGCCTCCGCTGCAAGACTGTCGTGATTGCCCGGGATGATCCACCAGCCAATGGCAGGATCCGCGCCCATCGCGTTCAGGGCATGACGCACCACCTGGTCGGACGGTGTTTCGGTATCGAAGAGGTCGCCCGCGACGAACACGTGGCCGGCGCCGTGGCCGCGCGCAGCGTCCGCCAGCGACCGGACGATATCGCGCCGCGCAGCGGCAAGAAGGCCGCGGGCCTCTTCCGGCAGGTTGCCGAACCTGCGCCCGAGATGCAGGTCCGAGGTGTGAAGGAAACGGAACTCCGTCATGAATAGGCAACTCCGGCGAGGCGACGGGTCGCACGGCAAGCGGATCATCGAGCCCGCTGCAATGCGCAATGGGTATCAGACGGTGCGGGAGGCGCAACGGGGACCTTGGGACCCGGTTGCGTTTTCGCGGTCGGATCGCCTGCGCTTCACCCCCGCCACGAAGCCCCGGCGGTCCGACACCCCCCTTATCCTGGTGATCCTCGGGACCGCCCCGCCGAGAATTCGCATTACCGTCCTTGATTTCTTCCGCGATTTGCATCACGTCTTCACCAAGCGCTGACGTTCTGCCGCGTGAGCAGAAGGCATACGCCACAAACGCGCGCTTACCGTTTCCCACATCACGCGAGGAGGCAGCACCGCCCGTACGGGCCGGAGCACTCTGACCGCACCCCGACGCATGTCGCGTCCGGGGCAAGACATATCGCGGGCCACCGGTCCGCTGAAAGGACGACATGGACTTCAACGACCTCGGTCTGGCACCCCGCCTTACCGCTCAACTGCAAGCGCTCAAGATCACCGAGCCCACGCCGATTCAGAAGCAGGCCATTCCGCATGCCATGAACGGAAGGGACGTGATGGGGCTCGCGCAGACGGGCACCGGCAAGACGGCCGCGTTCGGCCTTCCGCTTCTGCATGCGCTGATGGCCGCCGGGACCGCCCCCGCGCCGAAGACCGCGACAGGCCTCATTCTCGCGCCCACCCGCGAGCTTGCCAAGCAGATCGCGGAGGCGCTCGGGGCCTTCACCCGGGGCAGCCATCTCAAGGTCGCGATCGTCGTCGGCGGGGTCTCGATGGGCCGGCAGATCGACACGATGCGGCGCGGTGCGGACCTTCTGATCGCGACGCCCGGGCGTCTGATCGACCTGCTGGACCGGAAGGCCGTCCGGCTGGATGAAACGCGATACCTGGTCCTC
>Ga0102935_1000897_pt1 | contig 10920 bp, 14 predicted proteins | sample SalPonR2_A_D2_MG_FD_78508 | JGI IMG/M metagenome (GOLD analysis project Ga0102935, IMG submission 78508) | Salt pond soil microbial communities from South San Francisco under conditions of wetland restoration - Salt Pond MetaG R2_A_D2_MG | ecosystem: Environmental > Aquatic > Marine > Intertidal... | reverse complement strand
GATCATGTAGCCCAAGCCGCCCGCGGCGTGGAAATGGTTCACGTCGGCGAGGCCGTTGGGGTAGATCTTCGCCATCTGGGGAATGGCCGAGGAGAGGTCGTTGAAATCCTCGATATCGAGGATCACGCCCGCTGCCCGCGCCATGGCGGACAGGTGGATGACGAGGTTCGTCGAGCCGCCCGTCGCCATGAGCCCGACGATGCCGTTGACGAACGCGCGCTCGTCGAGCACCCGGCCCGCCGGGCGGTAGTCGTTGCCGAGGGCCGTGATCGCCGCGGCGCGCGCGGTGGCCGCGTCGGTCAGAGCGTCGCGCAGCGGTGTTCCGGGGTTGACGAAGGAGGCGCCGGGCAGGTGGAGGCCCATGAACTCCATCAGCATCTGGTTCGAGTTCGCGGTGCCGTAGAAGGTGCAGGTGCCGGGGCCGTGGTAGGAGGCCATCTCGGCCTCCATCAGCGCCTCGCGCCCGACCTCGCCGGCGGCGAATTGCTGGCGCACCTTCGCCTTTTCGTCGTTGGGCAGGCCCGACACCATCGGCCCCGCCGGCACGAAGACCGCGGGCAGGTGCCCGAAGGTCGCCGCCGCGATCACGAGGCCCGGCACGATCTTGTCGCAGACGCCCAGAAAGATCGCCGCGTCGAACGTGTCGTGGGACAGCGCGACCGCGGAGGCCAGCGCGATGACGTCGCGGGAAAACAGCGACAGCTCCATGCCGGTCTGGCCCTGGGTGACCCCGTCGCACATCGCCGGAACGCCGCCGGCGACCTGGGCGGTGGCGCCCGCCCTGCGGGCGGCCGCGCGGATGCGCTCGGGGTAGCTCTCGAACGGCTGGTGCGCCGAGAGCATGTCGTTGTAGGCCGTCACGATGCCGATGTTCGGGCTCTTCTCGGCGACGAGCGGGTCCTTGTCGTCGCCCATCGCGGCATAGGCATGAGCCTGGTTGCTGCACGACAGATGCGCCCGCTTCGGTCCGGCTTCCGCCGCCCGCGCGATCTTGTCGAGATAGCGACCCCGGGCGTCGCGGCTGCGCGCGACGATGCGATCGGTAACGGCTTCGACGGTGGGGTTCAGATCCATTTCGCGTCCCTTCGGGCTTCGGAGCGTCGCAGGGGTGGTCTTCAATCTGGTCGTTACACTACCTGTTTAGCGCTAACAAGGGGCGGTTTCTCTCTCACCCCGGCCGCACTTCGAGCCCTGTCCTCGCCGCATGGCGGGGTTGCCGAAGCGGCCGTGGTGCGCCGACGCCGTGGCGCTTACCTCATGTCCGAACCTGGCATTTGCGGAGCGAGACATGAAACCGAGACATCAACTGGACGAATTGGACATTACCCGGCAGGCAGAGCGCCTGCGTGCGGAGACTTTCGCGGGCTGGATGCGCAGCTTGCGCCGCCGGATCGGCCGCTAGACTCCGAAAAACCTGATTCAATGCCGCAACAGCGGTGCAAAACCCCGGCTCCTCGCCGGGGTTTTTCGTTACTTTAACCCTTCTTTGGGGTATTTGCCGCATCAACTCGGAGAGCGATACGGGCGAGCGGGATGCGTAGGCGATTGCTGAAATGGGCTTTCGGAGCCTTTTGCGTGACGGTGCTTGGCGCCTGCGCGGCAGCGGACCAGGCGTTCCGCAAGCTTCCCGCGGGCGTGACGCGCGAAGAACCCCGGGACTACAGTGTGGCGGGCTTCGACGTGCTGGCGCCGCGCACCCTCGAGGTCTCTGAGGCCAATCTCTATTATCCGGTCGCGGATATCGTCTGGCGGGGCGACCCGTTCGGCGACCGTTACGAGCAGATCGAGGCGATTTTCGACGAGGCCGGCGGAAATGTCGCCGCCGAACTCGACGGTGCCCGCCCGGTGCGGGTCACGGTTCAGGTCACGCGGTTCCATTCGTTGACGGAGAAGGCCCGGGTGCAGGTGGGGGGTGTCCATTCCATGCGCTTCTACCTCACGGTCTACGACCTGGGCAGCGACGTGCCCATCGAGGGGCCGCGGCTTGTCATCGCCGACCTGCCGGGGCTCGGTGGGGAAACGGCGCTCCGCGCCGAGCGCGAGGGGCAGACGATGAAGGTGCGCATTCTCGAACAGCTTCGCCTCGTGCTTCTGCGCGAACTGACCGAGCCGGCACCCCCGCCGCGTCCCGTGGCCGCCGGCTGAGGCGCAGCGCGGGAATGAGCGATGCGGGGGGCGATGAAGGCGAAATGGTGACGTCCGGGCCGGGCCGCCCGGTGGTGCGGCTGCGGCCGAAGGCCGATGCGCGCCGTATCCGCCACGGCTATCCCTGGGTCTGGGCGGATCAGCTCGTCACCGACCGGCGCAGCCGGGCGCTGGCGCCGGGCACCATCGCCACGCTCGAGGACGCCGGACGCGTTCCGCTGGCGACGGTGGCGGTCAACCCCGGCTCGAAGATCATCGCCCGGGTGCTCGACCGCGACCCCGCCGCCGACATCGACGGCGCCTGGCTCGCAGCCCGGCTCGACACCGCGGCTGTCCTCCGCGAGAGGCTCTACGGCGCGCCGTTCTGGCGGTGGATCCATGCCGAGGCGGACGGTCTGCCGGGCGTCGTCATCGACCGCTTCGGCGATGTCGCGGTCTGCCAGCCGAACGCGGCCTGGGCCGAGATGCTGATCGACGAGATCGCCGACGCGCTGGTCTCGCGCGGTGTCTCCACGGTGGTCGTGAACGGCGAGGGCAGGGCGCGGGCGCTCGAGGGGCTCGAGGGCGGCATCCGCGTGCTCAGGGGCGCGCCCGAGGGGCCGGTCGCTGTCGGAATGAACGGGGCGATCTACATGGCCGACCTTCTCGGCGGCCAGAAGACGGGACTCTATTACGACCAGCGCGAGAACCATGCCTTCGCCGCGCGCTTCGCCGCCGGACAGGATGTGCTCGACGTCTTCTCCCATGTCGGCGGCTTCGGCTTGGCGGCGCTGGCCGCCGGGGCGGCCTCGGCGCTTCTCGTCGATGCGTCGGACCCCGCGCTGGCGCTCGCCCGCCAAGGCGCGGAGCGGATGGGCGCGGCGGACCGGGTGGAGACGCGGACCGGTGATGCCTTCGACGCGATGGCGGCCCTTGCGGGCGAGGAGCGGCGCTTCGGCCTAGTCATCTCCGACCCGCCGGCCTTCGCGCCGGCGAAACCGGCGCTCCAGGCCGGGCTCAGGGCCTACGAGAGGGCCGCGCGCATGGCCGCGGGGCTTGCGGCGCCGGGCGGTGTGCTGGTGCTCTGTTCCTGTTCGCATGCCGCCGATCTCGCGCGGTTCCGCGCCGCCTGCGTGGCCGGCATCGGCAAGGCGGGGCGCAGTGCGCGGCTTCTGCGCACCGGCTTCGCCGCCCCCGACCACCCCGAGATGCCGGCGCTCGCCGAGACCGGCTATCTCAAGGCGCTGACCTTCGCGCTCGACTGATGCGGGTGCTGATCGACGCCTGTGTGCTCTACCCGACCGTCCTGCGCCGCCTCGTCCTCGGGCTGGCCTCGACCGGGGCCTTCACGCCGCTCTGGTCGGCGCGCATTCTGGAGGAATGGGCCCGCGCCGCCGCAAGGGGCGGGCCCGCGAGCGAGGCTGCCGCCCGTGGCGAGATCGCCGCGGCGCGGGCGGGGTTTCCCGCCGCCGAGGTGGTGCCTGCCCCTGATGTCGAGGCCGCGCTGTCGCTTCCGGACCCGAACGACCGGCACGTGCTCGCCGCCGCCATCGCCGGCCGCGCGGACGAGCTTCTGACACTGAACGTCAGCGATTTTCCCATTCGGGCGCTCGGCGCCCACGGCATTCTCCGGCGCCATCCCGACGAGTTTCTCCTCGAGGCATTCCATGCCGATCCCGGAACGATGGGCGCTCTCGTCGGCAAGGTGCATGGTCAGGCGGTTGCGGATGGGGCCGATCTTACCCGCAGGGCGCTTCTGAAGAAGGCGCTTCTGCCACGGCTCGGAAAGGCGGTGGAGACGAAATAGCGAGGGCTGCTCCCGGCCGCATAGTTGGCTGCCCCGGGAGCGTTTCCTGTCGGGATGGAAGCCCCGGATCAGGTCGGGGCGATGTCCCATTTCGCCTCGTTGGCCTCGATGGCCTTGACGCGCTCGGCGGTCTTGGGGTGCGACATGAGCCAGGCCGGGACCGCGCCGTGATTGGACTGGGTAAGCTCTTCGAGTTTTGAAAACAGCGACTTCTGCGCATCGGTGCCGATGCCGGACTTGACCAGCAGGGCCGAGGCGTAGGCGTCGGCCTCGTATTCGTCCGAGCGCGAGAGGCGGGCGGCGAGAAGGGACGTGATGAACCCGGCGATATAGACGCCGACAAACGGGATGAAGCGCGACAGGATCATCGCCAGAGCCGTGCGCAGGGCGTTCTGGCCCGAGAAGTCGATCATCCGGCGGCGAGAGTGGCCGAGCGCCACGTGGCCCAGTTCGTGGGCGATGACGCTCGCCATTTCCTCTGCGGAAACATTGCCTTGCCGGTACTTCTTGAAAAAGCCGCGGGTGATGAAAATGCGCCCGTCGGGGGCGGCGAGGCCGTTCACCGGGTCGATCTCGTAGATATGAACGCGGATCCGCGGCAGGTCGAGCGCCGCCGCCATCCGGTCGGTCAGCTTCTTCAACTGCGGGTCCGCGAGTTCGGTGGATTTCGCGTCGAGCTCGCGCTTGGTGCGCCAGACCGAGAAGCGGTACATGGCGAGCGCGTAGAGGATCGCGAGAAGGATCGGGGTGAACTTGATCATGAGATGAATATGGGGCGGAAGGGGCCGTCTGCAAAGTGTCGGCGCCGCGTCGGCATTCCGTCGGCGGCGCGCGCGGACGCGCGCCTAGTCGCGCGAAGGCCGGACCGCCCGCCGGCGCAGGAGAAGAAGGCCGAGAAGCAGGGTCACGGTCCCCGCGGCGAGAAAGCCCGAGGCGTTCGACAGGAAGGCGCCGAGAGTTTCGATCCGGTCGGCGAAGAGGTAACCCAGACCGGCGTAGCCGATGACCCAGATCGCCTCGCCGGCGGCATCCCATAGCGTGAAACGCCATGCGCCGAGGCCCGCCGCGCCGGCGGCGAGGTTCACGTAGGGTCCGAGCGGTGCGACGGCCCATGTCGAAAGGAACACTCCGTAGCCGCCGTGGTCGTCGACGACCCGGCGAGCCCGGGCGAAGAGCGCCTCGCGCCTTGGGTGACGGGCCGCGAACCGGCCGATGCCGGGGCCGGCCGTCCTGCCGATGCGAAATCCGGTCTGGTCGCCGGCGACCGCACCAAGCCAGGCGCCGCCGGCCACGGCGGGAAAGGAGAGATCGCCGGCGGCCGCGAAGGCGCCGCCGGCCAGCATCATCAGCGATGTGGGAATGGGCACGAGCAGGCAGGAAAGAAACGCCGACAGCGTGATCGCGAGCACGCCCCAACTCGAAACGAGGCCGAAGACCGTGTCGGTCATCGCGCGCGCGCCCGGTAGGATTCGATGGCGGTCTCGAGCTCGTCCACAAGCACCTCGACCGGCACGCCGCGCTCCTCGGCCAGCGAGGCGAGGCTGCGCGGCCCGCTGCCGCCGCCGAGATCGACCCCCAGCGCCTCGGCGACGACCTCGCGCGGCAGGTCCCAGCTGAGACTGACGTAGCGCGGGGTCATCCAGCCCTCGATCGGCGCGTCGGCGGCAGGGCCGATCGCGCCGGCGTGTCGAAGAGCCTGCATGGCAAAGAACAGGGTCACCGCGAGGGCGACCGTGAAACCGAGGGCGAGCAGCCTTCGGGAGTGCCGACCGCTCATTGTGGCGCCGAGGAATAGGGAAGAAATCTCGCGGTCTTCATGCGATGGTTATGTGCCCGGCCCGGCTGGCTGTCGAGCGCGGAGGCGAGCGGTGGAGCGACAGAAGAGCCTGCACGGAAAGCGAGACCCTGCCGGTATCTCGTCCTTCAATGGAATGGGTTGTGGGCGGGAGCGACAGAAGGGCCGCTGGACGGGGCGCGGCCGGTTTGCGAGGCTCCGGTGGCGTCAGCCCGGGGGTGAGCGATGAGCGGGACGGTCACGGTCCGAAAGTCTCGAGCGAGAGCGAAGCCGGAACGGCCGAAGCTCTGGAAGGTCATTCTGCTCAACGACGATTTCACGCCGCGCGACTTCGTCATCAGGGTTCTGCAAATGGTGTTCCGGATGAGCGAGGACGAAGCGCTCGGGGTGATGCTGACCGCGCACAAGAAGGGCGCCTGCGTGGTGGCGGTGTTCACGAAGGAAGTCGCCGACGAGAAGGCGCGGATCGGCACGGAAGCCGGCGCGCGTGCCGGATACCCCCTGACGTTCACGACGGAGCGCGAGGAGTAGGGTCCGTGGTCGGCTGGAGTTCTGCCTTCCCGGCCTGCGCGGCGGAGATGGCCCTGCCGGGCTGAAAGCCGGCCTATGAACCGATCGTCTGGATCGGGGTGAAGCCCTCGAAGTCCGGCGGGCCCTCGTAGAGCTCGCGGTTTGCGCCCCGGCCGCCATGTCCGGACTTGAAGTCCTGTGCTTTCAGCCAGGCGCGGAAGGCGTCTTCGGAAGCCCATTTCGTATGGGAAGCGTAGAGGACCACACCGTCCTTCTCGGGGCCCTTCAGCATGTGGAACTCGACGAAGCCGTCGAATTCGGGCAACCGGCTTTCGCGGCGGAGCCAGAGGTCTTCGAAGGCCCGGGCGTTCTCGGCGCGCACGCGGAAGCGGTTCATGGCGATGAACACCGGCCTACTCCGCGGGAACCGCAGCCCGGGAGGCGGGGCGGCGCTTCGGGAAGGGGACGAGGCGCTCGTTCTCCTCGTCCCAGAGCTTGAGGGTGAAGGCGCGCAGCGCCTCGGGCCACTCGATGGTGCGGATCGCGACATGCTCGCGCAGCGCGTTGTGGCACCGGCGGAGCCGGTAGAGCGGGATGCGCGGGTTGAAATGGTGGATGTCGTGGTAGGCGATGTTGCCCGTCCCGATGTCCCACCAGTGCCCGAGGTCGAGCGCCGAGGAGCCCTGCAGCGTGGCGCGCTCGTAGTCGAGGTCGGGCTTGTGGTCCCAGTAGGTGTCTTCGAAATTGTGCTGGAGATAGACGAGAAAGACGCCGATACAGCCCGAGGTCAGTGCCGTCAGCGCGTAAAGTGCGAGGCCGTTCCAGCCCCAGCCGGCGTAGAGGAGCGCCCACCAGAGCAGCACGGCGGCGTTGTGGAGCATCACCCCCCTGATGCCGATCTTCTCGGCGTTCTTCGGCCAGCGGTAGCGGATGACGAAGGTCCAGAACCCGCCGATGGGAAGCATCACGAGGGGGTTGCGGTAGAGCCTGTAGGCCAGGCGCTGCCAGAACCCCGCCCGCTCCCATTCGGCGAGCGTCATGGTGTGGACCTCGGTCGTCTCGCGGTGGTCGAGGTCGCCGAGAAAGGCGTGGTGGACGTTGTGGTTGCGCTGCATCGCCCTGTAGGGCGTGAGCGTGAAGGTGGAGATCGCGTAGCCCGCGAGGTCGTTCTGGGCCCGCGTCTCGAAATGCGACCAGTGCCCGCAATCGTGCTGGATGACGTAGAGGCGGACGGCGGCGAAGGCGTTGAGGATGACGAGGGGGGCGACCGCCCACCATGTCCACATCGCCTCGAGGGCGAGAAAGAGCGTCGTGAAGTAGACCGCGAAAGTGAGGATCAGGCTCGATGACGCGAGCCGGTTGTCCTTCTCGATATAGCGGTTGGTGAAGTCCCTGATGAAACCGGACTGTGTCGCATCCGTAGACATCGGCGTCCTCGTCTCTTTCGCATCTCGTGGCGTCGTCCCGCAAATTGGGTCCGATCCGCGCCGGTGGCAAGGGCCGAAGGACGGTTTGCCCAAAGAGCCGCGGCGGCGCCTCATTCGCTCCAGGAATGGACGTGAACGTCGCGGCCCGAATGGCCCTTCATGATCGTGGTCGCGAGCCTCTCCTTCTCCGCGTCGGGCACCCGGACCCAGAGAAGAATGCCCCCGCGGCGGAGCTGATCGGCGTAATAGTCGCTGTGGTGGCGGGCGGCACGGCGTGCCAGAAGCCCGCCGATCACAGCGCCCGGGCTGCCCCCTATGGCGATCGCGGCGATGGAGGCGCCCAGGGTGCTGATGGGGTTCGCCAGTGCGGCCGCCGCGATGACCGTGCCGAGAAAGGCGAACCCGCCGATGATCGCGCCTTCGAATTCGCCCAAGGCTTCCTCCGAAACGAAGGCGGCCCGCGGTGCCCTCGGGTCGTCTTCGAGATCCTCCGAGCGCCAGTATGCGCTGCCGAGGCGGTCTTCCAGCGCTTCGGCCGTGCCGAGCAGGCTCATGTCGTAGCGGCTGAAGCCGACCATGCGCAAATCGTAGACAGCCTTCTGCAGGGCCTCGAAACCGTCGAACACGCCAACGGCCTCGGGCACGTCGATGACCGACACCCGATGCGTGTCCTGCTCCGCGTCCTGCACTTCCCGATTCGCCGTTTCAGTCATGCGTTTGATTCTAGCCACGTCGGCCGATCCGGCATTGACGGCGATCAGTTTGCGGCGCGCGAAAGCTCCGCAATGTGATGCGGCGGCCAGCCGCACCGGCCTTCGCGGATCACCTCAGAGCATCCGCTCGAGGAAGATCGTCACGAAGAGCCCCAGAAGCCCCAGGGCGATGGCGTAGCCCGCAGCGTATTGCGCCATGTCGGCGGGCTTGCCGCCGCGCCGTTTCGCGGTCAGCGCGCCGATGAGGCCGCCGGCCAGGACTGCCGCGATCACGATCATGTCGGGTCTCCATCCCCCCCGGGCCTCAGTGCGGCGATCTCGCGCGCGCGGGCGCGCACCTCGTCGTCGGTGCCGAAGCCGTAACGGGCCCAGCCGAGACTGTCGAGCCGCACTTCTGCGGCTTCCCCGGTGCGCCCGAGAGCGGTGAGAGCCTCGGCCTTGACCATCAGGAGCGTCGACAGAAGCGCGGCATTCTCCGCCTCGGCGACGGGCCGGAGGTTCCGGTCGACGATCTCGACGGCGACGTCGGGCTGGCCGGCGGAGAGCGCGAAGGCAGCGAGCTGCATGGAGATATGGGCCGCCTGCAGCTGCGTGCCGGGCTCGGCGCGGTAGATGGACCCGGCCTGCAGGAACGAGGCGAGCGCCAGTTCGGGCTCGGAGCCGAGGGTCAGCCGGCCAAGCGCATAGAGCGAGAAGGCCAGCCGCGTGTCGCTCCAGCGTTCGTCGCTGGCGATGGCCACGGCCTCGCGCGCGGCGAGGCGCCGCCGGGTCGGGCTGGCGCTGGGCCCGAGCGCCGTCTCGATCGCGTCGATCCATGCCCGCGGTGTGGGATCGGGACGGAACGCGCCGCCGCCCCGGCCACGGGGGTTGAGCCGGTCGAGCACGCGGGGAAGCTCGGCGGCCACGGCGTCCGGCGACATGCCCGAACGGAGTTCGGGGGCATAGGTCGCGGCGAGGATCAGCATGTCGAAGCCGGTGAGCACGGTGTGGAAATTGTCGTCGTTGAAGACGCTGTCGGGCAGCCGGTAGAGGTCGTTCAGTGGCCCGAGCGCCTGGGCGAGTTCTTCGTGGAGACAGTCGCGGACCTCCTGAGGGGCGACGTCGCCCGGCAGGAAGATCGCCATGCGCTCGCGCGTCCGGAGCGTCGTCCAGTCGAGCCGGGGGGAGTTTCTGAAGCGCAGGAACTCGGCCCAGCTCGCCACGCGCGGGACGACGAAACAGGCCGCCTGGGGCACCGCGCGCTGAAGATCGCGGCGCGAAACCACCTCGATGGTGATCGAGGCGGGCTGATCGGCGGGAACGCGGGCGATCTCGATGCCCGCCTCGCCGCGCAGCCGTCCGAGAAGCCGTCCGAGGTCCCGGCCGAGCGAAGGCACGGGGCGGCCCGTCACGCGCACGCTGATCGGTTCCTCGAAACGGGTGAACACCGGAAGACGGCGGCCCGATTCGAGAAAGAACGACAGCTCCATGAAATCGCGGGCGATCTCGCGGTTCGACTTCGCGGTGCGCGTGACCTGCGGCGTCGAAAAGACCTTCATCGGCGGCAGGTCGAGGTCTGCCGCGCGCCGGTCGACCGGAGTTTGCGGCGCGCCGCAGGCGGCGAGCGCGAGCGCTGTCAGCAAGGCGGGAACAAGACGCATCAGACCCTTTCGAACTTCATGACCGGCGCCGGCCGGCCGGCGTGATCATAGGGGCGACAGGCGGTCTCGTTGAAGTGCTGCGTTGTCCGGTAGACGCCACTTGCGTCCTTTTTGTCGGCTTGCGCATGGATCGTCCCGACGAGCGCCCGGCCCACGCCTCCACCGCGATGAGCGGGGTCGGCAGGGAGGTTCTGAAGGTCGCGGACCGGCGGGGCGTGCCAGCGGTGGGCGTGGAAGCGGTCGCGGGCGCGGACCACCGTCCGGTCATCGACGGGGGCGGCGAGGCAGGCGTCGTCGTGCGGGTCGCCGGCGAGCAGGCACTCGAAATGGGCTGGGCGGAAGGCCTTTCGGGCGCATTCTGTCATGAGTAGCGAGATAGCCCTGCCAGCGCCGGTCCCAAGGGGCGAAATCGGCACGGTCGGGGAGGCGGAGGCTCGGGGTCGTCTCACCGGTCTCCGCAGGACCCCCCCAGGGCTCTTCTTCGTTCCTAAAATACTCTTCTTTTCGAAGGCCGCGCCGGGAAAGCGGATGTCGTGCGAAAAGCAGCGTCCGGGAAAGGCGTCGGGCATGTCCTTGCCGGTGTTCGGAAGGATCGTGCAGGCGTGAGGCGGCGTCGTCTTCGCGAAACTCGCGGACCGCGCGGGTCGGGAACCTGAGGGGCCACTCGATGAGCGGCAGGTCGGGGGCGGCGGCCATCTGGCGGGCAAGGACGGTCCGGCCGGTGCCGGTGCCGCCCTCGAAGGCGGGGCGCGCGCGAGCGTGACCGCGGTGTCGACCGCCAGCCGCAGCCCCTTGCTCGCCCCGTAACAGCGCGTTCCGGTGAATTCCACATGATATCAGGACTCTGGGTGCGGTGCCGGATGTGACGACAGGCGCTGGCCCGAGCGCCGGCAACCCCCGCTTT
>Ga0102935_1000896_pt1 | contig 10941 bp, 9 predicted proteins | sample SalPonR2_A_D2_MG_FD_78508 | JGI IMG/M metagenome (GOLD analysis project Ga0102935, IMG submission 78508) | Salt pond soil microbial communities from South San Francisco under conditions of wetland restoration - Salt Pond MetaG R2_A_D2_MG | ecosystem: Environmental > Aquatic > Marine > Intertidal... | reverse complement strand
GGCCGCTACCTCAAGATCACGATCGACCTGAAAGACCGGCCGGGCGAGCTCGAACGCGTCTCCAGTATCGTCGCGCGCACCGGCGCGAATGTGTACGCGGTCCACCACGACCGCACCTCCCGCGACGTGGCCGTCAACGCCGCCGAGCTCGAACTCGAATTAGAGACCGACGACGCCGAACACGCCGCCGACATCGTAGACGCCCTCGAAGCCGACGGCTACGACGTCGAGATCCTCTCGTAAGGACGAACCCCTCGACGACGTCAGGCTCTCCCGGACCGCGAGACGGTAGGCCCCGAACTGGAGACGGCAGGCCCCCGGACCGCCGGACTGCAGGGCCGCCGCAGACCCGGCGGAGCTAGGTCGGATCGTCTCCGCCCAGCCACGAGACCGCGATCGACTCGAACGGCTCGGAGTACTGCATGAGCGTCGTCCCGAGGACGGCCATCACGAGCACGTATCCGACCGCGAAGGCGTTGATCGTCGCCGCCAGCGCGGGGTCGAACGCGCCGCTTTCGGCCCCGGTGACGGCGACCGTCGCGATGATGAGCGAGAACTCTCCCCGCGTCGTCATCCCGAGTCCGACCCGCGTCGAGCGCCGCGTGCCGAGGTCGAACGCGCGCCCGGCGAGGAACCCCGTGACGAGCTTCGTCGGCGTGGTCACGACCACCGCGAGCGCGATGAGCGCCGCGACCCCGCCGAACAGCAGCGGGTCGGTGACGAGCCCGATCCAGAAGAAAAACACCGCCGCGAAGGTGTCCCGGACGGGCTCTAAGAGGGTCTCGACCTCGTGGGCGTAGTCAGTCGCGGAGAACGCCATCCCGACGAAGAAGGCCGCGACAGCCTCGCTGACGCCGAGCGCGAGCGCCGCACCCGCGACGAACACGACCGCCGCGATCGACCGCAGCGCGACGAACTCCGTGTTGTCGGTCGCGACCAGCCGGTCGAACACCGGCGTCCCGAACTGCACGAGGGCGAGCAGTCCGGCGATGAACCCGAGCGCGATCCCCACGTCGACCGCGGCCGCGGCGACGTCGCCGCCGCCGAGCACCAGCGCGGACGCGACGGAGAGGTAGACGGCGATGAACAGGTCCTCGTACACCAGCGTGCCCAAAAGCGGCTCCGCCTCGTCGTTGGCGATCCAGCCGAGGTCGATGAGTGACTTCGTGATCACCGCCGACGAGGAGATGTAGACGATTCCCGCTATCAGGAACGCCGGAAGGAACGCGTCGAAGACGAGCCAGCCGAAGACGAGCCCGACGCCGAAGTTCGCGAGGTCTATCGTGCCCGCCGTCCCGATCTGCGAGCGCCGCGCGAGCAGCCGGTCGAGGTTGAATTCCAATCCGAGGAAAAAGAGGAGGAAGACGATCCCGAGTTCCGCGCCGAGCGCGATGAACTCCGTCTCGGGAACGGAGACGGTCCCGACCACCGGCAGCGGAACCCGGCCGAGCACGTACTCGCCGAGCCCCATCCCGACGAGGATATAAAAAGGGATCACGGACTGGCCGAGCCGGCTCGCGAGCGCACCGGCGAGTGCGATCGCGGCGAACATGACGCCGACGTCGAGGAGCGCCACTAGCGAGCACTCCCGACGAGTGCGGCCGTCAGGCGCGGTCCGCCGCTGTCTCCACAGATCATTCCGTCAGGAGGTCTTCGAACGCGGCGCAGTCCTCGCGAGTGCCGACCGCGATCACCGTGTCGCTCTCCTGTAACACCGTGTCTGCCTCCGGGCTGTCGACGACGCCCTCGCCGCGCTGGATTGCGACGATCGAGATGCCGGTTCGGTTGCCGATGTCGGCGCTCTCCAGCGTCTCACCGACGAGCGGCGATCCCGGCGGTAGTTCGTACCACTCCAAGAGGATCCCGCCGGGGAGCGTCGTCTCCTGTGTGTCCGGCTCGATCGGCTGGAAGTGCGCTCCCTCGATGATCGAGCCGATCGTCCGCGCGAGGTCGTCGGAGAACTCGAACACCTTCTCCGAGTCGGCGTTCGGGTCGCTCCGGCGGAACACCTCCCGTTTGCCCGTGTTGTGGATGACGACGACCATCTCTCCGTCGTCCAGGTCGATCTCGAACTTCTTTCCGACGCCCGGGAGATCTGACTCGCTGATCGGCATACCGAGGGAAGCGACCCCACGCTAATAGGTGTGTACGTTGAGACGTGTGCCCCGTCACGCGCTGTTCGGGAGGGGTCCCCCGGACTCAGGCGAACCGATACGTCGTCCCCTCGGGCCCGTCCTCTATCTCGACGCCGACCTCGCCGAGCGCGTCGCGAAGCTCGTCGGCGCGCTCGTAGTTCCCCGCCTCTCGCTCCGCCTCTCGGATATCCACGACGAGTTCGACCAGCTCGTCGGCCAGACCGACCTCGCCGTCGCTTTCGGCCTCGAACTGGAGTCCGAGCACGCCGACGGCGAGGTCGTCAAACGCCTCGACGGCCTCGCGGAGCCCGCGGTAGTCGTACGCGTCGCCGCCCTCGCTTACCCCGTCGACGTGGCGGTTCACGGCGTCGGTGAGCTCCAAGAGCGCCGCGGTCGCCTCCCGCAGGTTCAAGTCGTCGTTCATCGCCGCGGCGAACTCCTCGCGGGCGGTCGCGACGCCCGCGCGCAGGTCGTCGTCTTCGGCCTTCGCACGAGCGTCGACGGAGTCGAGCGCCTCCACCGCGCGATCGTACGTCCGCGAGAGGCGGTCCCACCGCTCCTCGGCCTCGGCGATCGCCTCCTCGGTGAGCGCCTGCTCGGAGCGGTAGGCGGCCCCGGCGTAGAACGTCCGGATCACGTTGACGCCCAGTTCCTCTAGGGCGTCCGGCACCGTCCAGAAGTTGCCGATCGACGAGGACATCTTCTCACCGTCCATCTCCAAGAGGCCGACGTGGAGCCAGTGGCGCGCGAACGTCTCGCCCGTCGCCGCCTCCGACTGCGCGATCTCGTTTTCGTGGTGCGGGAAGACCAGATCACGTCCGCCCATGTGGACGTCGAGCGTGTCGCCGAGGTGCGTCGTGGACATCGCGGAGCACTCGACGTGCCAGCCCGGTCGGCCCTCGCTCCACGGCGAGTCCCACGTCTCGCCCGACGGGACCGAATCGCCGTGGTCGTGTTTCGCGTGGTCGCGCGCGGCGGTCTCGCTCACGCCGCCGGCCTTCCACAGCGCGAAGTCCGCCGGATGCCGCTTCTCCGACCGCTCGTCCGGCTCGCCCTGCGCCTCCAGTTCCTCGACGTTCTGGTTCGAGAGCGCCCCGTAGTCGTCGAAGCGGGTCACGTCGAAGTAGACGGAGCCGTTCGACTCGTAGGCGTACCCCTTCTCCACGAGGGTCGCGACGAGGTCGACGATCTCGGGGACGTGCTCCGTGACGCGGGGGTACACCTCCGCGCGCAGCAGGTTCAGCCCGCGCATCGCGGAAAAGGTCGAGGCGGAGAACGTCTCTGCGACGTCGCGCTCGGCGGTCCACTCGTCGCGCTCGCCCACTCGGGCCGTGATCTTCTCGTTGACGTCGGTGACGTTCTCGACGTGGCGCACGTCGTACCCCTCGTGTTCCAGCCAGCGGTGGAGCACGTCGGCGTGGAACCAGAGGCGGGCGTGTCCGAGGTGGGGGTCGTCCGACACCGTCAGGCCGCAGACGTACAGCGTGACGTCGCCATCGGCCGTGAACTCGACGCGCTCGTCTTCGAGGGTGTCGGTAACGACGAGACTCATTACCGGCTCGTTGCTGCGGTGAGCGTTTTAAATCGTCGGATTCGCCCTCACCGCGGTCCGTTCGCGTCCCGACCCGCGACCGTCCCGCTCCGACCGCCGCGCGCCATACCACTCCGCTCCGACCACCCCGCGACCGCCCCGCGACCGCGCCTCACGCCTCCCCAGCCTCGCGACTCCCTCCGCTTCGCTTCGGTCGCCGCGTCCCTCGCGCGTGCTGTTCGCACCCTTCGGGCGCTCACAGGCGCGCGCCACGGTGGTCTGCTCGCACACCGCTGTTTCTATCGTTTTCCGAGCGCCTCCTCGAACACGCGCTTTGCGCGCTCGTACGCCGCGTCGCGGTCGACGATCGGTTCCGGGTACTCCGGCGCGAGTTCCTCGCGTTCGTCCGCCGAAAGCGTCGGCCAGTCGACGATCTCGTCGGCGGGCACGTCGCGGAGTTCCGGCACGTACGCCTTCACGAACCGGGCGTCCGGGTCGTACTTGGCGGTCTGGCTCACGGGGTCGAAGATCCGCACGTCGACGGAGTCGGTGCCGGTGGAGGCGATCCACTGCCACATCCCGTGGTTCGTCGCGTGGTCGTGGTCGACCAGCCGCGCCGTGAAGTGACGCGCCCCCCGCCGCCAGTCGATGAGGAGGTGTTTCGTGAGGAAGCTCGCGACGACCTGTCGCGGGCGGTTGTGGACGTACCCCTCCGCTTCGAGCTGTCGCATCCCGGCGTCGACGAGCGGGTACCCCGTCTCGCCCCGGGTCCACGCCTCGAACGCCGCGTCGTCCTCGCGCCACGCGATCGGGTTCGGGAGCGTCCTGTAGTTCTCCTCGGCCAGATCGGGAGCGTAGTAGAGCAGGTGGTACTGCTGCTCGCGCCACGTCAGCTCGTCGCGGTACTTCTCGACGTTCCGCCGCCCGTCGTCGCTCGCGCCGCCGAGACAGCCGCCCGCGGCCTCCCACACCTCGCGGCTCCCGATCGCGCCCGCGGCGAGATACGGCGACAGTCGCGAGACGGCGACCCCCGGGGCCTCGACCGCCCGCGCGAGGTCGTCCCGGGTGTCTGCGTACGACCGGATCCCCCCGTCGAGGAAGCGATCGAGCCGCCCGCGAGCGGCCTCGTACCCCGGCTCCGGCAGGTCGATGTCCGCGCTCGCGGTCGGAAGCTCGGCGGAGGCCGCGTTCGCGGCCGGAGCGTCGGCCGAACCGACCAGCGCGTCGGGATCGGGTTCGGGATACGGCTCCGCCTTCGGGACCGCGTCCCAGTCGTCGCGGAACGCGCCGTGGTTCGGGTACGCGTCCGTCAGCCGGCCGGGGTCGACCAACACGATGTCGGTCCGCGACGCCGTCTCCACGTCCCCCGACGCGAGCGCCTCCCTGACCGCCCGGGCGCGCTCCCTCCGCGCGGGTCGGTAGTGCTCGTTGTAGACCACCCGCTCGACGCCGCGCTCGGCGGCGAGGTCGGCGAGGACCGTCTCGGGGTCGCCGACTCCGACGACGAGGTCGCTTCCGAGGTCGCGGTAGCGCGCCCGGAGTCGAGAGACGCACCCGAGGTAGAAGGCGCGCTGTCGCGTCCCGAGCGTCGCGAGCAGGTCGTCGTCGACGACGAACACCGGGAGGACCGTCCCCGCCCGCGCGGCCGCCGCGAGCCCGGCGTTGTCGCGCGTCCGCAGGTCGCGCCGGTGCCAGAACAGCTGCATACGACCGACACGGGCTCCGTCGGCTAGTGTCTTCGGCCGACCGGGTGTCCCGCGTCGTCGTCCCGTCTCGCGCCGCCGGCGCGGTCTCTCGTCGTCGGAACCTCCCGTGCGCTTATGTCTGTGTGCGCGAAGCGGCGGTATGGACCCGCTCGTCGCCGCCATCCTCGTCGGCGTCCCGCTCGTGTGGCTCGTCGGATTCGCGGCGTACGTCTACGTCGACGCCCCCCGTCACGGGATGGACCGCCGGAAGTGGACCGCGCTCGCCTTCTTCGTCCCGCTTTTCGGCTTTCTCGCGTACGTCTTCGAGCGGGGCGAACTGGACTACGACCCCGCGGACGATCCCTACGCCGGCGGCGGCGAGAGCCGCGAGGCCGGCTTCGCGGTCCACGAGTCCCGCCGCGGCGAGAAGTCCCTCGGACCGGCCGGAACCGAGGCCGACGGCGGGGCTCCCGACGACGGCGACGAAGACGAGTGGAACGACCCGGACGGCGTCGACCTCTGAGGGGCCGTGTCGGCCGGCGGTCGGCTGACGCCGCGGGTTCGCGGGCCTGTGAGCCCCCGAGCGTGATCGGCGCGGCCTACCCGTCCTCGACGGGCGCGGGCGTCGCGATCGGATCGAGCCCCTCCACGACGACGACTCGGGGTTCGTCGACGACCGTGATGCGATAGGTGTCCGCAGGCGAGAGGGTTCGGACGACGCCGTCGCCGTTCGTGTCTCCGATCGCTCGGCTGTCGGCGTCGCCGACGCGTTTCGTGACGGTGACGCCGGAGACGGGATCGCCGCTCTCCTCGTCGCGGACGGTGACGGTCACCGGACCGCCGACGTAGCTCCGGTCGACCGTCACGTCGAAGCCGTCACCCGCCTCCGTGACCGGCTCGGTGTCGGCGAACGCGTCGAGGTCGATCCGTTGATGCTCGACGAACACCCGCGTCGTTCCGCCGCTGACGTACGTCCGGAGGAGTCCGAACTCGTGTGGCACGGTGATCCGCTGAACCGATCCCGCCCCGAAGGCGTCGGGCTGGCGGAGCGCCACCGTCTCCGGATACGCGTCGGAGACCGCGTCGATCGCCGCGTCGTTGCTGATCGAGTCGCCGTCGCGGTCCCACCGGTCCAGCCGGATCACCTCCCGGACGTACTGGCCGTCGGCGATCGTCGCCAGCACGAGCGCGTCGTCGCTCGACTGAACGTGCACGTCGGCGGTGGTGACGGCGGCGCTGGCGGCGGCGAGCGCGTGGGCGCGGACCGGTCCCTCGTACACCTGAAGCCGAACGCGTAGCTCGGCGAGCCGCGGGGGTGCGCTGAAGCCGCTCGTCTCGTCCGCGAGCGTGTCCAGCGTGTCGAGACGCTCGTCGTACTCGCGGGCGGCGGCCGCGATCCGGACGAGCTCATCGAGCAGCGCCCGGTTCGAGAGGTCGCCAGAGGCGTGTTCACGGATGGCGGTCCGTTGCCGCTCGTAGAGTCGCGCCTCGTCGCGCTCGACCCTGTCGAGCGCGTCGAGGATCCGCTGTCGGCGGTCCCCGCTCGTCTCGGCGGCGTCGACCCGCTCGACGATGGCCGCGGTCTCCATCGCCGCGTCCGTCTCGTCGACCGCGACGTCGAGTGAGGGGCCGAGGTTCGCGCCGCGGGTGGCGCTCTCGACTCGCACCGGACCGCCGTCTGCCACCGACAGCGTCCGGAAGGTGCGGTTCTCGCCCGACGCCTGCCGGGGAGCGGATGCACCGAGTCTCGCGGACGTGGACGGCGACGAGACCGCCTCGACCGGCGCGGTCGGCGGCGACGAGGCGGGCGAGCGCGCGTCGGTCGGCGCTGTCGTTGCGGCGGGCGCTGTCGGACCCGGATCGGTCGACAGGCTGGTGGCCGCGACCGGCGCAAGCAACAGGAGGACTGCGACGGCGACGGGGAGGGCCCTCATTAGGCGACGGTTCGCCGCGCGATATAAAAAATCCACCCCACTGCGCCGGTCGCGTTCGCCGTCCCGTGCCGCCGTTCCATCCCGCCCATGGAAAGCGTTTTGCCCGGTGCCTGAGTGATTTTGAGGTGTATGCGGAACCCTCCGTCTCGCGTTCTCCTCGCCGCGGCCGTCGGCGTCCTCCTCCTCGCGGGCGTCTTCGCGTCCGCCGCGGGAGCCGCGGCCGCCTCCCCCTCCGCGTCGCCGGCCGACCGGGCGGCGGCCGTGACCGGTGGTCCGGTGGTCGAACAGACCGACGACGGCGTCGATCCGACCACGGCGACGCGGATCCGGATCGAGCCCGCCTCCGACGGCGACGCCCGCTGGACCGTGTCCGTCAGGTACGCGCTCACCGACGAGGCCGATCGGGCGGCGTTCGAAACGGTCGGAGACCGGTTCGCGAACGGCGACATCGGTCCGAGCGCGAGCCTGTTCGCGGGGTTCGCCCGCGAGGCCAGCCGGAACCTCAACCGCACGATGCGGATCGAAGAGGCCGAACGCGAAGCCGTCGTCCACGAGGACACGTCGTCGTTCGAGGTCGCGGGCGAGGACGCGGTCGCCGTCGGCGAGCTTCGCCTGTCGTTCGTCTGGACGGCGTTCCTGGCGCAGGACGGCGAGGAGCTCGTGTTGGGCGACGCCTTGACGACGCCCGACGGAACGTGGCTGCGGTCGCTCGAACCGGGGCAGACGCTCGAAGTGACGACGCCGGACGGCTACACGGTCACGAGCACGACGGCGTCGCTGCGGGACAACGCCGTGGTGATCGAGGGGCCGCGGACGTTCGACGAAGGCGAGGGCGTCGCGGTCGTGTACGCGTCGACCGGGACGCCCGGACCGCCGTGGTCGATGCTCGCCGCCGCGATCGTGGTCGGGGCGCTGATCATCGCCGGCAGCATCGTCGGCTATCGCCGACGCGAAGGCGACGCCGCCGCGGGATCCGACGACGCGGTCGCGTCGACGGCCACCGGGGGCGACGCGAGCGCCGGCGACTCCGGTACGAGCGACGCCGGTACTGCCGAGTCGGATGCTGGCGGCCTCGCGGCCGACGGTACCGAGGCGACGCGAAGCGGTACCGCGGCGGAGTCCGGTGGCACGGCCGAAACCGGTGCGGCTGACGAGAGCGGGACCGAGCCGCCGGCAGCCGGCGCGAGCGACGACACGCCGACCGATCCTGGTCAGGACGAGAGCGGACCGACGGGCCCGTCCGACTCGGTAGAGGGAAGCGAACAGGTCGACGAGACCGACCGGTCGCTGCTCTCCGACGAAGAGCGCGTCGAACACCTCCTCGCCGACAACGGCGGGCGGATGCGACAGGCCGACATCGTCTCGGAGACGGGCTGGTCAGACGCGAAGGTGTCACAGCTCCTGTCGGCGATGACCGACGAGGACCGCGTCGAGAAGCTCCGGCTGGGTCGTGAGAACCTGATCTCCCTTCCCGACAGCGGAACGGACACGGGTGCGCGAAGCGGCGCCGCCGACGGCGGCGGGAGCGACCCCGACGCCGGAGTCGACCCCGACGAGCGCGGCGATCGGTAGTTCCGAAAGCCATTACACACCGAACGCCGGAGTATCGATCATGAAGGTTCTGGTGACCGTCAAGGAGGTCGCTGAGGTGAGCGATGACTTCGCGATCGAGGGGACGGATATCGCGCCGGCGGATCTCGAATACGGCCTCAACGAGTGGGACGACTACGCGGTCGAGGCGGCGGCACAGCTGGCCGAAGCCGGGATCGCCGAGGAGGTCGTCGCCGTCACGATCGGTCCGGAGCGGGCCGAGGAGACGATCCGGACCGCCTTGGCGAAGGGCGCAGATCGCGCCGTCCGCGTCTGGGACGACGCGTTCGAGACGGGGTTCACGGACGTCAGGGCGAAGGCGACTGCGCTCGAGGCGGTCGTCGAAGACGAGGATCCGGGCCTGATCCTCGGCGGCGTCCAGGCGGCCGACACCGGGTTCGGCGCGACGGGCGTCGCGCTCGCGGAGCGGATCGGCTTCGAGCACGCCGCGGTCGTCAACGATCTGGAGATCGATCCCGACGCGGGCGTCGCGCACGTCCACCGCGAACTGGAGGGAGGCGTCGAGGAGCTGACGGACGTCGACCTCCCGGCCGTGTTGACCGTTCAGACCGGGCTCAACGAGCCGCGGTACGCGAGCCTCCGCGGGATACGACAGGCTCAACAGAAGGAGATAGCCGCGCGAGAGCTGGCCGATCTGGGACTCGCCGCCGCCGACGTCGAGAGCGACGTGACGATCACGTCGATGACCGAGCCGGAGAGCGAGTCCGACGCCGAGCTGATCGAGGGCGACGCGACAGCGGCCGCGGGCCGCCTCGCCGAGGTCCTGCGGGAGACGGGGGTGGTGGCGTGACGGACGACGCGCTCGTCGTCGCCGAACACCGCCGCGGAGAGCTTCGAGACGTCTCCTACGAGGCGATCACCGCGGGTCGGGAGCTAGCCGACGCACGCGGGGGCGACTGCCACGTCGCGGTCGTCGCCGGCGACGTCGACGCCTTCGCCGAAGACCTGAACCGCGAGGGAGTCGACGCGATCCACGCGGTCCCGAACGGCGAGGAGTTCGACCACACCGTCTACCAGGCGGCCGTTCGGCAGCTCGCAGAGCGGATCGACGCCGGATCGATCGTGACCCCGAACTCCGTCAACGGGCTCGACTACGCGCCCGCGCTCGCGGAGGACCTCGGCGTCCCGATCGTCACCGACGCGATCGGCGTCGCGTACGACGACGGGCTGACCGTCACCCGCGAGATGTACGGCTCGAAGGTCGAGACGACCGTCGACGTGGCAGGCGATCGCTTCGTCGTCACGGTCCGGGGCGGCGAGTGGGCCCCGGCGGAGGGCGTCGGCGACGCGGCCGTCGAGACGAGCGAGGTCGACCTCCCCGAGTCGGGCGCTCGCGTCACCGGCTTCGAGGAGGTCGGCGGCGGCGACGTCGACATCGCGGACGCCGACGTGCTCGTCTCTGTCGGCCGCGGGATCGGCGAGGAGGAGAACCTGGAGCTGGTCGAGGAACTGGCCGACGCGCTCGGGGCGACCCTGTCCGCGTCGCGGCCGATCGTCGACAACGGCTGGCTGCCGAAGAACCGGCAGGTCGGCCAGTCGGGCAAGGTCGTCACCCCCGACGTGTATCTCGCGGTCGGCATCTCCGGCGCGGTCCAGCACGTCGCCGGGATGAAGGGCGCAGACACGATAATCGCGATCAACACCGACCCGAACGCGCCGATCTTCGACATCGCCGACTACGGGATCGTCGGCGACCTCTTCGACGTGGTGCCCGCGCTCGTCGACGAGTTCGAGTGAGCGCCTCTCGGTTCGTTTATCACCCCGCCGGTCGTCCGATCGGGCAATGAGCGAGGCCGACGAGCAGCCGGCTGCGACCGCGACGGGCCGGGAGATCTGGATCGAGAAATACCGGCCGCAGTCGCTCGACGACATCCACGGCCAAGAGGAGATAGTCGAGCGGCTCCAGAGCTACATCGCACAGGACGACGTGCCCCACCTCTTATTTTCAGGGCAAGCAGGAGTTGGTAAAACCACTGCTGCAACCGCCATCGCCCGCGAAATCTACGGCGAGGACAACTGGCGCGGGAACTTCCTAGAGCTCAACG
>Ga0102935_1000893_pt1 | contig 10959 bp, 10 predicted proteins | sample SalPonR2_A_D2_MG_FD_78508 | JGI IMG/M metagenome (GOLD analysis project Ga0102935, IMG submission 78508) | Salt pond soil microbial communities from South San Francisco under conditions of wetland restoration - Salt Pond MetaG R2_A_D2_MG | ecosystem: Environmental > Aquatic > Marine > Intertidal... | reverse complement strand
GGGAGGTCAAAGGCTGCTTTAGTTTCGTTTTCATGGAATATGCTGATTTTTGTGATGTTTTTCTGGTATCTCAGGAACAAAGTTTTTTCTATTTTCTTTTCTTCTATCTCAAATCCTCCTTCTCTTGTTCTGATATGGCTAGTGAAGCTGAGAGGGATGTCTCCCTTTATTTCACTCTGATTCTGGTTGTTTAAGGCCTTGATAGTAAAGTTTTCTCCTACATGTCTCAGGGCAGTAGTTCTTGTGGCCTCAAGTATTTCTACACTATTGATCTCGGCGCTGGTGTTGTTGTAGAATGTTGAATCTATCATAAACTTTTTTTCTGCACTTACTGTACCTGTAAGAAGTGCTATGACTGTAAAGAGTATAAGTATTTTTGTTTTCATTCAGCATCCATCCAGATATTTATCTAATACATCTTCTTCCATATATGAGTAACCTGCTGGCCCATACTGGGTTCTTTGGTTTGCGTAGGACATAAGGAAGCTTCTCTTATCGCTTGCGGGTTCATTACAGTCTGCGCTGTTAGGGCCTTGACATGTTCCTTGTTCATTGTTTCCTGGGGTTGATATATGGTAAAGGCCTACGGCGTGTCCTGTTTCGTGCGCCGCAGTCTTGACTCCGCAGGAGGAGTATGTCACGCTTACAGATCCGGGTATGGATTCAGCTCGTCCACATATCATTCCTGTCTGGCCATTGACTGTTATCAGAGGTCCATCTCCTTTTGCTAGGCCTATGATTTTGTTCCAGTTGCCTACTCCAAGCTGGTCATCTGCGCACTGTTTCATTTTGTCGAAGCATCCTGGATTGTTTTTGGAGGCGTCACAACTGTTTATATTACAGCTGGATATGTCCAGAACAGTTTTCTTGATATTTTCTCCTGGATTGCTGCATTGTTTGAAAGGAGATTTTGATACGAAATAATTGAATGCGTTTTCAGCATCGTTTTCAAAATTGTTTTGATTTGAGTAAAGGGCTGGAGCTATTACTACATTATATCTTTCATCGTCTTGACAGGCGCTTCCATTCCATGAGGATCCATCGGGGCAGCATCTTTTATCTGAAAGTCCTGTAGTTGAATGGTGAGGGCTGTTGCAGCTAAGGCCTGAACTGCACTCGAAGTTTTGGCTGCATTTTTCTCCCTGGCTTTGGACATCTATGTAGTCTTTCTTGACGCATCCAATTTCTGTAGTATCTTTGCCTGAAGTGTCTGCGTTGATGAAGCTTTTTGCCTCGTAATCTGTGTCGCAGACTCCTGAGGCCTCACCTGATTCTGCATCGTCAGGGCAGAGGCAGTCTCCTTGAGCGTTGCTGCATGTCTCACCTCTTTCAGGTTGGCAGATATTGTTTATGCATCTGCTGTTTTCACAGAAATCGGTTAGGTTTGTTTCAACGCATTTTCCAGGTTTTAAGCTTACGTTGATGCCTTCTTTTTTGATGCAGATCGTTTGTGAGTTAGATATCCTAGTGTTTTCTAGTCTGTATTCGGTCACTGTTGTTGAGGATTGGGTTTGCTCTCCAATTTCTGCGTTTATTGTCTTACCTTGAACTGTAAGAGTGTATGTGCTTATTCCAGGGTCATAAGTTGTTGAGTAGCTTCCAGTTGATTCTGGGAGGCTATTAATTCTGTTGTTTATTTCTTCCGGTAATCTTTCTTCTGTACTGGTGAAAAGGCCTTCTGTCTGGAAGTTTATTATGTTTCCACCTATGAAGACGAAGGCTATTGCTACTAAAATGATTCCTATAGCTAGCAGTGCTTCAGATATTACAGTCTGGCCTTTCATTCTACAGTCTTTTCTCCTGTGTTGCATATGTTCGCTGATTTTGAGAAGCTGCATGAGTTCAAGGTGGTTGGAGGATAACTTTTGCTGGATACTCTATTGTTGCAGTTTATCTTTTTTCCTGATATATCGTTTTCCTGTACCTTGTAGCTAAGATCTATTCTCCACTGCTGGTTCTCTAAATTGTCTTTTGGTATCGAGCTGTATTTGTTGTCTGTACAGACTAATGTATAATCTAGGTAGGCCTTGTAGGTTAGGTGCCATTCTGTTATGCATTCATAGTTTGTACCGCATTCTGGAGGGTCTTCGACCATTTCAGTTGTGCATACCGGTTCTTCATATGAGGGAGGACAGACTTTCTCTTTTTTCTTCTCGTATTTTGTACATGTTTTATACTCGTTACATACTTCTTTTCCTTTTTCTTGGTCATACTCGCAGCTTCCTGTAACTGTCTCGGTTTCAAGACATTTTCCATTTACTGTTTTGTTATAGCAGTCAGGAGTCACTGTTCTTGTCTCCATGCCGTCGTCTTTACATTTCATAGGAGGGGATTGAGGATTGGCAAAGGTATTCGTGTTTTTCGATACTGCGAACCCGGGATAATCCACAGTGTCCTGGCCTACTGTCAGTTCGTTCATGAAAAAGTTGCATGAGACATTTTCGTTGTTAAAGTAGTTCTGATTCTGTTCAAGTTTGTTCATTTCCTGTCTTAGGCCTTTATTTACCTTGTTTTCCAGTTGCTGCTTTGTTTTCTGTTTGCATGTGTAGCTTGGTGCGTAGCTGCATGCGCTGGGACTGCTTCCGCATGCCGTGGTTTCTTCCTTTTGGGAGTCCGGTACTTCCTCCATTTTATCTCTGACGCTGTCTTTTAGGTCTTCGTTGTTTACCCAGTCCTTGAGTGTTGAGTACATGTACCAGTATCTGTTTCTTGAGGCCTCAAATGATATCGTTATGTTCTGTTCTCTACGGCTTAGGCTGCCTTCCATAGATGAAAGGTTGATGGCCTCTATATCTGTTGCAACTTTGAATTTGTTGTTTTCAGGGGAGTCCAGATTTTTGTTGTAGCCTGGTTCTATGCATGTAGGTTCTCCGATGTCAAGTATTCTCTGGTTTTTTATTCCGTGTGCCTGAGCAATATATTCTCTGAAGTATGGTTCTGTTATGTTCGCCGTGGAGTTTCTTACTGTTTGTTTGTCTGGTGCTTGAGGTGAGCCATCGCAGTACCAGTATCTGGCTTCATCTTCGTTCCATTTTCTGCCTGAGGATACAGCGGTTTCTCTACTGCCTTTCTGTGTGGAGATGCTGAGGCCTTTTGAGAGAAATAGTTTTGAACTTTCGAATTCGTGGTTGAAACTGTCTATGGTTGATTGTTCTACTAACTGTCTCTGGATGCTGCTGCCTGAAGTGTTTGAGGCCTGGAGCCATGAAACTGCAAGTAGAGATATGACGAGGATTATGAATACTGCTACGAGTGTGCTTGCACCTTTTTTTACCATCGGTTCAACCTCATATCTGTTTTGTTTCCACTTGGGAGAGGGATTTGTACTTCTGATGCTATAATTTTATCAGCGTCTTCAGGTATTTTAGTCCCCATCACCATTTTTCTGCCGTTTTTTTCACAGTTTACCTCCATTCTGTAATTGGACCCTAGGCTGTTGTTTAGGTGTTTTTCTATTCTTTCTTCGGCCTTTACGTTTATTTTTTGTTCTCTTGAAAATGTGAATTCGAACCTGTTTGATTTGTTTCCATATTTACATCCGTAAGTTATTAGGTCGATCATCTGGATATTTTCTTCTCTAGGTACGGGAATCGTTCTTTCATAGAGGTTTCTAAGTTCTAGTTGTGCGTTGTAGGATGCATCTGTAGTTATTAAGGTCTCTAGGTTTTCAGCTTGATTTCCTGATTCAGTAACGAATAAGAATAGGGCGAATACAGAGACGAGGAGTACTCCAATTAAGGTATACATTGAAGTAGCCTGTCCCTTGCCCAGATTCTGCATATCTAATAAATAGGGTATTCAGAATTTAAGAACTAGGTTTGAGACGCTAATTTGTAAGGCCTTCAAAGTTTTGGCTGTACCATGTTGCTTCTTGCATTTGTTGTAGGCCGCATGTGCCTATTGTTTTGTCTCCTTCACCATTAGGCTGATACCATTCAGCTATGCTTTCATTTGCCTCTGATTCGTTTTGTCCTATCTCGCCTGAGGTGTAGTAGTTCTTCATTATTTCCTTACATCTTTGTGCATCAAGTACATCACGACCTATCTCACACTGGTGTACGTTGAAGCATTTTACTCCGTCCTCACAGTATCTATTGTACAACCTTCCTGCTGTTCCTCCAATAGTTCCATCCTCATTTGCATCATAGGTAAATGTCTTAGTACAGTATTCAATAGCATTTGTCTGAGCCTTTATGCCTTGTGAATTTTTATACGCTGAACAGCTTTGTTGGCACTGTCGATTTATCTCCTCTTGTTCTAAAGTACCCTCATATTGGCTTCCTGGGTTGTCTTGGAACTGGCTTAAGAAGGTTGAAATCACAACACCTGCAACCACAAGTAGTATTACGAGTCCTATTATCATTTCTAGAGACTTTTGTCCCTTACGCATACGATAATATGCAATTTTTTTCCTTTTATACTTTAACTACATCTGTACTATTCCTGGAATTGATGGCATAACCACTAGTGCAGATATGATAACAATTAAACTGAATATACTTACTGAGTAAATAAGAGTTCTCGATATCTGAATATCTCTACTGATTTCATCAAAACCATTGCTGATGCCGTTCTTGAAATATGCTAGTATCAGTGAAACCTCAATCAGATACAGGCTGACAATTAGAAGTATTAGTGTAGGCGGTAAAGCACTATCAACGTTTTTTATAAGTGCTATTTGGTCTGTCATTCCGCCTGTACTAGAACCTCCTACATTTAATGAGTTCTGAATTTCTTCTAGACTGCTTGCTATCAAGAATAATACTTGTACAATGATTAATGCCATTGAACCAGCTGCACCTGTTATAATTGGGGCGATAAATTTTGCCTGTATATTCATTTGGCTCACAGTATCATCTAGGAGTTCTTTGATTGTTTCCTCAACTTCTTTTTGATTGCTAATGTACTGATTAACTCGTCTTAAATTCTGCGAGGCTGCTGATGGTCCGCGATTACTGCTATCAGCCAGCATTTGCATTGAATTCCTTAGCATTCCTGAAGGATAATTCTTAATAGTTCCGCGATTATTGTCAAATACAGCATTTCTAAATGGGTTGCCTTCCTGCATACGGTAGTAGGTATCTTCAAAGAAATTTTCCAGAGGTGTATTTGACGCTCCTATCTCATCAAATTTCTTTATTACTGCATAGATTGATCTTTCTAATGGGACTCCCTTAGAAAGAGAATTATCCAATTCAGTTAGCCCTATTTGGATATCCTCTTCAATTCGTTGTATCCTCTCTCTTATTTTCTGTCGAGAGTAGCTACGACCTAAGAAATACGTAGTTAATCCTGCACTAATACCCCAGAATAGGCTCATTCCCTTGATAACGTTTGGAACTGCGTTCTCAACAGTATACTGAGCCTCAATAAAGTTTTGCCATTGTTCAGGGGTTGAAACAGCACCTCCTGAGGGCGTAAATGTAATTGCTGTTTCATATGATATTATCGTATTTAATAGATTGAAGTAGTAGATTATACCTGGTATTGCGATAAGAAAACCAATAGAAAATGCTAGAGGTTTTAGTGGTAAACTATAAGTATCTCCAGAGTACTTAACACGTACTTTGTCTTTCGGAGGAACTTCATCTACATTTTCTAGGCTTGGACTAGAATATGCGCCCGGTCGTTTGGATATTAGTCTTTTTACAAGGAAGAATAGGAATGAGGGTAAAATAAAAAGGTATACTATGCTCATATACAATCCTAAAGCTCCAACTCCTGCTTCTTCCCCACCAATAAATATGGACATCAAAGGGAACATGATAAGCCCCATTAGGGGGAGCATGATACCTGCCATGTTCAGTACTCTTATAGGAGATGAAAGGTCTCTAGCATACTGGCTCATCTCGTTTTTCATGTCGCTTATTATCTTATCTTCTCCCTTCTGGATTATTCTGGTTTTTTCTTCGCCGCTTCTAGATATGGAGTCGATCAGATACTGTAGAGATTCTACGAAACTGGGAGACCATTCTCTCCAGAGGTCAACTCGTTCAGAGAGAGCTTGACGGGTGTTCTGCAGCTTTTTTTGGTTTGTTTCACTTTTCCATACTGCTTCTGTAAGGTCTCTGCTTAGGTAACCGCTAGTATTTGATGCAGCACCTCTTACTGCTTTTGATAGGTTAGGAGTCATTTCTAGCTGCATAGCCATGTAGAGAATTACTCTTAAAGCTTCATCTGAAGACTTAATACGTACAATGGTTGATTTCAGGTTGGGATAGCTGATAACCCAGTAGATCCAAAAGAAGGGTATTATCCATGCAAAAACAGAGATGGCTGTGCTTAAAAAAAGTGTAATAAGCAAATTGAAGGGCAGCATTAATATCAGAGGGATAGTAAATAGCGATCCTATCTGATCGGCCTCTATATCTAATCTAGCAACCTCTATATGTCTCTTAAACTTCGACTTATAGTTTTTCAACAAAGGGATTGAGCTTAATCTTACTTTCTGAATATTCCAGAACTTCTTAGTAAGCCGCTCATAAAGACTTACTGGATGATCATTATCAGATTTCTTAAACTTCTGATATTCTCTAGTCCATCTTATATTGCTGTTGGCTCCTCTATTGGTATTACCTGAATTTCTAAAATTTGGCACAATTTATCTAAAATTTTCTTTGTTAATGAATTATTCGGCGGACTGTCTATCGAAAGAAGACTTCCTAGGGATAACATACTCGCCAATAATAATTTTATTAAAAAAGTTCAGGGCTTTTCAACCCTACAAAAAAAGAGTTTTTAGAAGTTTTCTTCGTAAAGCTCTTGGCTCTTCTCTATTGCTTCGTGTGCCTCTTCTTTTGCGCCCCAGCCTTCGATTTCTACTTCTTTCTTTGGTTCGAGGTTCTTGTAGGTCTTGAAGAACTCTGCAATCTCTTTTTTCCGGTGTTCGTTGACGTCGTCTAGGTCTTCTACGTCGTTCCAGCGTGGGTCTTCTTCTGGTATTGCGATGATGTTGTCGTCTTGTTCTCCGTCGTCGTCCATGTAGAGGATTCCGACAGGTCTGACTTCCATGACGCATCCTGGGAATGTTGAATGTGTTGTCAAAACTAGGATGTCCATTGGATCGCCATCTTCGTAGTATGCTTGTGGAATAAATCCATAGTCGCCTGGATAGTTGATAGATGCGTATAGGACTCTATCAAGGACTGTTGTTTCCTTGTCTTTATCGTATTCATATTTATTCTGTGTGCCTGTTGGGTTTTCGATTACTGCATGAATTGTCTCCGGTGCTTCTCCGTCCGGACCTGTTTCAATGTCGTGCCACTTGTTTACCATAATCTCTACACAACCGCAAAGTATTTAACTTTTCCGAAAACACGGTGTTCAAGCTCTGTGAACCTTGAATACCCTTAAATAGGTAGGTCGACAAATCTTCAATAGAGGAAACAAAGAATGGCTCCAGAATGCGAAGAATGTGGAAACAACCTGCATGTCAACACCGTCGACAAACCACACATTGACTGGGTAAAAGTAGTCTGCAGTGACTGCGGAAACATAACTGATGTTTCAATGATTAGACTGGCATCAGCGGTCAAGAAGGAAGAAAATTAACCTGTTTACTCACATTTTTATCCACTAACTCTCGTTTCTGTAAACCTTCAAAAAAGTATACATGCCTACTTAGATTAGAAGGGTTCGTGGTCTAGCTTGGTTATGACACCTCCTTGACGTGGAGGAGATCGGCGGTTCAAATCCGCTCGAACCCATTAACTTTCAGTTTGCTCCACCATATCTCTTCCTTATTTCCATAGTGAACTCTGATTTATTCATCTTATGAGGTCCTTCTTCAATATCTTCTTGAGGTACTGCCATATTTGTCGCAAATACTCCTTCTCTATGGTCTACAAACCACACGTGCATCATCTCAGGAGTCTTAAATGAGAAATATTTTTTTGGACAGTCTTTCACAAGACTATTACCATATCCATCATAGTAACAGTCGTAGTCGTTGTATACGTGGAAGTGCCATTTGGTGGTTGTTCCACCAATCTGTCTCCCCTCTGCACTAACATTGTTGAGCATATACATCATTCCAGTTAGCACTTTTTCTCCATTTGAGTTATTTCGATACATCAAAAATTCCGGTTTCTTTGGTACCAGTGACTGGTTATCTCTAAAGTACTCAATATTTACATAATGATCTACAGAATGAGGGTTCCTAAAGCCATCTTTTAGAGCTTTGCTGTAATTAAGCCAGTTCTTAGATTTGGCAGCTTCGTAAGATTTATTATATAGAGTCCATGCGTTCTCAATTTGGGTGCTGGTGACGGATTTGTTTCTGTATCTATCTACCTCATATATTGTGCCATTGTGGCTTAACTCGACCTCTTTCTCTCTTGTCCATGCTCTATCCCATTTAATGAAGTCCTTGATGTATCTCTCAGAGGCTTTCTCCTTATAGCTTTCATCAAATAAGTTTCGCGATGTATCTTGGGTTGCCAAATTGATATCTTTGTTTGATGAATTTAGTGCGGTATTATTTGATTCATTCATTGAGTTGTTTTTAACTTCATCACTTGTATTTTGCACAATTTGAGTTCCTAGTAAAATAGATATTCCTGCGAAAATTATTCCAAATATTATCAATACATTTTCTAGGCTGTATTCCATATCTTACAGTTTCTGGCCATTAAATAAGTATTTTTTCTACTTTGATGCTGTGATAGATAATCTTAATTGTCACTTATAGTCTTTGTAAGGCTTTTAGAGAAACCTTCTACTAATTTTTCTCTATAGATGCCTAGAAACTTATGCGCTCAAGGCTTAAGCGAGCTGAGGAGACAAACTAAGTTTTCTATTTTATAATCAACTATTATGCTCCTCACAGTAGAGGTTATCCTATAGTATTGAATCTGAATTTAACTTTAGCTTAATCGCTATTTTTTTATATTGTATTTACCAGCAGGTGAAAAGAATTAAAAATGTTTTTCACTCTATATATTCTAGTTGGATTAAAAATGACTGAAAATAACTCCGATCTTCCGGACATGAGGTTTGGTGCAGGCCTTCTAACAAGACTAGAAGGAGAAGATGTATTTGTACTTCCTGTTAGAGATAATGGTCCTATTGCGATGCCTAAGAGAATCGACGGGCAGATGGGGGTCAAAGAACAAGATGAATCAATAGAGGAAGCACAAGCCCGTGAAGGTAGTGAAGAGACAGCATTTGTGAAGGAAACTGAAGAAGGCACCTATCTAGGGATTCCTACCACAATTCAAGATACTGAACTAGAAGATAATCTACTTGATACCTATAGAACGGCTGGTTTAGATGTAGATAGCCCTCTACCTGATTTTGACGGTGTATTTTATTTCGAAGCATCTCAAGAAGTGCCTGATGGAATGTCGACTGTAGAAGCAGAGGATGAAGGTTATGAGACAGGATACACCTGGGAGATAGATGAAGACGTGAGTATGGAGCTAATGAACGATTATATGGTGGGCATTGGCTACGAAGAGATAGTAGAAGGAGAAATTGATATATACGATATTGAACACATGGAGACTGATGATGGTGCTGTGCACTTTGACAGACCGACAGTACTCCTTGAACCAACTGAAGACCGAGTAGCAGTATTTAGAGGTGGAGAAAAGGAATATGAAGGCGATGTAGAAGGATTTAGAGATCACCTCTCAAGTGAATACGGTTGGGGCATGGAAGATGTTGATACGCCAGCAACGGCCAAGATTCAGGCAAGAATGCATGCCTACAAAGATGATGCATCCGAAGGAAGTCTTGGAGATCAATCATCAGAACAACTAATCAATGATGAATATATGGGGAGGCTTTCAAAGCTTGGAAAAGCGTTCCAAGACTTTCCGTCTTTATAAACCACTCATTAATTACTCATTAAGTTTATGATTAATATTTGATTATTCTTTTTATGATTAGAAGATACAATATATTATTTGCTGGTTCATGATTGCTTCTTGAGGAAGAAATACACATGCGATGAAAAATTCTTTAAATAGGTAATAAGCTATTTAATCTATTATGAATAGAGTACTTTTCTCTCTTTCCATACTTAATGATTCATCTGCCTATTTTCTTTCATAAACTGCGATTTGTTCATCTTTTTGATTCCTGCATCAACTGATTTTTGCGGTACAGACATTTTGGTTCCAAATACTCCGTCTTTATTCTCTATAAACCAGACGTGCATCATTTCAGGACTTTTATCTGATTTATATCTTTCAGGGCAGTTTTTTGATTTATTAACAGGGTATCCGTTATAGAAGCAGGTTTTTTTTGGGTATGCATGATAGTGCCATTTCGTTAATGATCCTCCAACCTGTCTACCTTCTTTATTGACGCTGTTTACCATGAACATCACACCAACTATCTGAGGAGTTCCGTTAGAGTTATTCATGAACATGAGAAATTCTGGTTTTTCCGGGTTTAATGTCTCGTTATCTCTATAATACTTCAGATTTACGTAATGGTCTATGGAGTAAGGGTTATTGAACCCATCTTTCTCAGCTTTATCAAGTTCAAACCATCCTCTACTCTTTACTTGTTTATATGTCTCGTCATAGATTTTCCAGGCATTTTTTAGATGTACTTCTTCGATTTTAGTCATTGCAAACCTATCTATTTCATAAACCATGCTACTATGGTTTATTTCTACCTGTTTTTCTTTTTTCCATAATCCATCTTTCCTAAAGAACTTCTTTACGTAACGTTCTGATGCTGTTTTGTTATAGCTTTCATTTAACTCAACTTTATAAGCAGAATTATTGAGTTCATTATTATCTTCTTGCTCATCTAATGAAAGAGTCTTTTTATCCGAAGCACTAACTATTTGTTGATTTTCAAGTTCTTTTACGGGTTCTAGGCTGGATAAACCTAGAACTATGCTTCCAAGAAATACAAAAACCAAGATGAGTCTTAACTTATCCATTTTTCTCCTGTTGGATTTCTTTATTTCAATCCGCCATGGAGTTTAATTTGCTCAGTAGT
>Ga0102935_1000884_pt1 | contig 10997 bp, 11 predicted proteins | sample SalPonR2_A_D2_MG_FD_78508 | JGI IMG/M metagenome (GOLD analysis project Ga0102935, IMG submission 78508) | Salt pond soil microbial communities from South San Francisco under conditions of wetland restoration - Salt Pond MetaG R2_A_D2_MG | ecosystem: Environmental > Aquatic > Marine > Intertidal... | reverse complement strand
CGCGATGCTCGTCGCCGAGATCCCCACCTGACAGCTCGTGAGGTAGATCTCGAGGTCCTGCGTCATCTCCCACGCCCGTCGGAGCCCCGGCGCGTCGAACGCCGACTCCGGGTACTGCCTGACCCGGGTCAGGGCGAACTCGATGGCGACGAAGAACCCGTTCGCGAGGATGAGCAGCGCTCCGGCGGTCAATCGGAGGGCGACCTCGATACCGTCCATGCGTAGCATTCGCTCCGTCGACGCCAAATAGGTGGCCACGGTGCCCGCGGGGTCGGAACGCTGGCGCCGCTCGCGGTGCGTTCGCGGCGCCGACGAGTGGGTTCGAACCACACCCTCGGACAGTCATAGCGGCGCCACTCACGGTGTGTTCGCGGCGCCGACGAGTGGGCTCGGGCGGGTTCGAACCGGAATCGAACGTGCTCGCTTATGCGGTCGCTGCGCGCGACCGATAGGGTTCGAACCCCCATCCACACCTGCGGCTCGCGAGCTGCTCGCCGCAGGAGATGGGCTCGGGCGGGTTCGAACCGCCGATCTCAGCCTTGTAAAGGCCGCGTCATAACCAGCTAGACCACGAGCCCTCACCCGTTCGAATCCGCCCGGAGCGGAAAACGGTTTCTTTCTCCGGCGCAACGATCGTCCGTGAACCGCCGTCTCCTCGGGGTCGTCGTCGGTCTCGCGCTCTGCGTCCTCGTCGCGGCCGCCGTCGTCGCGGCGAACCCGGCGCTCCTGATCACCGGCTACGAGACGACGACCGTCGAGGCCGTCGACGGCGACACCGGCGAGTCGCTCGCGACCGTCGAGGTCCGCGTCGCCGACGGCCTCGTGAAACAGTACGTGGGGCTCTCGGCGACCGACGACCTCGACGACGGCGAGGGGATGCTGTTCGTCCACGACGACGAGGGCGAGCGCGCCTACGTGATGCGGGAGATGGCGTTCGCGCTGGACATCGTGTTCGTCGCCTCGGACGGAACGGTCACGACGGTCCACGAGGCGGAACCGGAGTCGCCCCCTCTCACCCGGTACCGAGGAACCGGGCAGTACGTCCTCGAGGTCCCGCGGGGGTGGAGCGAGCGCAACGACGTCGACCCCGGCGACCGGATCGTCGTCGACCCGGAGTGAGGAGCCGCCCGACGCGTCGGCCGACCGGCGACGAAACCGATATCCGCCTCGCTGTCGTCGGCTCAGGCATGACCGGGCTCCCCGCACGGATCGCGTGGAACCTCCGCCACCGCTGGCGGCGGGTGTTCGCGCTCCTCATCGTGGGCGGCGGCGTCGCCGCCCCCGTGGTCACCGGACTCTGGTGGACCCTCCCGCTGGTGTGGTTCTTCGGGCTGTTCATCGTGCTTCCCGTGCTCCACACGCTGACGCGACCCCTCCCCGACCCGAGCGACGGCGAGGAGGAACGGGACGCCGACCCCGCGCTCACCGCCCTCCGGGAGCGCTACGCGCGCGGCGATATCGACGAGCGGGAGTTCGAGCGGAAACTCGACCGCCTGCTGGAGACCGAAGACGTCGAGACCGTCGACCGGACGGACGAGGACGTCGGCGACCGGGTCCGCGAGGGGATCCGGCGCGAGGTCGAACGGATCCGAGAGTGACGGACCGAAACGCCGGCGGCGCGACGGACCGCGTGATCCGGACGTGACCCCGAGCATCCTGACGTATCCGGTGCGCGGGTCGCGGCGAGTCGACGCGCTCGTCGTCGGCGGCGGACTGCACCTGCTCGCCGTCTGGCTGCCGGTGCTCCCGTTCGTCGCGGTGGCGGGGTACCTCGCGCGGGTCCTCGTCGCGACGGCGACCGCGGGACCCGACGCGGACCCCGAGCGCCCCGACTGGCGACCGGTCGGCCCGCTGCTCCGCGACGGACTGCGGGTGACCGCGACCGTCGTCGGCTACCTGGCCGTCCCGGTCGTCCTCCTGACGGTGACGCTCGGCGGGCCGTTAGAGGGGGTCGACCCCACGGGCACCACCGACGGGCTCTTCTTCATCGTCGGCACGACCGTCTCGACGCTGCGGGCGTTCGCGCTCTGTTACCCGCTCCCGGCCGCGCTCGTCGCGGTGTCGCGCGAGCGCTCGCTTCGCGCCGCGGTCGACGCGCGACTCGTCGGGGCGGCGACCCGCGACGCCGCTTACCTCGTCGCGGTCCTGCTCGCCGCCGGCGGACTCGGGGTCGTCGCCGGCGCGTACGCGACGCTCAACGCGCTCGCGCTCGGCTTCTTCGTCGCTTTCTACGCCGAGGTCGTCGCCGCGGCGGCGGTCGGGAAGGCGACCGCTCGCGCGTGGGAGCGACGGGGTATCTAAAAGAGTGCCGTGCGGGCGAACGATTCGGAACGCCGCAGGCCGGTGACGGAGGACGCGGGAGTCAGACCCGCGACTCGCTCAGTTCCGCGTCGTCGAGCGACCGGCTGTGGACCGCCTCACCGGTCAGGCCGTCGAACACGTGGATCGCGTTCTCGGGGAGCTCGACGACCACGTCCGTCCCGTCCTCGAGTTGGCGGAGCCCGTCGACGGTCGCGACCAAGTCCGGGCCGTCGGCGAGCGAGAGGTGGACGACGTTCTCGTCGCCCATCGGCTCCACCACTTCGACGGTGGCGGCGTAGGCGTGATCGCCGCCGGCGACGTCCGCGTCGACGCTGACGAGGAGGTCCTCCGGGCGGATGCCGAGCGTCGCGCTCTCGCTGTCGGCGACCGCGGCGGCGGCCGACTCGGCGAGCGGGTAGCGGAACGCGTCGGCGACGAGGGTCTCGCCCTCGACCGCACACTCGACGAAGTTCATCGAGGGCTCGCCGATGAAGCCCGCGACGAACTGGTTCGCGGGGCGGTGGTACGCCTCCAGCGGCGTCGCCACCTGCTGGAGCTCGCCGCCGTCCAGGATGGCGATCCGGTCGCCCATCGTCATCGCCTCCGTCTGGTCGTGGGTGACGTAGACGGTGGTCGTGTCCAGGTCGTGCTGGAGCTGTTGCAGCTCAGTGCGCATCTGCGAGCGGAGCTTCGCGTCGAGGTTGCTGAGCGGCTCGTCCATCAGGAACGCCTTCGGCTCGCGGACGATGGCGCGGCCCAGGGCGACGCGCTGCTGTTGTCCGCCGGAGAGCGCGCCGGGCTTGCGGTCAAGCAGGTCCGTGATGTCGAGCAGGGCGGCCGTCTCGTCGACGCGCTCGTCCATCTCGTCTTCGCCGAGCCCGGTCGACTCCTCGAGACCGAACCGCATGTTCTGGCGGACGGTCATGTGCGGGTACAGCGCGTAGCTCTGGAACACCATCGCGATGTCCCGCTCGGCCGGCCCCTGCTCGTTCATCCGCTGGCCGTCGAGCCGGATCTCGCCCTCGGTGATCGATTCGAGCCCGGCGACCATCCGGAGGGTCGTGGACTTGCCGCAGCCCGAGGGGCCGACGAGGACGAGGAACTCCCCGTCCGCGATGTCGATGTTCACGTCGTCGACGGCGAGGACGGAGCCGTCCCCCTCGCCGAATCGCTTCGTCACCGAGTCGAGTTCGAGTCGTGCCATTATGTATCACCTGCGACGCCTTTCGCGAACTGCTCTCCGAAGAGGACGTAGACGACGAGCGTCGGCAACGCCGCGACGAACGCGCCCGCCATCTGGAGGTTGAACTGCTGGACGAACGACCCCTGAAGCTGGTTCAGCGCGACCGTCACCACTTGGTTGGACGGGTCGCTGACCAGCACGATAGCGAACAGGAGGTCGTTCCAGATCTGCGTGAACTGGTAGATGAGCGTGACCGCGAAGATGGGGACCGAGAGCGGGAGAATGATCCGGCGGTAGATCGTCGCCGCCGAGGCGCCGTCGAGCCGGGCCGCCTCCAGCATCTCGTCGTCGATGGTCGCGTAGTACGACCGGAAGAGGACGGTACAGATCGGGATCCCGTACGCGACGTGGGTGATCCCGAGGTTGATCAGTCCCTCGTTGTCCGCGACGAGCCCGAGCGGGACCCGGCCGCCGATGTCGACGAACGACCAGAACTGCGTCAGCGGCACGAGCACGGCCTGGTACGGGATGAACACGCCGGCGACGAACAGCATCAGGACGCCGACCTGACCGCGCCAGCTGAGGTTCGTCAGCCCGTACGCCGCCAGCGAGCCGAACAGCGCGGACAGCACCGTCGCCGGCACCGCCATCGTCGCGCTGTTGAGGAGCCCCGCGGAGAGCCGGTCGAACGCCGTCCCCCACGCCGAGAGGGTGAACTCGCCGAGCGGGGGGAGCGCGAACGGCGTCGTGGACCGGAAGCCGTCCGGGGTCTTGAACGCGGTCATGAAGCCGGACTCCAGCGGCGCGAGGTAGAACGCGACCATCGCCAGCAGGACCGCGTACAGCGCGATCCGGGAGGCGTCGAGGTCGAGCGAACCGCCCGCGTCGGCGCTCACAGCTCACCCCGCCGGTACTGGACGAACAGGTACGGCCCGATCACGCCGAGCGCCATGGCGAACAGCACCATCGCGACGGCGGAGCCGTACGCCCACTGGATGCGGTCGAAGGCGACGCGGTACATCATCACGGAGAGGATGTCCGCCGACTGCCCGGGGTTGACGCCGAACAGCACGAACAGGAAGTCGAACGCCTTCAGCGCGAACACGACGAGCACGACCGTCGCCGACATCGTCGACGCCCGTAGCTGCGGGACGATCACGCGCCAGTAGAGGCGGACCGTCGACGCGCCGTCGATGCGCGCCGCCTCGTACTGCGCGTCCGGAATGGCGCGCAGCCCGGCGAGGTAGACGACCATGCAGTAGCCAGAGAACTGCCACATCAGCGCGAAGATGATCGCCGCCAGCTTGAACTGCGGGTCGGAGAGCCAGGCCTGCGTGAGCGACTCCAGCCCGACGCCGCGGAGCACCTCGTTGACGAGGCCGATCCGCGGGTTGTACATCCACGACCAGAAGATGGCCGTGACGACGAACGAGAGGCTCATCGGGAGCAGGTAGATCGTTCGAAGCGTGTTTTCGAGCCGGATCTTCTGGTCGACGAGGATCGCGACCAGCAGGCCGACGACGAGCGAGAGGACGGTGAACGCGAGCAGCAGCACCAGCGTGTTCCGGAACGCGGCGTGGAACGACGCGTCCGTGAGGAGCCGCGTGTACATCTCCGTCGACAGCGAGGAGTAGTCCGGCGAGCCGAGCCCCTCCCAGCCGGTCAGCGAGATGACGAAGTTCCAGCCGATGGCGCCGTAGACGAAGAACAACACGAGGAGTCCCGGCGGCCCCCAGAAGGGGAGCGACTCGAGGAACCGGCTCCGGCGGAACCGCGAGCGGAGCGACTCGCTGGGCGCGTCCGTCGACGCGGCGGCGTCTCCGGGCCCGTCGGCGACGGCGCCGCCGTCGGTCCGAGCGGGCGACCGAGCCGCGTCGCCCTCGGCGGCCGCGTCGCTCTCGGTGGAGTCCGACCCGCCGGTGTCGCGCGTCAGTGCTGCAAAAATCCGTGAGGACATCGGAGATCAGAACGCGTCGCGGATACCCTCGTACGCCGAGTCGACGTCGAGGCTACCGTTGAAGTTCGCGAAGACCTCGGAGAGCGAGGACTGAATGGCCGGCGCGACCGCCGTCCCGTGCGCGATGGCCGGCGGCTGGGTGTTCGAGTTCTGGAAGTCCTCGAACTGCCGGCTGAGGAAGTCGCCGAACTCGTCCATCGGCACGTCGGTCCGCGGCGGAATCGAGCCCTTGATCGGGTTGAAGCGCTCCTGCGCGTCGACGGTGCCGGCGTAGTTGAGGAACTTCTCGGTCGCCTCCGGCGACGGGTTGTTCGTCGGGAAGACGAACGAGTCGATGACGGACTGGTAGACGCCCGAGGTGCCCGGGAACGGCACCATGTCCCAGTCGCTCTCGAACTCGAAGCCGTCGGCGGAGCCGTACTGGCCGGCCGCCCAGTCGCCCTGGTGGAGGAAGGCGGCGTCGCCCTCGATGACCTGGTTGTTCCCCTGGTCCCACGAGATGGACCCGGCGTCCTCGGGGTAGTAGTCGGCGTACGCCGCGAGCGTCTCGAGGGAGTTGCGCACCTCGCTCTCGAGCGATTCGACGTCGCCGCCGATGAGGCTCTGGTAGTCGTCGGCGCCCTGCTGGCCGATGAAGATGCTCTCCCACATCTGGAGCGACGACCACGGGGCCTGCGTCTGGTGGGCCATCGGGGTGGCGTCGGTCTCGGCCGCGACGGTCTCCATGGCGTCGAGGAGGCCCTGCGGGCCGTCGATGCTGCTCGGGTCGACGCCGGCGTCCTCGACGACGGAGACGTTGTAGAACAGGTTGTTCAGGCGGTGGATGTTGATCGGCACGGCGACGAGGTTCCCCGCGGGCTGAGCGAGGTCGCGGACGCCGTCGAGGTAGGCGCTGCGCATCTCCTCGTCCCAGACGGAGTCGCCGATGTCCTGGAGGAGCCCCTCGTCCGTGTACGGGGTGAGGGCCTGTCCGGGCCAGATCTGGAACGTGCTCGGCGGGTTGCCGTCGATGACGCGGTTCTGGATCACGGTGTCGATCGCGGAGCCGGCGCCGCCGGGCGCCGGGTTGTCGACGATTTCGACGTCCGGGTGTTCCTCTCGGAAGCCGTCGAGCAGGGCCTGATAGGCGTCCTGCTCGCCGCCGGCGGTCCACCAGTGAACGATCTCCAGTTCGGCGGACGAGTCGCCGCCGTCGCTCCCGTCGGAACCGTCCGAACCGTCGGAGCCGTCGGAGCCGTCAGATCCATCGGAACCGTCCGACCCGTCGCCGCCGCCCGAACAGCCGGCGATCCCCACGGTCGCGAGGGTCCCGGCGCCGGCGACGTAGTGACGGCGGGTGAGTCGGTTCTCGGAGTCTGCGCTATTGTCACGTGACATGTGTTCGCAGATTTGCGTGCCCGATACTTAACGATTGATGTTTATTTACTCAAAAGATTATTAAAAATCTCAGCACGACGTAGAGCGCCGTACGCGGGTTCTCCGCGGCCGAAAACGGGAGCGCGCGCCGCCGGGGTGACTCGACGGCTCCGGTCGGAGTCGCGTCGGACGGCGGTGATCGCAATGAGCGACCGACCGATTCTTGAGCGTTCGTCCCGCACTAACGGGATATGGACGGACCGCTGTGGATCGACGCGCACGCTCCCGCGCTCGACGAGATCCGACAGGACGAGGCCCGAGAGCGGTTGGAGCGCGCCGTCGACGAGCCGATGAACCTCGTCGTGCAGGGACCGCCGGGGGTCGGGAAGACGGCGGCGACCCGGGCGCTGACCCGGGCTGCCCACGCGAACCCCGAGAGCGACCTGATCGAGATCAACGTCGCCGACTTCTTCGGGCGGACGAAAAAGGAGATCCGGACCGACCCCCGATTCGAGGGGTTCCTGCAGGGGCGGAGCCGGATGGCGAAGCGCGACATGATCAACCGCGTGCTGAAGGAGTCGGCGTCGTACGCGCCGATGTCCGGCGAGTACAAGACGGTCCTCCTCGACAACGCCGAGTCGATCCGGGAGGACTTCCAGCAGGCGCTCCGCCGCGTGATGGAACAGCACCACCGCACGACGCAGTTCGTGATCGCCACCCGACAGCCGTCGAAGCTCATCGCGCCGATCCGGTCGCGCTGCTTCCCGGTGCGGGTGCGCGCGCCGACGACCGACGAGACGATCGACGTGTTGGAGACGATCTGCGAGCGCGAGGGCGTCGACTACGACGGTGACGGGCTGGAGTTCGTCGCCAGCGCGGCCGGCGGTGACCTCCGCGAGGCGATCCTCTCCGCGCAGGCGACCGCGGTCGAGGGCGGGGAGATCACCATGTCGACCGCCTACGAGACGCTCGGCGAGGTGGGCGACGACGACGAGATCCGCGAGGCGCTCGCCGACGCCCGCGCCGGCGACCTGAAGGACGCGCGGTCGACCCTCGACGACCTCCTCGACGACGGCGGGTACGACGGCGGGGAGCTCCTCCGGGAGGTCCTGCGGGTCGCTCGCGCCGGCTCCGAGTACGGCGGCGACGACCTCGCGCGGCTCCACGTCCTCGCCGGCGAGGCCGACCTCGACCTCACCGACGGCCTCGACGACCGGATCCACCTCACGCACCTGCTCACCGCGTGGGCGGCCGGCCGCACCGCGCTTCGACCAGATCTCCGCGAACCGGTGGAGGCCTGACGATGAGTCGGAATCCGCCGCTCGCGCGCGTCCTCCCGTTCCCCGTCGTCGACGAGGCGTGGCGGCTCGCGCTCGTGCCCGCCCTCCTCGGGGCCGCGGCCCTCCCGCTCCTCCCGCCGGTCGGCGTCGGCCTCCTCGCGCTCGCGTTCGGCGTCCTCTGGTTCCACCGGGACCCCGACCGGGAGCCGCCGGACGCCGACGGGGTCGTCCTTTCGCCGGCCGACGGCACCGTGTCGGTCGTGCGCGAGGAGGGGAGCCGACTGCGCGTGGGCGTCTTCATGAACGTCACCGACGTGCACGTCAACCGCGCGCCGACGGCGGGCGAGGTCAGGGAAGTCCGACACCGACCCGGCGCGAACCGCCCCGCGTTCAGCAAGGAGTCCGACCGCAACGAGCAGGTCGCCATCGACTTCGGCGAGTACGAACTGCTGGTCATCGCCGGCTGGTTCGCCCGGCGGATCCACCCGTCCGTGGAGGCCGGCGATACGGTCGACCGCGGCGAGCGCGTCGGTCACGTCTCGTTCGGCTCGCGCGCCGACGTTGTCCTCCCCGCCGACGTGGACGAGGACGACCTCCTCGTTCGCGAGGGGGACGCGGTGCGCGCGGGCGAGACGATCATCGCCGAGCGGGAGTAGCCCGCCGTCGTCGATCCGCGGGGGAACACTCCCTCCGCGGGGCGAGGCGAACCGGCGTCGCGGAGGACGGTCGCCCCGTTCTCACCCGGCGTCGCGGGCATAGGGTTTTGTGTATACCCCGTGACACGGGGCGTATGCCCGAAGAAACCGTCCACGAGTCGAAGGGAACGCGGAGTCGGCAGGCGCTGGCGACGTACTTCCGCCGCGTCGCGCGGGCGCTCGGTCGCGGCGAACCGATCCCCGTCGACGACGCCGGAACGGTGACCGTCGACCCCGGCGCCGAGCCGGAGGTAGCGGTCGAGGTGGAGCGCGGGGACGGCGTCGTTCAGTTCGATGTGACGACGGAGTTCGACGAGGCGGACGGCGCGGTCGAGACCGACGCCGCCGCGAGCAAGGGGACGTTCGAGCTGTACGCCGACAGCGCCGACCAGTGGCGCTGGCGGCTCGTACACGACAACGGGAACATCGTCGCCGACGGCGGCGAGGGGTACGCGGACAAGCGGGACGCGAGGTCGGGGATCGAGAGCGTCCGGCGGAACGCGCCGGGCGCGCACGTGGTGGACGCGGACCGCGACGAGGAGCCGCCGGCGGAGGGGGGAAGCGACGCCGCCTTCGAGCTGTTCACCGACAGGGCCGACGAGTACCGCTGGCGGCTCCGTCACGACAACGGGAACGTCATCGCCGACGGCGGACAGGGGTACGCCTCGAAGCAGAAGGCGAAGCAGGGGTTAGCGAGCGTGAAGTCGAACGCGCCGGGCGCGACGGTCGAGGAGCTCGACGGCGACGAGGCGCCCACCGACGAGGAGTGAGTCGACGATGGTCCCCGACGACGCCGCCACCGACAGCGAGCCGTCAGCCCCCGCGGACCGGGCGGTTCGATCCGCCGACTCAGACCCCGTCTCGGACCCCGACTCAGACCCCGTCTCGGACGCCGACTCGGACGGCTTCCTCTCGCCCGGCGACGACGCGCCGGCGACCGCGGCCGAGATACTGATCTACGGCGTGCTGGGCGGAGTCGCCGGCTCGGTCCTGTCGTTCATCCCCTTCGCGACCGTCGTCGGCGGCGCGGCCGCGGGGTACTTCTGCGGCGGCACGTCCGCCGACGGTCTCAAGACGGGTGCGGTCGCCGGCCTCGTCATGACGCTGCCGTTCGTCGCGGTCGTCGCCTTCGTGCTCTTCCTGCTCGGGTTCGGCGGCGCGCCGACCGAGTTCGGCGTCCTCGCGCTGCTCGTGGTCGGGTTCGGCGCCGCCTACACGCTCGGCTCGGGCGTGGTCGGCGGCTACCTCGGGCACTACCTGCGCGGGGAGCTGTAGCGCGGCCGCGGACCGCACCGCTTATTCGACGCCCGTCGCTACCTCGGGTCGGACATGGACGCGCTCGACGCCAAGTACCCGTTCTTCGCGGCCGCCCGCGAGGCCGTCGCCGACGCCGCGGTGTCGCTCCCGGAGCTCGTCGCGGCCGACGCGCCCGCCGTCGAACGCGGGCGCGAACGCGTCGAGCGCGCCCTGATGGACGGGACGGTCGAGTCCGAGAGCGGGGCGTTCCCCGGCGACTCCGCCTACGACGTGCAGGCCGAACTGCTCTCGTACCCCATCGCGCGGATCCTCGTCTCGCTGCTCGACTCCGAGCCCGCCATCGAGAAGTACGCCGCCGCGGAGGCCGCGACGGCGGTCGCCCGGATCCGCGAGGACCTCGCGGCCGACGACGAGCTCCGGTCGGTGTCGGCGCCGACCGTCACCCTTGACGACGTGCTCGCCGAGTTCGACCTCGCCGACGCGGTGCGCCCGGAGTCGCCGCGACCGGCTTCGGGGGCCGGATCCGGCTCCGGCCGGAACCCCGCTCACTACTGGGTCGACGTCGGCCCGTACCTCCGGCTCACGTCGCCGTCGTGGGGGCCGTCGTGGCGGCTCGTGAACCGCGCGCTCGACGACGGCGCGGTGCGCGTCTCCCGCGAGGAGCTGCTGGACGCGCTGGAGGCCGCGGTCGAGGAGCGGGTGCGCGAGGGGCTCCCGTTCGAGCTGGCGGCCGGGGAGGGGATCGCCGCGGAACTGGAGGAGGGCGTCGCCGACCTGAAGCGCCTGCTCTCCGACCGGAGCTACGCGGGGCCGGTCGACGTCGTCGCTCCCGAACTGTTCCCGCCCTGCATGACGAACCTGATCGGGAAGGCCGAGCGCGACGCCGACCTCTCGCCGCCGGAGTCGTTCGCGCTGATGGCGTTCCTCGTCGGGATCGGGATGACCCCGGACGAGGTCGTGGCGTTCTG
>Ga0102935_1000883_pt1 | contig 10998 bp, 14 predicted proteins | sample SalPonR2_A_D2_MG_FD_78508 | JGI IMG/M metagenome (GOLD analysis project Ga0102935, IMG submission 78508) | Salt pond soil microbial communities from South San Francisco under conditions of wetland restoration - Salt Pond MetaG R2_A_D2_MG | ecosystem: Environmental > Aquatic > Marine > Intertidal... | reverse complement strand
GGACGCCGCCGACAACATCCGCGCGTTCCACGAGCGCCAGCGCCCCGAGGACTGGCGCGACGAGTTCGAGGGCCGGGAACTGGGCCGGCGGTTCCGACCGCTCGATAGTGCCGGCGTCTACGCGCCGGGCGGCACCGCGGCCTACCCCTCCAGCGCGTTGATGGGCGTCGTCCCGGCGAAGGTGGCCGGCGTCGAACACGTCGCCGTCGCTACGCCGCCGGCCGAGGAGGTCAACCCGGTGACGCTGGCGGCCATCCACGCCGCCGGCGCGGACGCAGTCTATCAGGTCGGCGGTGCACAGGCCATCGCGGCGCTGGCCTACGGCACCGAGACTGTGACTGCGACGGACATCGTCGTCGGGCCCGGCAACCGCTGGGTCACCGCGGCCAAGGCCGAAGTCCGCGGCGACGTGGCCATCGACTTCCTCGCGGGGCCGTCGGAAATCATGGTCGTCGCGGACGGCGACGCAGACGCCGACCTCGTGGCCGCGGACCTCGTCGCCCAGGCCGAACACGACGAAAACGCCTCTGTCGTGGCTGTCACCGACGACGAAGCGCTGGCAGAGGCCGTCGCTGGCGCGGTCGAGGAACAGGCTGCCGAGCGCGAACGCGAGGCCGTCATCCGCGAGGCACTCGAAAACGACGCCTCGGGAGTGTTTCTCGCTCGCTCGATGAGCGAAGCCGTGTTATTCGCCGAGGAGTACGCCGCCGAGCACCTCTCTATTCAGGCCGACGACGACGAGGCGTTGCTCGACCGGATTCCGTCGGCGGGTTCGGTCTTCTTAGGGCCGTACAGCCCCGTCGCCGCCGGCGACTACGCCGCCGGGACGAACCACGTCCTCCCGACCGGCGGTGCGGCCCGCGTGACTGGTGGCCTGTCGGTGGACACGTTCGTTCGGTCGACGACGGTCCAGCGCATGTCCGAGGACTCGCTTGGCGACCTCAGCGAGACGATTACGACGTTGGCGGAGGCCGAGGGGTTGGAGGCCCACGCCGAGAGCGTTCGCGAGCGGTTCCGCGACGCCGAGTGAACCACACCGGCGTCAGGGTTAACACACTCCAGCACAGTGCTACGTATATGAGCAGCACAATCGAGGGCGACCCCGAACTCGGGGGGGAAGACGTGGGTGTTACCGTCGAAGCCGCGGAGGAGGCACTGGCCCTCATGGAAAGCGAAGGGATGGACACGGACGTGGGCGGTCTGCGCCTGTTCGTCCAGCAGGGCGGCTGTGCCGGGCTCTCTTACGGGATGCGCTTCGACCACGAACCCGAAGACGGCGACACCGTCTTCGACCGCCACGGCCTGCGCGTGTTCGTCGACGGCGCGAGCATCGACTACATCGAGGGGTCGGTCTTGGACTACGAAGGCGGCCTGCAGGGCGCGGGGTTCCACGTCGAGAACCCCAACGTGGTCAGCGAGTGCGGCTGTGGCGAGTCGTTCCGTACTTAATCTTCGAGTTCGAACGCCACAGTCACTTCCGCCTGATACTCCCGGTTCTCGACGCTGGCTATCTCGACGCCCAACTCCTCAACTTCGACCCACATCAGATTGTCGAGCGTGCGTTCTGCGCGTTCGATTGCGTCGTCCGCGGCGGCGTCGAAACTCTCCGGACTGGTCCCGATGAGTGTGATTTTCTTGAATACCATGGTTCGGCGAGACGCATCCCCCGACGGACACGTCTCATTTGAGATACACGTACTGGCGGCAAATAGGTTGGTGGCGGCTACCGGAGTCCCGGGAGGGCCGACCGCGTGACGAGTTCCTCGTCGAGGTAGAGATTCAAGTCGCCGCCGGACGGCAGACTGGTATCGAGCGTCTCGATGTCGCCCCTGAACAGGAACCGGTCTCCCAGATAGGTCGTCGCTGACGCGTTCGACGGGTCAGGGCCGGTACCGTCACTGACGGTGTACGTGCCGCTAGTAGTCTGTGTGACGGTGTCACCGTCGTCGCTGACGAAATACCCGCCGAGCGTGTCCGGTTCGAGTGTCCCATCGACTCCGAGACTGTAGTCGGTCGGCGCGTTCGCGGCGAGCATCAGCGTTCGGGGCGTACCGATAGCAGTGGCACCGACCACATCACCCCGCGCTACGTCCACTTCGTCCAGATAGATGTACACGTCGTCGGACGGGGCACTGCTGACGACGAATTCAGTTATCGTCCCCGTGAACAGATATCGGTCGCCAAAGAAGGCCGTCGCCGAGGCGTTCCGCGGTGCGGGGCCGGTGCCGTCACTGACTTCCAACTCGCCGTCTGCGACCTCTGTCGGCGTGTCGTCGTCTTCACCGGAGAAGTTCCCGCCCAGCGTGTCCGCTTCGAGATAGTCCGACACGGTGAGGTCGTAGTACACCGGGCGGTTGGCGGTGACCATCAGCGTCCGCAGCGGCCGCTGGCCGGCCCCGACACCGGTGCCGAGTCCAGCGACAGCAGCCGTTCCGGTCAGTTTCAACAGCGAGCGCCGCGATAGCCGCTGCTCGCGGTGGGATTCGCCTTGCTTCTGTCTCGACCGCGAATCCACGACATGTTCTGACATATTCGCTCAAACAGACACATCGGATTAAAATTATATTGTCGCGTTAGCACTAATGCCGTTTTTCCGACCTCAACTCGCTCGCCCATCCAGCCACCCTTCGACGTATCCGACGGCGTCGGTCAGGTGGGCGGTCCCCCAGATAGCGACGACGATAGCGCCGATGGTGTCGAAAACCAAATCGAGCATCGTGTCGTCCAGCCCGTACTGCGTGAGGATGGTGTCGTTGCCCGAGGCCGTCGCGACGAGTGTGATGGTAAATTCGAGGACCTCCCACAACACCCCGAACGCCAGCACGAACAGGAGGATGAACACGAAGACGAACCGGGGTGGTAGGTATATCTCCTCGGAGTGGCGGTCCAACGCTCGGACGGTGGTGTAGCCAACGGCAGCGACGATAGACGAAGAGAGGGCGTGGGTGACGTGGTCCCACCACCAGACGCCTTGATAGAAGTTCGTCTCGGACCACGGTAGTCCGACGACGCCGACGGCGTGGAGGAAGACGGCCGTCGTAATCCACAGCGTCAGCGCGGGGTCTAACACGATGCCGTAGTCGCGTTCGAGCAGCGCCGGGAGTTGCGTCACCAGCAATCCGACGCCGGTGTTGACGATGACGCCGGTGTTGCCGGTGAACAGCCCGATAGCGAGGATGACGACGAGCAGTACCTCCATCCCACGGGTGGCCTGTCGCTGTCGACGCCGACTGATGCCGAGATAGTCACGGACCCTCATTCGCGGACCGCCTCCGGGGCACGCTGTGTCCCGATTTGCCGGCTGACGTACATCGCGAACAGCACGCCCGCGCCGACCCCGGCGATGGTCGAGGCGACGAATTCCCACATCAGCGCCTCCTCGATGGCGTGTTCGGAGAGTGCCGGGTCGAGGACGAAGGCCGTCCCGAGTGTGATGTCGGCCACCCAGCGGACGACCGCCCAGACGCCGGCGGTCGCCATCGTTGTCACGCCGACGAACACGACGGCGAATCGGGGCGTCATCTTCACCGGCGTAAAGACGTGGAGTTCGACGGCGATGATGAGCGCGATGGCCGCAACGGAGAGGTACGTGGCGAGATTGCCCGTGACGCGGACGGTAGCGACGGCCCGACCGACGACGGGGAGCGTCGCCAGCAGCAGTATCTCCCACGGCAACATCGCGTCGACGCTTCTGTAAGCGAGTGGCGGCAACAGCGCGAGCGCCGTGAGGGACGTGGCGAACAACGCCCACAGCAGTTGGCCGTCCAGCAGGCTTCCGCCGGCGACCGCGAGGACGGTGGCAACTACCGCCCACGCGATGACTGCGTTGGTCCGTCTGTCGCGCAACAACTCCGTCACGTCCCCACTCATGTCGATGAGGATTGCTGGCGCGGGCAAAACGCTATCGGCCTCACAACAAGCCGTAGGCCAACGCGTACGCCACCGCACCGATAGTGACCGCGCTCAGCCCGGTTGCGACGACTTCGCGCCAGTCGACCCCCCGGCTGAACGGTCTGGTCGGCGCGCCGACGACACCGATAGCGAGGACACTGAACACGAAGTGTGCGGACTGTTCGAGTGTCGGGGCCGGCAACAACAGCGCAGCCCCGGCGTATCCCGCGCCGAGCGCGGCACGGGGATTGACGAGCTCGGCGAGCGATACCCCAGATACGCGGGCAGACGTCCAGATAGCAAGCCACACTGTCCCGAGTTCGACGGCGAAGGCCGCGAGGAGGTGTCCCGTCGGGTCCGGATGCAGCGCGATGCGCTCCGCCACCAGCGTCATGTCGAGGGGATACAACAGCGCCGGCGGCGACCCGGTAAAGAGGTCGCCGAGCGGGTGTGAGAGCAGACCGACGGCGGCCAACGCCAGTATCGGTGTCGGCTCGACGCCCGCGCGGGCCGCCGCCGCCGCCACGGCGAACGCCGCGAGGACGAACACGAGCACGACCACGCCACCGACGCTGCCGCTGAACGCCGTCGCGACGGCGACTAACGACGCGCCAAGCGCCACCGCGAGCAGCCGCGAGAGCCGACCGCCGCGGCTCCAGCACCCGACGGCGGCCACCAACACGGCCGCCATCACGAGCGAGTGCGTCGGGCCGCGGTGGATGACGTTGACCGTCTCCCAGAACACGTCCGGACCGACGGTATCGACGGACCGGACGAGCAAGCCGACCGGGGCGTACACCACGTCGATGTCGGGGATTGCGGCGAAGGCCCCGGCCACGACGCCGTAGCGTAACGCTCGCGCTCGCGGCACCGAAAACCGACGTGCGCCCCGTACCGCGAGGGCGAAAGCAAGTAGCGCGTGCCCGACGAACATACGAGTGAATTCGGCGCCAACAGATATAACTATGGCGTGTCAGCGGCTAACGAGTCGAATTTCTCTGCCGGGCGGCGAAATCGGCGACCCCGCTCGACTGTTTCGGGAAGTACTGAGAGACGTCGCCGCTACTCTCGCACTACGTCGTAGCCGCCGTCCTCGCGGACGCCCAAGACGGCCCAGTCGTAGGGGACGTCCATCCGCGCGAGCCGTTCGCCCACGTCGGCCGCGTTCGCGGCCCGCGTGACGAAACAGTGTAGCTCTCCTGTCGCCGGGACTGTAAGCTCGTCGTCGAGCACGGTGACGCCCACTTCGCGCCACTTGTGTGCCGCCCGTAGTCCGTCGTCGGTGCGCGACACGGTGTACCCGATATCGTCGAAAATCGACCGAGCCTGCTCGTCGAGTGATGTGCTAACGGCCCCCATCTGGTACTCCATACCAAGGGAACGATGATAAACGTTCCTACTAGACACTCGGCTAACAGCATCGGTTCCTCGTCCCTGCGGTACCAGTTCGAGCGGAGTAGTACAGAGAACCCGTGTCACGACGCAGTAGTGGACTCACTCGTGAGCGGCGTCCCACTCCTCGGCCTTGCGGAGGTTGCTACAGTCGTTACACCGAATCCGTCCCATCGAGTCCATCGCGTTGTTGAACGTCTCGCAGTTGCCACAAAAGTACCCCCAGCGGCGCTCGCGGTTGGTGTCGATGTAGGCCACGAAGAAGGGCCCTTTCGTCCCGGTGTCACCGTCCTCGCGGTCGACGTAGAGCGCGTCGCCGTCGGGACCAGTGCGTTGTTCCATACTCTCGGCCTCGCGAGCCAGCGGCTAAACGATGTCGACACGGGTGGCCGCTAGGGATTTAACCCCCGGAGTCAAATCGAAAGTAATGCCACAGGTCGTTGTCCCGGTTCGGTACCCTCTCACGAAACACTCTCGTGGGACGCTGGCCGAGGCAATCAAGGTCGCAGAACAGGAGGGCGCGGACTTGACCGTGTTTCACGTCAATTTATATCAGAGCAACGGCCGTGTGTCCCGCTCGGAACTGAAAAGCGCCGTCGAGCGCGAGTTCGGCCACCTCCCCCGCACACGGTACGTCGTCCGGTCGGGCATGCTCGTCGAGGAGACGATTCTGGACGAAGTCGCCGGTGAGAGCGCAGATATCGTCGTCATCGGCACCCAACAGGTGAGTCGGTGGCGGGAGATGATTCGTCGACTCGTCGACGACCCCGACATCGAGCGGTTTCTGCGAGAGGAACTGGACTGCGATATCGTCACCGTCAGTCCGGACGGAACGCCCTCGCGTTACTCGAAGTCGTCGGCCGAGTGACCGTCGCCCGCGGTGTCGATAGAGCGACTCTCGTCCGGTCGCTCGTCGTCTGTCATCGACACCTGCATCGCGCCGCTGGTATCGTCGAAGTACAGATGTGCGTGGGGATAGGCTATCTCCACGTCGGCGTCGTCTAACATCGTCCAGAGGTTGGTCTGGACTTTCGAGCGGGCAGTCAGCAGTTTGTACGGTTCGGTAATCCAGTACCGTAGCGTCAGCAGCACGCCGTGGTCGGCGTAGTTGTTGATGTACACCGTCGGGGCGGCGGGATAGCGGGCCGCTCCGACGCGGATGTCCGGCCCTCCTTCGATGACGTTGTCGACCTGTCTGGCCGCCCGTGCGATTAGCTTCCGGGCCTCGTCGATGTCGCTCTCGTAGGTCACCAACACGTCCAGCGAGAGGCGCATCCGCTGGTCTTCGGCGGAGTAGTTGACCACGTCTCGCTCGCGCATCGACCCGTTCGGGATGACGAGAAACGTGTTGTCGAGCGTGAATATCTTGGTGTGACGCAGCGTGATGTCCTCGACGAACCCCCGCTCGTTCCGGTCTGCCAACTCTATCATATCCCCGATTTCGTAGGGTTGGTCCGCGAGCAGAAACACCCCGGAGATGAAACTACCGACGATGGGCGCGACGACGACACCCACTACGGCGGAGAAGACCGCCACTGAGAGCCCGATATCGGAGATACGCAGCCCCCAGACGCCCATGATAATCAACAGTGCGAACAAGTAGACGGTGACGCGGAGGCCACGAAGCACCGTCCGCGTGAGGCTCGGCCGGCGGAACCACTGGGCGATGCGACGACCGAACAGTTGGACGGCGAGCCGCGCAACGACCCACGCCAGCGCGATGACGACGACCGTCGAGAAGAGCCGTACCACCCACAGCGGCACGGCAAAAGGGAGCCACGCGAACAGCGATTGGACCACGTCCGCAGTCACCGTCGAGGTGTTTCCGCCAGTCGGCGTCGAGGACACCTGCAGTAACACGACGGAACCGGGCGACATGAGACACAGTGTAGCGGCCCACGAGAAAAGGATTCCCCTCGCAAACGGCTTACTCCCGGCGTGCGAACCGAACGATATGGGAACTGATAGCTACACAGCGCGATTCGAAGTGGCCGACGTCGGGGTGGACACGCTTGTCGTCGGTTTCACGGCGTACGGACTGGCGGGACTGACCGCCGTAGACTATCTCACCGACCGCCTGTCGATGGCCCGACGAGGGCATCTGGTCGACAGCGGCCCGCCGGCTATCACGCCGTTCGAGAACGGCGTCCCGCGACACCACACGCGCCTGCACGTCGACGAGGCCACCGGACTCGGCGTCGTCGTCAGCGAACGATTGGTGCCACAAGCGTCGGTCACCGCCGTTGCCGACGCCCTCGACTCGCTCTACGAGCGGGTGTCGGCGTCGAGTCTCACGGTGCTTTCGGGCGTGCCCGTCGCCCACGGTCCCGAGGACCACGTTCCCTTCTACATCGCGACTGCGGACTACCGCGAGCGGTATCTCGACGACACCGACATCCGGCCGATGGGCACCGGGTACCTCGACGGCGTCTCGGCCGAACTGGTCGCCCGCGGTATCAGTGACGACGACCGACCCGTCGGCGTGTTCACCACGCCGGCCCACCCCCAAGCCCCCGACGCCGCCGCAGCGATACGCCTTCTGGACGCGCTGACGACCGCTCACGGCTTCGACGTGGATCGGGGGCCGCTGGAGTCGTTCGCTGCCACGCTCGAAGCCCAGTACTCGGCACTGGCCGAGCGGCTGGAAGCAGCCGACGAAGCGGCCATACCCGACGACCGGATGTATATGTGACCCCGTATCAGCGATAATTATCAATGATAATTGCAAGACGGAGCGGTTGTGCGTGAACAATCAAACAGATTGCCAACACATATTTCCGCGTTGGGCACCACCTAGTATCTGATGACCACCCTCAAGTCACTCCCCACGCAGTCGAGCGACGGGGTATCCGCCCTCCGTAGCCGTGAAAAGAGCGTGCTGTTCTGTCCGTCCTGCGGGCACGAGAGCCCGCTCGACGGCGACTGGGCCGTCGACGCCGACGGCGACTCCGACACCTATCGGTGTCCGGAGTGTCGGGCGGTAATAAGCGACCGCGAGAACTAGCTCCGGTTGAACACCCGACTCACCGTCGAGCCGGGCCGTTATTTTTGCGTCACATCGCCGTACGCCGCTCGTACGGTTTATCGCCGCAGTGTACCGGTACGCGTCGATTACGGAGAATCGAGGAGAAAGCCACGTGCCTTAGGGCGGGGATGAATCCGACACGACTTTTCACCGGGTCGGCGCTATCGGACAGCATCCGTCTCAGAACTCGTGTATCTCGGGGTCGGTGACGACGGTATCGAGCAACGTCGTCGGCGTCGCGTTGTGGGCCGGATTCCCGACTTCGAACTCGTCGGACGGTTCCCGAAGCACCTCCGAGGGCGACCGGAACTCGTTTTCGAACTCGAAGGCCCCGTCGACTAACTTCGAGTCGGCACCGACGACGGTCACGGGCACGTCCCGACCATCGGCCGCCGCCGCGAGCGGATACGTGCCGATGCGGTTGTACAGCGTCTCACCGACGATACAGTCCATCCCGACGACGACCCGGTCACACTCGGTCAGATAGTGGCCCGACGCCGAATCCACGCCGAGTGTCACGTCGATTGCGTCGTAGGACCCGAGCTTTCGGGCCATCTTCCGACCGCGATACCGGGGTCGCGACTCGCCGACGTACATGTCGAAGGTCGCGCCGTCCTCGACGGCGTCCTCGATGGCCAACAGCACCGTCGAGGAGAAATCGTGGGTGAACAACACGTCGTCGTCGGCGAGAAACGGAGCCGCGCGGGCCGCGGCACGGTCTTTCGCCGCCTCGACTTCGGCCACGACCTTCTCGATGGCGTCGGTGGTGAGTCCTTTCGCGGTCGCCACGTCGTCGGGATTGGCTATCTCTACCGTGTTGACGATATCCCGCTGGGTCGTGTGCAGGGAGGCGTGTGAGCGACTCGCCCGCCGAAGGGCGTGACTGTTGCGCTCCAGTCCGCGGAGATACTCCTCGACTGTCGGGAACTCCCGGTTAGTCAGCTCCGCCAACGCTCTCGCCGCCTTCACGGCGACAACCGAGGAACTGTGCGTGTGCATCTCCTCGATTTCCGCAACAGTCTCGTCTATCATACGAGGTGGTCACAGTCCCGTCGATATGTGTTTTCCCCTCCCGAGGGGCGACGGACGGCTCAGAACTGCCCGAGGTAGTCATCGAGGAACGCCCGGACCTCGCCAAGCGACGGCTGGTCTGCGGTCCGGACGAAGTGACCGGCGACACTGTTGCCCACCACGACCGCTGCCGCCGGTGAGAGCCCGGTCACGAGCGCCAGTCCCAACCCGGCGTTGAAGTGGTCGCCCGAACTCGTCGTCAGTTCGGGGTCGTCGACGGTCGGGACGGCCACGCCGTCGGTGCCCGCCTCGGTGACGACCACCGACCGGTCGATACCGTGGCCGACGAACCACGTCGGCGCGAGCGCGTCGTACACCGTCTCGGCGGCCGCTTCGAACGAGCGGTCGGCCCCGCCGTCGTACGCGTTAGCGAGCACGCCCGTCTCGGCGCGGTTCGCCGAAACGACCACGTCGGTCACGTCCCCGAGTCGGCCGATGGCGTCCCGGCCCGCACGCAGGCGCTCGGCGTCGAGTTTCCGCACGTCGCCGGGGTCTACCAGCACCGTCTCGGGCGGGTCGTCGATGCCGTTCCACAGCTCACAGAGGCCGTCGAGGATGTCCGGGGTGTCCGGCGTCTCCGACCAGTAGCCCACGCCCAGTAGGTCGGCTTCGTCGAGCCTGTCAGCCAGTCGCTCGTGGCCCAGCCGGTCGTCGAGGCCGACCCAGTCTAAGTCCATCGTGTCGCCGATTTCGGTCAGCATGAGCTTCCCGTCGTCGAACTCGACGGCGTCCGTGACGCCGGGCTCCCCCAGCGATACGAGGTCGTACGCGCCAAACTCCGACTCGAAGGCGTCCCTGACTGGGTTGCCGTACATCCCCAACAGCGTGGGGTCGAACGACCACGTGCCGAAAGCCCGCGCGAGGTGACAGGTGTGGCCGCCGGTCCGCTGGCCGGCTTCGAGCCACTCGAACGAGAGCGAACTCCCGGCCGCGACCGAGTCGTTGAGACGCTCCGAGACGCCCGCCAGCGTGTCTAGCCGGTCGTACGTTTCGGGGCCCGTTCTGTCACCGACGGCTTCTCGGACCCGGTCGAGATACCCGTCGAATCCGAACACGACGGTGCCGGTCGGAACGCCCTCCGGCAGTTCGTTCTGCGCGGGGAACTGCTCGCGGGCGTCGTCGACGCCCCGCCGTGTCGCGTCGTCCATCTACAGGACGTCGTCGGCGCTCGCGCCCTCGAAGACGACCTCTTCGAGCATGTCGAGCATCTCGTAGGGGTTCTCGCGCTGCCAGACGTTGCGGCCGACGGCGAGGCCGGCGACGCCCACGTCCATGCAGTCCTCGACGAGTTCGAGGAACTCGCGGTCGGAGGATTTCGACCCACCCGACAGCAGGACGCGGTTGTCGGCCGCGCTCCGGACGGCGTAGTCCATGTTCTCCTTGCTTCGGGGGTATTTTATCTTCGTGAAGTCCGAGCCCAACTCCAGCCCGAGGCGGGCGGCGTAGGCGATTATCTCCTTGCTGCGGTGCTCCTTGACTGCCTGCCCGCGCGGGTAGGCCCACAGCGCGATAGGAAGGTCGTGGTCGCGGGCGGACTCCTGGACTCCGCGGAAGTCCTCGAACATCTCCGGCTCCTTGTTGACGCCGGGGTAGATGGTGTAGCCGATGGCGTCGACGTC